>Ga0207684_10001062_pt1 | contig 30791 bp, 22 predicted proteins | sample KBSK5501metaG_FD_184342 | JGI IMG/M metagenome (GOLD analysis project Ga0207684, IMG submission 184342) | Corn, switchgrass and miscanthus rhizosphere microbial communities from Kellogg Biological Station, Michigan, USA - KBS K5-50-1 metaG... | ecosystem: Host-associated > Plants > Roots >... | reverse complement strand
GTCTGCTGTTTGGGCAGGTGTGTCAGGTATGCGGTACCACCCTCAAGCACTGCTTGTAGATCTACCGTGAGAGGTGCCATGAGGGTCAAGGTGCCCTTGAGTGTGATCTGTCCAGGAAGCTGTGTTTGAAAAAGCACAGGTATATCATAGTTCGGAACTTTACTACACTGCGATGGGTCTGAATGCTCATTTGGGCAGTCCAGCGCATGACCCAATTGCGGGTTGACATCAACTTGCACCTTATCCTGGGATGTGAGCATGCGCCCACTAGTAATGCTCTTATCGAGGTGTACAAGCTGATTTTCTGCTGCCGGGTCGATAGCTGCCAGCAGGAATGTTCCTGTATCTACCGTAGTGAATGCCGAATAGGAACGAAATGATGGGATGCAAAATATAGAGATACCTTTCTTACCCAGTGCAACGACCGTAGCAGAAGGCAGGGTATCCGTATCACAGGAAGTCACATAATAGTATGAACTCTCTTGTCGTTCCACTATCTGGTGTTTACCATTAAACGCCGTCAGTGTCCAATCGAGTCGATAGTAGCCAGGTGTAAGAAATTGAGTAGAGAATTGGATCTGCGGCACGGGCATCTGTACATAGCCCACGAAAGCAATCGGTGCAGCGACCTCCACTCCTGGAAGATTCTTGATCTGCTGGTACTGCGCTATGCTAATCCCGCCATCGTAGCCTTCCAGCAGATCGCCGGGGATAGTCTCTTTCGAGGGAATTTGCGCATTTGGGGGCAGGACATCCAGGTCGTAGCTAGAACGCCAGCTCTGGCTGATAATCTGGTTGGCCTGCACTACTGTGGTCTGCGTTGTGGCGCTCAAGAGAATCAGGGCACATGCCGCCAGCAGAAAGCCGCTGCTTGCCAGGGCACTTTTACCGGGCTGCCGCCTCAGCAGGAGAAATACATATCGCCACATCTGCTCAACCTCTCGATGGAGACGCGATGTAAAGTCTTCTACATTACATACGCAAAGAGAAGGAAAAGTATTGCAGATGTTTGCTATCCCTAGCCGGTCTTCACTGCCACGTCTTGCGCCCTCTTCACCGGCCTTGTGAAATTCCCAATCTCGACCCCGGGAGCTTCACGCTTGATTACCTCAATCATCATGTGCATCCCCAAAGGCTTACCCATCGAGTCCAGTGCGGGCATGCGCGGCAGCAGTACCTCGGGATCAATATTCAGGTTGCGCAACTGGATCAGCCGCAGTCCCGTTTCTTTCACAAACGCCAGCAGCGCCTCGACTTCTCGCTCGCGGTCGATCATACCGGGGAAACAGAGCAGGTTGATAGAGCTGTAAACGCCTGCATCACGCGCCCGTTTCAGCGACTCTTTGACATCTTCAAAACTATACCCGATTGGTCGGTAATAGGCGGTATACGTCTCCGGGTGTCCCGAAATTGTGCTCGCACGTATTGTATCCAATCCGGCGTCATAGAGCCGCTGCAGCCAGCGCGGATTGCTGGCATTGGTATTAATATTGATAACCCCCCTGGTGGTACGCGCACGCATAGCCCTGATCGCCTGTTCGATGCGCCGCCACTGCAACAACGGCTCGCCCTCGCATCCCTGCCCAAAGCTCACAATCGCATCCTCAGCCTGCTCTAAATGGGGTATCGCTACTTCAAGTATCTCCTCTACCGCCGGTATGAAGGTCAGGCGATCCTGCGGCGAAATCAGGTTTTCCTCTTCCTGTTTGGAAATACAGCCAATACAACGCGCGTTGCAGCCCGGCGAGACAGCTATCGCCATCTCCCAACGCCCGAAGAACAGGTTGCTCGCCGTTGGGCAGGAGTAGTCGAGCGCACAATGGGCGTGCTGAGCCACAACACGATTATTGGGAAACGCGGCCCGTTTCTCACGCACCAACCGCTTCAAGGCATGTCCATTGAAAGCGTGTGGATGCCACTTGCGGGGATCATCGGTTCGCAATGCCGCTACATACAGGCGGCCATTCATACCGGCTACGGCACTGTAGCCGAAGAAAGGCAAAGGTTCGGTATCCGGCACTTTTTCATACGCAGGCAGGAGGGTGCGCGTATACCCGATCGGCAGCAGAGCAGCAGCGGCCCACCCGCGCGATCTGGCAACCACCTCTCGCTCGCCCGTTCTCTTCTCTCCAACAGCCAGGCGATCAGGCATCATCGAGAGCGTGGCTCCATCAGGCAGAGGAATAAGATCGGTGGGTTCCAAAGGTTGACCGCCAAAAGCGAGTGCATGCAGGCGCGGCTCGTCCTGTATCTCCCCATCTGGAGTACAGTAAATCACATATGGGATCGCCATTATAATCCTTACTACCGGTCGGTTGTGGTCTGGCAACGTTCAATTGACGAGTGGCATATAGTGGAGCACCCTCCGGGGGAGGATTAGTGCCCCCTTGCGGGAATGGAAGTCCCCCGGACTTCCATCCAGATTCCCCAAATGCAGCTTGAAATGATGAACACAGCTAGTGTACGGCTGGTGGCGCTGCCGGAAGGTGTGAACCTGTAGGCCGTTCATCCAAAAAGTCATCTTCAAAGTACCTGGAAAGTTTCGCGGCCTGCGCCTGTGTAGCCACACGCTGTTCAAGCTCTTGTGTTACTTCGTAAACAAAGCTGAGCAAAATATGATCACCACGCAAACTCTGGCTTACATGGCGGATTCGCGGCTGCGCCGACTCCATCCAGGCATTGACCATCTCCTCAAGTGCGGGCATACTATCTCCACATTGAGCGCTATCAAAGCCCTTAAACCTGTACACGTTCCGATCCTTTCAGCTTAAAAGTACAATCGAGCTACGCAAATCGATTTTTCCCCTATCGAATGCACGTCATTGTATCACCACCGTCACTATTTTACCATATGGGGTGTATGAAAAAGTTGTAACAATCGAGCAAGCAAGTCAGGCCAGCTTTGCCGGGAAGGAGGCCATTACTTCGAACGAAAGTCGCACAGAGGTTCTCCCATTGCTTCCACCAATGTAGCAGATTGCTTGTATTCGACAAGCTCTCTGCTCACACCAATTAGTATATGAGTCGCTTGAAAAGGATGATAATGTCACGTTTTGCGGAGAGAAACGATATGGTTAGTGAGATCTCACAAGCTGAGGGAGAGCAAGTTGCAGCAACATAACCTGACGACCAGAGGCCAGACAATGGAAGAGCTGTTTGAACAACACTCGGAGAAGCTTTTCACTTATCTGCGCCAGCACACACAATCGCGGGAAGATGCCGAGGATATTCTGGTGGAGACCTTCATGGCAGCTCTGGGAGAGACAAAATTCGCGCATCTGTCCGAAACGGCGCAGATCGCCTGGCTCTGGCGGGTGACGCGCAACAAGGTAGTAGATGCGTTTCGCAAAGCTGCCTTCCGGCGCAATGTGTCTTTGGAGCAGGCGGACGAGACGATCTGTGAAGACGAGGGGCGAGATCCTGAACAGATGGCACTCAGGCAGGATGAGGAACGCGAGATACACGATCTCTTACACTCGCTACCAGAACTACAGCAGGAAATTTTAGGGCTGCGCTTTGGTTATGGACTCCACTGTGGAGAAATCGCAGCAATCCTGGGCAAACGCGAAGACGCTGTACGCGCGATGCTTTCGCGAACCATGAATTCCCTGCGTCAATCGTATGCGCAGCGCTCACCCATTTCTCAACACAGCAAGCCAGACAAACACGGCTGGAATGTGGAAGAGAGATGAATAAGGAGCAGTTTATGACATCCAACAATGAGTACTTCACCTCTGAGCGGGTCGATGAACAGATAGAGCAACTCCATCAGACAAGCATTCTGGACAGATCAACCGGCGAGGCACAACTGGTAAACGTACTGCGGCGCTACTACCGGGTTCCCCTTTTCGCCGAAGATCGTGCCGCGCTGGAACACGCCCGGCAGCGCATTACAGGCAAACAGAGCGATGTAGATACCCGTGATGATGCGCCGGTCGGCACTTTCCACCCGGCTGGCCCGGTTGCACATCCACGCAGCACACGCTTTATGCGTATGTTGAGTGGTCTAGCCGCCATCATTCTGGTTGGCATACTGATAGGAGGCTGGTTAGCAGTGACGCACCGGGTCGGCACTCCACCAACTTTATCGTCTAACGGGCCGAGGGATCTTTACATCATCCATAACGAAATTGCCTATCGCCTCGATGGAAGCAGTGGAAAGATGGTCTGGCAACATCGAGTATCAACAGGCAAGCAGCCTGACCCACGCGTAGGAAGCAGCGCGTACTTGCAGGTTGTTCACGGCGTTGTGTATGCCGTGCTCGACTTTGATATCTACGCGCTCGACGCCAGGAATGGGAAGCAGATCTGGCACGTTATCAATCACACCAATAAATCCTACTTCTGGTTCGTGGTGGACAATGGACGTCTGTATCTCTATTCACTCGACTCCACCTTCAGCGCGCTCAATGCCGCCGACGGCTCCGAACTCTGGCACAATACCACCTTCACGACAGAAAACGGGTACGGCTTTAGCGTGCGCAATGGGAACCTGTATACCCAGAACAGCGCCGCCAATCAACTCGATACACTGGATGGCGCGACCGGTAAGATACGCTGGAGCGCGCCTATGCCACAAGGCTCTCTGTCAGACGCACCCCTGGTAGAGCATGGGGCCGTTTACTTTTCATCGGGCAACCAACTCTACGCTCTGAACGAGCAGAGCGGGGCGAGAATCTGGGAGCAGATGGTTCCCGCCGCAGGAAGCCTTACAGATGCGTATCTTGCTGGCGGCACGCTCTATGTCAATGGCTATTCAATGATCATGGAATCCAGCACCGACACCAGGAACATTTTTGCGCTCAATGCCCAGACAGGGCAACTCCTATGGACCGCTGATCCGGGGTACAACATGCTCGACATGCCCATCACAGACGGTCTGCTGCTGGCTGCGCGCGAGCACAATGGAATCTATAGCATAGCGGGGCTAGACCCGCACACAGGCAAAGCGGCCTGGCAAGTGCCATTTCAGTGTGCTGTCAATCACTTTGGCCCGCAGTTGACATATCCAGGCTGTGGCGCACTGTGGACGGAAGACATCAACGGGAATTTGTACTTGCTGGAGTCAGCCGGCCTGCCGCAGAATAAGATGGTCTACACCCTAAAGAGCTTTAACCCGGGCACAGGTCAGCTGCTGTCCGAGCATCAATTAGCGATTGAGCAAGACAATCCGGTAGCAATCGGGGCTAGCAACGGACTCCTCTACGTACAGATCAACGTGCCGCGTATAGCGAATACCATTTCGTACACGGATTACGTTTTTGCGGCCTACCGTCTCAGCAATGGTGCGACTGCGTGGAGCCACGCGATGCCACCATTCCCAGCACCAACGAGCGCTAACACTGCGCCCGGCACGTCCGAGCCAGTCCTGGCACCGTGATACAAGGAAAAGCCGTATCTGGACCCAGGACAGGTCGTATAGGGTTAAACCTCCCTCATACTGAAAGCCAGGGCGATTGCCTCGCTTTCGCTAAGCGCCCGCCCTACCCCGTAAGCGCTTTTCCAGCGCGGTTTGTCCACGCGGTGGCGAATCTGCTGGGACGCTTGTATGGCAAGCGCAAAGGCATTCAGCCAGGGTGTAAAACCTATCGCATCCTGCAGGCTCACGGCTGCCCCCCACAACTGTGCTGCCTGTAGACTTGCCGTTTCTGGATCCGGCTCCTCTCTGAGTCCGACTGCAAACCCTAACATTCCTATAGCTGATGTAATGAACTGCTTATGGCCCAACTCATGGCTTAGCTCAATACTCTTCAACAGGCAGTCAATGGCTCCGGCATAGTTGCCCTCCAGGACCAACATCCCACCCAGGTCTTTCACTACATCGGCGACCGCACTCTTGTCACCTACTTGCTCGAATAGCTTCCTACTTTGGGCATAGAAAGACCGCATCTGCTCAAAGTCAGCAGTGAGCCCTGCCGCCGCGCCCAGGTAAAAGAGCAACTGGGCACGCAGCCATGGGTCATCAGTGAGCTGCAAGCCCTCCTCGTACAGGCGTTTTGCCAGTTCATGTTCGCCCTGGACATGAGCTGCCCATCCCCGGTAAAACAACGCGGTCGCCAACCCGTGTGACTCGTCCAGTTGCCGCCAGAGAGCGATACTTTCCTCGGCCAGTTCTACCGCCCTGACCGGCTCGTTTTGCAAGCATACCAGGCGGGCGGCCTCGCTCAACGCCCTGGCTCGCGCCGCAAGCACCGTCTTCCCAGCTTTTTCCTCGAGTGGTATCTCCAGGACCGCGTCCAGAAAGACCCGCCCTTCAGTCAGATAGCCCTGCCACTCCCAGTAGGACCTGAGAGCCGCCACCAGGCGCAGGCACACTTCAACAGCGGGCAACTCGCTGCTTAGCATCATCCTGGCCCTGGCTCGTTGGAGGGACCACCCCAGGGCCGCCCGGAGATTATCCCGCTCCGCCACCAGCCGCGCCAGCCACACCAGCTGGTTCTCGCCTTTCAAACCTGCCTCGGCTGCTTCGGCAACCCCCAGGTAATAGTAGGCATGCCAGTCGCGCAGCCACTCAAGCTCCCCGTGCTCAACCAATCGTTCCAGCGCGTATTCGCGCAGCGTCTCCAGCATCGCAAAACGCATCTGCCCACCCACCATCCGCAGCCGTATCACCAGGCTTTTGTCCACCAGTTGCTCGAGTATATCCAGGAAAGAAGCAGCAGCAGGCATACTTCCCTGTTCCGCCGCTCCAGCCCGCGCCATTGCCTCTGTCGCCTCAAGTGACCATCCGCCGGTGAACACTCCCAGCCGCGCAAACCACCGCTGCTCACCGGGAGGAAGCAAGTTGTAACTCCAGGTTAACGTATTACGCAGCGTTTGCTGCCTGCTGGGCAGGTCTCTGGCTCCGCCGGTCAGCACAGAGAACCGCTCCTCTGTTAGCCGGTCTAACAGTATCGCTGGTGGCAACACCTTGACCCGCGCCGCCGCCAGTTCCAACGCCAGCGGCAAACCATCCAATTTGACACAAATCTGCGCGACACTTCCGGCGTTTTCGTCCGTCAAGGCGAAATCGAACTCTACCGCTTGCGCTCGCTCCACGAACAGCTGCACCGCTGCATACTGCGCAAGCTCCGCCGCGCTGGTCACCAGGTTGAGATCAGGTACATCCAGGGGCGGCACGCTGAACTCGCGCTCACCATATAAGTGCAGCACCACCCGGCTTGTTACTAACACTTTGAGCCTGGGAGCCTCTGCCAGCAGCTCGCCCACCACTGTTGCCGCTTCGGTCACCTGCTCAAAATTGTCGAGCACGAGCAGCAGTTCTTTCTCACGCAGGAAATTGACCAGGCTCTGCACCAGAGGGATGCTGGACGAGGGGGTCATACCCAGCGCCTGGATGATGCTCATTGGCACCTGGGCGGAATCACGCACCCCGGTCAGCCTCACAAAGCACACCCCTTGCGCAAATGCATCGGCCAGTTCGCCCGCCACGTGCATCGCGAGGCGCGTTTTGCCACTCCCCCCCGGCCCCATCAGCGTCACCAGCCGCACTTCCTCACGTCCCAGTAACTGTCGCAGCCGCTCCACGGCCCATTCTCGTCCGATCAGCCGGGTGAGCGGAACAGGCACATTGCTCCGGCGAGTCTGCATTTCAGGTATGGGATCACTGCCAGGCATGGGCTGAACGCGCTTTGCTGCAAGTTGATCGAGGGGAGGGGACTGCCACTCGCCGGCGCTGAAGCTGCCCGGCTGCATCTGTGCCAGTTCAAGTAGCTGTAAGACTTCGTCCTGAGTAGTAATTACGTGCCAGCGCGCCAAAATGATGATGATGCACTTGATTTCCATCTGAGTCAGATAAGCGTTCTCGCTGCCACGGAGCTTGCGGCTGAGCACCTTAGAGTTCAGACCAAGCTCGTGGGCCAGGTTCTTCTGGCTATAGCCACTTACACGCAGGTACTCTTGAACCTGGTCACTAAATACTCTAACATCCATGCGTACTTCGTCGTTCACATTTGCTCCCACAGAGCGTCCCTCAGCAATTGCTGAGTCAACTTCGCGTAGACTTTGCGTGGATTTTGCGTTACCTAAAACCATGGAAAGTAGAACCTCAACCAGTATACTGCAAGCAGAGACGTAATTCAATATAAAAGGGGAAAGAAGAGATGTGTATACTTCAAATTTTTGTGCAGTGCCATGACAGGTTCTTCGAAGTGTTGCAGGAAGAGCTAGAGAGTACCGAAGTCATCGTCGAAGACGCTATCAGCCAGGTACTGCTCGACCTTTTTGGTGAGGTGAGCGTAGATGATGTGGCTATTCGCTTCTCGTCTGACCTGCGCATGGGCCTACAACATTGCTCTATCCAGATACAAGCCCAGTGTTCTTACCAATCCTTTGCGTTGTCTCCACGCACGAAGGAGCATATAGAGCATACAGTAGAAAAACGCATTTCCCTCATCCTGAAGGAACTTTTTGGGTCCGTGACGGTGGATAGTGTCACAATCACTCCTTTCTCCACGGAGTCACAAAAACGATACAGCTTTCCCTCGTAGCGCGTAGTAAAGAGAGGCCGGCCTTACCAATGGAGATGAAAGTAGCACAGAACGTCGTCATCGACCTGCCTGCAGGGGAAATCTTCGCCTACGTGGCTGAATTCGAGAACCTGGCAGATTGGTCTGGCACCGTAATCGCCGTCAGGAAAACCCCCTCCGGGGCGATGCACGTAGGTACAACGGTTCTCATTACCATCAGGTTCCTGGGCAAGTGGGTGCAATCTACCTACGAAGTAGTCGAATGTGAACCCGGTCACCATATCACGCTCAAAAGCATCGCCGGGATAGCGCCCTGCGTCTTCAGCTTCCTGTTCGAACCGCTCGAAGATAGCAGAACCCGCCTCTCCTTCGAGGCGGTGATCCAGAAAGGCGCGTACCTGGGTCTGGCAGAACAAACGGCAACTAGCGCAACCCGCCGCCAGATCGAGCATGACCTGCTGACGCTAAAGGAGATTCTTGAAGCCGGGGCCTTAATCGATGTAGAATAGCATTGGATCGGAGAGGAACCAATGCTTGCCTACGTATTCTGGCACTGGCGCTATCCACATATAGAGAAGCTTTCTTACCAGCAGCTTCTCATCAACTTTCACACGGCTCTACGCGCCCAAAAACCGGTCGGGTTTGATTACTCGACGGTCTTCCAGGTCGAGCATGTGCCCTGGCTCAGCATGGCCGGGGAGGCATATGAAGAATGGTACATACTAGAAAACTCAGCCGCTCTCGACGCGCTAAATGAAGCTGCCATCACGGGACTCTGCCGGGAACCCCATGATCAAGTAGCACGATCCGCTGCCGGTGGGACCGCCGGATTATACCGATTGCGTGCCTCCTCCGGGATAACGACAGCACACGTCGCATTGTGGTTCGCCAAGCCTGCGGGCATGAGCTACGCAACCCTTTACCAAACGCTCCAACCACAGATCAAACAATCACCAGGAACCCTCTGGGAACGCCAGATGGTACTCGGGCCCGCCCCTGAATTCTGCTTACAGACTCCGGGTGATACCACCTTACCCGCAAATTTCACTGTCTCGAAGACACCTTTAACCCAGATCTGGTTAGGATGAGCGTAGACACTCTCCCGCATAGGGGCGGGGCTGTGTGGAGCGGAGAGGGGGATGCTTTCACTGCTTTGCCAGCTTAGCCCCAACTCTAACGCTACTGTCTCAGTGATTGAGGAACGATTCACGCCTTGAGCACATCACGCGGGAGGAACATCACGTGCAACTGAGGAACACGAGTAAAGTCGCTATCAGTCGTGACAAGGGTCAGATCATGCACAAGAGCCGTAGCAGCAATCAGCGTATCAATGTCGCCGATGAGGCCAGGCCCATGTGGTGGGCGCAGCATGCGCCGGAGCTCTGCATACCGCTCAAGGATCGTGTAGTTCAGCCCATAGGGGTAAACCTGTTGCAGGAGCGCACGTAACTCTGTTTGACGACGAGCAAAGTTCGGAAAGGTGTGGTTATATTCGCTGATTTCCCCATACACCAGAAGGCTGGTCGCAGCCTGGTTAGAGTCCACCCACGGCTCCACCAGCGTGACGACATTCCGACCCTTGAGATAGCCAGTCAAGATGGGGCTGTCAAGCAGATAGCGCCTCATAATTCAATGGGCGGCGTAGGCTGAGTCGCATGGCGCATGCGGTCAAAGGCCTCCGCTTCGTCATCCCAGGCTAAATCGCACCATGCACCTGCAAGGCTTCTGCCCTTGCCGCGAGTTCTGTTCGTCTTGGCGTCCGGGAGCGCTTCAAAAGGTTCAGCGAGGATCTCAAGCTGTGCTGCGGCCTCTTCTTGGACTTCCGGGGGAAGCTGTTCAATCCGCGTAAGCACCTGTTGTAATCGCTCAATCATTGGTTCTCCTCATCTCTGCAAGCATCGGTCCTTGCATCAGTAGTGTATCACATCAGAGGTAGGAACGCTACTTGCTGGGCATGCTCTTCTACAATACTTCTATCAAAATATCAGGAAACATAAGTTACAACTGGACAAGCCATCACTTCTACCTTACACTACTATCAAGGGCAATGTCGCCCTACCAGCAAACAGAAGGAGTTATTCATGACGAAATACGCCTTCGTAATCGACCAGCGCAAGTGCATCGGCTGCCACGCCTGCACTGTGGCCTGTAAAGCAGAGCACGATGTGCCTATCGGAGTTTATAGAACCTGGGTGAAGTATATCGAAAAAGGCGAGTTCCCTAACTCGCGCCGCTATTTTCTTGTCAACCGCTGCAATCACTGCGATGATGCGCCTTGCGTCGCTATTTGTCCCACCAAAGCCCTCTATAAGCGCAAGGATGGCATTGTAGACTTCGACTCGTCTCGCTGTATTGGCTGCAAATCATGCATGCAGGCATGTCCCTACGACGCCCTCTACATCGATCCCTACAGCCACACCGCCGCCAAGTGCAATTATTGCGCCCATCGCACCGAAGTTGGCCTGGAGCCTGCCTGCGTTGTCGTCTGTCCCGAGCAGGCCATCATTGCCGGTGATATGCACAATCCCAACACCGAAATCGCCAGGCTCATCGCCCGCGAACCTGTGCGCACGCGCAAACCAGAGCAGGGCACCGGCCCCAATGTTTACTACCTGGGGGCGGAAGAAGCAGCCATCAATCCCGAAATCGCTATCGAAGAGCTGCCGCACATGACCATGTGGAGTACCCTGCTGAAGCCGGATCAGGACGGGCAAAGCGCCATCGATAAAAATATGTCGCTGCGCGCTCTCAAGACCATCAACCCGCTCAAGCCCTATTCACCGCCCGAGCTCCAACGCCGCACGCCCGGCGAGGCACATCTTGTCTATGACACGCCCAAGAACAACGCTCCCTGGGGCTGGAAAGTCTCAGCTTACCTGAGTACAAAATCGATAGGGACCGGTACTATGATCGTTGCAGCGCTGGCGCTGGCGCTCTATGGCTTGAGCGGCACGCTCAACAGCAGTATGTATGCTCTACTCGCCACCGGCGCACCCGTCACCGGCGGCTTTTTTACCGCATTGACGCTGCTATTGCTGATCGCAGACCTGAAACGTCCCGACCGCGCGCTCTTCCTCGTGACCAGGCCCAACCTCGGCTCCTGGCTCGTGTGGGGCGGCTATATTCTCGCCATCTTTGGCTTACTCGAAGCCGCCTGGTTCATTGGGGGCCTGCTCGATTCCACTGGCATCCTGCGCTGGCTGCTGCTACCCGCCGCACTTTTCGGCATAGCAGGGGCGGGCTACACCGCCTTCCTTTTTGGACAGGCCGAGGGGCGCGACTTCTGGCAAAGTCCATTGCTGCTGCCCATCCTACTCGTGCAAGCCACGCTCGCCGGTTCCGCGGCGCTGGGACTGCTCTCCTGGGCGCTCAATGCCGGGAGTACGCTGGGCAGATTGTTCACCATTGTCCTGCTCAGCGCCATCACCCTGCACGTGCTCCTAATCCTGGTGGAAGTCTTTGGCCCGCACAGCAACCGCCATGTCGCCTTAGCCGCCCGCTACATGAGCAGCGGTGGGTTAAAGGATGCGTTCTGGGGACCATTCTTCGCCATTGGCTCGATTATTCCCATCATCATGCTTAGTATCGCTCTACTTGTGCCGGACGCACAGCCCGCGCTGCTGGGTTTCGCAGGCATACTCGGGCTGGCAGGCCTTTTCTCCTACGAGCATTGTTTCGTGGTTGCCGGGCAGGTCGTTCCACTGAGCTGATGAAGTTTGCTGACCGCAAATGTTTTTTCGTAATGATTGTAGGGGCGAGGGCGGAATTTGAGGTCAAAATTCATCAGCGTTACAACTGATGCAAGTGTTACAAGTGTTACAAACGTAATTGGAGATGCAGATGACCGAGATTCCCTTACAACAACACAGCGCTCCCAGCGGAGAGCAGATGACCGTGCGCGACCTGGCCTCGTGCCCACCGCCCGAGCGCTGGCACGATTGGGTCGAATACGATGCCAGGGCCTGGCCGCGCAAAGTCGAAAAACACTACGAGATCATTCCCACCATCTGCTTCAACTGCGAAGCCGCCTGCGGGCTGCTGGCCTACGTGGACAAAGAGACTGGCCGCGTCAAAAAATTTGAGGGCAATCCCTATCACCCGGGCAGTCGCGGGCGGAACTGCGCCAAGGGACCGGCCACCATCAACCAGGTTAACGACCCTGAGCGTATCCTTTACCCTTTGAAACGCGCAGGGAAACGCGGCGAGGGCAAATGGGAAAGCACTACCTGGGATGAGGTACTGGACACCTTTGCCGGCAAAATCCGCGCCGCCATCGTCGAGGGCCGCCGCGATGAAGTGATGTATCACGTGGGGCGACCCGGGCACGACGGCTACATGGAGCGTGTGCTCGGGGCATGGGGGGTAGACGGCCACAATAGCCACACCAACGTCTGCTCGTCATCGGCACGCTTCGGCTACCAGCTCTGGTGCGGCGCCGACCGGCCCTCGCCCGATCACGCCAACGCCCGCTTTATTTTACTCATCAGTTCGCACCTGGAGACGGGCCACTATTTCAACCCACAGGCCCAGCGTATCATCGAAGGCAAGATGAAAGGCGCCAAACTGGCCGTCATGGACCCACGCCTCTCGAATACCGCGAGCATGGCTGATTACTGGCTGCCTACCTGGCCCGGTTCCGAGACAGCGGTACTGCTGGCAATGGCGCGCATCATCCTCCTGGAGAAGCTCTACAACCGCGCATACGTGTGTCGCTGGGTTAACTGGCAGGAATTCCTGGAAGCCGAACACCCGGGCGAACCCCAGACCTTTGACCGCTTCATCGAAGTGCTGATTGATCTCTACGCCGAGTACACGCCAGCCTTTGCCGCACAGGAAAGCGGTTTGCCAGAGGAAACCATCGTCGATATCGCTCGCCAGGTCGGCCACGCCGGCACCGCGTTCGCCGCGCATACCTGGCGTGCCGCCACTGCCGGCAACCTGGGCGGCTGGCAGGTCTCGCGCGCCCTGTGGTTCCTCTCCGTCCTCACGGGCAGTATTGGTACTCCCGGCGGAACGGCCCTCAACACCTGGAACAAGTTTGTACCCGCGCCCTTTCTCAAGCCCAGTCCGTCCGAAGCGTGGAACGAGCTGCTTTTCCCACCAGAGTACCCGCTGGCAAACTACGAGATGAGCATCCTGCTGCCCTACTTTTTGCGCGAAGGGCGCGGCAAGCTCGCGGCCTACTTTACCCGCGTCTATAACCCCGTCTGGACGAACCCCGACGGCACCAGCTGGATCGAGATGCTGACCAACGAGCAGCAGGTAGAGCTACATGCCGCGCTTACCCCCGTCTGGAGTGAAACAGCCTGGTACGCCGATTATGTACTCCCCATGGGCGTCGGCAGCGAGCGCCACGACCTCATGAGCCAGGAGACGCACGCCGGGCGCTGGATCGGCTTTCGCCAGCCGGTCCTGCGCGTCTATAAAGAACGCCACGGAGAACCAGTCCAGTTCACCTACCAGGCCAATCCCGGTGAAGTGTGGGAAGAGGACGAGTTCTGGATCGAACTATCATGGCGCATCGACCCGGACGGCAGCCTCGGTGTGCGCAAGTACTTCGAGTCGCCCTCTCGCCCCGGTCAGAAACTCACTATCGAAGAATACTACCGCTGGATATTCGAGAACAGCGTGCCTGGACTGCCGGAGGCGGCTGCCAGGGAGCACCTTTCGCCCCTGGAATACATGCGCACGTACGGCGCCTTTGAAATTCCCCAGGAAGAAGCGCCCGTCTTCACCTTAAACGAGTGCGAGTTGAAAGACCTGGAAGGCGCTCAAATTGATGAGACGACGGGCAAAATTACCCGTGATGGCACAACCATTGGTGTGCTGATCGATGGCAAACCGTGCGAAGGCTTCCCGACACCTTCTCGTAAACTGGAGTTCTATTCCTCCACGCTCAAGGAATGGGACTGGCCTGAATACGCCATCCCTGGCTACATTCATAGCCACGTCCACCGCGCCGCCGTTAATCACGATAGGGGCGAGTACCTGCTCATTCCCACGTTCCGCCTGCCCACGCTCATCCACACACGCTCAGGCAATGCCAAGTGGCTCTACGAGATCTCGAACGCCAACCCGGTGTGGATCCATCCCACCGACGCGGAACGCATCGGCGTGCAGACAGGTGACCTGGTACGTGTGACTACGGAGATCGGCCATTACGTCAATCGCGCCTGGGTGACTGACGGTATCCGTCCCGGCATTGTCGCCTGCTCACATCACCTCGGGCGCTGGCGTCTCGAGACCAGCCAGGGAACCGATCGCTGGGCATCTGCGCTGGTCGAACTTCATAAAACGCAGGAGGGCACCTGGCACATGCGCCAGCTACAGGGTACACTACCTTTTGAGAGCAACGATCCAGACTCAGCGCGCATCTTCTGGCGCGAGGGGGGAGTGCATCAAAACCTGACCTTCCCTGTCCACCCTGACCCGGTCAGCGGCATGCACTGCTGGCACCAGAAAGTTACGGTTGAGCCTGCCCATCCAGAAGATGGGTACGGTGATGTTTATGTCGATACACGTAAAGCGTATAAAGTGTATAAGGATTGGCTGGCAATGACCCGTCCACAAACTCACCGACCCGACGGCCTGCGCCGCCCGTTGTGGATGATCCGCCCTTATCGCCCATCCGCCAGCGCGTTTAAAAGATAATCAAGAGGGAACAAAGATGTACTTCAAACAACTCGTCAAAGAAGACCTGGGCTGCGCAAGTTATATCGTCGGCTGCACCAGCGCGGCGGTATGCGCAGTAGTTGACCCGCGCCTGGACATGGTAGACGAAATCTTAGAAATCACGACCGCCAGGGGCCTGCAGGTGACAGCGATCATCGAAACCCACAATCACGCCGACCATATATCAGGCCACGGGGAGCTTGCCCGGCGTACCGGCGCAGAAATCTACGTCCACGAGCAGGCAGGAGTAGCCTACCCACACAACAACCTCAAGGACGGCGATGAACTGCGCTTTGGCGTTGTCAAGCTGAACGTCATCCACACTCCGGGGCATCGTCCCGAACACATCGCGCTGGCAGTCTCCGACACAACGCGCAGCGATGATCCCTGGCTGGTATTGAGTGGCGACTCCCTCTTTATCGGCGACGTGGCCCGCCCCGATCTCGCCGTCCCCGGCGAAGAGGGTGCTTATGTGCTCTACGACAGCATCTTTAACCGCCTCCTGAAGCTCGAAGATGGCGTCGAGGTCTACCCGGCGCACGTGGCGGGTTCACTATGCGGTCGCGGCATGAATGCCAAGACCAGTTCGACCATCGGCTTCGAACGCAAACACAATCCCGCGCTGGCACAGCGCTCCCGCAGCGAGTTCATCCACGATATGAACGAGAATCTGCCGCAGCGCCCGCCCAACATGTTCAACATCGTCGAACGCAACCGGGAAGATTACGTACATGCCGAGGCCCCGCTTGTCCCCCGGCCCCTCGATGCACCGGCATTTCAGCGCGAGGTGAAGAACGGCGCGCTGGTCATGGACACCCGCTCACCCCATAATTTTGGTGAGGGGCACATCCCTGGCGCATTGCATGTTTACCTGCACGGCTCCGCATTTGCCACCCGCGTTGGCTTCATCGCCTCTCCAGATAGCCGATTGCTGCTGGTAGTCAGAGATGAGCGCGACCTGCACGAGGCAACCACACAATTAGCTGTAGTAGGCTATGACCAGGTCGCCGGCTACCTGGAAGGCGGTATGGCCACATGGCAGGAAGCCGGTTTGCCCATACAGCAATTGTCTCAAATCGCTGTCGAGCAATTGCACGCGCTGCAACACGACCTGCGGGTCCTGGACGTGCGCGACCAGGACGAATGGGGCGAAGGACATATTAAAGGAGCTATGCACATCCCGTACTACTTTGTGGAGCAGCGCCTCCAGGAGATCGATAACACACACCCGCTGGCAGTCACCTGCGCGAGCGGCCAACGCAGCAGCCTGGCCTGCTCCATCCTCCAGCGGTACGGCTTTACGCAATTGTTCAATGTCGTGGGCGGGATGGAAGCCTGGATCAATGAAGGGTTTGAAATTACGTAGGGCAGGTATCGCATGACGAAACTGCGTGCAGCGCTCGTGACTCCCTTGAGCGGTCCGCTGGCCCTATTTGGGCGTGCAGCCGCCACGGGACTCACATTGTGGGCCAGGTATGCTGCAAACTTGCCCCCGCCATGGACCGGTGTGGAACTGGATGTGCGAGATACCACCAGCGATCCAGGAGCGGCTATGCGTGCTGTCACCGGTACCTGCCCGGATGTCCTCTTTGGCCCATACGGAAGCAGTACCATGCTCGCAGTGATGCGCGCCACCGACCGCGTCGTCTGGAATCACGGCGGCGCAACCTCCCAGCTCTCCTGGCCCGCATTCCCACAGGTCATCAACGTACTTTCGCCAGCCTCGACCTACTTCGATGGAGTACTTCAGGCCATGCGTGCAAATGACCCGGATACTGCTACAGTATCTGTGTTATACGCTTCCAGTGGCTTCGGTCGGGATGTAACCACCGGCGTTACAAGTGCAGCTACCAGGCTCAACTTCGAGGTGCGGACCGTCCCATTTGAACCAGGCCATGCCGCCGAAACCGCGTCTACCCTTCCCACCGCCGATGTGCTGCTGGTTGCCGGCAGCTTTGCCGATGAGCTTGAGGCCGCTCCAGTTTTATTGACGCGCAGTTGGCGAGCGGCAGCATTTGTGGGAGCAGGTGTCGAGGAGGTACTCGCACCGTTAGGAGAACTGCGCGAAGGATTGCTCGGTCCCGCGCAGTGGATAGCTACAACAGCGCTGAAACCCGATGAAGGACCGGATTCTGCCTGGTTCGTGGCGAAGTACCGGCACATCACCGGAGTCGATCCTCCTTACCCGGCAGCACAGGCATTCGCAGCCGGGCTACTCTGTGCTCGCTGCTTACGAGAAAGCGGTGTGAGTGAAGATGCCGCGCAACTTGCCACAGCTCGCCAGCTGGCCTGTACCACGCTCTACGGCCGGTTCCGCGTCGATCCTGTGAGCGGGTTGCAGGTTGGTCACCAGGTTCTGATCGTGCAGTGGCAGAATGGCGCCCGCCGGGTGGTATGGCCGCCGGAACAAGCAGAGCGTTCTGTGCAGGGCCGGGGCAAGCCCAGCTAAGCAGACGGAACTGGTTGGCCTCTACTGCGCCGAGGTGACAGATTTCTCCCCAGGAGCATCGACTGAAACCGGCTGACCGAATGCTGCAAGGATTGGGAGATGGTCACTTGCCTGGCTTGCAAACACACCATCGCCTTCTGTAATCACGGCAGATGCCGAGAGCGTACGCGCCAATTCGGGGCTGGCAAAGATAAAATCAACACGTCCTGCGGGAAGAGGAGCAGGCCAGGTGAAGCCGGCTTCGCCCGGGTTTAGTAAGCGAAAACAATCCACGTATCCAGACTTGCGCAATAGCTCTACCCCACCACGTGGGGAATAGAACGCATCTAATCTATCGAACAGACCAGCCAGGATCTTATTTTTAGGGATATACTCTAAAAGAGGCTTCAGAACACGTAGAGCGGGAGGTACCACAAAATCAAGATCAGGCCGCGTGATAGATGGATCTGCCTGGAGTTGATCGTACAGCCCGGGATCTGTTACATACAGGAGAAAAGAACTCCCTTTCAATCGTTCGCCAGGGGCAAGGGCATTGAAATCTCCCATCAACAGGTGTCTCGTTCCTCGTCTGGCTTCCATGATATGGAGGAGTTCTTCTATTTCACGGCGGCGTCTACGGGAAGCTGCCCATCCCCGGCCAAAATCTGCCGTCAGGTGCGCGAGAAACACAAACAGGCGCTGACCGTCAGGCTCTTCTACATCCACCTCGAGCAGCGGCTGCTTGGTAATAATGGGACTGTCATGGATCTTTGTAGAGAGCACAGGGAGACGACTAAGAATGGCTCCTTGCCATCCTTCTTTATCCCTGGCTCGCCCACTCAGATGATATTCCATGCCCAGGTGATCTGCTATGTCCTGAATAACTTGCTCATCTATTGCTTCGATGAGCCCAACAATATCAGGCTGTTGTGATTTGATGAGTCGCTTTAATCGCTCAACACGGTGTGTTCCACCGACCAGGATATTGTAAGAGAGTACACGAGTCATCGTTTAAATACTTCCTGCTCCATAGATTGTACCAAAATGCCGATGTGCCGGTTAGGATGATCAGGCCTCCAGGTCAAGAGTAGCAAAACATTGCGCATCTTGCAACTTTCGCTTCCCCAGGTAGGATTGGGAGCAATATGGAATAATACATCAGTAAGTCAGTGACCCCATCGCCCTGGCCAAGGCTTCTTCTTTTTCGGTCACTCATCCCTCTCACCTCTTCTTTTCAAGACTTAACATGGAGGGTCTTTTTTTACACCACTTCAAAACCACATTGCAAACTTTTTCTTAACAAGTAGATATTTATACTATATGCAGGTTAGTTTGACAACCTACACTTGATATAATGTGATGCAGCCATTGTGGCGCTCTACCGGTACGGCGCCCCAGTATGAGACAAGTAACGAAATCAACGTTCCCAGGCAAGATTGCCTCTAGTGTCGATGATGTTTTCCAGAGATCGCACTGCTCGCTCTGAGGAGGATTTGTGATGTCTGCCAATGACAGCGGTCGCCTGGAACTGGTGGCGACTGGCTTTTCATTTCCAACGAGCCTGACATTTGATGAAGAAGGTACAACGTACGTAGCCGAAGCGGGTCTTCCGTTCGGTGGAGCGCGACCAGGCGGTCGCATCTGGCGGATCGACCATGATGGCGATCGGTCGCTTTTGGCCGACGGACTACGACATCCGGTCAACGGTCTTACCTATTATCGGGGGAGTCTCTATGTTTCAGAAGGGGGCCATCCCGGACGGATCAGCCGGCTCGACCTCGATGGACAGCAAACGATCATCTTAGACAACTTGCCAGGCCCGGGCAACTACCATACAAATATGGTCGCTTTCGGACCAGGTGGGAAACTCTATTTTAGCCAGGGAGCCATGACCAATACAGGCATCGTCGGATTGGACGCCTATGAATTGGGCTGGTTACGTCGTCTGCCTCATGCGCATGATCTGCCCGGCTGTGAGATCATGCTTGCAGGCATCAACATTGCAACAAGTAATCCTTTAGACGTCAAACCAGGAGCGCGGACTCGAACGGGGGCGTTTGCTCCATTTGGCACTGCTACCGAGTATGGACAGCGCGTTGCGGCACACCTGCCTTGCACGGCAGCGGTGATGCGCTGTAATCTCGACGGAAGTGACCTCGAGCTCGTTGCCTGGGGGCTGCGAAATGCGTACGCGCTCGGCTTCTTGCCTGATGGCCGCATGCTCGCTGTTGACCAGGGCGCCGATGACCGTGGGAGCCGACCCGTAGGAAATGTACCAGACTTGCTTTTTGAGGTGCGTCAGGGTGCGTGGTACGGTTGGCCCGATTTTATGAGCGGGGATCCCATCACCGATCCACAGTATCTCCCGGCGCGCGGGCCTGCGCCGGCGTTTGTACTGGCAAACCATCATGAGCTTCCCCCTCCCGAACAAGCGTTACTGCGTTTCCCACCACACGCTGCCGCTGTAAAATTTGACGTGGCGCCTCCAACTTTGCCGGACCTGGCCGGGCAGATTTTCCTGGCGCTCTTCGGTGACGAAGCTCCTCTGACTGCGCCTCCGGGTCCCCATGTGGGTCGTTCGGTAGCGCGGATCGACCCGGAGGATTGGAGCCTGCATCCCGTTGTGGCAGAACCACTTACAAGACCAATCGATGTCCGCTTCCACCCGACGCATGGAGACCTCTACATCCTCGACTTTGGGCAATTCGAAATGCATGCGGAGCGGGGGGTCGTTGCTGAAGCCCAAAGCGGCAGGCTCTGGCGCTTGCCATGCAAGTAATTGCATGGCCCGGCTGTAGCTGCTTTCTTCCCTCACTACACGGCGGTGCTGGCGGCAGTTGGCTTCTCTGGTGCATATCTTAGTATCACCTGCCAGACGGCAGGTGTATCAGGATTGACCTGGTAACTATTACCTCTGATGTCGCTCCCCAAGTCCCAGAACGCAAAACCCACCACTCCAGCCTGTTCACCAATGCTATACACATCTTCGTAAAACTGAGCTCGACTCGTTTGAAGGTTGTTGTAGACCTCACCTGTATTGCTTGCATCCCCCATACTTTGCGGTAATCCAAACTCTTGATCAACAAGCGGCTTTCCAAGACCTTTGGCAAATGCTGAGATCTTCGGGATGAGGTTCAGATCATCAAGAGAATAGGTTTTGAAAGCGACAATATCATTGTTCGGTAGCGAGTAGATATTTTGCCACCAGGGGGTTTGCGGCGTCTCCTCCTCCATGTGATTAAATGCACCCGCTGTGATAAGGTGCTTTCCATCGGTGTTGCGGAGTTCGCCGGTGACTACACGGTAAAATTCCACTATTTTATTCATTGCGGTAGGATTTTTTGGCGGCGGGGGCTCACCCAAGATGGAATAAAAGGCGATTGAAGATTGATTGACGTAGTGTTTACCGACAGCGTCGAGGAAGGTTATCCAATTCCCGGCATCATAAGGATCACGCCCCTGGCTCACAAGAAAGTGCCCGAATGCGGATACGTCCATGTCAACAAATATCCCGCGTTGCTTTGCAGCGCACACGAGATAATCCAGATTCTTCCAAATAGTGACATCGTGTTGCATTTGGTCATGATAGTGCGTACCCCAGAAGTCGGTCGGGCGAATTAAATTCTGCCCTGCTTGAGCTCCCATATTGAGAATGTGGTCGATGTAGTGCGTAAACCCGGGCATGTACCAGGCTGATGACCCACCGATCTGATCTGGGTAGAAGGCATATCCAGAGAGCTTGAGGGGTTTACCCTGGTAGATCAACCGCGTTCCATCCTCGCTAACAAAGGGACCTTGACCATCACCCCGGTTGTTCGGGCAGATCAGCGGTGTTGAGGGTGGTAAATAAAATGGGTAATTCACGTTCCCGCCCTCTTTCGTCTGCGTTGCAGAGGTCATTATACAACAACCGCTGGATGCTAGTAGAGTCAGAGTGACGAGCATTCCCAGGCAGATTCTCTTGCACAAGCTCATAGGCTGCTTCATTATTTTCCCCAGTTCCGTGTTTTATATCCTACAATGCTATGCTCGAATGAGCTGCCTTCGAAGTTCGGCAACATCGTAGTAGAGCGACTCACGGACAATCTTACCGTCGCGACGGATCACAACAGTAACTCCATGAATGGAAAAGGAACGACCAGAGGCAGGCAATCCAGGAAGATCGCCAGTGTGTATGCCCGTAGCAACCCACTCTACACTCACCTGATCGCCATGCACCGTGCGGTTAGTCACATGGATTATACTATCGGAAGCAGCCGCTATAATGACGTTTTTGCGCGCCATAATAGTAGTCCGGCCAACGAAAGGACGATCATACATACTATCTTCGACGATCGCATCTTCAGCATAGTCATTGTGCAATGCACTGGTGTTCCCCTGTGCCTGATGCATAATATGCTGATCATGACGCTGAAGATGCATTGTTGCATCCTCATGCTGTATTGGCTTTGAGTCAACTGGACCCGAGCTTGCTGCCATGATAGCACTAATACCGATAGCGGAAATACCCATTGTCGAGAGAGTTCTCACAAATTGGCGGCGAGACAGCCTTTTATTACGAAAGGCGTCGACCAATTCAGGAATTGTGTTTTCTTGCATATATCATCTCCTTTCACTCTTCTTCCTGCTCCGAGGGAGCCTATCAACTGTCAAAAACTTTTCCCTGTGAGCCAGGTTCGCCCGGCTTACCCGATAGCGCCAATAATGTTCACCGAGTCAAAGGTGGCGGTACCCAACTGAAGCGACGAGTGAGACGTCATCGCCAGGCCCGCGAAGAGTGTAGTAGGCATGTTCAGCGTCCTCGTCTCATTCGGAATAATGGTCCAGTTGATGCCATCTTCCGAATAGTAGGCACTGAAGTCATTACCCACATGTGCCACCTTTAAGTAGATGGGGAGCTTAGTAACTGCAGGAAAGTTGTTCAGAACGCTGATGTCACCCTGAGACTGCCGGTATTGCACGATGAATCCATTGTCCGGAGTTGCGAAGACAGCGTAGTAGGGGGAACCGGGCTCCTCGCTCTGCCGCAGCATGACGCCTGCTTTCGCATAGGTATCGGTATGGACCACTGCTATGACGCGAGCACTCACACTGCCGTTGCCGTCCAGGACCTGCCACACTCCATGGAACTGATCCGCCGTGTTCGCAATGTCTGCGCCTCCGCCTTGCAGGGTCCATTTGCCAGTGTCATAGACCTGTGTTCCACCTAACATAGCAAACCCGACATCATCACACACCCAGCCATCAGGGCAGGCAGTTGGGGCTGGTGGTGCTTGCAAACCGACATTGACCGAGTCAAACCTGGCACCTCCCAGGCGCCCCCCATTATGTGACGAGATCGCCAGGCCTACTAACATTGGGCCTCTCAAGTCGAGATTGACGCTTGTTCCGAGCACATAGTTCCAGGTCACGCCATCAGTGGACATGTACGTACTGAAGGTATTGCCCGACCGAGCAATCTTCAGGTAGAAAGGGGTGGGCACCGGATTCGGCGCGGGAACTGTATAAAACGTTGTGTCGAGTCCCGGATCCGTGCGAGACTGCACGACGAGGCCATTGCCTGGCGTGAGCAGTGCGCCATAATATGGTGCGCCTGCATCAGTACTCTGGCGAATCATGAGCCCGGCTTTCGCCCAGGGGTCTATGGAATCCTGTGCAACGATACGTGCTCTGATCTGGCCATCTTGAGGGATTTGCTGCCAGACGAACTGGAACTGATCCGCATAGGCGCCGATGTCCACACCGCTTCCATGAAGTGTCCAGGTGCGTCCAACGAAAGATTGGCTCCCTATGATCTCCGGATTCCCGATACTACCACAATTCCATCCATGGGGACAGGGAGTTGTGGGGGGTGGATCCGCAGGCTTTGTCGTTGGAGAGCCAACAGCCATATTACTGTACGTCGCTATACTTGTTGTCTCGTCATTCCCTGCGCCAGTGGCCAGTCCTCCCATTAACGTCGTCGGCATGGCGAGCGTAACGGTACTGCCAGGCACGAGCGTATAGTGAATCCCATCGGTCGAGGTTGCCGCCTGGTAGCGATCGTCTATGCGTTGTATCCGGAGGTAGACCGGTAGCGGGACAACCATTCGTGGCGGCGCCGCAGAGACGGTGTAAGCGTTAGAGAGCTGACGGTACTGAACGACTACATTGTGTTTTCTCGTGACAAACACCGTGTAGTTAGGTGAACCAGGGTCGGAGCTTTGACGAAGCATGATCCCTGCCTGGGCCAGAGGATTCGAGCCCTGCAGAGATGTTACCTCCACGCTAACCTGTGTATCGCTGCTCACACTGCGCTCCACAAAGTGAAGCTGGTCAATCGTGCTGCCCATGCCGTTCCCCCCGGCCGTAACGCTCCATGATTCACCGGATGCCGTATCTATTCCCTGGGTCGCGGGCCTGCCAATATCCCAGCAGGTCAGGTTTTCGCTACAACGTGTACTCGTGCTGGCTACTCTGGAAGTAGCGCTGGGGAGACCGAAGTCGTAGACATTCCCGTCTATATCACCGATGATGACCTGGCCGTGCGAGATGGTAGGCGCATCGAAGATCTGGTCATCCAGCGTGTAGCTGGCAAGTCGAGATCCGTCCTTCGCGCTGAGTACTTCGAGGACGTTCCCTGCTGTATCGAAGATCATGCCATTTGAATAGGTGATCGCACCGATAATCGGACCGGTCGACTTATGCCGCCAGAGCACCTTGCCCGTCGTCGGATCTAAAGCGCGGACCGATCCCTGGTAGCCATACCCATTGATCATCGTGTCTTCACCGGCCAGGTAGAGCTTGCCCTCGGCGAACGCGCCGGTCGAGACGCTGCCCACGCCGCACAGGGGGCAATCGCCCCCTACGGCAATATACTGCTTCCAGACCGGGCCAGCCTTGAGATCGTTGCGCTTGAAGGCATAAGCGATGCCGTTTTTGTTGGTTGCCTCCACCATGGGTGTCCCTTTGCTATCGGTAAAGAAGGCCGGCGTGGTCCCGAAGTCGGAGTCTATAACCGCCTGACTCGCGGGGATTTTCCAGTGGTCCTTAATCCTCATGGTTGTAGCATCCACAGCGAGAATAGCCTGAGCATAGGTCTGGGTAATGGCATTCTCAGTTGCGGTGGCCACATAGATGGTGTTCGTTGCCGGATCAACGGCTGGTGATGACCAGATTCCCCCACCAATTTGTCCAGGTGGGACCAGGGCGAGCGTTTTCACTTTGTGTGTACTCAGATTAACCTGCATCAACTTGCCCGGCGCGAGCGGGCAATCACCTAGACTACCAGCGCCAATATACGCATACCCCTTATAGATGAGAGGACTGGACCAATTGTAATAGCCAGCCTTCGCGCTGTTGTCACCGACAAATACCTTCCAAAGAATATTCCCCGATTGAGCATCCAGCGCATACCAGTAGGCATCGCCGCCGCCCACGTACAGCGTACCGTTTACTATTGCAGCGCCCGAAGAGATGCCGGCCTGAGGTGGGCTACAGTAAGCATTGGCGATGGTTCTGCCTAGATAGGTTTTCCACTCGAGGGCGCCAATCTGCGAATCGAGTGCATACTCGTAGCCGTCCCAGGAACCAATGTAGATCGTGCCACCCACAACAGAGGCGGGAGCAGCCACAACTCCCTGTGTTTTAAACGACCAGAGCTTCGTGAGTTGATTTATATTAGAAGGCGTTAGAATTGTTTCAGGGTTCACTCCCGTGCGCTGCGCGTTATACAAATACGTTGGCCAGTCGTTTCCCGGCAGGTTTTGTGGCGTGTCCTGGCCCGATCCGAATCCGATATCACATGCCGTTGCCAGTAGCGGGATCACCAGCAGCAGAGCCAGAATGCGAAACTTCACATTCGAATAACCTTGTTTCATTGTATGCCTCACTCCATGTGGTTGACTAGCCATCTCTAAGTATCCTTTCCGTAGTTACAGTGAATGGCTTTCACCCTGTGCGGCGCGATAAAATCGCGGTACATACTCTTGCTCATGTTACTGGTCTACTGAACTTCTGCTAGTTCCGTACTAAATATCCAGCGTTTGAAAGCGAGATAGTTCCAGGTCAGCGACAGCACCGTTGCCAGCGCTTTGCTCAAGTTGATGGCTGCAATCAACGGGAGATGTGCGACCATTAATGGCGTTATCAACCACACAGTTACGCTGTTGATGCCCAATCCCACTGCATTGAGGGCGACAAAGCGTATAAATCTCCATGAGCCGCCCTGAGCCTTAGCGCGGAACGTAACACGTCCGTTCCAGATATAACTGTTGGTGGTGGCGGCAAGAAATGAGAGGCTGTTAAAGACCAGTAGCCACCCGCCTCTGTGATACTGTGCCAGCACAATCAAGAGATTGAGTACGGCAAAATCAATGGCAGTGTTCAATATGCCAACTGCGATGAACAGGGCAATCTCACGGATCCGTTGCCAGTAACGACTTGATGCTAAAGAAGCAAAGAGGGAGCTCACTCTTGTTCTCCTTCTCTAACCCGCTGTAAAGTGCGGGGGTTGTCTGCGATAGCAATATTATCGGTGACTGGTGGACGTGCTTTGCTGGCCTGTCTCGCGTTATTGGTAGTGCACAGGCTGTGTACCGTGTAGATGCTGCGTGGTACCGGCCGCCGCGGCAGAAGGGGCAAGCCATTGCGGTGATAGAGTGTCAGACCATTCGGCTCCTGCAATATGAAAGTAAACAGTGATGTGAAGGCTGGACTTGCCAGGTCAAGCTTCTTCGCCACGTAGTCGCCTGCATTGTCTGGATTCACTATGATCCAGTCTACAACCCACTCTGGATGGCTGAGCGCTTTTGTCCATAGCGTTCCGGAGCCTTCATAGACAATATTCTTGAAATCAATACCGGCTGTGGGTTCTAATGAATCAATCTTAGAGGTATAGAGATCTTCTAAAATCTTTCCACCTGCGTAATGCTGGATCAGGTAGATCACAATGGTGTGCGTCGGTGTGCAAGCGAGGCCATATTGGCCGTCCTCCAGAGTGATAATTCCGCCCGAGACCACCAGGATCGATTGCGCGATGACGATTATGGCACAGACAAGAGGACCCAGGTGCTGGCTCAACGCTCGCCTGGCGCGCTGCATAAATGAGCGGTACGTGGGCGAACAGGCTGGCGCCAGGGAAACAGCGCTTGCCAGGAACGCGATGAAGAGGGCCGCGGGTGGAACCGCCATCGCTCCATACCGCGCATTGAAGAGTAGATAGGGCGCGTACCCGGGAACCGCCGTCGGCAGGTAGAGCGAGGCCTGCCCGCTGTAGAGAGAAAACATATAGTAGGGAATAGGCACCAGGTAGGCCAGGGCTGCCAGTGTCTCAGGTGTTATGCGCCGCTGGATCAAAAAGACGATCACAGCAAGAGCGGCCAGGACAAGCAGGATCGGGCCAATTGTGTCGATACAGTCGATGGTATAATAACGGATCGCTTGCACGAGGTCATGGTATGTGTACAACAGGTGCGCGTTGATCAGGTCTCTCTGCTGGGCCTGCGCTGAGAACGGGCCGCTCTGGAAGTAGGATGGATCTCCGAAGATGAACCCGCACCAGGCGAACCACAGAATGATCCCCAGTCCGGCGAGCGAACCGAAAATGGCCAGGTGTCCCTCGATCCGCGGCCACCGGGAGCGTTTGATCCACCCGATAATGAGAATGAGCACGAGAATCGCCATAAACAAAGCCCAGCCATCATAGCGAGACAGCGTTGCCAGGAACGTCGCTGCCGCAGCCAGGATCAGGTACGTTGGATGGTCTGTCTGCGCCCAGGCCAGGAAGTAGTAGCACGCGGCCGACATTGTGGCGAGAAGTACAAGCTCACTAAGTGGCGTGGTTTGCAGGTAGAGGATATTTGGATTCAGCACAAACACGAGCGTACCCACGAAGCTGGCGCGGCTACTGCGTGTCAAGCGCCGCGCACCCAGGAACAAGTAGATCGAGGTGATGATATAGCAAGGCATGGACACGAAACTCCCCGCCAGGCCAGTCTGCCAGAGATAATCATTCCAGATGAAAGGCAGCATAACCAGGTGTGGGAGGGGCAGCCAGACGCCCCCAAGCTGCGCGAGTCCCGGTGTGAGGTTGTCAAAGAGGCGGCGTGCGATCAACATGTGCGAGTAGGCATCTCCATAGAGCAGTGTCTGGTGCTGTTGGAAGAAATACCGGAGAGAGAGTACACTGGCGATACAGGCGATGATGACGGTAGCAATAAGCCCGCCATCCCTGGGGAAAGGAAGTCTGGCGTGATGCCGTCGCGGCTGCGTTGATACGTGCTTAGTATAGTTATAGCTCTTGATTCTCTCTCGCAGGTCATCACCAGTCCCTTTAGGGGGCATGAAGCGCAGGCGAAATGCAGGCAATTGCAAGGTGTCTCGCGGGGGTTGTGGAGGCGAGAGTACATCTATGCTGACTTTGACGCTCGGGGCTTTCAGAGTTGGCACATCCCAATCATCTTCGAGGTCGTTTGAGAGCGGGTCGCCAGGAGTATACCCATTTACACGTGCATTTTCCTGCTCTAGCGCAGCGATATCTGTAGCCAGGATGATGTGGGGAGCACCCCCAGTTTTGTCAGATGCTTTTACCAGTCCCTGAGCTTCATCGAGCAAGGTACTAGAGTTGGGCGCTTTTAACTGTTTATTGTTTTTCACGTGAGGGTCTCCTAAGCACACTTCCATATGGTTGATGTACCTGCCGTCTGGCCTTTAGCAAGTGCAGGCCGTGATTGGTCTTCTCCCAGTAATGCGGCTTGAAGATGAGCTGGTAGAGCGCAATGAATGCAGCTATGCTCATCATCATCCAGTACAGTGGCATGAGCAGTGCCCACTTGATGAGATGGTACTGACCACGTTTCAAACACCCTACGAGATGAATGTACGAATGGAGGAAGTTCCCGAAGATGAGACAGAGCGAGCCCATATAGAGAATAGACACCGGGAACAGTACATGATAGACATTTGTCAGGACAGGGCGAAAGAACAGGTAGATCGCCAGCAAGACCCACATGAAAGGATTGATGAACAACACTGCTGTCTTCCCGCCAACCATCAGTTGCAATGAGAAAAAGTCACGCAGGCGTGATGGGCGCAGATAGCGATACGGTCGCCGCATATGCACCAGGTAAGTCTGCATGTAGCCCTTGATCCATCGTGAGCGTTGTCGCAACCAGTTCTTCAACTGAGAATTCGCTTCTTCAAACGTCGTGGAGTCCAGCACTGCTGTCTTCAGGCCACAGCGGGCAAGCCTCAGTCCCAGGTCACAATCCTCTGTGACATTAAAGGCATCCCACGCGCCAAGCATTCCGAGCGTCTCGGTGCGGAAATGGTTCGAGGTGCCTCCAAGTGGCAAGGCCAGTTGAGCCAGTTGCAGCCCTGGAAGTGTCAAATCGAACCATGCAGAATACTCGGCGGTAAACATGCGTGTCAGCATGTTCTGTCTTGAATTGTAAAAGTTCAATTTAGCCTGTACGCACGCCAGGTCCGTGCCGTTGTCGGCAAAAGCCAGGACTGCTTTCTTGAGTTGGAGGGGGTCGGGGACATCTTCAGCGTCGTAGATCACGATATAGTCACCCGTGGCTTGCAACAAGCCGAAATTACAGGCACGCGGCTTCGTGCGTGGCTCGCCAGGAGGAACTGTAATGATCTTGAAATGCCTCGGCAGCCCCATCGCGCGGATGGCATCGCGTGTCTCAACATCGTTTTCCTCGGTCAGGAAGAGGACCTGCAACCTGTCCGTCGGATAGTCCAGCGCCTCCATCGCCCGGACGAACTGGGGAACTACCGCGGCTTCACGATAAAGCGGGCAGAGTATGGTGTAGCGCGGCCAGTGTGCATCTCCCAGAGCTTGTACAACCGCATCGTCGATCTTCGCTTCACCCGTACGCTCAAATGACCGGATCGATAGAACGAGGGTCACGAAGAGATCGCCAATGTAGAACGCGGTCAGGGATGCTATTATCCCAACCAGCATATTCGTCTTGAAAAAGATTAGCCCCAGGGAACAGGCGATGACGAACGCAACCAACACGACGACTTGACCAGGCGTGAATGTGCGCAGCGCGGAAAGGTCATTGCGGAAGGGAGCGAATGTTCTCACTTCCCTACTAGCAACATTCACCTTTCGCATGGCGTCATCAAAGTATTCGTGAGTCTCCTCACGATAACTGATAGTGTTGTTGTGCTTGTCATCTGCTGCAAGCCAGGCCGCGTAACGCTCCACCTGTGCGCGCGCTTCGGCGCTGAGAGGCAGGGAAACATCGCTTTTGACAGAAGCCCCTTCGAGCTGCGCTCCTGCCTCTTGCAGGCGGAAAAACCGCGCTTTCAGATCTCTGGCGATCCAGACTAGCTTGAGTTGTAAAGCGGCCTTGAGTAACTCCAGGGCAACTTTCAGAGGAGCAACCTTACTCACGCCGCCAAGGCGCTCCTGGAACTCGATAGGAACATTTGCAAGCTTGTATTTATTGAGGACGGCATGAGTGACGAGATAGAGATCGAAGCTCCAAGGGCCAGGGCGCGCCACCACACCGTTATAGACCTTGCGCCGGAACATCTTCATCCCAGATTGCATATCCGCATCGATGCCGAAGAGCATGGCCACGAGCAACGTGAAGACATGGCTCAGTCCGCCACGCATACGATCAGCATTGCTGTAGCTGTCCCGCCGGTCAGCAACGACGAGGTCCGCATGCCCCAGTTGATGATTCATCGCCACCAGGGCCTCCGGGGGATATTGCAAGTCGCCGTCGATCATCGCCAGCACATCAAACTGCGCTGCTGCAAATCCCTCCAGAAGAGCGTATGATTTGCCAGGTGGCCCTTGTTTGGTCAGAACGCGTACTGGCAAGCTATGGTCTCGCGCGGTCGCTTCGGCAACCGCGATAGTAGCATCGGTTGAACGGTCATCAACGACAATCGCTTCGTAGGGGATAGCGGCCAGTGTCATCGCTCGATCCAGGCGAAGCAGGAGCTGAGCGATGCTTTCAGCCTCATTCAAAGCTGGAATGATCACACTGGTTGGCTGTGGAGCCGGGAGTGAAATGCATACCGCAGCGCCGGCGTCATGCTCCTCGTGAGAAACGGTATCCGCAATGGCAGCACCTTGAGGTAATTGTGTATATTGCTGCAATGGTCTTCCCCCTGTTCTGCAACATCTGAACTTTTTGAGTATGGATTTCTCCTCAGTTGTGCTGATTTGAATGATAACTATAGAAGCGGATTTGATATTATAGGAAACTCAGCAG
>Ga0207684_10001061_pt1 | contig 30793 bp, 22 predicted proteins | sample KBSK5501metaG_FD_184342 | JGI IMG/M metagenome (GOLD analysis project Ga0207684, IMG submission 184342) | Corn, switchgrass and miscanthus rhizosphere microbial communities from Kellogg Biological Station, Michigan, USA - KBS K5-50-1 metaG... | ecosystem: Host-associated > Plants > Roots >... | reverse complement strand
GCGATACTGCAAATATTGTTCATGCGTGTAGTAGCGGCGATTCGTCGGGCTGCGGAAAGCAGGCAGGATACCCTTGCGATCCCATTTTTGCAAGGTATTGACCGATTTTCCAATCAACTTCCCGAATCGTTTCGGTGAATACGTATGCTCCATGCATACATTCTAACATATCATCATAGCTTTCTCAATACTGTTGAATTCTCCGTCTCAGCAAACGGCCCAGGCTGTTGAAAAAGCCTATTGTAGAGATTTTCGAAGAAGAAAAACATCGGAAATATCTTTTATCTGACACCAATGAAGAACGCAGCATTAGCCGGTTGGTAGGTATTTTCTGTTACGTCTTGGATTTAAAGATATTTTTGTCTATAATGCTAAAGCATTCAATTTCCCTTCAATAACCGGGTAGCTGATTAAGAAGGAGATGGACTGAGAGAGGGATAGATTCAATATTAGCCACAACCATGCGCGAAGGAGAGACAGAGAACTATGATAGAAATGACAGTTGAAAGCGTGCGCATCAATGTGCAGACATCGCAGCGAGTGGCCATCTTAAAAGCAACGAAGCAAGATCGCTATTTATTCATCTGGATAGCACATGCTGAAGCCTATGCAATTGCGATTGAACTTCAAGGGACGAGCTCGCCTCGTCCTCTCACCCATGACTTGTTCATCAATCTCATGAGCGCATGTGAGATTAAAGTTGTGAGTAGTGTCATTTCGGATCTCGTTGATGACATCTTCTATTCATATATAGAGTTAGAAATGGCTGGCAGGCATGTCAGGGTTGATGCGCGTCCCAGTGACGCAATTGCGATTGCGGTGCGAGCCAGAATACCCATCTCTGTTGAGGACAGCGTATTAGAACGTGCAGGCGTCTCCCTGGAACCTGGTGACTCTGGAAAAGAGAGTGTTCAGCAACAGAGCCAGAACGACAAGGAAAGCTTCCAATCACCAGATGAGGAGAGCTCAGCTAGCAGTGGGCAACCCATTCAAGATGAAGACGATCGTGTACAAGAGCTAAGTCAAGAGGAAAAGGATTCCATTCAGAAACTCGTAGGACCCAATCAGGATGACAAAGACAAGTTTGACAAGTTCACCGAGCGAGCCAGGAAGGTCTTGAGCCTCGCTCAGGAAGAGGCTCAGCGCTTCCAACACAACTACATTGGGACTGAACACCTGTTGCTCGGGCTTGTGCGCGAAGGCGAGGGTGTCGCCGCTAAAGTGTTGAGTAACCTTGGTGTTGAACTGAACAAGGTACGCAGCGCCGTTGAATTTATTATTGGTCTGGGAGATCGCATCGTCCCGGGCGAGATCGGTCTAACTCTGCGTGCCAAGAAGGTGATTGAGCTAGCCGTTGATGAAGCTCGCCGTCTGAACCATCACTCTATCGGAACAGAACACCTCCTGCTTGGGCTGGTGCGTGAGGGTGAAGGTATCGCGGCAGGTGTCCTGGAGAGCCTGGGGGTTAACCTGGAGAAGGTGCGCACACAAACCATCCAGGTGCTCAGCCAATCAGGAGCGCCCCAGGTAGTGAGCCGATCAAGTTTCTCTCAAACACCTGTCATCCAGAGCCTGATGGAGGTGGGTGACGAGTGGTTTGACACATTCACCGTGCAAGTCAGCAGGGTTCTCGCGCGCGCCGGGGAAGAAGCACAACGTTTTCAACACAACTTCATCGGCACCGAACACCTCACGCTCGCCCTCACCCGCGAAAGGAAAGGTGTTGCTACCAGAGTATTGAGCAACCTCGGCGTGGAACTGACTAAGGTTCGCAGCGCTGTTGAATTCAGTCTCAGCGATACAGCCCACAGCGCCCCCGCACAGATTGGGCTTACCCCACAGATCAAACAGGTCATCGAACTTGCCGTTGATGAGGCCCAACGGTTGAACCATCATCACGTCGGCCTAGAGCACCTGTTGTTGGGGGTACTACGTGAAGAAAAGGGGATCGCCGCAGGTGTGCTCGCAAGCCTGGGCGTCACCCTGGAGCAGGCGCGAATCGAAACGATTCGCGTACTCAGCCAGCCTGCTCTCCTTCAGAAGATGGAAGTACCAGTACAGCTAAATGATGCGCTCGAGGCACTGGATACTTTACTTCGTGAAAAGGAAGCGGCTCTTCAGCAGCAAGAGTTCGTATTGCTGGGTGATCGCTATCAGGTACAAGACCCTCCAGGGCAAGACGGAATAATCACGACGTGTCGTGGTTGGGATACCTATCTGAATCGCGCCGTAACCATTCAAGTGCTACGCGATGAGTACAGCGCTGATCCAAAGGTTGTGACGCGCTTTCAGCGTGAGGCGAAGGCGGCGTCCTCCTTGCAGCATCCCAACATTGTCCAGGTCTACGACTATGGACGGACTGATGGTATCAATTTCATTGTCATGGAGTTAGTGGAGGGAACAGACCTGCGCCGCTATCTGCGCTCGCGAGGCATGCTGGATATTGACCGCGCCGTCATTATTGCGCACGATGTTGCACTAGCCCTGGGAGCGGCCCATCGAAGGGGTATGGTGCATCGCGATGTCAAGCCGCAGAACGTACTGGTGGGGCGAGATGGATCGATCAAGCTGACCGGCTTCGGGATAGCCAGCTTCTCCAACAATATCTATGCGGAGCGCCTGACGAAGATGGGGATGACGCTGGGAACGGTGCAGTATTACGCGCCGGAGCAAGCGCAGGGAGAGATGGTAACCCCGGCTGCTGATGTCTACGCGCTGGGCATCGTCATGTATGAAATGCTCACCGACCACCTCCCGTTCGATGGGGATTCGCCGGTCGCCGTGGTTATGCAGCATATTATGGACACGCCAGTACCGCCCAGCCAGCTCAATCCCACTATTCCCCCAGCTTTGGAAGAGATTATCCTGCGATGCCTGGAAAAGGTGCCGGAGATGCGCTTCCGCGATGGCTCCTCACTGGTTCGTGCCCTGGAAATGCTTGGCGAAACAGCTTGAAGGTTATATACAAGCTCAACCCTTGATAATCCGCTCTCAGAGTGTTGTTGCGAACATTGCGCATGCAAAGTGCGGAATGTGGGCAAAAATCTCGAAATGTCTTTTTTTGCTTGTCACAGCAAACAGCCATTTAACAAGACGGGGAAATCCTTAATTTATTTACCAGAGTAGTAGAGGAAGCAGAAAGTCTCATTAACTCGTCTCGCTATTCAGGGTAGTATTTACTTGACCCCTTCACCCTTTTTTGAGACAGTTGATGAGGCATGCCAGATACTATCCGTTTACCTGTCAAGGACAAAAATCAGGGAAGCATTGATGCTTCCCTGTCTCTCAGTTAGCTTGCTCTCCTCACTGAAAAAGTGTTTTTTTGCGATGACGATATCGTGAAGTCGTCAGCAGGGCCAAAATTCGCCATGTATTTTACGGTCACGCCGGTAGCCGAACGCACCTCGATTGCCTGGACGTACGTGGCAAAGGATTACGAGAACATCCCCGATGAAGAGACCAGGCGGTTTGAGGATATGATCACCTTGCAAGACGTTCCGATTGTGGAGTCGCAGCGTCCCGAACTCTTGCCGCTGGATTTGCAAGCGGAACTGCACCTGCGCTCTGATCGCACGGCTATTGCGTATCGCAAGTGGCTCAAACAACTGGGGCTGACGTTTGGGACGGCATGAAAAAAGAAGAGTTTCATTACATTGTGCCTGGCTTCCTGGTACTGGTCTAGATCGCCTCTAAGACAAGCGAGGAGGTACAGCGCTAGAGAGCACTTGCACATGTTCCTCTACAGACTGCAGTAACTGCTCGCTACTGGCAAAATCGCTGCGGAAAAGCGCAGGGCCGAAACGCACCGTGGTGTGCCAGCGTTTGCCTTGTTCTCGCATATAGGACAGTCCGACCGGCACAATCGCTACCTGCGTATGCCCATCCCTCTCCGCCATTTCTGCCATCTTGACGAAGCCAGGCCTGAAAGGAAGAAAGGCATCGAGGTCAGGTTTGGGTGTAGGGTGCGGGTCGATGTTGGGATAGCCCTCCGGAAACATGACGAGTATCTCTCCGGAGCGCAACAGCCGAATAGCCCCCAGGGTCATCTGTCGTAGATATTGCCTGGCCTCAATCGAAGTATAAGCCCATCTTTCGTCTTCTGCGTGATCTTGAAATCTTTCGCGGCGTAGCACAACGAGCCAATCCGCCAGCGAACAGGCAAGCTCTATCGTGAGGCGCAATCCCCGGCTCTGCACCCAGTCCAACGCGACAATCGTATGCAGACGCCGGGGAATGGTGCGCAGCAAGACATATCCATCGTAGAACCAATGGAAATGGCGCGCAGCAATCAATACGGACCCGGAACGTGGAATATGTTCCAGGCCCTCAACGTGCAACTCCACTTTGCGCCTCGCGAAGACCTTGCTGCCAGCACGCATCACCAGCCATATCAATTGGCTGAGAGCTGTGCGACCCGGGCCAATCCGTGAGATACGTGTTTCCTCGCTGGGGATGAGCACCAGCGATTCAGGTAGCAAGACAAGCAGCACAGACAGAGCCAGAGGAAACCAGAGCCCCAGGCCAAGATTCAGGCCCAAAACGAAGGCTGTGTTTGCTGTATAGACGCCAAACGGTACCCACATGGCCAGGTAATGAGTATTCAGATTGCCGCGCCAGAGCAATCTGCTCACGCTCAGTAAGATCACGCAATTCACTGTCCAGCCAACCAGGTTGCTCACAGGCAGACCATAATAGGAGCCATATTCATGCCATACGGGAATGCGCTCGCTTGTCATGACCAGGTTCAGCGCCAGGCCCCAGGTCGCCAGGAAGTACGTACCCAAGATCAGCGACCAGAACGTCTGCCGTAGAAGCCTGAGCTGAGAGGTCAGTTTACTTGCAAGCAGATAAGACGTGAAGCCCATGTAGAACCAGGAAAGCGGAATAGCATAGGGAATGAGACCGCCAACTTTGAAACCAGGGAAAATGTTAGAAGAAGAGGCTCCAAAGGGAAAACTTGTGCCGATGTTGAGCACCTCCACGCTCAGAGATATCAGTGTGGATATGGCAAAGAAGATGAGCGTCTTACGCAGCCCGACGCAAAGCAGCCCGAAGAGCAGCATGGTCGCCGCTCCAAATAGGATAAGCAACGATCCGGCGGAGCGCAGGATGAATGTAAAGAAATTCAGCCCGAGGGGATTGACGCCCCACAGTTCAGGATGTGGTAGAACGATCAAAAGGCCACCCAGGGCAAGTATCAGGATCGCAAGGTGACAGACGAAGAGGAATTTGACAACTCTCATTAAATGAACCTACCTCCTCGAAAAAGCTACCTCTTGTTTTGGGAGATGACGCCCTTTCCAGTCATCTCCGCGTCCGGTCAGGATGCGTCGCGCCACGTCAAGTAGTAGTATCCCGAAGACGACCCAGCCTGCTGGAGCCGTTAATGACCAGAGCAATGCCAGTTCGAATTCACGATCAAATCGGCGCTTAGCCTCGATCTGCTCCAGAAGAGCTATCCCTGCCAGTAAGGTGGAGAAGCGGCGCACTTTTCCTGAATAGAGGGCATATAAGAGAACTAAAAGTGGCCCTAGACCATAGGCAATCAGTGCCAGCGCTGCCGGCAGTCCACCGAGAGGAATGTTGGAGCGTACAATCTCGGCATAACAACTCTTACGCCAGCCCCGTGCGGCGCTCTTCCAGGTAGTCCACTGGCGATTTGTGACCAGGCCCCGTCCGCGCACCACCTCAACGCGCTGCCCGTGCTGCTTGAACCGCTCTGCTAAAGCCAGGTCATCAATAGCGGTTGAACGCATGCCTTGGGCGGCGTACCCGCCCGTTGCCAGGTAAGCTTCTCTCCGCAGAAGAATATACTGGCCGAAAGCGAATGCACGAGGAAATGCCGGGTTCCTCACCTCTGCCGACGTTACGCGCTGAGCCAATATTACTTCGCTCACAGGCATGAGCAGAGACATAGCTGGACCAACAAGGGTCATCAGATCAGTGCGCATGGAAAGCAGGTCATCCTGCTGAGATAGAGCATGTCCAAGCATCAGACGGAGCGTCTGCGGGGCATGACGTGTATCGGCATCAGTGAATAGCAGCCACTCACCCCTCGTGCGAGTGACGCCAATGTGCAAAGCGTGCGCCTTCCCTGCCCAGCCCTCAGGGAGTTCGTCGAGCCGGTGTACCTGTATACGCTGATCACGTCTTGCCCACTCCGCGAGGAGGAGCGGAGTCGAATCGCTTGAGACATCATCGATGACAGTAACATCGAAGTCTGGATAATCCTGCGCCAGGAGTGAAGCGAGACAGTTATCGATGGTGGTTTGTTCGTTGCGTACTGGCAAAATGATCGAGACGTGCGGTGCAAGCGCTGGCAAGGGAGCACTGTCAGGTGGGCGCGCTTCTCGAATACTGCGGCGTGTACGATGACTTTGCCAGAGTGCGGCAAATGCACTCAGAGCGAGTGCACCCCAGGACAAGTTTCTTACTAGCGAGTTCATACGCTCCCTTTATCTCCATTTGTCTAATACCCATATACATTCAGAAATGCTGCTCAAGCAGCTAGACATGAAAAAACCTATACTTGAAAGAGGGGTACTACCCCCTGACCAGTGGAGTGAGCATGAGTAAAGTTGTGATGGCTACGAATAGAATAGCACTGATAACAATTCCGTGGCAAATACGCTCGCTTGACATGTTTTCTGCATTCCTCTACAATTACTCCATCACAAAGGATTAGAGGATAGAAGAACAACAGCCATGGCTACTGTAACAGCCGACGCCCCCAACTATCGTCGTGAACTCGGTGGGGGGCTTATTCAGCGTTGGTCCACTCCAGAGGATACAGAAAACATTGCCCAACTGTGTGGTATGGTCTTTCGCGACAAAGAGGATGAGCCGCTCAATCTCCGTATGATGGAGAGTGTACGCCGGCAAATGAGCGGCGATTTTCCACTGATGGGGCCTGGCGACTACGCGGTGATAGAGGACCCGGGCAAAGAAGGCAATCCTCTTGTTGCCTGCACCTGCCTGTGGCGACAGGAATGGGAGTACGAGGGTATTGCCTTTGGCGTTGGGCAGCCGGAATTTGTTGCCACGCACCCAGATTATCGCGACCGCGGGCTCATCCGCACGCTGTTTGATATGCTGCATACGCGTAGCGAGGCGGAAGGACACCTTGTGCAGGCGATTACAGGTATTTCTTACTTCTATCGTCAATTTGGCTATGAGTATGCCCTGGAATTGGAAGGGCGCAGAGTCACCTATCTTTCACTCATCCCCAGGGCACAAGAGTCTACTCCTGAGCCATATGCGCTACGAGCGGCGACCACTGAGGACATTCCTCTGCTGAGGGAGTTGTATAATCGCCAGCGTTCAGCGAGCATGGTCTGGTCAATCGCTTCAGAACGCTTCTGGCGCTATCAGATTAAAGAGGAGAAGGATCCGACCGTCGTTGGCAAGCAAATGGGTGTGAGAATGCTCGTTGACGATACGGGCGCTGTGCAAGGGTATCTGATGGTAGCAATCAAACGCTGGGGCAACAGTCTCGATGTCTATGCCCTGAACGTTGCGGCTGGTGTCAGCTGGCAAGCGGTGGTGCCACCACTTTTGCGAGCGCTGCAAGCCTATGGGATGCAGATACCGGCGGTTGGGCCCGATGTTCCCCCACTAAATGAAATAAGCTTCTGGCTAGGAAGCGCGCATCCTGTCTATGAGGTGCTAGGTGAGGCGCTGGCCCCGTTCTATGAGCCGCCCTATGCATGGTATGTGCGCGTCCACGATGTGTTGGCATTCCTCCGCCATATTGCTCCGGCCCTAGAGAGACATTTAGCAAACTCTGCGGCAGCAGCTTACACAGGCGACCTCACGCTTGACTTCTATCGGGGCGGCTTGCATATGGTCTTTGACAAGGGGCACATCACGCACATTGAGCCATGGCGGGCACCAGCCTACAAGAACAATGCGGATGCAAGTTGTCCGGCGCTGGTTTTTTTGCAACTGCTCTTCGGCTATCGCAGCCTGGATGAACTGCGCTATGCCTTCCCTGATGTGCGGGTAGAGAAAAGCGAGGCAGAAGTGTTACTTAACGCGCTTTTCCCGAAGAAATTCTCATGGGTTCCTGGTTGATGCCGTTGGGAAAGTCCGTTTTATGTTCCAGCGAACCGCAACATACGAACGCCCTCGGCAGAAGTAATTACAAACCAGGTGCTCCGGGTACTTACCGTAGGTGTGGCACACTTCGCTCCTGGGCTTTTACCCGAATAGCCAGCCTGAAAGAATCTGTATTATACAGTGTTTAGAACGCAACGCGCGAGAGGATCTCCTCCAATGTCCCCTAACTCAGCTAGAAACAGGTAACCTTCCAACTGTTGTGGAGTTAGTGTTATCCGATAAAGCCTCTTCATATCACAAAGTGATCAAAATGTTGGGATATGAGATCACAAAGAGTTATCGATGAATATCCCCCTGATGGCGGCGCGGCTTCATCTCCATCGCAGAAGCTAGTGTTGAGGCGCATAACATGTGGTTAATACCTCGGCCCAACAAGGAAATAGCCCGTATTCACGCTACAAGAGTTCGTACTGCTCCTACAAAAATCCCCTTTCAAGAAGGAGCCTTGTTGTACTGCCCCATAAAAGTAGAGCGGTGTCTGACCGGCGGCTAGCTGCACCGTAAAAGAGAAGTTGCCTTGCGTATCAACGGTCCCATGCAGCGGATGTACTCCCTGGGAAGGTGATTTGAACGTGACCATTCCACTCAAGACAGCATTTCCCTTGCTCTGCACTAGAAATACCGAAATGTATGTTATCTGTTGTGTTGTCTGATCAAACATCGACCCGTTATACGTGCCAGCTATATAGAGGCCGTTTCGTGGTGTTGCCGTCGCGGAGGCAGGAGTGACGTGGGCCGTGGGGGTGGCCTGAGGCACGTGCGTAGCGGGGGTAAGAGCGGCGATGGTTCCTGAAGTGTTTTGCCTGAGAGAAAGTAGTTTCAAACTGCCCAAACTGCCCAGTGCGAGGAGGAGTACAAGCCCAATGAGGAGGAGGGCTCTGCTTTGAAAGGAACGTGGGAAGTGCTGGGGTGTGCTTTTCTCTCTCCTAAGCGAGAGCCCAGTCGCAGTTTCTTTGGCAGGGATAATCGTAATAGTAAGGGTGAGCGTCCCCCTGAGCCCCCCAGGATAGGCTGGTTCGCCCAGTCCCTCTAGAGAAATGACTTGCCCTTCGAACGCTCCTGCTGGCACGCCCACGCTCATTTGCCGACCGCCTGGGAGCCTGATGGAACGACTGGTTCCACCCCGTGCCTCCAGCTCACTAATAGCCAGCGTGGCATGCAGATTGCCACTCTCAGGGAGGGCCTGTTGTGGCGGCGATGGTAGTTGGATGCCCTTGCGCTTTTCTATGCTCTCATCCGCTGAGTTGGTTGGCTCTTGTCTCTGCTTATCCATGCTACTCCCTCTCTTCCCGTAGGTGTAGGTGTTTGCTGAATTCTCTCCAGTAGTTGTTATACCCAAAAATTGATGCAGAGGCAAGGCGACTTGAGCTCCGATGCTGTTCTCACTTTCAGTTCTCTGGCAATTGCCATTTTCGTGCTGGCGCGACGTTTCGCAGGTGATCCGAATTGGAAAGGCTGGGCAGTCTACTCCATTGTCACAGGTGTCCCGGTGATAGTATCCTTTATCGCCGCTACTACGGTATCTGCCCTCGACGAGAGTGGTGTCCTTCCAGGGTCGCCGACGGGCCTGTTGCAACGCATTGGGATAATCGCCGGCTGGAGCTGGATCGCACTTCTGGCAATTCAGTTGCTTGGCATGATGGGCTCGCGAGAATCGACAAGCGAGGGCTTGAGCAAACCCTGATGCCAGACAGAGGCTATTACATAATCTTGCTAATGATGATTACCAGATGAGCCTGATCTCCATCAGTGGCCTCCCTGTCAAAATCTCATCGGACTGACCGCTAGCGGTTAGCTGAACGATTTGAAGCAGCTCCCTGCCGTGCTCGTGCTGCCGGTGTCGCTCTGGGTTTTCTCCTGGCTGTCCGGTACTGCGGTTCTCTATCTGCAAAAGAATGTGCTTTGCGTTTACCTGTGGTTCTATCGAAGCCGGACTGCTTGCCTGCTATTCTCCTGCCACTCCTCGCCTTGCCAGAATATGAACGTTCTGGCAAGGTATAGCCTTCTGGCTGCCATGCAGGTGTTCCTCTGCTAGAACTATCTTTCTGTCGCCTTTTAGAACCTGATGCCGTATGGCTGTCATGCTTTGGCCGTTCAAGTCTGCCGCGCTCCTGACCCGGTGAGAAATGTTTGCGGTCGCGTACTGGCCGCTGCTCGTCGTTCTGCTCGTGCTCCTGCTCCTGCGTTACCGAAGCCTCTGGCCTTGCGAGCGGTATTGTAACAATGGCTTCTTCGTTAATAGCGAGCCGCTGCAGTTCGGCTGTCTGCCCTAAACTGCGCGCCATACGCCGCCATTGGGGTAAATCCGATGGCACCAGCAGCGTGATCGCCTTGCCTCGTCGCCCCATTCTGCCTGTGCGGCCAATGCGGTGCGTAAAAAGATCGCTCGATTCCGGTAGCTCGTAATTGATGACCTGATATATGCCTGTAATGTCCAGCCCGCGTGCGGCTACATTGGTGGCAAGCAGCGTCCGCACATGCCCGTGGCGGAACGCGCTAAGTACCTCTTCACGAGCACGCTGGCTCTTGTTGCCGTGTAGGGTTCCAACCGTAAATCCGAGCCTGCTGAGCTGTTTACCTAACTTCTCGACACCGTATTTTGTCCTGCCAAAGATGAGGCTGCTTTCTCCCGCCGTGGAATGTAAGAGGGTACAGAGCGCTGCAATTTTCTGTTCCTGCGGTACCTGGTAAGCAATCTGTTCAATTGTGCTTTGCTCACCCATGGTTCGTGTGATATCAACTTTGACGGGATTTTTGAGGAATTTTTTCTGTAGCTCAGTAATCCATTCCGGAATTGTCGCTGAAAAGAGCGCCATTTGCCGTGTGTCAGGCGTGGTTGCCAGTATCTCTTCAATGACTGGCGCGAAGCCAATGTCCAGCATCTGGTCTGCCTCGTCCAGCACGCACATCCGCAGTTGGCTCAGCACTAAAGTGCCTTGATCGAGATGGTCCTTCACTCGTCCGGGTGTCCCTACTACAATCTGCGATCCATACCGCAGCGCTGAGAGTTGACTGCTATAGGGCCGTCCTCCTACCAGCAGTGCCGTTGTGAGCCGCCGGCTGGTTGCCAGCTTGCTTAGTACAGCGTTTACCTGGACAGCCAGCTCGCGCGTTGGCAGGAGTACCAGCGCCTGTACTTCACGTTTGTCCCTGGCTAGCCTTTCCACCATAGGGATGCCATAGGCGAGCGTCTTGCCCGACCCGGTAGCTGATTGCCCCACCAGGTCATTCCCGGCTAGCAGCGCCGGAATTGCCTCAACCTGAACAGGTGTAGGCTCTGTAATCTCCATGCTTGCCAACACCTCGAGCGTCGCGGGTTGCAAATGGAAGTCATTAAAAGATGGCATGAAAAATCCTTTCGGCCAATGCGCCCCTTGCGGGCACAATACAGCTCCCTGAAGGCACAGTGCCGACGGGGAGTACCAGGAGCAGGCCGTTGGATACGGAAGCAATGCTGCTAGCTGATATCAGGTACGAACTTGTGTGCAGGAAGAGATTATTCTACAGAGGATTGCTCAGAGCTCTTTAGCGTCTTTACCGGTGAACAGAACAGGATATGCTAGTAGCCTGCTCTATGCCATGCAAACAGTCATAACCTTTGCAGTGTACCAGTTCGGGAGCTAATCGTCAAGTTAAGCTCAAAAATTAAAAATCTTAACCATTTAGTCTTTGATAATGAGAGAGGCTACGTATGCTTATGAATGAGATCAGCGTGCATGACTATTCTTTCACCAATCTCTTCACATTGCCTCCCAACATCAACTCTTTCTCTTCTTCTGAAATATTCAGCCGTTGCACGCGGCGCAAATTGTCTGCCGGCCAGCCGTAGGGATAATCGCAGCCATAGAGCAAGCGCGAGGCGCCCAGGTTCTGGACAATCGTCTCATTTACCTGGCCGAGGCTTGTATCAAAATGAATGTGAGGGTTATCGCGAAACTGTGCCTGCACGCGATCCTGGCCTCCATTGAGCATACCCATGTGCGGAATAATCAGCGTGACATAAGGATAACGGCGCACAAATTCACAAGTTACCTCGAAATGCTCTTCGAAGGTCATGGGGAAATTGAGCGCTTGAATCGCTTTCATGACGGCTTGAAAATCTGGTGCGTCCATCTGGCGGCGCACGCTGTCCATATTGATGGGGTAGCTGTAGCGCAGTCCACCATCGTGCGCGGGGGAGAACCAGCAGTGCCATTTGATACCGTTGTATTGGTCGAGATTGTCAGGAACGGGAAGGTGGTTATATGGACGTTGCTCGCTATAGGCGTTGCCGCCAAAATAGTAGAAAGCATAATAGCCCATACTTTGAGCCGCTTCCAGCGCGTAGGTTGAATCATTTACCATGTCGTCGCTCTCCGGATCAGCGAAGACCACGGCGCGATTGATGCCTGCCGATTTGAGCAAAGGATCAATGTGTTCAATGGGGAGATGTTGGCGTCCGATATGTACGTGCGCGTCGATAATTTCTGACATGATGGTTCGCCCTCCTGATGAATGCTTATCAAGCCTTTGATGACATCAGTTTCTTCATAGGAAAGTGTAGCACAAAATAAGGCTGGCATCACTTACACTGATGCCAGCCCTTTCGACAACCAGGGTTATGCTGTTTAACTTTTTCATCTGTCTACTGGATCATCCAGCGAGGGCCGATAAACCGGCTCCTACAGATGCCTGGATTCTTTTGTGAAAGTTGTTAATCTTATGCCGTCTCTACAGTTGGGCCGCCACTTGAAGGGGTCTGTTCGCTTGGAGTCGCTGGAGCCTCATCGGCAAAGTCACCTTCCTGTGCAGGACGTTTGAAAACATAATAGGCGGAGTTTGCGGTCAGAGGCTGGATACCGACAAGTTCCCATCCCTCTTTGCCAAGTGTGTTCATGTAGCGACGGGCAAAGGTGCTGCGCCGCTCGTTGCCGATTAGCGTCTCAAGCCCCTCGCTAGAAATACGCCCACGATAATCGATATATGCTACTTTGTAAGCCCATTGCGCCATGCTCTTCTCCTTTTTCTGCGCTGTATTCCTGCTTGTACAGGACATCGCTAAGAGTACGTTGTGCAATTAAGAGGTTTTACGGTCCCTACTAGCATAGCCCTGTGATATCATATCCGATGATACCTCTAGACAGAACACTATTTTTTAGTCCGCCTCGCACGCAGATTTGAGAGCCTCCTATCTGAACTACGGGCACTGCGCCGGGTTCCACAATCAGCGCTGTGCCAGTCGTAGGACTATGCTGGTAGTTTCCTCTGCACAGAAGTAAGTATAGCCTTGAATTCAATGCTGTACACCGCTAGTTTCAACGGTTTTTTGTACAGATAATTATGACGGGTCTATCCTGTAGATATCTACAGGATAGACCCGGAAGTCTTGCTGAACTTATTTTCCCACCCGGCACTTTTTTCTTGAGCAGGGAAGTTGCCTGCTCTCCATTGCCTTTGACTGGCTGCCTACGGCGGCAAAAAGGGAAAAAGGAGTTTTTCGGGGACACCCCGAACCCCGGCAAAGGGCTACGCCCTCTGCACTCCCAATGAGTGTCTAGGAGAGAGCAGATGCATGGCTCCGAACCCCGGCAAAGGGCTACGCCCTCTGCACTCCCCTATGTTTTGGGGAGAAGGCAGATATGCGGACTTGAACCCCGGCAGATAATAGAGTCATCTGCACTTCCAATAAGTGTCAAAGGGAGCGAACCCCGGCAAAGGGCTGTCGTCCTCTGCACTCCCGCTTGTTGCTCAACCTTGCAACAGCCCTGCCTCTCAGGTACCTTCTATTGTCAGGAGTAAGGAACAATGCTACAATAGAGAGGTGCCTTCACCCCAGGCACCTGACCTGGTTTTCGGGTGCAATATGCATCTCCCTAGAGGAGTGCAAGAATATGTAGAACAAAGGCAACACCGCAACTAAGCGTAGAGCGGTTCGCGGCAAGTGTTTATTGCGTCGATATATCATCGATGCTCCATCTGCTCTGGCAAGTACTTTTTGTGCATAGGTAATGTGACCAGATGCGGACTACGAAAGAGAGAAATGTGACATGAGTATTTCGGAACAACTGGACAAGGCATCGGCTCAGCTGAAGGGCTTGTCGGAGAAGGCCAGTGCGGCAGAAGCCAACGCGAACGCGGCGAAGGCCAAAGATAAAGCGGCGCTGGAGCAGCGGGTTGCTGCCGCCGAAGCTGCTGCCAATCAGGCATCCGACGATATGAAGGCGTCTGCCAAAGACACCAAGGACGAAATCACTCAGTGGTGGGGCCAGGTTCAGGACAACTGGAAGTCCCTCATTGCCAAGGTTCGCAAGGATTCAGACGAGGACAAAGCGAATCTGAAGGCTGACCGGGCGGAGAAACGGGCCGAGCGAGCCGAAGCCCATGCGGCTAAGGCAGTCGAATTCGCCAACACCGCAATTGAAGAGGCCGAATACCAGGTGCTCAATGCAGCGTTGACACGTCTTGACGCCGAGGATGCAGCAGCCGCGACCTAGGCGTCATGATCCCAGCTGTACCTGTAGGCTGGGCTACAGATTGACGATGTCTGAACTTGGGCGAATCGAAGGAGAAACGTTGGCAGCTACATACGTCGCACTCTTTGCCCTCGAGGCCGTAACAGCAATCTGAGTACCGGGCCCTGGCGACTCTGCGCTGCTCGCAGCAGGTGTCCTCGCAGCGCAGGGCAGGCTGAATCTGATCGCTTTGCTTGTCATTGCCTTTCTTGGATGGTTGTTGGGCCGGGCCATCGGCTACGTGATTGGGTTTCGAGGAGGTCGCCTGCTGCTGGAACGACCTGGAAGGACCCAGAAGTTCAGGCTGAAGGCCGTCGACAAGGGTGAGAAGCTGTTTGAAAGGTTTACCTGGCTCGGAGCGTTAGCGGCCCTGGGCCCGTTTCTGGAATCAATAAGATGCCGGTTCCGACCTTCGTGTTTGCATCTATTAAGGCACTTCTACCCAGCCGTGTTCATCGTGGAAATCCAATCCTTGCTGCTTTGCCTCTTCAGCTGTCAAGTAGGGGAGGAGGTGGCCCACCAGGGGCTGTTTGGCTTTGTACCGGCGCAGATTGTCCTGTGCACGCTCGATCATCAAGTGCAGACCTACCAATGGGTCCCCGAGTGTCTCTTGCAAGGACTGTAAAAGCCCTGCCGCTCGCTCATCTACACTTTGCCTCTGACGCTGGTGGCCCAGGTGACGGGCAACTGTCAGCATACTCTCTTCACCAATCAACTCGAGGTGCTCAGCCCAGAGCAACATGCGTAAGCCGCGCGCCAGTTCTGCATCGAGCGTTGCAACATTCATTTCGGTATCATCGCGCATGCCCCGATTGTTTAGATTGGCGGAGCCGACCGTGGACCAGAGATCGTCGATGATCGTGACTTTCGCATGCACGTAGATGGGCCGGTAGAGTTCTGCGCCATCGATCTCTGCTGAAGCAGCCAGGCAGAAAGCCTGAATGCGCCCCTGTGCCGCAGCTTCGGGCGCTTCTGCACGTAAGCGAGCAAGCCCTGCATCGGTGAAAGCACGACCCACATTCGGATGGTCAGGTAGCACCAATGCGACGGTAGCGCCACGCTGCAAGGCTGCCGCTAGCTCGCGGATGTTGCGCTCCATATCTGGGCTATCGGTCCCCAGGCGCGGACGGTCAATCCCAAAGAAGGCATGGGTCCAGAAGTACTGGTTCTCCAGATAGACAAAGTATTGCGCATTGCTCAGCGCGTTTGCATAGAGTTGGGCAATGCCCTGGATGCCGTCCTCTGAGGCGAAACTGTAGGTATACACGGGGATCGTTCGGGCTACTTGCACCAGGCTCGTGCTTTCCAATGGAGATGGAATCGGGTGCTCGGGAACCAGCAGCTGGTTGTCCCACCCGTGTCGCTGGACGACCTCATTCCAGCGCTGGCGAAAATTGCGTTCCACGTCCCCTACGGCCGGTCCTTCAATGATAGCGTGAGCATCATGCCAGTTGTGCGGCGTGCGATCATCTTCGTTACTCCGCAAAGGAGAGGAGTAGTGATGGAAGTGTGTGTCCCAGCGGTCAAAATCGCCACTGAGTTCAATCAGCATATCAATGCCGCCGACGAAAGCATGCGTGCCATCCACGATCGCGATTTTTTGATGTAAGGACTCGATGGGGCGATGCAGCAAGCGATAGGCGCTGTCATCCAGAATGCAGGAGACGCCTACCTGCGTGAGTTGCTCATGCGCTGCTTTAGGGTCACAGTGTGAAAACCGTTCTGAACTGGACCAGATCAAGACGTTGACCTGGACACCCTTGCTCACCATGTACCCAAGGACTGCTTGCACGGTCAGATCGTGTGTACACCAGAATTCAATCTCAGGTTCTTGAAGCTCTTCAGCGCGTAGCTCAGCCAGGAGCGCCTCCTGTTCTGGACTGTCATCTGGTCCTGCGCGCTGGTCTGTGCCACGCACCAGTTCCATCAGGGGAGTTATCCCCCAGGCAGTAATGTAGATGTATGTGCGTGCCATGAGAAAATGGCGCTTTGCTTAACGCTTCTAACACAGCAGGTTTTCAGACACCTCAAGAGAGCTTTACTGCCTGCTTGTAAAAAGTGTCTGGGAGGGATGGGTGGCACGGTGATGGGGGCTTAGGTGTACACCTCATTCAACACGTGCTTGATGGGAGAAAGACGGCGACCTGTGGCCCAAAAAGCGAGTTTGCTGAGCAAGAACTGGCTGCAACCATGGCAAGTAAGTGTAAGATCGTGACAGTGGTTGATCCTGACGGCAGAGTATGGTGCCATGTCAGGATGCTCGATGTGTTTGAAACGACTTTTGGCCATCCTGATCCACGCCTGGTTCGAGGGGGAGGTGACGGAGATGACGTCGAGAAGTTCAAGCACGATCATAGAGGGGTGTGGGCCGATGAGATGGCCGCGGCAGGTCATCCGCTGACAGACGAGACCGTGCTGATCGTGGAGGAGTTTGTGCTCGTAGAGGGAGCTGAAAAGCCACAATCGCTAAATACTTCCAAGTTGATAATGCGGCCTGAACGAGTGTCAGAGGAGCATCTTGATCCTTTTCAGGGGCCTGCCGGACTGCCGATATGACGAAGCACCTCGGCAGGAGTCTGAGCTAGCGCCTGAAAATGAGTCTCCACATCCGCAAGCAGTCATCTCTTTTTCCCTTTCTTCAATCTTCCACATTTCTCCCTCGCATTGTATGACATCTCCGCACACTTTACATGGAAGCATTTAGTCAAAATGGGGAACAGTCTCTGTAGCAGATGCCACGGACGGATATTATCGAGGAAATAAGAGAATCTGTACTGGTGAGTGTCAAGGTGCAGCAGGTAGTGGAAGCGGCAAATCAAATGTAAACGCAGTACCTGGCTTCTCTTCAGCAGGTCGTTCGAGTTGAAGTTCTCCTCCGTGAGCCTCAACGATACTTTTAGCGATGTAGAGGCCAAGACCAGAACCTTTCTGGCGGCCGCTGGTTCCTGGTAAACGGCTATAGGGACGAAATAGCTGATCTATATTGGCAAAGGGAATGTTTTCGCCCTCGTTGTGTACGCTGATATATACTTTGCCAGGAATCCGCCATGCCTGTACTGTAATAGTCGTTTCTTCGGGGGAATATTTGATAGCATTGTCGAGCAAGTTCCCTAATGCTTGCTGGAGACGACCGTAATCCCAGTTCCCTAAGATTGGAGTGTCTGGCAAATCAATAGCGAACTTGTGATAAGGGGCAACGGGCCGAAGTTGCTCAACTACTTCTTTCACCAGCTTAATCGCATCGCAAGGACTGCAAGATAACGTAAATTGTCCGCTCGATAAGCGTGAAGAGTCGAGCAAATCACTGACAAGACGTGACAAACGCCAGGCCTGGCTCATAATAATGCTGGTGCCACGCTCGATGGTCTCACGATGCTGGTTAGGGCGAGCTATGATCTGGGCATAGTTGATGATAGGGGTCAATGGGCTACGTAACTCGTGAGCAATCATGGCAGTAAATTGTTCTTTACGTGCCAGTTGATCCTTTAAAAGGAGATTATTCTCTGTAAGCTCGTCAACCTGGTGCCGTAATGCCGCTATAACTTCGTCCTGTGATTGCTCCTGCTCCACTTGCATACCTCATCTATCTTCCTCACTTAAGCTGAGGATTATTTTGTAATAAGTAGTATACCCGGTTAGTGGTGGCGCTGTGCCAAAAGGATAGTTGCTATAGGATGATTTGATCGGTTATCCTGGCAATTCTCGCGGTAGCAAATCTTACCTATTATCTATATTCGGTAGCAAATCTAGTGCTTGCAGTTCGTCTTGTGCTACCTCGCTAAGTTGAGTTAAGTCTAAACTTGGATCAGCGTGTGAGATAAGATGGCGGAGGCGTTCAACAATCCCCAATCGTATATAATGATCAGAGGTCAGTAATAACTCACCAATGGTTATTTCAATCTGTCGCCGTTGCATTACAGCAAGAGTTGACTCTGTCATAGCTGCTTACTTCTTATTTCGTGTTCGCGGGTACTTTATTCTCGCTTTTCTTAGCGCTGGATGTTTCTGTGCTGCTCTCGCTTGATTTGCTCTCGCTGGCAGCTTTCGTTTCACCTTCTTTACCGGACTCAACCTTTTCGCTTTTATTAGCGTTGCCATTTTCACTTGTTACAGAACTGGAACCGTTATGATCGGTTTTGTAGAAGCCGGATCCTTTGAAGACGATGCCAGCAGGGAAAAGTACTCTGCGGATGACTCCACCGCATTCAGGACAGGTTGTCAAAGGTTCATCGGTCATTTTTTGCCAGGTTTCAAATCGATTGCTACATACCCGGCAAAGATATTCATACGTTGGCATACAACTCTTACCTCTAAATTATCTCGCTACGCGCTGTTAAGCATAAAATGGTGGTTACTACTATTATATAGCGCTCAGCTTGATTGTTGTCAATCATTTAATGGGAATGCTATCAATGAACTAGTCTTGTTGACTATAACATAATAGGAGCGGGAAAGTATTCCCGCATCACTCTACCCTCCCAATATATTCTTTCACCTTTTCGGCGGCATCGCGGGTCATACCATTGAGGGCTGCGAGTTCGTCGATGCTGGCGGCGCTGATTGCGCGAACCGAGCCGTAGTGTTTCATCAGGGCCTGCTTGCGTTTCGGCCCGATGCCTGGAATCTCGTCTAATACTGATTTAAATGTACGATCGGAGCGCAGCTTTCGGTGGTAGGTAATGCCGAAGCGATGAGCCTCGTCACGAATGCGCTGTACCATGTAGAGTCCCTGTGACGAGCGAGGTAAGATAATCGGGTCAGGTGATCCGGGTATAAAGATTTCTTCGTTCTCTTTCGCCAGTCCTACGGTTGGAATGTCAATATGCAGTTCCTGCAATACCTCCATTGCAGCGCTGAGCTGCCCTTTGCCTCCGTCGATGATTATCAGGTCGGGCATTGCCCACTCGTGTTGCAAAGGCACTTCTTGTTCTATTTGTAGAGCATTTTCACCCTCTTTGTCCTCGAGGGGAACATCACTTTCAATATTATTTGAGGTCTGCCTGCGAAATCTCCTGCGCAACATCTCCTGGTGGCTTGCGAAATCGTTGGGGCCTTCAACAGTTTTAATTTTGAAGCGCCGGTACTCACTACTCTTCGGACGGCCCGCCTCAAAAACAACCATTGCTCCCACCGAATTTGTACCCTGGGTATTCGAAATGTCGTAGCATTCGATACGCTGCGGTGGCGCGGCCAGGTTAAGCGCCTCTTGCAGTTCCTCCAGCGCCAGTTGGGTTTTCTGGCTATCGGTCAGCCACTTAATACGCTGCTGCTCCAATACTTCCTGAGCATTTTGTTTGACCATTTCAACCAGGCGCAACTTTTCGCCACGTTTGGGCGCAGTAATGACAACCGTGCCACCCCGTTTCTCCTTGAGCCAGCTTTGTACTACCGCCTTGTCGTCCGGTTCAGCTTCGACGATGATTTCAATGGGGACGTGAGGTGAACTTGCGTAGAATTGCTGTAGAAATGAACTCATCACCTCACCTGAGCTGCTATCGCGAGTACCCTGTAAGATAAAAAATTCTCGCCCAACCAGCTTTCCATTGCGGAAAAAGAAAACCAGGGCGCTTGTCTCATCCTCACCGCTGGCAAGGGCGATCACATCCTGATCGTCCTGCCCTTCGGTGTGAATGACGCGCTGTTTTTCCAGAATGCGCTCGACCGCTTTAATACGGTCACGAATGCGGGCAGCATCCTCAAAGTTCAGATTTTCGGCTGCTACCTGCATCTGCTCCTGTAAGGTTTTGACTACCTCGTCATGTTTGCCTTCCAGGAACAAAATCACCTGCTGGATCACTGCATCGTATTCCTCTCGCGTTGCGTATGCGACACAGGGAGCGATACAACGGTGAATGTAGTATTGTGTGCAAGGACGGGGCAGCAACTTTTGCTTCCACCCGGAGGGTGGTTCGCCATTGCGAGGTGGCGCCCAGGTGCTGGCATCATAGCGACAGGTGCGGAATGCAAAAAGCTTATTGAGCAAGTCTAATGTAGAGTCTACCGCGCCAGAGTTCGTATACGGTCCGAAATAGCGATTGCCATCACGCTGAAAACTGCGTACGCGGTAGACACGAGGAAAGTCCTCTGTCAACGAGACCTTGATGTAGGGGTAGCTTTTATCATCACGTAGAAGCACATTGTACTTTGGGCGATACTGTTTGATATAGTTACTCTCCAGTACAAGCGCTTCAACCTCATTTTTGACGACGATGAATTCAATGTCGTCGACCTTTGCTACCATGCTGCGATTCTTCGGACTGAGATCGCTGGATTCCTGGAAGTAGGAACGTACGCGATTGTAGAGCGAAATGGCCTTGCCAACATAGAGAATTGTGCCCTGAGCATCTTTCATCAAGTAGATGCCCGGCTTATGTGGTAGTGAGTTGAGTACAGACTGGATTTTTTCGTTCATGACCCCATCCCGAGGATAGTGTTTAGGAGTTTTGATTGCACATCTACAGTATATCACATGTAAAGGTGATCGCTCTTTACCTGTTTTCATTGAGGCTTGCGACCCTTGGGTCGCAAGCCATTAAATATGTCGAATTGGTCAGAGCAGGAGTGGCGCCGCCACTCCTGCTCTGACCAATTCGACATAAAAATTATGTTCGGCCCGCAAGTGGGCCGAGAAGTACATGAGCAACCAAAAAGTGGGAGGTGAAAAGAGGATGATCGGCAAAGATATTTTCCAGGGAACACCGCATTTTGAGTGAAATTACCATTTGAAAAGATAGTCAGAATGATTACCCTGTTGTATACTATGACTCGTTATCATCCTGTGCCATACTATCGTTTCCTGTCGCGAAAGAGCGCAAGCTACTTACTTCATAGGTTTATCTGATATGAGTTGTATTGGTACTGCTGGACACATTGATCATGGCAAATCAACCCTGGTTAAGGCGCTCACAGGTATAGATCCCGATCGACTGGCTGAAGAGAAAGAACGCGGAATGACCATTGACCTGGGTTTTGCCTGGTTGAAGCTGCCAGGTGGACGCGAGGTCAGTATAGTGGATGTGCCTGGGCATGAGGGTTTCATTAAGAATATGCTAGCAGGTGTGGGTGGTATTGATGCAGCATTACTGGTGGTTGCTGCCGATGAAGGGATCATGCCTCAAACACGCGAACACCTGGCAATCCTTGATCTGCTGCGTGTGCGACGAGGTGTAGTTGTACTCACTAAGGCTGATCTCGTTGATGAAGAGTGGCTCGAACTTGTGCGTGAAGAGATAGCTGAACAATTATTGCCGACCACATTGGCCAGCGCTGAAATTATCCCGGTTTCCGCCTATACTGGAGAGGGGCTTCCAGCATTAGTTGCACAGTTGGAGCGGATTTTTGAGGAGATGGAGGAGCGGCAAAACATTGCTCGTCCTCGTCTGCCAATTGATCGTGTTTTCACCATGACTGGTTTTGGAACAGTTGTGACGGGTACGTTATTGGATGGGGTCTTCAAAACTGGGCAGGAAGTGGAAGTGCTACCACAGGGGATTAAAACGCGTATTCGCAGCTTACAGACCCATCGACACCAGGTTGAGGCTGCCACGCCTGGAAGCCGTGTAGCTATGAACCTGGCGAATGTGTCTCGTACTGAGCTAGAGCGTGGTAATGTAGTTACTTTACCTGGGCAATTGCAACGTACAATGCTGATTGACACACGAATACAATTACTGGCTGACGCGGCACGGCCAGTTGGACATAATACGTTTGTTGAATTCTATAGTGGTTCGCAGGAGGTGCCAGCAAAGGTGAGGCTACTGGACGTTGAGGAACTCAAACCTGGTCAGAGCGCATGGGCACAGGTGCGTTTGAGTCGCCCAGCAGTGGTTGCCCGGCGTGATCGCTTTATCCTGCGTATTCCATCGCCGAGTACGACGATTGGTGGTGGTGAGGTCATCGATGTTCACGCACGTTATCACCGACGTTTTCAGCAACCTGTACTGACGGCTTTGGAAACACTCGAGCGCGGTTCAATGGATGAGTTGGTGCTGGCTGCCCTGGATAGGAGGCGAGAAACATCTCGGCCTGGCGCGAAGTCATCACACGGATTGGTAGGTTATGAATTGGCGGAGATTGCTATGCAAAGCAATTTGTCGCCGGATGTGACATTGCAAACGTTGGAGACGTTGTTATCTGAGAGACGTGTACGCAGAGTAGGCAGGCTCTGGTTTGCCCAAACTGTATGGGAGGCGTTGAAAGAAGAGTCTGTTCGATTGGTAAGTGAACAGCACCGCCAGCATCCTTTGCGCAGTGGTCTTTCTAAAGAGGAATGGCGCACGCGCCTGAATCTGCCTCCAAAAATGGCATCGGAGATTTTCCTGGCATTGCAAGAAGAAGGTCAACTCGCAGAGGCTACCAATTCCACTGTCACATCTGGTGGATTTATTCGACGACCAGGATTTGTACCTGCATTTAACGCTATGCAACAGCAGCAAGTCGAGCATCTCCTGCGCATGTTCCGAGAGTCTCCCTACACTCCTCCAGGACGTTCCGAGTCAGAGGCAATTGTGGGTAGCGAGGTTTTGGCTTCGCTGATTGAGCAAGGCAGGCTGGTAAAGTTGGGTAGCTCCACTGATACTGTGCTTTTTCTGCGGGAGAGCTATGAGGAAGCAGTAGCAAAGCTGGTTGCCTACCTGCAAGAGCATCACAAGATGACAGCAGCAGAGGCACGCGATGTCTTAGGAACTACCCGAAAGTATATCTTACCTCTTCTTGAACATATGGATGAGCGACGCATAACACGTCGTGTAGGCGACGAACGTAGATTGGGCACAACAGGTTTGTAAAACAGTACAGGAAAGAAGTGTAATTTTAGCACAAGGTGTTCCATTAAATAGCATAATGCGTTAAAATAGTGTGCGCGGGCGTATAGCATGTAGTGCGTTTTCGTGAATGGGTAATACTCGCTGCCTTTTCACATGTGTGGAGAGTTATGCAGATCGAAGTTCTTGGAGATCGATACCAGTTACAGGACCCCATAGGTCGTGGTGGCATGGCCACCATTTACCGTGGTCGGGATATACGGATGGATCGTGTAGTGGCCATCAAAGTGCTACGCGAAGTCTACAGTACCGACCCGAAGTTTGTAAAACGCTTTCAAACCGAAGCGAAAGCGGCGTCTGCCTTGCAGCACCCCAATATTGTGCAGGTCTACGACTATGGGCAGACCGATGGCAATTATTATATCGTCATGGAGTTGGTAGAGGGCACTGATCTGCGCCGCTATCTGCGTTCCCGTGGTGTGCTTGATGTTGACCGCGCGGTCATCATTGCCCACGATGTCGCGCTTGGCTTGGGGGCTGCGCATCGTCGCTCTATCGTACATCGTGATGTGAAGCCACAGAATGTGCTGGTAGGTCGTGGTGGCTTGATTAAGTTGACCGACTTCGGCATCGCCAGTGTGTACAAAGATATTAATGCTGAACGCCTCACCACCACAGGTATGACCTTAGGAACGGTTCAGTACTACGCGCCGGAGCAGGCTCAGGGTGAGATTGTCAGCCCCTCTGCCGATGTGTATGCGTTGGGCATTGTCATGTACGAAATGCTCACAGGTCGCCCGCCTTTTGATGGTGATAATGCGGTAGCTGTAGCGATGCAGCATATTCAGGATCCTCCGACGCCACCCAGCCATCTCAATCCAGATATACCCCCGGCGCTTGAAGAAATTATCCTACGTTGTCTCGAAAAAGTGCCTGAGATGCGCTTCCACGACGGTTCGGAAATGGCTCGAGCTTTAGAGTCGCTGGCTGATAGTGAACTGGGCGAAACTGTGGCCGGAACATTGATACCTGAACATGCACCGGTACCAATCACCTACAACAATCAGATCCCATCACGTCCCAGCGCTAGTGGGCGAGCTTCCGCTCGCGGCAGCCAGCAGCATAATCCTGCTTCATCTCCTGATACTATGTTGAATGGAAACGATGCGGCTAGCCGTAATGGCGCAGGTGGAGTTCAGGGTACAGACGATGATAGGACAGTACCTCTTAACCAAAAGAGGTATGACCCTCCCATATATGTGCCTGAGTCCGGTTCCCCACGTCCTGGTCAGATTGGGACAGTGCCACGATCAGGTGTGGTGCAGCAGAATCAATCAAGCTCCCGCTTCGCTACTACCATCACTGTACTTATCTTTCTGGCAACCCTGATATTATTGGGCTTTAGTATTTACCTGGCCGCAGAGTTACACTTCATTTCTATTCCATTTATCAATGGTGCAAGCACACCAACCCCGAGTATTGTTTACACGACGGTGCCTGAGTTGAGGGACTTGAGCTGGCCACAGGCCCAAGCCAGTGCGAAAAATGCGGGTTTTAATTTGCAATCAAATAATGGTACGTCAGGTGTTGTGAAATTTCAATCTTACAATCCAGGGGATAAAGTCCCCAAAGGTACTATTATCTACGTGACAATGGGGCCAATTACGAATAAAATACCTGTCATTCCCTCAAACGCTACACTTGCTGCGTACGAGACCCTTCTCCAGAGCCTTGGCTTTAATAAGTTCAATGTCAAATCTGATGGAACGGACCAAAATTTACCACCAAATACTGTCTCAAGGGTAAGTCCATCCGCGGGTAGTTCTGTAGCTGTAGATACTCTGATTACTATCTACGTGAAAAACTTAAATGCTACTCCTGCTGTAACGCCGAGTCCGTTGCCTACAGCCAAGCCGAGTCCGTCGCCTACAGTCAAGCCGAGTCCGTCGCCTACAGTCAAGCCCAGCCCTACGCCGAGTCCATCGCCCAGCCCGATACCAGACCCAACCCCGTAGACGCGGACTTAAGCCACCACAACAGGGCGGGGAATGGTCTAACAAGGCGGGAGCTGGCCTAACAGGGCGGGGACAAGCCTAACAGGGCGGGGCAAGCCCCGCCCCTACAATACACGGACTTTGCATGGCGATCCGTCGTATAGCCATAGCCTCTCAAGAAAAAAGATGGCAGGCAGATTTACCTCTATTACTTTTCCAGATAGTTTATAATCACATCCTCAACGAACTCTTCCCATTTTTACGTTTATTCCTACATAGTTATTGCTAGCGCTTATTTATAGATGCAGAACGGGTAAAAGCCGTTCTACCTATGTTTTCGATAAGAGTTTTCAGGCATTTGAACGTATTTTTGTTGGATAGAGTTGTTGTATGTACGATCCTGGAAGTCGAAGGGTGACTTTTGGGTCATCCTAACGGAGTGTAGTTGTATGCAACGTAATTTTGTAAGGAATGTGTCCTTTGTAGTTAGCTCCCTGTTGTTGATTGCAGCCAGTCTTATAGCAATGCGTATAGCGGTTCGCGCAGACCAGAATCAGCGCACGCTCTTAAGTGGGCACTCGGTACCTCTCATCCAGCAAGCTCACCTGGTACAGGCCACAAACCTTAATCAGCAATTGAACCTCTCTATTGGTCTGAAGTTGCGTAACTCGTCTGACCTGGATAACCTGTTGAGCGCAATCTACGATCCAAATTCTTCCCAATATCACCAGTATCTGACACCTGATCAATTTAACCAGCTATTTGCGCCCACATCTGACCAGGTACAGCAGGTTATCTCATATTTGCAAGGTCAGGGAATGACGGTTACCAGTGTCGCTCCCAACAACCTGCTTATCGATGCGACTGCTACCGTAACGCAGGTACAGCAAGCTTTTAATGTACAGATCAAAACGTATCAGGCAGGCAATCATATGTTCTATGCCAATACTGCCGCGCCAAGTGTCCCAACATCGATCAGCCAGTTGATTACTTCAATCGGTGGACTTGATAACAGCGTAACCTATCACCCACTCTATCGAAGGCTCATCAAGCATAATCTAAAGCATGACACTACCCTGGCTGCACCGAGCGGTTTTGGCCCGAAAGACCTATCAGGTGCCTATGATGCAACGCCTTTACAGAACGCCGGAACACAGGGCTCTAATCAAACCGTTGCTCTCTTCGAACTGGATGGGTATCAACAATCAGATGTTGCGCAATATTTTCAGACATATGGACTGGCAACACCAACTATTTCCAATGTGATGGTTGACAACTTTAATGGCGCTCCTGGACAGGGAGCTATCGAGGTTGAGTTGGATATGGAGGTAGTGGGCGCTATTGCTCCGCATGCCAATCAGATTGTATATGAGGGTCCAAATACGACTCAGGGATTAAACGATACATATAACCAGATTGTAACTGATCATAAGGCGCACATCGTCAGTATTAGCTGGGGTCTATGTGAAGCCTATTCCGGCGCAGCTGAGCTACAGACTCTTGACAATATTTTCAAGCAAGGAGCTTCCCAGGGTATTTCGTTCTTCGCTGCATCGGGAGATTCTGGCGCGTATGATTGTGGCGATGGTACCCTTGGAGTCGATTCTCCTGCGAGCGATCCATACATTACCGGTGTCGGTGGCACCAATCTGCAACTAAACGCTGGCGCGTATGGCAGCGAGTCTGTGTGGTCAAATCCAAACGATACACAACGCAGCCCTAATGGCGCAGGTGGCGGCGGCGGTATCAGCAATACGTTTGCTCAACCCTCGTGGCAAACTGGTCCCGGTGTGCAAAATGGGAACCGCGAGGTACCTGATGTTTCTGCGGATGCTGATCCAGCGACGGGATATGCAACGTATTGTACCGTCACTAACGCTGGTTGTCCTTCAACTGGCTGGATTACTGTTGGTGGTACGAGTGCGGCTGCACCGCTGTGGGCAGGTAGCATGGCATTGATCAATCAATACTTGCAAGCACAGGGTAAAGCTGCCGTTGGGTATGCAAATCCCGCATTGTACGGCCTTTTTAAGGCTCAACAACAATCACCTGCTTTCCATGATGTGACCAATGGCAATAATCTCCATTATACCGCCACAACCGGCTACGACATGGCGAGTGGTATTGGCACCCCTGATGTCAATAACATTGCTCATGATTTTGCCTCGTCCGCCGGCGGAAATACTCCAACGCCGACTCCGACGAGTGTACCATCACCAACCCCAACGAATCCGCCGACTCCAACGTCAACCCCGGCACCTCCTCCGGCGCTTTTACAGAATGGTGGATTTGAGAAAGGACGGGCACCATGGCAGGAGTCATCTTCGGGCGGCTATGAAATGGTTGATAACTCGAATGTGCATAGCGGGCAATATAGCGCCTACTTCTGTGGTTATACGGGTTGCATTGATCGCATCTGGCAGACCTTTACCGTTCCGAACAACTTCACTACTATCACTGTGACTTTCTGGTGGTATTCCGATACCAATAAGACAGCGAAGCAATGCCTCGACTACTTTAATAGTAGTTTGAAAACGAGTGCCAGTGCCACCAACTCCGTCCGAACGATGCAGAATGACTGTAACGCGAACGTCACCAATCAATGGGTGCAGAAGAAATATGATGTTACAGGTGATTTATCAAAGTATAAAGGTCAGCAGGTGACGCTCTTCTTCCAGGGCACTAACGACAAAGGATACCAACCCACGGACTTCTTTATAGATGACGTTGTGGTGAGTGTGCAGTAGGATGCTTCTTGCCAAAGCATGATGTGATATACTTTTGGAGCTATTATTTTGTCACGCCAGGGACGGGAATCAATGCTACGTACCCTCCCCAAAATACACTACAAGGATTATCGCTCATGATTGAACGAGAAGGAGCCATTTCACCCGAGAACACGCAATTTGTTTTACTTAGCTTCGAGGGGCCCGACGTTTACTCGACCGCTGGAGGCCTGGGGACTCGAGTCAGTGAACTCAGTGAAGCGTTAGCAACACAGGGCTATACTACGCACCTGATTTTTATTGGAGACCCCTACAAACCATCGAAGGAAGAGCTTGTTGATGGCCGTCTCATCCTCGAACGCTGGTCGCAGTGGGTCAGCAAATATTATCTCAACGGTGTTTATGACGGCGAAGAGCAAAAACTTTATGACTACAATGAAAGCGTTCCTTACCATATTTATAACGACATAGTGCGCCCCGCAATGGCCCAGGATAAAATGGTCGTCATCATGGGCGAAGATTGGCACACAGCAGAAGTAATGACTCGTACGTCGGACTTGTTAAACTGGTTCGGTGTGCGCCATAAGGCCCTAATGCTCTGGAATCTCAATAGTTTGATGTCATTGCATCGCATCAATTGGGGCCGTCTCAACTATGTCACCACCATTACCACGGTAAGCAAGTACATGAAGCACAGGATGTGGAGTTATGGGGTGAACCCGCTGGTGATTCCAAATGGAATCCCAACACGCCATCTTACGCCCGTAGATTCCGCGGCAGTGACAAGACTGCGAGAGATAGCGCGGCAGGGCGATCCACGTCGCCTCTTCTTATTTAAAATTGGTCGCTTCGATCCCGATAAACGCTGGATGATGGCTATTGAGGCGGTAGCGCGACTGAAGTATAGTGGTTACCCGGTCACTCTTTTTGTGCGTGGAGGTATCGAGCCACATGGAGCTGATGTGCTACGCCATGCCTACAACCTGGGGCTGAAAATACAGGATGTGGTTGCCAAAAGGCCAAATCTAGAGCAGTGCCTGGAAGTTATGCAGCATATAAGCTCCCCTAACATCGATATTTATAATCTGCGTTTCTTCCTGCCCGAAGAATTTGTGCGTACAACGTATAACGCCGCTGATGCCACCTTAGCCAATAGTGGCCACGAGCCGTTTGGCCTGGTTGCCCTGGAAGTGATGGCTGCTGAAGGAATCGCAGTCACCGGCAGCACCGGTGAGGATTATGCTATCTCGCTTGAAAATGCGATTGTAACCGAAACCGATGACCCCGATGAAATTGTTGGTTACTTGCTGTATTTACGCCGCCACCCCGATGAGCAAGAGCGTATTCGTTGCGGTGGCCGGAGTACCGCAGAGCAGTTTCTCTGGGATCAAGTCATCGAAAACCTTGTAAGTAAATTAGAGTTCCTGGCGCGCAAACAGGACATACAACTTTCGTAGATGCCAGCTTTATCGCGCCTTCGTCGTTCGTCTACAATCTGTATGTAACAGGACGGGGAAGCGATATTTCTGGCCTCTACATTGAGAGGAAGTCTACGATGGTTGCAGACCTGGCAATCTATACTGTGGTGCATCAGCCACGTCGTTTGAAGCTCCCGGCACAGCCCATACCGCGAGGAGCCTCTATACCCGAGATCTATCACTGCCTCTTTGATGAACGCATGAACGAGCGCTACTTTAGAAAAGTTGCGCAATATAGCTACTATCCCGCCACGCGTATGTTTCTCGATCTGGTACATCAGGGAATGCGGCTTTCAATCGGCTTTTCTCTTTCTTTGCTGCATCAAGCTGAAAAATGGGATCCTGTTTTGATCGATCTTTTTCGTGAATTGGTAGCCGAAGAAAATGTGGAAATTATAGGCGTCGAGCCATATCACAGCTTTCTGTTTTTACTCGATCTCCCGACTTTCGTGATGCGCATGCGTTGGATGGCCGAAGAGATAGAGCGTATTTTTGGCAAAAGACCCACAGTTACTGATACCACCGAAATGTGCATGTCTCTAACGCTTTATGATGCTCTCGATACAGCAGGTTTTAGCGGAGCGATGATGGATGGACGAGACTGGGTGTTGGAGTGGCGTGAACGGACTCATCTCTATACCTACAGCGATGAAAAGCCGTTCGCAGTCGGTATTCAAACTCCTCGTTCTCTTACTGGAAGCAGGCGTTCACCAAAGCGTCTAGCTGTTGAAAACGATCGAGCAAATGGTCCTTACCTTCTGACGCGGCACTTTGTATTAAGCGATGATGTGGGATATCGCTTCTCTGATCGTAACTGGTCTAAGTATCCGCTCTATGCAGATACTTATGCCAATTGGATAGCCAATACAGGGGGAGATTTCCTCTTTCTCGGCTGGGATTTTGAGACCTTTGGGGAACATCACCGTGTGGATAGCGGCATCTTTGATTTTATGCGAGCTTTGCCCGCAGAACTTGCCAGAAGAGGCGTGGCTTTTCAAACGCCGAGTGGATTGATCGATCGTTACAGTAGTGCGGGTTGTGCGTATCATCTCCCACTACCAATCTATCCGACAACCTGGGCCGGGGGGGGTAGTTTGGAGTTTTTTCTTGGTAATAGCGCACAGCAAACTATCTTTCAACTGATGGGACAGGTATATGGCATGGCAAAACTGACTGAAAATCCTGAGTTGCTCGACCTTGCTATCTGGTTAGCGCAGTCAGATA
>Ga0207684_10001059_pt1 | contig 30797 bp, 27 predicted proteins | sample KBSK5501metaG_FD_184342 | JGI IMG/M metagenome (GOLD analysis project Ga0207684, IMG submission 184342) | Corn, switchgrass and miscanthus rhizosphere microbial communities from Kellogg Biological Station, Michigan, USA - KBS K5-50-1 metaG... | ecosystem: Host-associated > Plants > Roots >... | reverse complement strand
CGTCGTGGGATTCCTTGGTGTAAGGCCAAGCGCGCCAACTAATACATTAACCGTTGTACCAAGTCTTCCTTCTGCCTGGCCTGAGCTCTCTGTAAGCGATCTAAAAATCGGTTCCGCGAAAGTTGAGGTCTCCGCACGGCAAGCTGGCAAGCAATATCAAACGACGGTCGTTCTTCCACAAGGCTGGAACCTGACGATCGGCTACGCGCTACCGGCCGGCAGCCAAGTCAGCAGTGTGACATTAAACAACCAGCCAGCGGCATACCAGATCGTCGACAGCAATCGCGGACGTGAAGTGCATGTGATGACGAATGTAGCAGGCACACAGTCGCTTCAGATTATGGTCAAGTAGTAACTGGGAATCGCGCTATCACCATACATAGTTGATAGGCTGATCCCGCGGGCCGCGGGATCAGCTTCGTGCAGGTGGCAGCCCCACGGGATCACGAACGAATCCCTACCGGTCGAATGGAAAACGAAGACGGTCGACCGTGAACGTTCACTAAAAAACCGTTAACGGCCGCCCATTCAGCGCGGCCGCATAGAACATTTTCTGATTGATCACTGATTACAGTTCTGCTAAATAGGGCTGCTTAATGAGATGCCCCGGCCTTATGGTCGTTGGGCTGGCACTTTTTGTGGTAGGGTGCACCGGGACCAATGCGGTCAAAAATAAGACCGCGAGCTACGCCAAGGAGGTAGCCAGCGGAACAGGACGCACGCGTACTGTTCGAACAACGGCCTATACACATACTGAACGAGGTCATCGCGCTTATGGTGCGAGCAACGCGCTTGGCACGAGACTTCAGTGTGGAGATGTCTCTAGCGCAGCCTCCGACTGGTCCGTTCTGCCAGTCGGCACGACGTTCCGGATTGTTGACACAAACAAAACTTACGTAATCGACGATTACGGATCCGCGCTGGTTGGGAAAAATACCGTCGACCTCTATATGCCATCTCGCCTGCTCATGCGAAGATGGGGAGCGCGAGACGTCACGATCGAGATCCTGCAGGAAGGCTCTTACGAAAAAAGCTTGGAAGTTCTGGAACCGCGAAAACGGAATCCGCACGTTAAGCAAATGGTGCTCAATCTCCAGAAGAAGCTTGCGAAAGACTCTGACACGTATTAGTCGGAGTCAGTGAGAATCTTCGTTACCGGAGGCGCCGGTTACATCGGCAGCATCTGCGCGGAAGAGCTTTTGCAGCGGGGATACGAGGTCACGATATTCGACAACCTGACAGAAGGTCATCGAGGAGCGATTGATTCCCGGGCAACCTTTATTCAAGGAGACCTCAGCGATCCGAAATCCATCTCATTGGCCATTGCGACCTCTCGTCCAGACGCAGTAATGCATTTCGCTGCAAATGCTCTGGTCGGTGAGTCGATGGAAAATCCCTACAAGTATTTTCACAACAACGTCTGCGGCGGTCTCAACCTGTTAAACGGGATGGTCGAGCACGGGGTTAAGCAGATGGTTTTCTCTTCTACGTGCGCAACGTTCGGTACGCCGGAACGAATTCCGATCGATGAAAGTCTTCCGCAAAATCCGGTGAACCCGTACGGAGAATCCAAGCTGATGTTCGAAAAGATCCTCCGTTGGTTCGACCAAATCCACGGAATCAAATTTGCGGCGCTGCGTTACTTTAATGTTGCCGGCGCCACGGAAAAACTCGGTGAACACCACCGAGTCGAGAGCCACCTGATTCCAAGCGTCTTAAGGGTAGCGCTTGGGCAGCGGACGCATGCCGAAATTTTTGGAACAGATCACCCGACTCCGGACGGAACTTGTATTCGGGATTACATACATGTTCTCGATTTGGCGGCGGCACACATCCTCGCGCTGGAAATTTCCAAGAGCGACTCTTTTAATCTCGGTACTGGTGGCGGGACTTCAGTAAAAGAAGTGATTGAAGCGTGCCGCCGAGTGACCGGACACGAAATACCGACCGTTGCAAAGCCCCGGCGCCCAGGAGATCCGGCACGTCTCGTCGCCTCTTCAGAGAAGGCTAAACGCGAACTCGGTTGGAAGCCGCAATTTCAAAGCATCGATTCGATTGTTGAGAGCGCATGGCGCTGGCACAAAGCGCATCCGCACTGCTACGAGGAGTAGTGCACGACGAGCCGCGGACCAGGACCTCACGCCAAGACGGCGAGTGAAGGTGAGAGGAGAGAGGTGAGAAGTGAGAGGTATACCGATCCGCTAGCAGCAGAAGCTTCTAACGCACCAGAAGATCGCAGAGGGCACGAGGACTTTGATTAATTCCTGCGCCTAGCTACACTCTCTGCCATCCTCTCACCTCTCACCTTCTCACCTCTCACCTTCACTCGCCGTCTTGGCGTGAGGTCCTGGTCCGCGGCTTGGCGTGGCCCCTTTTTCCCTTGCTTTTCCAGTGGCCTCACGTTTGGCTCTAAGCTTCATTAGCCTCTCAAAAGATCCTTCATGCGGCTTCGGACCTTTAGTCTCATTCTACCATTTTTCCTCGCCAATCTGCTCTGGGGCCAGCAACCTGCCCAACAAGAAAATCCGTTCCTGCTCCCCACTGAGAAATCTTCACGGACCGAGCAGCTGCCGATCGAGATCACATCGGAAGGAGAAACGCGTCGTGAAGGAGAAACCTTCATCTCCGAGCGTAATGTTGTGATTCATTACAGCGACCTGACCATCTATTGCGATTATTCGGAATACGATCCGAATAGTCGCGATGTCATCGTTCGGGGCAACGTCAGGATCTACCGTGAGCGCTATGCATTTGTCTGCGATCGCGCGATCTACAACCTCGACACGAAGCAATTGAGGATGGCTGATTTCGGCGCCAGAAAAATTCCGTTTGAAATCATCGGCGATAGCCTTTCCTCGATCGAAACAAACGAGTTCACAATTCGAAATGGGTACGTTTCGACCAGCGATTCATCGCAACCGGACTATCAAATCCGAGCACGCACGATCCGCATTTATCCGAACGATCGGATGATTCTTTCCAACGCGACTCTGTTCGTTGGGAGCGTGCCTATCCTCTGGTTTCCATATCTGTACCAGTCCCTGAACAATCAGTTCAGCTACAACATCGCGCCCGGCTATAACGGAAACTGGGGCGCCTACTTGCTGACCTCGATCACGTTCCCCATACAAACAAACACCAGCGGAACCGCTCATGTCGACCTGCGCAGCGCCCGCGGACCGGCGCTCGGTCTCGACGTTAACTATCGCGATAAGAATGATCGCGAAACCTACGGAAAACTGGAGGTTTACGGCATTGAGGACTTAAACCCGAACGCGAACCAGACGTCGCTGGACCGTGGCCCGATTAGCGGTCAGCGGTACCGCGTCGCTTACCAAGGCAGGGCCTATCTGACCAGCGATATCTCGGCCGTCATCGACTTTAATAAGTTGAGCGATCGCTACTTCATGCAGGATTTTTATCCAGGCGTCTTCAGCGTCGATCCAACGCCGGACACCTATTTCGAGTTGGTCAAACGCGGCGAGGCCTACACTTTGATGGCGCTTGCCCGCATCCAGGTAAATAATTTCCAAGAGACGACAGAACGGCTCCCAGAAATCAGTTGGGAAGTCGCGCGAACCCCACTGTTCAACAGCCCGATCTTTTACGAGGCCACAACGGGCGCTGCCTGGCTTGCGCGTAAGTTTGCGTCCGGGATTGCTTCAAAGACCGACATTAACAATCATGACAGTTTCTTCTTCACCGACCTGAGCAATAGTGTTTTCAACCCGGACTATCGGACATTCCGATTCGATACGTTCCATCAACTGGTTTTTCCCAAAACTTATTTTGGATGGCTTTCCATCGTGCCTCGCATCGGGATTCGCGGAACATACTACAGCCGGACCGGCACATTTACAGAAGCGGATGGCAGCAACCCTCTTACGGAGGGTACCATCACCCATCCCGGACCGGATGGCACCGTCGTGCAGGGCCCGGGCGGCCCTCACTGGCGTCTTGCGCTGAATGCCGGCACCGAAGCGTCATTTAAGCTTTCACGAGCGTACGAAGGAGTACAGGCGCGCTGGCTCGGTCTCGATGGGCTCCGTCACGTGATTCAACCTTATTTGAATTTTTCCTGGGTTTCGACGCCAACGTTAAGCCCTAACGATATTCTGCCGATGGATCGCTACATCGCTAGCACCAGGCTGCCGGCGATCGATTTCCCGGAGTTTACTTCTATCGATTCGATCAACCATTGGACCGTCCTTCGGCTGGGAATGAGAAACCGGCTCCTGACACGACGCGACAATGCCACACTGGACTGGTTGGACCTCGACACCTATTTCGATATCAATTTTAACAATCCCTTCGCCCAAGTCATAAGCATTAAAAAGGATCCCAAAACCGGTAAAACGGTGCAGGTCCTGCAAGATTATTCAAACATCTTTAATCGATTCCGATTTCAGCCGGTACCATGGCTTTCGCTCCAGATCGATTCACAGATGCCGGTGCTCAGTCGCGGATTTTCCGAATTTAACACCAGCATCGACTGGACCATTAATCCAAATATCGAGATCCGCCTCTCCGACCGATATCTTCATGGCAACGTATTTTTCCAGGACAGCAACCAGGTCTCCGTTACCAGCTATTTCCGGATCAACGAGAACTGGGGGTTCAGCATTTATGAAGCGTACGAAGGACAAACCGGCACATTCCTGGAGCAGACTTATGCGATCCATCGTGACTTGAGTAGCTGGGTTGCTTCCTTTGGGCTGGATTTCAAGAATAATGGCGGTGGCAAACAGCAGTCGGGCGTCTACGTTTCGTTTACTCTTAAAGACATACCTCGATTTGGTTTGCCTCTACATCTGAATGTCGGAAGCGCATTGGGACAATAGCAACCTGAATCCAGCGCTGGACAAAGCCGGAATCCTAGGTATCTGAAAGGCTCTCTTTCTTCTAGAAAGCCTTATGGATATTTCGATCATAGGTTCCGGTTACGTTGGCCTGGTCACAGGAGCGTGCTTCGCCGACGTGGGTCACAATGTCATCTGCGTCGATAACGACCGCAAGAAAGTCGAAACTCTCCGAAGCGGTAAGGTGCCGATCTATGAACCGGGATTAGAAGAGGTCATCCACCGAAACGTTTCTGCTCACCGACTGCGATTCACTGAGAGCACAGAAGATGGAGTCAAACATTCTCAGGTTGTTTTCATCGCAGTTCCCACCCCGCCATTGGCCAACGGAAGCGTTGACCTGACCTATATCGAAAAGGTCGCGCGAGAAATCGCCGCAGTTTTGACGGAATACCGGGTCATCGTCGATAAGAGCACGGTCCCGGTCAAAACCGGAGAGAAAGTGGCTGACACGATCCGGCGTTATAACAAAGCCGGCGTTGATTTCGACGTAGTCAGCAATCCCGAATTTCTCAGAGAAGGTTGTGCTGTTAACGACCTGATGAATCCGGATCGGATTGTGATTGGCGCAAATGGCGACCGAGCACTCGCTTTGATGAAGAAGATTTATGAGCCCTTCATGGCGCCAATCATGGTCACCGACATCAACAGCGCCGAGCTGATCAAGCATGCAGCAAACTCCTTCCTTGCCCTGAAAATTTCTTATATCAACGCCATCTCAGCTATCTGCGAGGCCAGTGGCGCCGATGTTGAAAAAGTCGCGGACGGTATTGGTGCAGATAAAAGAATAGGTCGCAGCTTCCTCAACGCCGGTCTCGGCTACGGCGGTTCATGTTTCCCCAAAGACCTCGCCGCTTTCATCGCCATCAGCGAGCAACTCGGCGCGCCGTTCACCCTGCTGAAAGAGGTGCAAGAAATCAACAAGACGCAACGCGAACGTTTCGTTAAAAAGATTCGGGACACGCTGTGGGTGCTGAAGGACAAAAAGATCGCGATATGGGGTTTGACCTTCAAGCCCGATACCGACGACGTAAGAAGTTCTGTCGCCATCGACGTGGCAAACGATCTGTTGCGAGAAGGCGCTGTCGTACAGGCCTACGACCCGAAAGGGATGGCTCGGATTGAAGAACTCAAGCTATGTCCGGGAATCGAAATGAAGGGCTCCGCCTTGGAAGCGGTGAGTGATGCGGAAGCGCTCATTCTGGCCACCGAGTGGAATGAGTTCAACAACATCGATCTCGATGAAGTGAAAAAGGCGATGCACACGCCGATCATTTTCGATGGTCGTAATTTGTTTGATCCCGGAACAATGACCCAGCTCGGCTTTCAGTATTACGGTATTGGCCGCGCCGGTGGTTAGCAGGTTAAGACGGTGCTCGATATGACAAATTCGGGAACGGGCGTACAATCTCTTTAACCCTGATCCGCATCAGGCCGACATTGAGAAGACAGAGGAACCGCAGATTACGCCGATAACCTGGACGGACGCTACTCACAGGGCCCAACGGACTACTTAAGCCGCGCGGCGGCCACAGGCACTGTAAGCAGCTCCTTCCATAGCCCGACAGGAATCTGCGGTTCTCAAATTTGGAGTTAGAAGCGGCTTAGCGCGTCGGGGCGAGTGCTATGCCAGCAAAGAATCCGCGCCTCTGTTGTCTGAAAGCTCTTCAGCGATGGGAGTCGGAGCGGGAGTTTGCGGATGAAGTACTCCATCAAGCGCTTCAGCGTTCGACCTTCAGCAACGCAAACCGTGCATTCGTCACAGAAGCATTCTACGGAATTATCCGTAACCGATCGTATCTCGACTTCATCATCCAACAATTTCGGCCGTCCGGTTTAGATATGCCGACACGCCAGGTGTTGCGCCTCGGGATTTATCAACTCTATAAAATGCGCATCCCGGATCATGCCGCGGTTTTTGAAACAGTAAATATCGCAGGACCGGCTCGGACCCTGGTAAACGCCGTCTTACGAAAATCGATCGCGGAGAAAGAGACGGTGCTCAAGCGGCTGGCTGAAGCGCCCCCGCACATCCGCTATTCGCTCCCCGAATTTCTCTGGCAAAAGTGGGTGTCCCGTTATGGAGTCGCGTCAACCGAACAGCTCTGCGCTTGGAATAACGAGCCGGCTAAAATTTATGTTCGCACAAACCGCCTCCGTGTAACAGCACATGAGCTGAAGGAAAGCTTTCCCGGCTCAAGAATCCTGGAAAGCCGTTCCGATTGTCTGGAGGTCGATCGCCTCCCGCTTTCCTGGATAGTTTCAGGGGTCGCCTATGCGCAGGATCCGAGTACGCTCGTGGCATGCGATCTTTTGGCGCCTGTGGCGGGTGAACTGGTGTTGGACGCATGTGCTGCCCCTGGTGGCAAGGCAGCCTACATGGCACAATTGATGGAGAATCAAGGGCACCTGGTCGCTTGCGACTACGACCGGGCGCGCTTGAATCGCTTAGAACAAAATCTGGTCCGCTTGGGCGTTTCCAATTCAACCATCGTTCTGCTCGATTGGCTTCAGCATTCAGCGCCTTTGCAGCGCGAGACCTTCGACGCCGTTCTGCTGGATGCGCCCTGCACCAACACCGGCGTCATCCGGCGAAGAGCCGATGTACGCTGGAGATTAACTCCTCAGGACTTTCCTCGGATGCATCAACTACAGACTCGCATTCTGCAGGCCACAATCCCTTTCCTGAAACCGGGCGGACGGCTCGTATACAGCACCTGCAGCATCGAACCGGAAGAAAATGAGGATGTCGTCAAATTTGTTCGCGAGAACGTGAAAGAACTCAGCTTCATTGAAGACCGATCGACGATCCCATTTCGCGACAATATAGACGGCGCGTACGCCGCGCTGTTTCACAAGGTATAGGCAACGCCGTCAACGCCGACAGCGCCGACAACGTCGGTCTGACGCCCTTACAGGGCGAATTCGTGGTTTCATCATGCAGCCGACCTGAAGCCCTGGCTGCAACACAAACAAACGGATTTGCCCTGAAGGGGCATCAGATCTGTCGTTGACGGCGATGTCGGCGATGTCGGCGTTCCTATCCGCCAACAATCTCCTTGCCTTTCGGCCATTCGATGGAATAGCCAAATTCGATCACCTTCTTCTCTTTGGGCTTCAATTCGATGTCCCATGTGATCTTTCCCGAATCCTTATCGAGCGAAGATGGCTTGTCCGAAAAGGTTCCCTGGTTCACCACGATTTCGGTATTCTTGGAAACGGGAACCTGATCGTATAACGAGAGCCTCACCGGAGCCGTCCGAAAATCCTGCAGGGAGATCTGGTATCTTTTTTCCTCAACTTGTTTGCGGTTCAGCATACCGGTCTCGGAACGTTTGCTGACCAGCTCTTTGCGTTCGACTTTGATCGCATCGTCTCGTCCACCATAAAGATCAAAATCAGATCCTACCGGCACCAGCTTCATACCGAGACTCCCCACAAATTCTCCATCTCGAAACAGGTTAATCTTACCAGGCAACAGTGTCGCTTGGGAGCTGTTGGTGAGGTGTACCTTTAGAAAAGCGGCAGCATCGAGTTTCGCCGTCGCTACGTACTCCGGTTTCCCTTCGAGATTCAGCACGGTTACACCGGTCCGGTGCGGTTCACCATCCGTCGGGATTGTTACCGGCAAGCTCACTTGGTAAGAGAGCGATAGTCCGGTCTCGCGCACAACAGCCTCCGCATTTTCCGCCTTGTAAACCGGGCTGGCCGTGGGCCCCATCGCCCGGGCCATTTCCCCCGCAACCGGCGCCGGCGGCGGCGGCGGCGGCGGCGGCATCTCTTGCTCATAGTCGACAAAGGCCGGGTTCAGTTCCGGCATCTGGCCATTGCGCGAAGGCTGCGCCGTAGACAAGACCAGCTGCACATTTGTCCAATCCTCGCCCGTCCGTTGGCGTACCATTCCATCGTATTTCAACTCTACTTTGCCAGAGCTGGAATCGAGCCGGGCGTCGTAGGTAGAATTCCAGGAGGCTCCCCTGATACCATACCGCACGATAAAATCTGCCGTTCCTGCCCCATCCGATTTGACGCTCACCAACACTTTCCGATTGGTCTTCGGTGCGGTGCTTCGTAACTGTTCAAGCTCCTTCTTTACTCGCTCAATTTCAGGGTCAAGCTTGCGCGAATCCGCATCTAAATTAAGGATATTCTCCGAAAGCACGGCAGACTCATCTCCATAAAACGAGTAGAGCTTTCGCAGCTCATCCAGGTTTAGCTGCCCTTTGTCCGATCGGCCAAAGCCGGCACTTAAATCTTTGAAGAATTGTTGTTTCGCTTCTAAAACAGCCTTTTTCGACGCCAGCGACCGTTTCTGGTCCTCGAGCTGCTGTAGCTGTCGATCGAGTACTTCCCCTTGCGGATTCGCGTGCTCCGTCAGGAATTCCTGCCGCACATCGATTCCTTGAATCGTGACGTGCACATTCGATTTCGCGCTGACTTCGACCGATCCCTCATCCAATGACGCCGGTAGCCCGCCAAATTCGAGTACCGTCTCGTCTTGTGGAAGCGCGACGGTGCCAACGCGCGTAACACGCGCCCGATCCTGATAAACTGTAACTTCAGAAATTTTTGAATTAACCGCCTGAGTTCCGGTCGCAAAGACTGAGGCAACCAGACTCGTTACTAACATCGCGCCAAAAATCGACTGACGAATGGTCATATTGTGCTTACCCAAGCTATAAAAGCTCGCCACGTTGGACCGGAGGGAACTCAAGGACGTTCAAACAGGGCCACCTTTGAACGCACTGTTCTGACAGAAATACTAGACGTAGCGGAGCTATTTGTGGCGCGCCACGCGATTCTTCTCATCCAGCACAATAACCTTGGGTTGGTGCGTTTTTGCCTCAGCGGAATCATACAGGCCAAAGCTCATGATCGTCAGGTGGTCGCCCTGTTTCCCTAGATAAGCGCTCGCACCATTTAGCTGAATGAGTCCTTCTCCGCGCGCACCATAGATGACATAGGTCTCGAATTGCGCCCCGGTACGTAGATTAGCAATTAGCACCCGTTCAAACTCCTCGATGCCAACCGCCTCAGCCAGTTCTGCGGACACGGCTAGACTTCCCTGGTAGTCCACATTGGAGTCAGTTACCCGAGCCCGATGGATCTTGGACTTCAGAAGAAATGCGTACACAAGCAAAGCTACAATCTGTTACCGCGCCTTCGCAAGCTGGGAACAACGCCGTCACTGTCAACAACCGACGTCCTTCGCCGCCTCGTCTCCTTCGTTGGCGGCGTTCTCGGCGATCACGGCGATCACGGCGTCTCGCTGTCGGCGACCTGTCCGCCGTAGCCATAGCGAAGGCGGATGCCGGCGTTCTTAAGAACGCAATATTCTCATCAGCCCTTGCGGCATGTGAACCCGAACCAAAGCCAGACCGATCAAGAGTAGATTGCTATTGGGGCGAAAACCGAGATACCGGCCTTGCCATATGGGCTGATACTTTTTCTTAAATTCAAAGAGCGATTTGTACCCGTAATAACGATTGAAATTTTCGAACAGGAATTTCACCGCTCGCTCTTCTCTTCGATATCCTTTGACGTTTTCCTCGATATTCGCCAGCGGAGCGTTCCCCAAGCTTACCTCTTCTACCTCCATCGCTTTGAAATGGTCGATCGACTCGACGATCAGAAAGTCCATCACTCCTTTCGCATCCGACCGGCTTCGCATCAGGTCGAGGCTTCGTCCGGTCTTTTGTTTGTAGGGCAGCCAGGTAGCAAAAGCGTCCAGGCGACCTTCAGCGTTGAAAATCGCCGCAACGCCTTTTCTGCGAATCTGAGCCAGATTGAAAGATCCCAGATCGAATGTCATTTCGGTCCCCTGCTTTTCATGTAACCAAGCATCGGATAGCACCTTTAATTGGGCCTCAAGTCCATGATCCAACGGGCCATCGCCCGGTTCGTACCATTGCAGTTTTTTTCCCTCCTTACGGGCCTTGTTACAGGCTGTCCGAAGGTTCTGGAATTTCCCGCCTTTGAGATTAAAATCGGTGACACTCAACCGAGCGTCCTCGCCAATTTTGAAACTGCGAAGGCCGCATTGGCTGAAGACAGGTCGCAGCTCGGCACGAGCAGAGTAAAAAACAGGCTGCCAGTCCTGAACCGAGCAAAACTCCAGAAACTCGGCCGTCGCGGGAACCCATGCCTCGGCCGGGCCAATCGGTCCTACCAGGCAGACGGCGTAGTTCCGCCAAAGCACGTACGTGAAGAAAGATTCATTGTCGGCGGTGAAGAAGTAGCTCTTGTCCTCCAGCAACGCGAACTCATCCAATGGATCGCACCCGTGGCGCTCAATGATTTCTCGAATTCGATCGTAATCGACATGAGGTCGTTGCGCTCGCTGAAGCACTGGTCTCAACAACAGCAGCACGATCACGAGACCGCTGATCATCCCGCCGGCGCTGACCTGGTCGAAAAAATTGGCAGCTTGTGGTGTGATTGCTATCTGGGTGTCTGTCGCTTGTAAAAAAATCAGCTCCAGCGAAGTCAGCACCGCTCCGAACAGGTCGTTCCTTCCGACCACTTGCCCTTTCAGCAGAAATACACCGATCACGCCGTACAGAAACGCACCAGCAAAAAGCGGAATCCCGATGATCAGCGCCCATCGAATTGAAACCCGATCCGACTGCGCTACAAAGTCTTTTCGCCGCCAGATAAGTAAACCAATGCTGACCAACGCAAGGATTGTGTGCCGATAATCAAGGCCTCGCACCAGATGAAGGACACTCGTAAGCGATAGTAAAACGAGAGCGACCCACCAGGCCGCACGTTTTCTGCGCCATACGCCCCGAGCAATTGCCAACAGACAAAAACCGGTCAGATAGGTTCCCAGGCGGCTCGACTCCGCGATCTCCATCGGAAGGAACTGCTCCATCCAATCGACCAGGCCCGGCTCATTCGGGAAGATTGCTTCGACAATGTTTAGCAGACCGATGAACGCGACAAACCAAGCTACCCCATGTACCAGGCGTCGATGATGCTGAGATTGTCTTTGGAATTCGTTACTCAACTGCACTTGTAGTTCCAAGCTAGTCTCCTCAGGCGAAAAAATCGGCACTTTCGTGATGGTTCACGGCGCTACATCTTTGCCTCATCGCCGGGTGGTTGCGAAGGATCCAGTATCCAGTTCAATCCATCCAATAAGACTTTTTGAAAGTCAGTGTTGATGCCGTTGAAGTCATGGTTCGTCTTTTGCAGTTCAAACAGCCGATGCGGCGTCCTCAGCGTTTTGACCCAATCGACGTTATTCATCCAGTCGCCGACTGCCGCGAATTGGACCACGCGAAGATTGGCGACAGCGCCCGTAAAATCGGCAACCCCGAATGTCCCTTTTCCCTGCGGCGCCAGCCCGATTTCATCGGTGAATCGCAGCCCGTACCTCCCCCGGCTACCCATGCTGAGCAAAAGTAACCCAACAAGTCGCGGAGACCGTTGCTCGCTCCCGGACGCAGCCACTGCCTGAACGGCTCCCATCGACCAACCGCCATAAACAACCTGCAAATCGGGCCGCCCGGTTCTGGACAAAGCGTCGTCGAAAATCGTTCGATAATCGTCGACCAGCACAGACGGTTCGTAATCTGATTTCGCGTATTCTCGGCAATCCACGCCAACCACGTAAAACCCGCTGCTCTGCAGGAACGCCGACGCATGATTCTCTATGTAACCCCACCCGCCGTCACCAGAGCCAAAGAGGATCACTGCCCGAGGCGGACCGGAGGGAACGAAATGATAAGTGTTGATCGGTCGACGCTTCAGGTTCAACTGAACCGTCTGGCCCATGGGCTTGTCCGCTAATGCATTCGAGCAAATAAGAACACAAAAAATTACAACAACCGTTCTCATAATGTTCTAGGCTGAGGGAAGACCTCAGAGTTCGGCCAGAATGCTTTGTAATGCGGTGAGCTCCCATTGCGCCGCCACCACTTTTCGCCCCAGCGCCGCATATACCAAGGCAGAGCCCAATCTAGTCAGGACAAGCCGCGAAAGCTTGCCCAGTGAACCCATTCCCATGACCGCAACATTGCGATCGCGGTTCCTCTGCATAAAGAGAATCAGTTTTTCAACGTCCTCCCATCCAGAGACTTCCGCAGCAATCTTAAAGATCTGGTTCGGGTTTGGCTCTAAAGTTTCGAGCAAATCCTCCATTTGGCTAACCTCAGGAGTTTTTTCGAAGTCATGGAAGGAATAAATGATGCCTTTTCCACTCCGGTTCGCCTCGCGGACCAGCCCCGAAAATTCGCTAAGGTTTCGGCACTCAATGTCGATGTAATCACAGACGGGGAGCCACTGAGAAAAGAGCTTAAGCCTGGTCTCAGCAGATAGGTTATTTGCCCCGCCCTCGCGAGGATCGCGGACCGTCACAATTTTAGGAATGGAGAGGTCGGCGATAAGAGCATCCAAATCGGCCGAACAATTCTGAAGTAAGTCTATGCGTAGCTCGCACAAGTCCGCAGATTTGGAGGGCAACTTGGAAAACTCCTCAAAATCTTCACGAGATGCGACGACAGCAACGACTGAGGGCTTGCGTGACATGAATTTGGGCACGGTAATGGTCGCGGTGGACACCCCTCAGTCAAGAGAAAAGCCGGGTCACCCGCCTGGCGGCGGATCGCAATCCAAGCGTGGCCGTTCTGGACCAATGTTGGGCCGGGCACAAGAGTTCAACCTCCAGCTGAATCAGATAATCGATGCCGTGCTTCTGGTTTTGTCTCTTTGGATCGCGCACTCATTACGCCTCGGGATGGGGCGGATTAATGGCATTGTCGCGATCGAGCCCTTCAGCGCGTTTCAATGGATGATAGCGCTTATCATGCCATTCGGCCCGCTGTTGCTGGACCTGCAAGGCTTTTACCATTTCCCGCTCCAAAAGAAGGCACACAAATCGGTTGGCCAGATCGCCCAGGCCCTTTTTTGGCTCGGCGTGCTGATTGCAGGATGCGCGATCTTTCTTCGACTGACGATCCAGAGCCGGTCGGTTTTGATTTTATTCGGGATAATCAGTGCTGCCGCCTTGCTGGTTAAAGAGCGGCTTGTGGTTCTTTACCTGAAATCGAGGGTTCGGCGCGGCAACTACCAGGAGAAAGTCATTGTAGCCGGATCCACTGAGGAGCTGGATCAGTTATCGCGCCGAATCACGGCAGAACAGCTATCCGAAATTGAAGTGGTTGAACAAATTGATATCGCACGGCAACCGATCTCCGATCTGGTGAAAGCGCTCCATCGGCACTCGGTTGGGCGGGTCATTTTTGCCGCTTCCCGTACTGAGCTGCGGCGCGTCGAAGAAGCGGTCGCCGCGTGCGAAATCGAAGGGGTCGAGGCTTGGGTTGTTGCCGATTTTATCCGCACCTCCATCGCTCGGCCGGTTTTCGATATGTTTGGCCCCCAGCCAATGCTGGTATTCCGGTCGACTCCGGACACTTCTTCTGCGATCCTTCTGAAGCGCGCTATCGACTTGATCGGATCCGGCGTGGTCATCGTGCTACTCGCTCCAGTGATGCTGATCGTCGGCATCGCGATCAAAATTACGTCTCCTGGGCCAGCGATTTTTGCTCAAACGCGCGGTGGCAAGAACGGTCGCCCGTTCCGGATGTTCAAGTTCCGATCGATGGTCTCGGATGCAGAACAGCGCCGGGACGAGCTGGAAACGTTGAACCAGATGAAAGGGCCGGTGTTTAAACTCGACCGCGATCCGCGAATTACGCCATTTGGTTACTGGCTGCGCAGGTACAGCATCGATGAATTGCCCCAGCTTTTTAATGTTTTTGTTGGGCAGATGAGCCTTGTCGGACCTCGTCCTCTGCCGGTGCGCGAAGTCGAGCAGTTTCCAAATCCCGCGCAACGGCGCCGCCTCAGCGTGAAGCCGGGACTGACTTGCCTATGGCAGGTCAGCGGCCGCAGCAAAGTGAACGACTTCGAACACTGGGTCAGATTAGATCTGGAATACATTGATCAATGGTCCATCTGGTTGGATTTAAAAATCCTGATTCGAACGATCCCGGCAGTGCTGTTCGGAATCGGAGCCCGATAACGCGCGTTTGTCTATGATATCGGCGAAGCACCTGCACAGCGCCCTCCATCCTGAAGGGATGACAGAGGTGCGAGACTGTCTCCACAACGCGGCTCTCAAGAATTTCAACCCTTCAGCTTCTCGTAGAACCTCAACGCTTCTGCCTCCTGAGCAAGCATCCGCAACGGATAAACTCCTTTCTCGCCACCAGACGCTGGATCCTGAATCAAGTAATCAAAACCACGTTTGCCTACAACCACTACGAAATGGGTTATTCCATTTGGGAGATGCACGCGAACAATCACCGGGTTTCCCTGCAGAAGATTTCTGTCCATCAGGTAATAGGATGGAAGATCTTCGTACGCATGACGGGCGACGCCCGGCTGAAACGCGGCAGCCTTTTCCCAGTATAGCCAGCCTTGTTCGGTGTAGCCTTCGTTCTCTGAGAGAAATTCGTTCAGCCGCCCTGGATCAACGTCTACTCCGTAGTACGAAAGCACCATCGCCGCGGAACAGACCGCGCATCCCTCCGCGCCGAGACTCGACGAAGTTGACCCAAGTGGATTATTTCCCCAACGCGCATCGGACTGGGCAAACCGAGGAACAGGTAGTATTTTCTCAGAGAAAAAATACAACCCTCCGGATGTCGGGATTTTTCTCGGCAGCAGGTAATATCCAGCCAAAATTAATGCGACAGCGAAAGCTGACCCAAGAAAGATCAATCGCCACGTCCATCGGCGCGCGGTCGGTCGGCCGATCCTTATTTGCTGGCTTTGAGAAGCCACCTCTCCTTCGGCGCTCATTCTTCAGTGTCTTGCGAACCCAACATCGCATCCCACAACAGAATGTCGATAGAAAGGAGCCCGCCGAAAATGCCTTGGCTTCAAACAGACGCGTTGCAGCCGGGCGTCCAACCGTTTTTGCGCCGAGTGTGAACTGTTAGCTGATGAGCCCCTCTAAAAACCAGCTGATTTCTCGCGTAGCGGTCGTCGTCCTACCGATCCTGCTGGCGTCCACCTTTTTCTTTATCGGACGGAAGCTCTACATGGACCAGGTCAAAGCCAGCGATGCTACCCGGCGCGCGGCAACGATGCTCTCCGAAATATCAGACTTCAAAAGTGCATTAGACGAAGCTCAGATCCGTCAATACCAATTTCTTCTGAGAAAGGATCCAGCATTACTGCTTCGGTATGTCGTTAAGCGCAGCAGTGTCGACATCCATCTGGCCCTTCTGTTTTGTCTGGCGAAAACCAATCAAATTCAGGAACCGCAGCTGGCCGAGTTGGCGTCGGTCGTTCGCCGGCAGTTACGGGAAATGGATCGCACAGTTGGATTGGTACTGCCGGAGGAAGGTCGAGAAGCTACCGCACCGTCGAGTGTTGAAACGATATCAATAGCAAACAAACAGAGCGCTTTTATCCTCTCTCGCATGCGCGCGGACCAGACGCAGCTCGTTTTCGATCGGCGGTTGGAATTCGATGAGAAGATGATTTCACGAATGGCTATCTGGACGATTCTCTTGGCTGCTACTGCGATCGTCTTAGTTGCGGCCGGTCTATTGATTTTGCGAATCCGACTGTTGCAAAGCATTATTACTATCTGCGCGTGGACGCAGCGCGTAAATTACAACGGCGCATGGATGCGAATGGAAGATTATCTTTGGCAACGATTTCGGGTAAAGGTTTCGCATGGAATATCGGAGGAAGCATTTAAAGGAGTGATGGGGGTCGTCGGCAAGAACATGAAGATTTCCGATTCTCGACCCCAAAAGCCAAGCGGATCGCAAAAACCGGTCGCGTCGCGAGCGCCGCTGACCGTCAAAATGCCGCCAAGCGGAACTGGCGCGAGTTCATGAGCCGTTTTCGTTGGCTCCTGCTGCCGGCTGCTCTTGCGCTGACAGCATGCGCGACGTTCCGTGAGCAGGCGAGCAAAGATGTTCTGTGGCGGGTGAGAACTGGGCACAGCACGCTTTACCTGCTCGGCTCGGTGCACGTCCTGCCAAGGAACGCATACCCGTTGCGACCAGCACTCGAACATGCATTTTCTAATTCGGAAAGACTGGTCTTTGAGATCAATATCGGCAGCGTCACCAGAAGCTCGCTTCGCGCCGAAGCTACCCGAGCCGGATTCTATCCCGCCGGACAGTCGCTCTCAAAAAACGTAAGCCCGCAAACAATTCTTCTTCTGCGGGAGGTCTTACCCAATTTCGGACTCACTTTGAAACAGGTGAACCGTTTACGGCCATCATTTCTCGCACAGCTGCTGGAAACAAGAATATTGGCCCAAGCCGGCTACAGCCCTGACTACGGCGTCGATCTTTACTTCTATCACAGAGCTGTGATTGCGAAAAAGCCTGTGACCGGGCTCGAGACCTTACGCGACCAAACAGATCTCTTCCAAGGACTTACGCCTTCCCAGGATGAACAGTACCTCGTCCGGACCATCCAGGCTCTACCGTTTTATCCTGCCCTGGTCGGCTCAATGGTTGAAGCCTGGCGGAACGGCGACATAGCGCAGCTGGATCGTTTCATTAACCAGGGTCTCAAAATGAACCCCTGGGAACATCAGACTTTACTCGTTCGGCGCAATTCCAGATGGCTGCCGCAAATCGAACGTTTCGCTCAGGAACGCCACAACTACCTCATTGTTGTTGGAGCCGGTCATTTGATCGGAAATGATGGCCTAATTGCCCAACTGAAACGAGCCGGCTACGCAGTCGAACAGCTGTAGGGCGGCAGGCCCTGCCGCCAGAATCCAGGCTCATCCACGTTGGGTTTCGGCGGAAGGGCCTGCCGCCCTACAGCAATTCACTCTTCCCGATCTAGCCGTAGCGCATCGGAAATTTTCTCGGCCTTAATCAGGTTCGTTTTACCCGGCATATTGAACGGGGTCCCGGCAACAATGATTAAGATATCATCCGGTACGGCGCTTAAATATTTGGTCGCTGCCTCGGCACTCAGTCGAACCAGATGAGCTGTTCCTTTGATCGTCTCAACCAGGATCGGTTCTACTCCCCAATTTAATGCCATCCTTTGGCAAACTTCTTTCGATGTGCAAAGCGCGAGGATTGGCATTTTCGGCCGATGACAGCCGACTTTACGTGCTGTCCCTCCAGAAGAGGTTGCAGCGATAATCGCCTTTGCCGAAATGGAATTCGCGATGACGTAAACGGCATTGCAAACGGCCGCTTCCAGACCGTGCCGATCCGGAATATCGGGACACGCTGGCAACTCGCCATGCAGCCAGGCGGACTCAGCTCTGGCAGCAATCGTTGCCATAGTAGTTACCGCTTCCACCGGGAACTTGCCCGCTGCGGACTCAGCCGAAAGCATCACCGCATCCGTACCGTCAAGGATCGCATTCGCAATATCCGCTGCCTCCGCTCGAGTAGGCTTATGGAAATTGATCATCGACTCGAGCATCTGCGTCGCCGTGATTACCGGAACCGCCTCATCTCGGCATACTGATATGATTCGCTTCTGAGCGATCGGGACATCCTCAAAACTCATTTCCAGAGCCAGATCGCCGCGCGCAACCATCACGCCGTAACACTCTTTTACAATATTTTCGATGTCTTCGAGTGCGTTCTTTCGCTCAATTTTCGCGATCACCGGAATTGAAGCACCGCGTTCAGCCAGCGCCTGTTTCAGGAAACGCACATCGGCAGCAGATTGCACAAAGGAAAGCGCCAGAAAATCTAACTCCTCGCTCACGGCGAAATCGAGATCTTGGTAGTCTTTAGTTGTCAGGGACGGAAGCGAGACCAGCCGGTTCCTTAGATTAACGCCCTTGTTGCTCTTCAGTTCGCCGCCTCTTGCGATTTCACACACTACGTCTCCATTGGCTCTCTTCTCCAGGACAACCAACTCGATATTTCCATCATCCAGGAGAATCGTTGTTCCTGTCTCGACATCATGACAGAGCCCTTTGAAGCTGACACCGATCTTTTGTGGAGTGCCCACTACTTTGTCGGAGGTCAAGATGATCTTGTTTCCCCGTTCCAGCTGGATGGCGCCGTTTTCCATTTCGCCAACTCGAATCCGGGGCCCACGCAAATCTCCCAGAATACCGACGAAGACGCCAAGCTCGTCTGCGACCTTCCGTATACGCTCCACCAAAGGTTTTGCTTGCTCCGCCGGACGATGGGAAAAATTAAGGCGAGCGACGTCCATGCCTGCGTCGATCAGCCGGCGCAACACTTCATCGCTTTCGCTCGCCGGTCCGATCGTTGCCACGATCTTTGTGCGTTTCGAAGGTCGAGCCATGGGGAACCGCAGATTACACAGATTCTGCGGATTTTGGAAGGGCATTGCCGCGATATGACGCGGACCGCTCGGACACCGCGTCTCCGCTTACGAATCGACTATCCCCAATCGCCAAACAAGGTTCTGAGCCGGTCCCAATGATAGTAGAGCAGCTCACAGAGCAGATCCGCATCGGGACGTTTATCCTTGGCTCTGCCGATGCTAAAGGTCTCGCGGTAGCGGCGCAACTGGATGGCATTGACCGGGTAGAGCTCGAAACACTCGTAGCCGGTCAAATGATTTATCAGAAATCCGAGGTTCTGCTCCAAACAAATCAGGATTTTACCTTCGCCGCCAAAACGTCGCTGCAGCTGCCTGCTCCATTGGATTAAGGCCTCAGGCTGTTGCTTAACCACCCAATGCTCGATCTTTTCCGGATCGGCCGCGGACCGCAGAGCCACATCATGCGCTTGACCGGCCGAGTCGATGCCTACGTAAGCCGCAACAGTCGCTACTTTTCCCGCACGCAAGTATTGATCCAGCTCGTCTCCCATGTCTTGCCACCATCAACGGAAAAAGCGTGCTCCCAGCGCCAGGAGTCTTCGTTTATCGTCCATTTCTATTCTCAACATGGTTTGCCTCGCTGATCCACCTCCAGAAGGAAACGCTGTGAGCATGCAGCGAAATGTGGCATCTTTCTACGACCACTATTTATGGAATTGCTGATACCACTAGCTGCGAATGGATTGCCGCTCTTCCGCCAGATCTATCTTGGTCTGCGAAAAGCAATCGACTCGGGCAGATTGCGTCCGGGGAAGCGACTTCCGTCAACCAGAGATCTGGCGGAGCAGCTCGGGGTATCGCGGACGGTCGTGCTGCTCGCTTATGAGCAGCTGCTGGCTGAGGGTCTCACCGCAAGCCGCCATGGCTCCGGCACTTATGTCGTCGAAGCACTGCATTTGATAACGCGAAAGGAAAAGGCTTTATCGATTCAGGCGCGATTGTCGCGATTCGGAAAGTATGCTGCCGCGGAAGCGCCAAACGTTCATTTTCCGGAAGCGCGATCCCCTGCCATTCGATACGATTTTGCATACGGCGGGAGTAACATTGAGTTATTCCCATTCGAAGCCTGGCGGCGCGCGCTTCTAAGAAACGCGCGAAAGATATCGATTCGCGACATCGACTACGGCTCCTCATCCGGCGCAGACGCTCTGCGAGAGTCAATTTGCGCGTATCTCCAACGCGCACGCGCCGTGATTTGCGATCCATCGCAAGTGATCATTGTAAATGGGTCGCAACAAGCTCTGGATCTGGTTGCGCGCGTTTTGTTGGAACCGGGCCAGCGCGTTATCATCGAGGAACCCCAATACCAGGGAACGAGGCAAATACTCCGCGCAGCGGGAGCGCGCTTGATCCCGATAGCGGTGGATCACGACGGTTTGATCACGAGCAAACTACCGGATGACGCCCGTTTAGCGTTCGTGACCCCGTCGCACCAGTTTCCGACCGGTGTCATTCTTACGCTCGAGCGTCGCCTGGAGCTTCTAGCCTGGGCAAAGCGGCGCAACGCCATCGTCATAGAAGACGACTATGACGGTGAATTTCGCTACAAAAAGCAACCGATGGAATCTTTGCACGGATTGGATCCGGATGGACGAGTTATCTATATCGGAACCTTTTCCCGCACGATCTTTCCGGCGTTGAGAATTGGGTACATGATTGTGCCCAAATCACTCATCTCTGTTTTCAGAACTGCCAAATGGCTCTGCGATCGGCATACTGCCACGTTAGAGAAGCAAACACTGGCAGATTTTCTTTCGAATGGACACTACGAACGATGCCTGCATCGTGTTCGCCGCAGAAACGCTTTTGTCCGCGCTGCATTGCTGGAGGCCATCCATCGACACTTAGGCAACCGCGTTGAAGTGAGCGGTGACGGCGCTGGAGTCCATCTCGTTTTGTGGCCAACTGAGCGCCTTTCAGAAGAAACAATCATCGAGCGCGCTGCATCGCAAGGTGTAGGTGTCTATGGAATAGCCCCCTATTTCTTAAAACAACCATCCAGGGCGGGAGTGATGATTGGATACTCGCGAATGAAAGACGCTGCGATTCGCGAAGGAATTCGCAGGTTATCTGAAGTGCTGTAGGGCGGCAGAGGCCTGCTTCCCGTACAGCACATCCGATCAAGCGACTCGTCTGCGAAAAAGCAACGTAGCGATTGCCAACGTGCCGACTGCAATCAAGGCCATTGGCCAGGTATTGTTCCAGACTTCCAGGGCCGGCATATCTTTTAGAAAGACGCCTTTCACGATTATCATCATGTATCGAAGCGGGTTGATGTAGGTGAAAGGTTGAAGCCAGGCCGGCATATTCTCGATCGGGCTGGCATACCCAGACATTAAAAGGGCTGGCATTAAGAATGTGAAAACACCAAGCAACGCTTGCTGTTGCGTTGCCGCAATTGCCGAGATGGAAAGCCCGATACCAACCACCGACGTAATAAACACGATCAGGCTGGCATACAACAACGGCAACGAACCGCGGAACGGGATCCGGAAAACGACGATCGCAACGATGATGTACAAAGTCGCCTGAACCAGCGCAATCACGAACGCCGGAAGAGTCTTTCCGATCATGATTTCGGTCGGTCGAAGTGGCGACACCAGCAATTGATCAAAGGTGCCCATCTCTCGCTCTCTGGCGATCGTCATGGATGTCACATTGGTTGACATCTGGAGCGTGATCAGAACGATCAGGCTCGGCACGGTAAACCACAAATAGTCGAGGTTCGGGTTAAACCAGTTGGTTGTTGCGATTTGGACCGGATTCCTTGCCATACTCGCAGGCGAAGGCATTTGATCGAGGCTGAGCTGATCTACAACCGAGCCAATATACGCCTGAACAATCTGTGCCGAATTCGATTTACGTCCATCCAGCACGACCTGAACGACCGGTGCGTTACCAGAGGAGACTCGCCTGGAAAAATCGGCTGGAATATGCAGACCAGCAATAACCTGCTGCTGATCGATCGCTTGCCGTAACGCAGCTGGAGAATTAACAAAACGAATCGTCTCGAAATTCTTTGAGCCGATTAAGCGTTGCACAAGCTCGATCGAACTCTGACCATAGTCGTCATTCAAGACCGCCAGTCGGATATTCTTTACTTCAAGCGTGACGACAAACGCAAAAAGAAACAGCTGTAACAGCGGCGGCATGATCAAAGCGATCCGATTTCGCGGATCACGCAAAACCGCCAGCGTTTCTTTCACCACCAGTGCTCGAATTCGGATCCAGTTCATCTAATTCAATCTTTTTTTTGTGACTCGGGCGTTCAGGACAAAAAACAGAACGGCGAATCCGATCATGATCAGTACGTTTATCCACAGCAGACGCGGTACGTCTCCCGCCAAAAAAGTTGTCTGTAACGCCTGAACAAAGTAACGGGCAGGAAACAGGTACGTCAGCCATTGAATCGGAAGAGGCATGCTGGAAATCTCGAAAAGAAATCCTGAGAGTTGAAACGCCGGCAAAAATCCGAGAAGCACCGCAATCTGTCCGGCCACAAACTGGCTTCGGGTAAGTGTGGAGACGAGAAGACCGATACCCAGCGCTCCTACCAAGAAGGCAGAGGCGACCAGAGATAATGTCAGCAAGGAGCCACGCAACGGCACTCGAAAGATAAGTACCGCAACCAGCGTACAGAACACCATTGAACCAAAGCCGAGGCAGAAATACGGGATGAGTTTTCCAAGCACCAGCTCATGGATACGCACAGGCGTAGCCATCAGCGCTTCCATTGTCCCTCGCTCCCACTCGCGAGCTACCACCAGCGCAGTGAGAAGAGTGCCGATCATCGTCAGGACAATCGCAATTGAACCCGGAACCAAATAGTTCTTGCTCTCGAGCGACGAATTGAACCAGACACGTCCTTCCACATCGATCGAACCGGGAGCATCGAACGCCGTCTCTAAACCGCGTTGCTGGCTCCAGATACCAATTGCCGCTCGCACATAACTTTGCACAAAATTAGCGGTATTCGGCTCGCTCCCATCTGCGATCACCTGGATCCCTGGCGCACCTCCATTTCTGACCAGGTTACGAGAGAAATCAGGCGCAACCACGATCACGGCGCGAACCCGTCCCGCGACCAGTTCTTTTTCCATCGCGCGGCGATCGGTATCCACTTGAACGTCGAAATATTTGGACCCTTGAAACGTTCGCAAAAGACTTTCGCTTTCTGGAGTTCTTTCGGTCAGCACCACGCCGATGCGTACCTTGGTGTTGTCGAGCGAAACCGCGAAGCCAAAGAGAAAGAGCAATAGAACAGGCAAAACAAACGCAATCAAGATGCTGCTAGGATCGTTCACGATCTGGATTGCTTCCTTCCAGACCAGTGACCGCAATCGCACAAGGCTGGCCACATAGGCATTCATTGGGGCCTCTCCTGTTTTGGTTTCCGCAACGTCCCTGCCGACCGGCCGCCCGAGGAAACGGCGTCTGACAGGTCAGGATTGTTCTCGTCAAATCGGCGTATCAAGGCAACAAAAGTGTCCTCCATACTCGGATCTTGAAGGGCTGGAGTTCTCGCACCTTTCTTCAGTTCATCCGGATGCCCCAAAGCGATCATTCGGCCGCGATAGATAAGCGCGATCCTGTCACAGTACTCGGCTTCATCCATGAAATGAGTGGTTACCAGCACTGTAACCCCTTTCTCCACCATGCTATTGATGTGGCCCCAGAACTCTCGCCGGGTGATCGGATCAACCCCCGAGGTTGGTTCATCGAGAAAAAGCACTTCTGGCTCGTGCATGAGTGCGCAAGCCATCGCGAGCCGTTGCTTGAATCCAAGCGGCAGCTCGCGTGACGTCGTGTTCACGTATGGCCCAAGAGCAAAGATTTCAATCATGTCTCGGACCGCTTCGCGACTGCGCGCTCCGTCCAGCCCGTAAATGCCGGAAAAGAACTCCAGATTGTGTTGCACACTCAGGTCGCCATACAGCGAAAACTTCTGAGCCATGTAGCCAAGGCGGTTCCTCGCCTGGCTTCCAACTTTCTGAAGATCAAACCCGGCAACGCTGGCACGACCAGCGCTTGGAACAAGAAGGCCGCACAACATTTTGAAGGTGGTTGACTTTCCAGCGCCGTTTGGCCCGAGTAATCCGAAGATTTCTCCACGCTGGACCGAGAATGAAATATTGTCGGTCGCTACAAATGTACCGAAGTGCTTCGTTAAGCCTTCGGCCTCGATGACGGCTCCTCCATTGGTTCCATTCCCGATGCGCATGCGTCTCGCCAGGTGCGATTCTTTCTCAGTCACACCTCCCAGGATGTCGACGAACGCATCTTCAAATCGTGGCGATACCGGTTTCAATCCAGCACCAGGCTCCGCTCCGATCTCTGCCGGATTCAGGCGTTCCGATTCGGAACGGAATACCAGGCGGACGCTACGCCCTTGCACGACCCCGTCGATCACCTGCGGCAGTTTCAATGCCTTCGATAACACGGCTCGCTGGCCCCCATGAAGCTCGATAGCAAATGTCCTAGACTGAACCCGCCGGGTAAGATCGGCCGGCGGCCCATCGAAAAGCTTCTGGCCTTCGTTCAATAGAGCAACCGATTGGCAAAGCTCCGCCTCATCCAGGTAGGCAGTGCTCCATACAACTCCGATGTTCTCGCGCACAAGCTCTTGAACCATCCTCCAAAGCTCTCTCCGGGAAATCGGATCCACACCGACGCTCGGTTCGTCGAGCAAAAGGAGTGTCGGTTTGCTGATCAGAGCGCATGCCAAGCCCAGTTTCTGCTTCATTCCGCCGGAAAGCCGGCCGGCTTGACGCTTGGTAAACGGTCTAAGAGCTGTGAACTCCAAAAGCCGTTTAAAACGCTCTGTTCGCTCGTTTCCGGAAACCCCTCTAAGATCGGCATAAAGATCCAGGTTTTGCTCAACGCTCAGGTCTTCATACAGACCGAACCGCTGAGGCATATACCCAGTGCGTAAATGTATCTGCTCCGGATCCTTTCTTGGATCATAACCGAGCACTCGCACTTCACCTTCTGTCCAGTGCAGCAATCCAGCCAGGATCCGGATCAAAGTCGTTTTTCCGGCACCATCCGGCCCGACCAATCCGATCACCGATCCGGCACGAATCTCGACCGAAATCTTGTCGAGCGCCGGCCGGCCGGCCCCATCGAATCGCATCGTCAGATCGCGGACCTGCACTAATGAGTCATGGTCAGGTCCGCTGCCGTTCGTGTTGGTCGCGTCCGGCATAACATTTAGTTCGTCGTGGGTTCAGGTTGCGCTGCAGGGCGGCAGGCCTCTGCCGCCACATCTATCAGCGTACTGGATTTCGGCGGAAGAGCCTGCCGCTCTACAGCGCGACCTGAACCCAGCGCGTCCCATGTCACCACCTCTTTACGGCTGTCGATTGGATGGGACATGACCGTCACCCTCAATCAGTTTTACCGTGACCGGCATCCCCTGGCGCAAATAGCGGTCAGGATTTTGAACGATTACCCGAAGACGAAAAACCAGATCCGCCCGAAGTTCCCGCGTCTCTACCGTCTTCGGCGTGAATTCGGCAATCGGTGAAATAAACCCGATCTGGCCATCATACGGTTTCCCAGGATTCGTATCAGTGTAGACACGCGCACGCATCCCCGGATAAATGCGGCCAAGGCTCTTCTCATCGATATATGCTCGGATCCAGACCGGGGAGAAAAGGCAGAGCGAGTACGCGGTTGTACCCGCAGCGACGATGGCTCCGGGTTCAAGCGCCCGTGTGACAATCGTGCCATCGGAAGGGGCGAGCAGGTTACAATCAGAAAGATTTCGCTCCGCGTTTTCCAGATTCGCGCGAGCGTTATCAAACTGCGCACGACCTGCTGCTATATCTTCTGACCGGAAGCCGGCCCGCATAAGTTCACAGCTGGCTTGCGCCGCTGCAACTTGGGCTCGATTGATATCACGAGTGGCAACAGCGTTGTCGTAATCCTGTTTCGAAATGACGTTCGTTTTAGCCAAGTCGCTCTGACGCTTGAATACGAGTTCTGCGTTGGTCAGATTAGCTTTGCTGAGTTCCAATTGCGCTCGCGATTGCTCGATCTCCTGGGGGCGATTTCCGTTTTGCAGCTTGGTAAGATTCGCCTCGGCGGAAGCCAGCTGCGCTTTGGCGAGATTGACCTGATCCTGGTTCGGACCTGGATCCAATAGAGCAATTACGTCGCCTTTGTGAACCTCATCTCCTTCTTCAAACCGCATCTCTTGGATCCGGCCACTGACGCGGAACCCTAGATTCACCTGTCGGATATCGACATTCCCCTGGAGCTCCAGATCTTGCGCTCTATGGGCAAGGAAAGTCTGGTAGATATACCACCCTCCACCCAACAGCAGGGCAACCGCGAAGATAACTATCAGTCTCTTTCTCACCTTGATCCTTTAGCCGCTGTCTGTACGAGCGGTTTGAACATGAGGTCCAATTGATCGAACACCGCCTGCCGGACTGCTTTGACGCTCTGTTCGTTATACGTCTCCCAACTGACTCTCCGAAGAATCGTCTGCCGCCCCGCGATGAAGACTAACATTTGTCCCAGGAGCGCGTGTGCTCGAAGGATTACCTGCTGGTCAGTTGGCTTTTCTCGGAGAATCACCGCGAGAAGACCGGTGATAGTTTCGTGCACGAATCGCATCCACTGCTGGTAAAGGAGATCGAACGCTTTGGTCGGCTGCATTTGTTCCCGGATGATGATCCTTGCCCACGCGGTGTCGATGCCACCGCTCAACATTTTCTCGAGGAATTGTCCAAAGATGGCTTTGAGCAGTTCGAACGCTTCCGCCGGGGTTAGATTCTGTTTCTGGACCAACTCGCGCATCTGCAGAATAGCCGGCCGGAGCTCTCTGGTTCGCAGATCGACCATGTGCTGAACAGCGGCTAAATAGAGTTCTTCTTTGCCGCCGAAATAGTAGGGTATAGCCGCCTGATTGACTCGGGCTCTGGAAGCCAATTGCCGGGTGGTTGCTCCTTCCAGATTGAACGTGCCGAAGATCTCGAGGCCTGCCTCGATCAGGCGTTGTTTTGGGTCACCGGCAAGTTTTTTCGGGGAGGTCCGGCCCATAGACCAAGTTATTTCATTCATATGAATAACTCAAATGAATGATTTGGTATTCCCAGCCTTGGACCATGCCTAGCCACGGTCTGAAAGACCGGCAGATTCCCAGCGCGGCAGGGCTTCGCGGGGTCGGCAGGGCTTCGCGGGGTCGTATCTAAAAATATAAGAATTGAGGCTGTTACGACAATGGCATCCAAGAACGCCTCGAACAAAAAAGAGGTCGCTCCGAAGGAGTCTGCAGGGCTTCGCGGGGTAGTATCTAAAAATATAAGAATTGATTCGCAGGGCTTCGTGGGCGGCTTCGCGGGGTCGTATCTAAACGGCCCGTTGCCCAAATGGGCGTGAACAATAGGAATCGGGATAAAGGGGCGAGTTTCTGTCGTTTAGATTTGGAGTCGCAGTGGTAACGGCCGAGAGAGCTTGCCAAGCAAACTGGTAAGCTCGAGCAGCAAGTCTGTGAGCTCACCGATGCTAAGGAGATGCGTTTTGAGTGTGTGCGTGACTAGTTTTCGCAGATTCTGAACAGTCGCGATCAGCAGATCCTGAATCGACTGCTTCCACAAGCCGCGCCACCTGGCTCGTTTAAGTCCGTGAAGATTTGCTGCATCTGCAAAACTGCGTTCAATCAAATGTTGGCGGCGTTTAAGATCTACTTTGGCAGCATCGCTTCGTGCCGTTTGGCGAGCTTGATCCAGTAATTTCTGATCACGATGCCGATGAATGGTTCGTCCGGCTCGAGATCGGGTACAGAAGCGGCGTAACGAGCAGATCAAGCAGGTACCTTTGGCTGTCACATATTCCCAGCTGACACGTTTGGGATGCAGTCGACGAGCTCGCATTATCTGTCCGGCTGGACAGAGATAAGTGTTGGTCTGCTCTTGGTATTGGAAGTCGCTCTCAGGGTAGATGCCTTCACTGCGCCCTTTACCCCGGTTTCCGTCGCCAAAGACTCCCAGATGCGCTCGCAGTCCACGCTTCTGGCATTCGATAAGATTGTGCACACTGCCATAGCGAGAGTCGGCGATGACGGTGTGCGCTTGAGCTCCAGTCGTATCTTCGTGTGCTTTAACCAACTCCATCAAAAGACGCGCCTCATCTACTGCTCCGGTTGTTGTCTCTACGGCTGTGATGATTTCATGAGCATCATCGACCACCCGATGAGTCTTGTATCGAGGCCGACTGCACAAGCCTTGCCGCCGTGTTAGTGTCGCATCCGGATCGGTCTTACTCTGAAATCGGAGATTGGTTTTTGAGAACCCGCCCTCCTTTGGAGCTTCGATCTGAGTACCGCCACTTTGGGGCGGATCCGAAGTCGGCTCTTCTGGATCATCAAGCTTGCGAACTTGCTCACGGGCGGTCCGTTCAATGGCTGCGCTCATTTGAGGATCGATCGCCTTGACAGAAGCTAGTGACGCATTGGCATCAACCAGACTTGCGTCAACGTGGATCTTATTTGCCTCCACTAATCCCGCCTCAACGCACTGATGCACCACTCGGCTAAACAGTGTCACAAATACTTCCTGCCCCCAGCGCTTGCGCGCCTTGCTTAGCACCGAATGATTCGGGATCTGCTCATCGAGTCCGTAGCCCAAAAACCACATGTAATCCAGCCGCTCCGGAATGATGCGCATCAGCTCGCGTTCGCTGCGTATATCATCCAGGAACAACAAAAGCATCATCCGCATGATCGTCTCGGGTGGCACCGATTTATTGCCTCGTGTGCCGTAGGTGTGCGCCACCTCATGACGCACAAAGCTCAGATCCAACGTTTCGTTAAACCGCCGCAGCGGATGATCCCTCCGTACTCGCTTCTCAAGATTAACTCGATAACTCCAAAGAGGAACCTGTGGTTCTTGGTCGCCTAACATTAACCAATATTATTACCAGTTCCTATACTGTTGTGCCGAGCCAAAAAACACGCTATTTGGGCAACAACCCGTAAAAACATAAGAATTGGCATCCCTAATCTGGCCCCTGGGACCGTAAGAGCGAAGATAGATGGGCGAGACGGCACCGGAAGTTCGAATCTCGAATCTCGAAGCTCGAAGCTCGAATGTAAGAGACGGAATACAGAATACAGGAGACAGGAGATGGGACGAGGGGTCCGGCGAAGGTAGAGGGGCGACCCGTCCGCCGTAGCCTCGGCGGAGGACCGCCGACAACGCCGACAACGCCGACAGCGCCGGCAGCGCCGAGAACGTGGAGATGAGACGGCGAACGAACTGAAAACTGAAAACCGAAAACTGAAAACCAGCGTCTCCCGGAGGCGCTGACGGCATACGGAAGAAGGAACTACTGAAGACGGAAGACGGTGGACAGCGGACTGCCGGCGACTAGCCACCGGCGGCTCGGCGCATGAACCAGTTGGGGATGTTCAGGACGGGGGCTTTTGCAACGGTTTTGAAGCCGAACCTTTCGTAGAACTTTACGTTCACTGCTTTGTCGGTCTCCAGATAGCCGACCGCGTTTGCTTCATCGAGACGAGCGCAGTAGTCGACCATGAGCGCGCTGCCGATTCCTTTCCCTTGCAAGTCCGAATCGACTGCTAACGGGCCCAGATGCCAATGTGGTTCGGCAAGATCGTGCGCGGCCCAGCGGCTTCTCCAGGTGAGCACGTGCATCAGCCCGGAAAATCCGACCGCGCGGATCGTTGCTGGTAATAGGAGCAGCTTTTCTTTCGGTCCTGTTTGGCACTTCGTTGACGGCGTGGTTGCTGCGACTCCGACCAGTACGGCTCCGTCGAACGCGCCAAGGACCAGGCCGTTCCGATGGGCCATCGATAGGCCGATCCGAAACATCCCCCGGATCCGTTCTTCGCGTTTCGCAGTTTCCCGGCCGAACGCCGCGATGTTAAGCGGATTCTCGCGCATACCCCGCGCAGCTACATGCGCAGCAATAACGAGTTCTTGTAAGCGAAGCGGGCGGATGGCGAGGGCGGGGGAGGTCATGTGGCCTGTGGCCACGGTCTTCCGTCTTCGGGCGTCAGTCCACCGTCTTCTGTTCTGTATTGTCGAGTGGGAGTAGTGGCTCGTGGCTGGTGGCTAGTGGCACCAGCCGCTGTTCAACTGATTCTTTTCACGAAGTCGACTAACTCCGTCAGGGTTGCGCCGCTGGCATCCGAAAGGATGTCCAACTCTTCGGCTGGTAATCCGAGCCGGTTGACCCAAAAGGTCGGGTACCCAAAACGTTTAGCGCCGGCTGCATCCCACCCACCAAACGCGACGAACACGATTTCGCCCCGATCGAGTCCGAACGCGTCGATGCCCATCTGATAAGCAATCGGATCCGGTTTGTACGTTTTGACAGCATCAGTGCTGAGGGCGTGATCGAACATTGTGTCCAAGCCAGAGTTTTTAGCCGCGGCGTCCAACATCTTTGGACTCATGTTGGTCAAGAATGCCAACCGCAGTCCTGCGTCTCTCAATGAGTTGAGTGCAGGTAGCACGTCGGGGTATGCCTTCAGCTGAAGATACGCTTCCATCAGCTCCTGACGTTGCTCCAGGCTGACGTTGATCTTCACCATTTTGGCAGCAAAAACTAAAGCGTCTTCCGTCAGCTTCCAAAAATCCGCGTAAGTTCGCG
>Ga0207684_10001058_pt1 | contig 30800 bp, 30 predicted proteins | sample KBSK5501metaG_FD_184342 | JGI IMG/M metagenome (GOLD analysis project Ga0207684, IMG submission 184342) | Corn, switchgrass and miscanthus rhizosphere microbial communities from Kellogg Biological Station, Michigan, USA - KBS K5-50-1 metaG... | ecosystem: Host-associated > Plants > Roots >... | reverse complement strand
GCACGCGACTGCGAACGCCTGCCACAAGTGCTGATGGGCCTGCATTTCCTGGCCTTCGCCTGTCTCATGCTCCATCAACTCATCCATCTTTACTCAAGTTCATAACAGGCTCTAGGGCTTGGCGCACATGCTTTGTGGCTTCTTCAATGTCCTTCTGCATCGCTAAAGCGGGATACTGGCTGCCTAGGTTTGCGCGCGCCGAGTATAACTGCGCCACATCCAGGTGAATTTGCGCGCGCATCCTTCTGGCATCATCAGATCGTTGGCTGCCGAGCGAGGTAACCGCATTCGAGGTTACTCCAATTGCCTCATCCAGTAGCTCTTTGTTCATGCCCTCAGAGTCGATGAGTGCGCACTCATATCGGGCGGTGGCATACCTGTGGATGGCTTGCACACCTTGCTCATGCATGTGTTGGACAGCATAGATATCGGCAGACGCGTGCGATCTGATCGCAGCTTCAGCCAGTAACTCTGCTCGTGCTGTCCCATCGAAATACATGGCAAGGCTGAACGCGCTCATGCTTAACTCATCGAGAATCCGGGCCTGCTCTAATGGACGCCACAGTGGAACCGGTCTCACGAGACTGAGCGCATTTGAGTATGCTTGTATTGCTTGCCTGAGCAACTCGTCCTTCCGAGTGCGGGTTGATGACTCTGCGCGCAGCCGAGACGCTTCACCAAGCGCACGCTGCGCCCTCGTCCAACTATAAGGTTGATCCTCTGGTTTCAAGATGGTGAGCGAGGCTATCAAGGCGTCTAGTGCGCTGTCAAGCATACGCCGTTTGCTTTGGGCGTCTTGCGTCAACGGGGCATGAGTGAGCAATACAAGACCAAGGTTCTTCTGAGCTTCGGCCCACTCTTCGGGTGATGTCTCGCGCCGTAGGATCTTGAGCGCCTCACGGCAACTCTTTGTGGCTTCATCCAGCAGTTTGACTCGTTTTGGTAGGCCGACCGTTGTTGAAGCCTCAAGACGTATGACTTCGGCATGTCGCGCTTTTATTTCTGCCCAAAAGGTTGGGTCGTTGTCAACGGTTATGACCTGCAGCGCATGTCCAAACGCTTCCTCAGCGAGTTCCAACAGCTTACGCGCTGGTGATACCTCTGATGGATCGACACGCCTGCTCAGGACGTCACCAAGCCCATATTGTGCCATCGCCCAATCCTGCGGGGAGGCGCCACGCGTGAGCGTCTGCAATGCGGACCGATAGCACGCCTCTGCGCGCTCGTCATCACTTACTCGTTGGAACGCGTCGCCGAGACGGACAAGCGCATAGGAGTCATGCATCTCCTCCAGCGAAAGTGCTAGTCGGGGCCACTCAACGACTGCGCTGGTCGCATCGGCATAGTAGGGAACAGCGACATCGAGATACACTTCAGTGATGGGTTCAAGTAAGACTTGCCGCCCATTGTCCACTATGGACTGGCGCAGAAATCCCGCTCCGCGAAGCGCCTCCAGATCACGGGTCTCGTCCGCTTGCTTATGGTCGAAGAGCCTTGTTGCAATCGTCAGCGTGCGCTCGAGGGTATACTGTCGAATGCCTACCGAACGCAAGAGCTTAATGGTGCGCAGAATGTTCTTGGCGCTGTCTGCCAGGCGCGGGTAGACCTGATTGCTCATGTAATCGATGGCCAAGACAATAGAGCCAGGGGTTCCATCAAATCGATCTGCTGGGTAGACGGTATCGCCCACGCCTTTGAGTTGATCTATAAGCGTATTTGCCTCGATTGCTGTGAGGTCGCCTGGATGAATTTGCACAAGGTGGTCCAGCAACCCACTGAATCGTGCATGCGCCTCAGCGCTGTCCTCGTCATGGAGAGTCGCAACTATGACGAAGGGGATGCGGCGCTCCTCCAGATCGTAGGGAAGACGCGCAACAAGTGATGCATTACGGTCGTCGCGAAACTTGGCGAGATCATCAAGCCAAACGACCACCTTGGTTCGGTATTGTTGTAGTGTCTGCCAGAGGTCCACATATTGAGTTGGATTCTCCGGCCAGCGGACAAGTGTCCAGTTCCCCATCGTCGGGGTATCGTGCATGGCTTCCCAAGCAAGACGTGTCGATCCAAGGAGTTTGCGGCCCATCACACAGAGGCCGACTTGTCCAGCAAATCGGCTGGGCTCCAGGCGTGAAGTGGCTGCAGTTAAGATCTCTTGAGCAGATGCGTCTGCATCTGCATTGGAATCTTTCAGACGCCGGCGAATGTAAACGGTGGGGCGATAGAAGGGAATCATACTGGGGAGCGGTGTGCTTTTCTGGACCTGACTGAGACCGAAGTCGCGGACCATGGACTCTGATATCGGTGGTACATCGTCATGGCTACGGCGGTGAACGAGAAAGGCAATGACCCCAATACCCAGCAATCCAAGTAATGAAATAAACGCATAGATGGGATACGCAAGAAGAGGCTGGGAAATTGCCCATGTGCTTGGATCCGCAACCCCCGATGTTCCAGTCGTTGCAAGAGATACGAGCACATTGACAAGAAGACCACCGATGATGACAGCGCCAACGATTTTGGCAACCACATGCCAGATGAAGTCGAAGAACCTTTTCAGCGGTTTGGTGATGAGGCGCTGAGACCAAGATAACGTGGGCAGTAAGGTCATGTCATTCGCGGCATCAGTCATGGCGGTCACCCCTTCATTGCCACAATGTTCAAAGCAGGTAGAGTAGGAAATTGGCCACCAGGGGCTTGTGAAGGCTTAGTATGATCGTCTGCTCATCATATGTCAACAGATGGCTGGAGAACGAAATAGTCGCCAGGCGAATTGCAGCTGGCTAATTCTTTGCCCGTCTGCCCTGCGAAGATTTCGGGAGGGATCGGCGCGCTGCATAGGTTTGCGTGGCGTAACACCTGTTTCGGTGATGTAACAAACTGTAACGGGAAATGAGCTCTCAGCGGACCCATGTATATAGTAGAAGCGCTTTCTCTGGAGGCGGTTGAAGTGCTCTAGCATGACTGGAGGAGATGAGATGCCGTTGCGTCCCGTGGGCGGAAAGTTGGTTATGCCGCTTGAGACTGCTGCGGACGTTCAGCGCCTGTTTGATGTTGGCGTTGCACTGGATAAAGGCGCGCTCAGTGACTTCGCGTACATGCAATACCAGCGCGATCTGGGCGACCACCTCTTCTATTTGGGAGCTATCGCGCCTGAACGCTTCGCTCCGTTGCAAGAGACGATAGTAATGCTGCCAGAAGAGCAATTGCAGCATTTCGCCTACTGCGGGCTCGAGACTTGGCTCTACTTCCTGCGTGGCGCGCCAGACAGTTGCGTCGAGGATCTTCTCCAGCGCCTGAGTGAGACATCGAAGTCGGCAAGCATTCTGCAGGATATGCTGGCCGCCATCGGCACGCCTACTGCTCTGCAGGCGCTGGCGGGTTACGCCCGAGCATCAGACAAGGCCACTGAGTTGGCGAACATGGGGTTTTGGATTCCACCGAAGACGGGACCCGCTGTGCCTCGCTTTACTCTAGAGCGACGAGCTGCCCAACTCCAGCCCTTTGATGGACCTCTGGAGGACCTTCTCGGCTTGCCGCATCCAGTGGGGCTCCCGCTCACCGCCGTGATGCATGATCCAGATCAGCAAGTCGTGACCTGGCACTATTGCTCGTTCACGGTAGGATCGATTGCTGGACTGCCTCCCGTGAACGCGACACGACTACATCTGGTCAGCCCCCCGCTCTTCGATGTCTGGACCGTGCACAGCGCCCTTGACACAGATGGACGCTATACGCAACCGACGCTCTCGCCTGACACTGAGGTAGATCAGCCGGAGATGGAGGATCTCCGCGAGATGGCGATTACACGACAAGAGGTGGGCCGTGGACAGCTCATCTTGTTGCCGTTCGATGATGAGTTGATCTATTGCAATGGGCATGTGGAACTCACACCGGGCGTCAAAGGGACAGTGGGTGGCCCGCCGATCGGGCTCTATCCCAATCCCTTCTGCCCCTCATGTGGCAAGCTGATGTTTCACATTACCACCCTGCGGGATGGGGTGCGGCAGTACGGCGATGGCTTTCGGAGCCTGTTCGTCTGCGAAGAGTGCGAACGGGTTGCCAGCCATGGCACGGGGTGGAATTAGACGGGACTGCTCAGGTCGGAATCCAAGTCAAAGGCTGCAGAGGAAACAGATGCTTGCGAAGCCAGAAAGGAAGGGTATAGGCGAAAAAAATTTCGGAACGAAAGAAAATTTCGGGTCACTCGGACGCTTTCAACGCAATACTATAGCGAGGCATCTGCGGCGGCATGATCGGCGATGATCCAGCGACCGTGTAAGGCTCCTGAACGGAGGCTTTGCGAAAGCAACGGATTAGCAGAACTGAAGCGACCACAAAAGTTGTTTGGTTCAAGTAGGCGATCTGCTGCAACACTTAGCTTGGCTCGAGCACAGGAGGCGTTGGTAACTACAAGTGGTCTCATCAATAGGTGATACGCTGTCCTTGGTGGAGTCAAGGAGGTGCGTATGGACCTGAGGGACGAGCAGTGGGCGATGGTAGCCCCGTATCTGGAGATGCCCCGGTCGAGCACATGGTGCTGCTCTGTTAGCAGGAGATGGATCACTCGCGTCAGGTTGGCCCCTCTAGAACGCGCCTCGGTAGGAGCGGACAGACACAGGAGGAAGCCAGCGCAATGAGCGAGTTGAGCAGGATCGACTGGTCTACCGTTACCCTGTCTGTGGGTCAGCACGCTCCCAGCACACAGCCGCCGACGATGAATGTCATGGAGGCGCATTCGACGCGGCGCGGACAGGCGTGGAGCGATGCGCCAGCCGATGTGTCGCCCGTCGTGCGGGTGTTTTGCCTGACGTGGCAGGATACCCCCGATGGACACCATGGCCCCGCCATTCGCGCGAAGTTCCTGCGGCGCGAGCTGGCCGGCCAGTTCGACGACACGCGTGCGTCGATCCAGCAGGAGCGCCACCGTGCGCTCGTGGCGCTGGACTGGCTGATCCGCACGTATGCGGTCGCCTGGCTAAGGTTGGTACCCGCCCTTGTCGCGCACGCAGAACGGTTGGCCCGCGTGCCGCCACTCGCACAGGCTGGTAGCGTCGTAGGGAGCGATATGGAGGCGATCGAAGATCTCGCCTGGGATGCCCGGGACACAGCCTATGATCTGGGGGGGCCCGCCGAACCAAGAGGAGTGGACAGGTATGCGCCCTGGACCGCGGAGAGAGTGGCGGCCTGGTGGGCGTTCCACGAGGCGTTCCACGAGGCGGTCTCGATGGCTGAATGGACAGCCGCTGGAACGGCGGCGGCGAACGCGGCCCGACTCGAGGAAGATTGCAGCGACGCGGCGGGGGCCTTTCTGCAGGCGGGCGAGATCGCGGCGTACTACGTTGCGGAGACAGCGGCGGTGGACGCGGCCGAGCCCACTGCTGCCGGAGCAGCAGCTGGGATGGCGCTGCAGCCGACGATCCAGCGACTCCAGCCCAGCGCCTGGGCGCTGCTGGATCGGCTCTGTGCGAGTGCGCCGGGCGAGGAGGTGGCGCCACCAGTCGACTCACTGGAGACGGATGCGAGCCAAGCATAAGCGCGTGAGGAGCTTCAACACCCTCCACTGCTCATCCGTCAGGTCCAGTGACTGCAGCATCCTCCTGTTAGGGGCAGCTTGTTACCCATTTATGAGATGTCTTGTATTGACGGCACATCCCAGGATCACTTATAGAGCGTGATAGTGGATGAGGCGTCTACGAGACTCCAGTTCGATGATGCCCATGACCCATAGAAGGAATTCGCCATCGCCTTGGCGCTCTGTGGCCAGGTTGGCAAGAAGTTGTGGCGGTAGTCTTGATCAAATAGCTCATCCCATAGGAAATAGATGGCGCCGAAGTTGGCCGCAATCTCCCGCAAGAGGCTGCGCTGCTCGCGACTGGTGAGACGCTGCTGGTGCGGTATGAGGCGGGGCTCGGGCCTGTGCCCAGCATGGATCGTCTCGATGTGGGTATTGCGCCAGGCATGACAAGCCAAGGTATTGGCGAGCGACCGATCTGCATGCTCCAGGGGAATGTCTCTGACCGGTCGGCGTGCAAGATTGGCGGCGCGTTCAGCGACGCCCTCATCGTCGCCGGTGAGAACGCTGATGTCCTTGAGCTGAATGCCGCCGATGGCCACAATCCCCTCCAGCAGTGATCCGGCGATGTATTGTGTTGTCTCGCGATTCCTGGGCACGGATTTCTGTGGCATCGGGAGGAGCTGATGTGCCTTTCTGAGCAGATCGTAGAAGCCAGAGCGCCCGCGCTTGCGAGAGAGCTGGGCAAGGCGAGAGATGTTGTAGCTCACCTCGATGTTCATGCGCATCATTTCAGCGTCGGTGATCATGCTGAAGTGATTCGGCTGCGCAGATGACGTGTTCGCCACCGCTGGGTGAGACGTGCTCGCGGGGTCCATGAGCGTCACCAGATAGGATCCCCAGCGGACACATAACGCGGCGAGTCCGACGCCGAGGTGTTTGGTCTGGATATCGCCGTAGTGGAGTGGCACCCGATCGAGATGCATGATCAATTGGTCAAGCATCGGGATCGCTGGAGGAAGGATGATGAAGCGATCCCTGCCCTCAGAAATCGTTCCCGCGTGGAGCTGGTAGCCGTCGGGGGTCGTAATGTCGAGCTGTTCGGTGTTCGTCACTCACGATCCCCAGCGCTTGCCGAGTGCATAGATAGATGTCTCGCTCTGGTTCGCCGATCAGGTGGTATCTCAAGCTCGTTCCTACGCTCGACAACGCCCGCCAAGACATTTACTCTTCTCTTGGCGTTCCACGGAGCGAACGCAAGAAAGCATCAAGATCTGACTGACTTACGCGATATCCGGCTGACCCGCCCAGGTTAATTGCGCTTAATTTGCCTGTTCGTATCCAGTTGCGAACTGTTTCAGGATGTACGCTGAGAAGCTGGGCAATCTCATCAATAGTATAGAGCTTGTCGTTTGCCATGTCGCACCTGATCTTTGCAGTTGGCTCTTCTTGCACCTACAAGCATAGCACAGCGCCTAAAGAAGCGCAATTTGACGCCCATTTGTCAAATTGTGATTAATGATCACGAACAGAGTTTGGCAGAGACAAATGGTATAGACTTGACTCGACTTGCATCACTATGTTACTATGAGGAGGCAGCGTAAGCTGCTAAAAAGTAGCGGCCAGAGGTGGTCTAGACCCCTGGCCGCTGGTAGTTCGCGTCCACCCAGTGACGAGCGACACGCTACACTGCCATAAGTATGCCAGACAACGCCTAGAGGCGTCAAGTCTGGTTGCTTGTGGTCCTGTCGCTTACGGGTGGACGCCTAGCCCGATCGTGAGGCGTCATGACCCAGCGCACGTCTGTCCCATCGCGTCCTCCGTCAGCCCTCGTATCGTCCTCTGTAGCAGCGACCACCGTAGCACTGTCCCCTGTAGCGCCAACCGCATCTATCGTCTTCCCACCCGACATCGTGCGCCTCTTGGAGGTGTTCGCCCGCATCGAACTGCGTCGCCAGCTGCGTCTCCGTGAACTGCAGGAACGGGAGGCGAGCTAATGGGACGCAAGAAACACCCCAACCGCATCTATCGGGTCATCGGTGAACCAGGTCCTGGCACGCATGGCGTGGGGTATGTCCGCTTTAGCTCGGACATGCAAGACCCGGCAACGCTCGTCACGCAGAAACGCAAGATCGAGGAGTTCTTCGAACGCAAGCGCTGGATCCTCGACGGGTTCTATGAAGAGCCCGAGCACAGCGCCAAATACGAAGAGATCGAGCAACGCCCCGTCTTCGCCCAGATGCTCGCCGACGCGGGCACGTCGTTCCGCATCATCGTCTGCTACATGAATGACCGCTGGGCGCGTAACGTCAACGTCGCCTTCAACTCACTCGCCATCATCCGCCGCAAAGCGGTGTGGTGGGCGACGTCAGACGGGCTTTTTGACCTGGATCGTATCAACCAGGATGGAGGCGATGTCTCCTTTGTGGTCGATACGCAGATCAACGCCGCATTCGTGCGGAAACTGTCCAAGCGCGAGATTGACGCCTTCGAAGACCGTGGACGGGCAGGGTATCACAATGGGAAGACCTTGTTTGGCTATCTGCGGCCAGAATACGAGAAAGCGCCAGATGGGGCGCCCTCCACCTGGCGACCGCCACGTGCGCCGGCGCACCCAGATCCGGTGAACTTCCCAGCGTTGGTACGCATTGGCGAGCTTGCAGCCCAAGGTTGGACGGATCAAGCCATCGCCGCCGCACTGCCCGGCTACACCACGAATAGTCCCCGCTTTGGCGCACGTCCCCTCACAAAGGACACTATCGCCGTGATCCGCCGCTCCTGGTTCCCTCGTGAATTCGCGCCAGGATCGGGGAAGGGCACCGTGGAGACGCCAGCGGGAGAACTGGTCGAGGGACTTCATCCCGCTGCCTGGCCCTATGAACTGTGGCAACGGATGGTCGAGGCGAAGGGTGGGCAGTATCACCGACCACGCGTGGAGGCGCAACGACGCGCCCATGCCTTCAGTCGCATCATCGTCTGCGCCAGCTGCCGGCGTCCGCTCCGGGTCACGAGCAGTAAAGGGATCGCCTACTACAAAGACACCAGTCTGGTGCGAGGGCTGACGTGTGGCGCGTATGGATGTCTCTCGATCAAAGGCGCGGTGATCCTCGAGCAGTTTGGCGCGGTGCTGGCGAGCATCACGTTGCCAGACCAGTGGCGTGAGGCCGTGGCGAGGCAGCTGCAAACTCCGAGCACGGACACGACACACGAGCGCACCTCTGCGCGCCGAAAAGAATTGGAGGCGGAGCAAAAGCGCTTGGCGCTCGCCTTCACCAAAGGCGTCATCAGCGAGGAGACGCTGGATGAGCAGGTGGCGCGCATTCGCGCCGAACTCGTCACGCTGCCCCTCCCACAAGCCCGCGATACCGCGAGCGCGATGCAGGCGGCGTTGGACGCGGGAGAGACGCTCGCGGATATGGCGAGTTATTGGGGCGAGGCGACGGCAGAGGAGCGGCGCGATATGGTCTGGGCGCTCCTCGCGCTGGAGGGGCTCATCTACGACCTGGAGCGCCAGGGGATCGTGGGGCTCATACCGCGCCCTGACACCCTGCCAGTACTCGCGCTGGGGTTGGGGGAACAGTGGGAGCAGCGGCCAGATGGTGGGTTGTGGCTGCGCGATGGCGCCACGGGAAGCCAACTCCGACCGAGCGGACTCGAAGCCAAGCCGCCGTTCCGTCCAAGCAACTTGCGGGAACACCTGCAGGCGGCTGCGCTAGCGCAGTTGCGCGCGGGGATGTCACCACAAGAGGTCGCGGATACTTTCGGCGTCTCCTACTGGACCATCTTCCGCCTCATCAAGCGACACGATCCTGCCAACCTGCCAACACAGCAACAGCCCAAGCTCACGCCAGAGCAGCAGGCGGAGGCGCGGCGAATGCTGGCAGAAGGCATGACGCTACGCCAGGTAGGACGGCACTTCGGAGTGTCGTATGGCGCGATCTGGCGGCTGACGAAGCGTGATCAAGAGGCCAAGGACAGCCACGGCACCAGGAATGAAGGGAGGTAGGACGAGAGACGACGAAAGCGCAAGGCGCATACTTGTTATGCACTTGCGCTTCCTGCTTACGGCGGACCCGACGGGGCTCGAACCCGCGATCTCCGGCGTGACAGGCCGGCGTGTTGGCCGCTACACTACGGGTCCAGGAATGTCTGCGCCAGTGCGGCGCGGAACATCGGAAACTGTACCATACTACCGTCGCGGTGTCAATCGCGCACGGCGTCACCAGATGGCGGTTCGGCGGGCGCGCTCGGCCCAAGGATGCGCTCGTCGCCATCACGCGCCGTGATGCGGCGCTCATCCAGGCGCTCGAAGATCGCGAGCATGTACTTGCGCGAGGTCGCCAGGAGATCACGGCCCTCGGCGACGCTGATACGCCCGTACGCGCGCAGATGGCCGACGATGCGACGTACGGCTTCCTGATAGGCCGCGCGCTCCAGCAGGATCTCCTCACTCATGCGCAGCAGGTCGCCGCGCTCGAGCAGCGCCGCGACCGCCTCAGCGCCGATGGCTTGTTCCGCCTCAGCGCGGGTGGGTGGCGTGAACGGCTGCGCGCGAAATGCGCGCACTATCTCCGCGACAGCGCGCTCCTGGTCCGGCGTGAAGCGCGGCTCGTGGTCTGGGAGTCGCAGCAGTCCACTCGGGGCCGTACGCGTCTGCGCCAAACTTGCGTCACGTGTATCTGACCCAGTCACTGCGCCCTCGGCCAGGTCGCCCAGCGTGAGCAGCGTCAGCGCGACCTCCTGCGCCTCACGCGGCCCCAATCCCAACCGCGCGCGCCACTCCTCACGCGACATGCCGCGTCGCAGGGGATAGTGGCGATGATACGCGCCCAGCAGCGCGCTCGACGCCGCGCGCAACCGCTCCCATTGCGCCGTGGCGTAGTAATATGCGCCGACCTGCGTGATCTGGCGGCGCTCGGTCAGCGCCACCAGCGCCGCGTGTAGCTCCAGCGCGCCCAGCCCCGTCGCCAGTACGAGTTCCGCCTCCTCGCGTCCGCCAAAGCCTGCGCGCCGCCGCGCGCCTTCCACGGGGAGCAGCGCCGCCAGCGCGACCTCCTCAGGATTGCCCTGCCCCAGCGCCTCCAGCCGGGTGAGTGTCGCGGGATCGCGTCGCTTGTGTCGCCGCGCCCACGGCGCGACAACACTCCCACCGCCGACGGTCTGACTGGGCGAGGGCGTGCGCAGAATGAAACGATCCCCCCACGCCGCCACAAGCGGCCGCGCGAGCCGGAGTTGCGCCCAGCCGCTCGCGCCCGGCGCCAGCTCATCCCGATCGAGCAGCGCGACACGAGCGGACGTCTCCGCCGCGCCGAGATAGAGGTCGAGTGTGGCGTTATGCGCGAGGGGGCGCGCCCCGCTTGCCAGCATCTCGATGCGCACGTCCATCGCGGTAGTGAGACGGAACTGGCCGGGGAGCGTCAGCACGGCGCCACGCGCGAGACCGCTCTTCTCCACTCCAGCGATGTTCACGGCGAGCCGCGCGCCTGGCGTCCCCTCCGCGACGCTCTGCTTATGCGTCTGCAAGCCGCGAATGCGCCCGCGCAATCCGCCCGGCAGTATCGCGACCTCCTGCCCGACGCGCAGCGTCCCCTGTTGCAGCGTCCCCGTCACGACGACGCCAAAGCCAGTGATAGTGAAGACACGGTCGATGGGCAGCCGTGGGCGTCCGATATCGCGGAGCGCGCTGCGCTCGCCTTCGGTCTCCAGCGCCCCATCCAGACTCGCGTCGAGCGCGGCGAGGATCGCCGGCAGACCCGCTCCGGTCAAGGCGGAGCAGGGAATGATCGGCGCGGCGGCGAGGCTGGTGGGGCGCAGGCGCTCGGCGACCTCTTCGCGCACGAGGTCGAGCCATTCGGCGTCGACCAGGTCCGCCTTGGTCAAGGCGACGACACCGGAACGCACGCGCAGCAGGTCGAGGATGGCCAGATGCTCCTCGGTCTGGGGCATGACGCCCTCGTCGGCGGCGACGACGAGCAAGGCGACGTCAATTCCCCCGACGCCGGCGAGCATGTTCTTGATGAAGCCTTCATGTCCTGGGACATCGACAACGCTTGCCGCGCGTCCGCTGGGAAGTGTCAGCCAGGCGAAGCCGAGGTCGATGGTCATGCCGCGCGTCTTCTCCTCGGCGAGGCGGTCCGGATCGATGCCGGTGAGCGCGGTGACGAGGGCGGACTTCCCATGATCGACGTGGCCGGCGGTGCCGATGCAGCTCATCTGAGTCTCATGAAGGGGAAGTAAGGAGAGGAAGTGAACAATGCACGCGCGGGCGGTTGAAACCGCGCCTGTGGGCGTGCAGCCACCACGTCCACCTGCGTGGGGGTGGGCGCGACAGATCCTGGATCGCTGCAGCGCGTATGAAACTCGCGCAGGCGGGAGTCGGGGCCGTATGGCCCCAGGCGCACAGTCATGCGCCGGCAAGGATCCCGGACGCGCCACAGCGTCAGTATAACACTGGCTGGGCGAGGCTAGTGCGGGGCGCGGGCGGATTGGAGCTCCTGGAGCCGGGCGCGGGCGACGACGTTGTTGGGGTCCACCTTGGCGAGGTTACGGTACACGCGCGCGGCCTGCTCGTACTCGCCGACGGAGTAATAGGTCTGGCCGAGCAAGTCGTAGGCCTCGGTGTTGGTCTTGTCCATGGCGATGAGCTGCTGGAGCGCGGCGACGGCCTCCTTGGTCTGGCGCGTCTGGAAGTAGTAGCGCGCGATGACGGCCTGCTGCTCGATGGCGTCTGGCATCTGCTGGGGGATCATCTCCAGACAATACTGCACGAACTGCTGGCGCAGCTGCATGTTGTCGCCGGCGAAGCCGATGCCCTGACGCAACGCGCCCATCGCCTCGGCGTGTGAGTCCATGCCCCAGTAGATTTCGGCCAACCGCTGGCAGGACAGGGCGGCGTCGCGGAGTTGCCCGCTGCGCGCCTGAACATCCACCAGGGCGCGTAGCTCGGTGACGCCTTCATCGAGCAGGCCGCGCTGGATATGAATCTCGGCTAACTCGCTGCGCACGTTGGGATCGTTGGGAGCCAGCCGCGTCATCTCGCGTAGTGTCGCCACCGCGTTCTCAAGCTGCTTATTGGCCTTGTAGCTCGCGACAAGCTGGGCGTACTCCTGCATCGCGGCGCCGGGGTTGCTGGCGCGCGCCGCGATCTGCGCCAGCGCCTGATAGACCTCACTGCTCTGCGCTCGTTGCGCGCTCGCCACCTGCGCCTTATTGACCTGACCAGAAAGCTGATAGGCGCGCGCGAGCAGTGTCGAGACCTCGACCTCCGGGCTGAGCGTCTCCTCGCCGTCGAAGCGCGGGCGCGCGGCCCAGGCCGCTGGCTCAGGAGGGACGCGCCGCACCCAGGAAGCCGCCTCCTCCAGCTCGCGCGCCGCCGCGGCGGCGTTCGAGGGGTCCGCCGTCACCAGGTACGCCTGTGCGAGGGCGAAGCGTCCCAGCACCTCCATCCCGGCGAGCGCGGTCACCGGTTGGAGGGCGGTCAGCGCCTCCTGCTGGCGCCCGGCGACGAGGTGAATCTCGCCGAGGGCGTAGCGCAGGTCGGCGCTTGTGGGGCTGACATCAAGCGCCTGGATGTAGTCGCGCACGACGTCGTGATAGCTGGCGAAGCGCTCGCCGCGCAGCCCGCGCACGACACGCGACAGCAACTCCAGCGCCGCGACGCGCGCCGATCCCATGCCCACCGCGCCGGGCAGACTGATGCCCAGCGAGGCGCCGGCCCCAGAGGCGACCGCGATCTGCATCTGCGCCAGCGCGCGCACGTTGTTTGGCTCGATCTGCAAGACACGCTGGAACTCCGCGATGGCTTGCGCGGCGCGCCCAGCCTTCATCAGCGCGGTGGCATAGCTCAGGCGCACCTGGTTGTTGGCGGGATAGGCGAGCAGGGCCTGCTCGTACTCGGCGATGGCGCGGTCGGAGTAGCCCATACGCAGGTAGGCGTCGGCGGCGGCCATCCGCTCGGTGAGGACCTCCTCGCCGCGTCCCTGGCGACTGAGCAGCTCGATCAACTTGATGCGATAGGCGAGGTTGTTTGGCTCCAGTTGCAGAATGCGCCGGTACGTGGCGATGGCGTCGTCGATCCGACCGTTGACAATGTAGCGATCCACGAGCACGGTGTACTTGGCGATAGCCTGCTCGATCTTGCCCTGGCGCACGTAGATCTCGCCGAGCAGCAGATGCACATCGAGGTATTGGGGCGCGATCTCCATCACCAGCATGCACTCTTCGATGGCGGCGGTGAGCAGCCCATGCGCGACGTAGTTCTCGATCTCGCGCACGGATTGCGCCACCTGCGCGCGCACCGATTCCGGCAGCGTCATCAGGCTGGCGCGCATCTGCGCCGTCCCGCCGCTCAGGTTGCTGATCAACTGGGCGAGATGGTCGCCGGGCTGCCCAGACGGCGCGCCGTTCGAGGCAGCCCCCGCATACCCCGCCCCACCAACCAGCGCGTCGAAGCCCATCCCGACGATTGGCGCGCCGGACATGGGGGCGCCACGTGGTCTTGGCTCGTTCGAGAGAGAACGCCCGGTATTGCCGCTGCGCTGGGGAATGTTGCTGCGCGAGGCGTTACCGCCGCGGCGGCGGCGTGGTGGCGGCGCGGCGGCGCCCAGCGTCTCGCGCATCATGCGCTCGACCTCGCCGACCTGATCCTGCCAGCCCTGGCTACGCAGGAAGCCGAGGAGCGCCTGGTAGATCGTCTCGGCCCCTTCCATATCGTTCATGTCGCGGTGGGCCTCGGCGGCCTCCTGGCAGAGCTGGAGGAGCTGGTCGGTCTCATCGGGCGTGAGCGCGTCGAGGTTGACTCGATCCACCGCCTCGTCGAAGTACTGCGCCGCCGCGCGTATGTTCCCCTGCGCGCGCTCGCACTGGCCGAGGGCGTAGAAGCAGGAGAGGGCGTATTCGGGATCATCCAGCAGCAGCTCGAACTGGGCGGCGGCGTCCTGCCAGCGGTCGGCCTCCTGGTAGAGCCAGCCGAGGAAGTAGCGCACATCCGGGCGGTCGACGCCGGTCTCGAACAGATCCTCGCAGATCTCGATGGCGTCGTCGAGCTGGCCCTCCTGCTGGAACTGCTGCGCCTCGCGCAGCGCCTGGGTGATCTCCGAGCTGCTGATACGCCCACGACGGACGCCGCCTCCACGACGTGGCTCCCGGCGGTCGTCAAAATCTTCGGCGTCGTCCCAATCCATGGACGATCCTCTCCTGCCCATGCCTGCGCTCCCTATCTGCCAGCTCCGCACGGATGGTGGGCGATGATCAGACTCTCTGCCGGGCGTGGGGACCGCCCGCCATTAGACGTGTACAGGATACGCCATCTCGTCCAGCGCGCCTAGCGCATCAGGAGGTTTGGGCTGGCTCGCCGCTGTGTCCGACCCCTTGTCCGACCCCTTGGTCGGGCACAGTATAGCACAGGCGTCCAGGCGGCGCGCGCCGCGATGCCCAGGATGGCGCATCGCGGTGAGGATGGACAGGGATATAATTGGTGTGCGCCAAATAAGGGCGAGGGCCTGCGCGGTGGGCAGGAACAAGCGGGATGAGAGTGACCGAGAGGGGAACGTATACGTGAATGACAAAACCATCCTGGATCAGATCTCGACGCTGGTGGAGGAGGAGCATGAGTTGCTGGGGCTTGGTGAGGAGACTGGCGGGCTGAACGACGAGCAGAAGGCGCGGCTGCAGGAGCTGAAGGTGCATCTGGACCAGTGCTGGGACCTGCTGCGGCAACGACGGGCGAAACGCGAGTTCGGGCAGGATCCCGACGACGCGACGACGCGCGACGAGAAGACGGTCGAGGGCTATCGGGCGTAGCGCGGCGTCTTCACCTGCGCTTAACATGTCGTGAGTAGAGTATCTACTGGGCGCGTCGCAGCGGCCGCCGCGGCGCTGGCTTGCCAGGCCGTCGCGTGTCTGTTGACACTCCAGATGACACCCGGATGATAGCGAGAACGCGGGGTATGTCCCATGAGCAGGGGAAGCGCGAGTTCGTCGCGCCGGCGCAGTCCGCGCCCGACGCCATCAGCAGCAGCGGACGCGCCTGCCGCGTCGCCGTCCAGATCCGGGGCGAACGGGGCGCAGGGCGCGGCGCGCGAGAGCGACAGGCTCACGGCGCTGGTCGAGCGCGTGCAACAGCCGGTGCTCGCCGCGACCTACTGGTTCGATCCCCCATCCGATCCGGCGCAACCCTATCAGGCGACGATACGCTTCACCGGGCGCCGCATCGGCAGCGAGCAGGCGCCACAGGAGGGCGACGCGTTCATTCATGACCGGACCATCGAGCGTATCACACCGGGCAGCGGCCCGGTGGCGCTGACGGCGCGCATCCGTGGGGTGAACGCCGGGGAGTGGGAGGTGAGCGCGGGGATGCTGGAGACGGTCACGCCGGAGCGGCGTGGTCGCCTGCAACGGTTCCAGCAGCAGCGCGAGCAGCAGCGGGTGAACATACAGCCGTTCGCGGGATCCACCCTGGCGCTCCCCCGGTTATGGCTGAACTGGGCGCCGCCAGTGAATGCGCCGGATCGCCCGACGGGGCGGGTGCGGACGCGGCTGGAGCCATTCATTCGCATCCCCGGCACGCTGCCCTATAGCTGGATCACGCTGGTCATCGTCGGTATGATCGTGGCGCTGCTCGTCCAGGCGCAATTGGTCACGCGCGTGGGCCTGCCTGTCTGGACCATCACGTTCGCGACGATCCTGGCGATGGCGGTGGGAGCGGTCGGGGCGAAGGTCTGGCACGTGGTCAAGCATCGCAATCATCCCGAGGAACAGGGTGTGGCGGGCTGGTGCATCCAGGGGCTGATCGTCGGCGCGACGGCGACGGCGATCATCGCGTTCTGGGTGGCGCGCGTCCCGCTGGGTGTGGCGCTGGACGCCTCGGCGCCGGGGCTGCTGTTCGGCATGGCGATTGGGCGGGTGGGGTGCTTCCTGGCGGGGTGCTGTGGCGGGCCACCGACGGCGGCGCGCTGGGGGATCTGGTGCTCGGATCAGCATGTGGGCGCGCGGCGCGTGCCGACGCAGCTGATGGAGTCGCTCCTCTGCCTGCTGGTGGGACTGGCGGCGCTGGCGATCTTCCTGCGGCATGGCCCGGCGAACGGGGCGATCTTCGTCGGAGCGGTGGCGGGGTACACACTCTTCCGCGAGGGCATCCTGCGGCTGCGCGCGGAGAAGGTCGTGACGCGACTGCCGATACCAATTACGCCGGTGGTCGCGGCGCTGGCGCTGGTGGGATCCCTGATCTACATCGCCTTCAGCGCGCGCGGGGCTTGAACCAGAGGGTGACGGGCGTGACGGTGTGGAAGCCGAGGCGCGCGTAGACGGGCTGGCCGTCGTCGCTGGCCTGGAGGGTGGCGGGCAAATCTTACAGTAACGTCAGTTCTGGACAAGGATTGGATGAGCGGAGTGCGGCGCCAGACATCACGCCCAGTGATGATGCGAAATCGGGATGTGGAACTGCCCTTCGGCCCCTCCGGCGTCCCACGTGGCGCTTTCTGCGCGCATCGCGCGCAACAACACCCGACAGCAATGGTGTTCTTGGCACTCGCGTAACCAGCACTCACGTGAACGTACGTTTTCCTCATGTGCGATCATCTGGCTACACTGCAAACCCAACCAGCTTGCCGTAGGCGACGAGCAGCGCCGGCCCAAGGAAGAACAGCAAATTTCCGACCATGTTCCAATATTCCGAACGGCGCAGATGCGTGGCCAGTGCTCCAGACATATAGAGCGCGATTCCGACCGCTGCAAACGGTGTAAGCATCGTCAGAGAATGCAAGAACAGCGGAACGAGAAGGCCAACACCACCACTCACTTCAAGGGCGCCAAGCAGGCGAAGGTGCTCCGGCTTAAACTCTTTCGACCAGGCGACGCCGGGCTGATTCGTATATGTGGCGTAGGGTAGGGTGAGCTTGAGCACTCCACCCACGGCGAAGGCTAGTCCAAGGACCACTTGCATGACGGTGATGAGGGTAGCCATGATGCACTCTCCACTTCCTTACACGATCTGTCTGCCGTGCGTAAGCTGTTCGACCGCACGGGCATGAAGGAACGTACCAGCCCTTCTACGGCCAGCAGGTGCGCCTGCGCCCAGTCCAAGGTGGGCGTGCCGCGCTGGGGCGAGCGACGCGTGACACGCACGAGAGCGCCTTGTTCCAACCGGCGTGAGACGACTTCGCGTCCCAACACGCCGGTTCCCCCCGCCAACGAGCGCTCGTGTCACGATCGTATCCTCCACTCCTGACCGGACGTTGGTGGTAGCGTGAGATGCGCCAGCTTGTCGGGGTTTACCACACTGCGCACGGCGCGGATGAACTCCCCTTCCACGTCCAGCGTGAGGACGCTCACGATGTGCCCCTTGACCCGCACCAGCAGCGCGGGAAGGCCATTCGCCTCGATCAGTTCGAAGGTCGTGCCTTCCGGCGCGTGCGACAGCAGGCCGATCATGGCGCGCGCCACCTTGTCGCGCCCGTGAATCGGTTGACGCGCCGCCCCCGCGACCTTGCCGCCGCTATCCGACCAGCTCGTGACATCCTCTGCGAGCAGACGCATCAGGCCGTCCATATCCCCAGCAATGCAAGCTTCCATGAAACGACCAACCATTTGCGCGTGCGCTTCCGGCGAGGCGGGAAAGCGCGCACGATGTTCCCTGATGTGCTTTTTCGCACGGCTGAATAGTTGGCGGCAGGCCGCTTCGTCGCGTCCGGTAATCTGGGCGATCTCGGCATACTCGTAGTCAAACACTTCTCGCAGCAGAAACACCGCACGTTCCAGCGGAGACAGGCGTTCGAGCACCACGAGAAACGCCAGCGAAATCGACTCCGGATCGGTCATCGGGCGCAGTGGGGGAAGGAGTGACGCGCCGTCGCCCGTTATGATCGGCTCTGGCAGCCACGGGCCGACGTAGGTTTCTCGCCGCGCCTGGGCCGATTTGAGATGGTCCAGGCACAGATGATGCACAATGGTCGTCAGCAAACTCTTGAGCGTGCGAATCGACTCCGGCGGCGTGGCGCGATAGCGCAAATACGCCTCCTGCACGATGTCTTCCGCCTCCATCGCGCTGCCCACCATGCGGTAGGCCATGGCGAACAACAGCGAACGGTATTCTTCAAATGGATCAGTTTGCACAGCGCTGCCCTTCGAACGTTCGGCGTCATCTCAAGCTGGAGGTACGACGAGATCGTCCTGCGTTTTGTGACATCGCCGGGAAATTGGGAATTCATCGCGGCGGTTGGGGGACTACCATCTCTCACGAGTACGCGCGTAGATCGTCATCCTCGTTGGTGAGGTGAAAGGGCGCCCAAACACTCAGAGCAGTGTATGCGCGGGTGGTTTTCGTCATTGGTACGTCAATCCTGGATAGGCTATGCCGCGATGCGCCAGTCTGGAGATGGCGGGCAGATCTTATAGTAGGGACTACGCAGCCGCTTACGCGCTGGTGGTGGCTGGGATCGTCACGGCAGCCTACAGCGTGGAGGATGCGTTTCTGGCCAACGCGCGATCCTCGCGATCCTCCTCGTCGCTGTCATGGTGGCCCCTCCGCTCGCGCGAGCTGCGAGGCGTGTGACGTCGTCGCGTCAACGCGCGCACGAACAACATGAAGAAGGGGGCGCGCAGTGAAGCGAGAGATCCTGCGCTGCCGTCAAACGGGCGGCAGCGCAGGATCTCTTTTCCTTTGCTGTGGTTGTATGCTATGCTCAACGCGGAACAGACCCAAGCCAGAGCGGAGGGAAGCCGTGAGCAGCTTGCTGCATACCCTCAGGCGTCGCACGCCGTTTTTCGCGACGATGCTCGGCCTCGCCGCAGTGGTCGGCTTTCTCGTGTATGACGTGCACGCGCAGTCCGCCAGTCGGTCACTTGCTGCTCCTTCGGCCCAGCGAGTCGCGAGCGAGGAGAACGGCGACAGCGCGCACGTCGGCTGGAAGGTCCGCATGCTCTCCGGGCTGGACGTGACCCTCGTGGCCGTCGAAAAGAGCAGCGCGACCTGGCGGTTTCACTTCAGCATCGCCAATCCGTCCAACACCGCCACCACCGCTCACGGACCCGATCTGCCGACGCCGGCTGACGGGAGCGCCGATCAAACGGCCCTCGATCATCAATTCGTGATTTGGGTCTATCCTCGTTCGTTGACGCCAGAATACCGACCGTTGAGCGCGACGCCCGCCACCGACCGGGCGCATCCTGCGCTCGCGGGGAGGCTCACCCTGCGACCAGGGCAGCGCGCCGATGTCTGGCTCCAGGTCGATGCGACGCAGAGTGTGGGCCCGCCGCCGAACCAGCTGCTCTACATTCATGATCCGGCGCCCAGCATGAAGTGTAGGGATCCAGCGGACCAAAGCACGTGTCTGCCAGAGACTGCCTACCGCGCCATGCTCTGGCTGATCTAGGGCCCATCTGACGGATCAGGTCCCAGGCCGAGGCCGATGACGCCGCCGCCGACCTGGCGCTGGAAAATTGGGTGTTGTACCTGATCCTGTCCGTGCTGCTGTTGACCAGAAAATGGGGCGTGGAGTCCACCCTCTTTTGGAGGAAATCGACTGCGTGCCCCGCGCGCGCACAGTGTTCTCCCTGGCGCTGAACGAAGCAGAGCGACAGGGAAGTGGCTACGTGCGCACCGAGCATATCCTCCTGGGACTGGTGCGCGATGGTGGCGGCGCCGGCGCGGATTTTCTCGATGCGCTGGGGGGTTGCGAACGGTATGCGCCCAGGTTTTCGAGCTGCTCGGCTAGCTCTTCACCTGCTTGGAAAAGGAGAACACAGCATGCGTGATCCCAGTGCCGTTTGGACTGGCAAAGCCGTCAGCTACGATCGGGCGCGCCCGACGCCGCCACCGGTGTTGCTCGATCTGCTGACGCAGGTGATTCACCAGCCGCATCCCGCCCTGGTGGTGGATGTGGGCAGTGGGACTGGACTGTCCACCGCGATCTGGGGGGAGCGGGCCGAGCGGGTGATCGGGATCGAACCCAATGCCGACATGCGGCGCGAGGCCGCACGCAAAGTCGCGAGCCATCCGTACGCGGCCCACATCGAGTATCGCGAGGGACTGGCTCAGCAGACGGGCCTGCCTGATGGGTGCGCGGATATCGTCACATGCGCCCAGGCGTTCCACTGGATGGAGCCGACGACGACGCTGGCCGAGGTCGCGCGCATTGTGCGAGCGGGTGGACTCTTTGCGGCGTATGACTATGACTGGCCGCCAACCCTTCATTGGGAGCTTGAGCGGGAGTTTCAGGAGGTTGATGAGCGCTTCGATGCGCTTATGCAGGAGCGTGGACTTGTCCAGGATCTGCCGCGCTGGTCGAAGGACAGGCATCTGGACCGCATGCGCGAGAGCGGCCACTTCCGCTTCACTCGTGAGGTGACGCTGCATGCTATCGAGCACGGAGACGCTGCACGGTTTCTTGAGATGATGCAGAGCAATGCGTTCGGCCACCACTTCCAGCTGAAAACCATCACCGAGCAGGAGATCGGGTTTGATCGCCTCAGGGGCGCTGCGCTCCGGTACGTGGGGTCCGAACCGATACCCTGGTATCTTAGTTACCGCGTCCGGATCGGGATCAGGTAAGCGCGCCGATGGGAAAGAGAAAACCGAGGGCATATCCTAGCTCATAGGAGCGGTCCCGCCCAGGTATGAGCGAGCACGCGGGTGAGCGCCGCTCAAGATGACTATTCAGCAAGATGACTATTCAGGTGGAGCTGGCGTTGAGCCACCCTAGAGCGCCACCAGACGCTTGGCGCCCCGGTCCGGATTACGCGCTCGTGAGCATGTCGCCCTCAGGGCGAGGCCATGTCCACGCATACCAGACAATGAACAAGGTACACACGACCTCTATTGCGACGAAAAAGATGGAAAAGAGGTCGGGAAATGTCTCGCCAACCAGTCCTGTGGCCGCAAACGCGGTCTGGAAGAGACCGACGATGATGTTGGACCAGCGATTGGCTCGATACGGCAGGACGCGGGACGCGAGCGCCATGACAATGGCGGTTTCAAGCACTATAGCCGTCAGTAAGACAAACTCCTGGGTGATCTGAATGGACCCGATGTGCCCTGACAGGCGCTCCTGCGTGGCTTCCTTTTGGAGCACGGGATCAAAGAACAGGGCATACACATCGGCAAAGAGATAGTTGAGCACGAGGAAGATCCAGAGCGTTGACAGGACTGGTCTTCTGTCCTTCCAGTCCGCTGCAGTCTGCATTGTTTGCATGGCCATCCGCGCTTTCTCCGCCGCCGAGGTCGGCTCACCCGTTCGCCCAACCGCACCCTGGCGTACATGATAGCAGAACGGTTCGACAGTGGCGTCACGGATACGGAGCGCAACGGCGCAGGCGTGGGTCATTCCAGGCGCGCTTCTTCAGCGCGTTGGCTGCTTTCTCTCGCTGCGCGCTGCGCCAGGATCAACCTCTGGCCGTGTTGACACCAGCTACCCGCCGTGCGACAGTCCACCTTCTCGTATGTGCGACGGGCGGGCTTTCCTGCCGATCCTGGCGGGCTCCCGTTCAGCCGTAGTGTGGCGACGACCCGAGCATGGACCCAAGCATGGTATGAACCTGAGGTCGATGACATGCGCTCGCTACAACGCCTGGTAGTAGTGCGCAATCGGAAAGAGGGTGTAGCCCGCCTTCTCGTACGTGCGACGGGCGGGCGCATGGCCGGGATCCCCGCCCGTCCCCACGATGGCGATGCGCATGCCTGCCTCTCGCATGTGCTCGAGGACGATGCGATTGAGCTCGGTACCAATGCCCCGGTTCTGGTAGTCCGGATGCACGCCGAGCAGATCGACGACGCCCCTGAAGGTATCCTGGTGCAGCTCACACGCAATAAATCCAGCAACCGCGCCGTCCATCTCCGCGATGAGCGCGATTACTCCAGACGTCTCCGCACAGTAGCGCCGCACCTCCTCGCGCTGGCGCTGCCGCCAGTCGGGGTGGAGGATGGCGTCGATCTCCGGACCAAGGACGTTACGGACTGAGGCGAAGACCGGCTCCCATGCCCGCACCGCCAGCTCCTCCAGCGTCTCGAGATCGTTCTCCCGCACGGGGCGAATGGAGAGTTCCATGTTCTCATCTCTTCCTGTTCCGCTACGGCCCACTCCACCACTGCGCGACCTCCGCTCCCCAACACGCGCTTGCGGTACCCTACCACCCCCATGCGCTCGCCTTCAACCAACAATCAGCTCCCTGGTGACGATACCGACAGGGAGGCTTAACAAGCGCTTTTTCAACAGGTTCCGGCCGTTTGTTCGCCAGTGCGCGGAGCCACCCTCGCGCCCAGGGGCTGTCTGACGACTAGCCCCTGATCCAATGGCAGAGAAAGACGCCGGGAGCACTTGTGGAGTCCCGGCTTTGGCTTTCGCGTCCGTCAGTGCCCGCCGACATCACCATTGCCTAGTGGCGCGGTGCGAAGCTTCCCCCCGCCGTCACCATTGCCTAATGGGGCCATGTAGCGCGGTTGAGAACTCGTCACGATGGCATGCGCCACACCGCTGTAGCCCATGGCCCACCCAACGGCCACAATCCCCGCGAGCAGCGCCGCCGCGAGCGCGAGAATCAGCAGCAGCCGTGTGCCTACATGCCGTGCCTGCAGTGTCATGCGTTTCTCCTCTCGACCACGAGTCGGACTGCTCGATCAATAAGTGATCCTTCGCTACTCTATCACGCCGGTCAAAGCGTGATACGGAATTGGCCTGGGCTATGATCATTCGCCGCCCGTTCGCATGCGGCAGGGTGGCCATCTGGCGGCTCGTACGCCCAGGACAGCCGCTGCTGTGGATGCTACAATGGCGCTGGCGGCGTGGGCTATGCGGCGGCCCTGCACGGCTCTCCCTCAGGCATAGCCAACGCGCCTAACACCGCGCTCCAGCTGACCGGCTGTACAGCGGGCGATTTGCAGGTTACTTTTGTGCGGCCAGCCGTGACGGTCTGTAGAGTATTTTTCAGCCTGCCGCCGACTGCTGAGGGCTGGCCGTTGGGCAGATGCGAGCAGAAGGGGCGCTGGGTGTGATCCTACCGAAAGTCCCCGACCCTCGTTTCGTGACGATCCGCCGTGGTGGGACCCTCACCGATGCGGATCACCAGCTCCTGGCCCTGTGGGCGGCATCGTGCGCGGAGCACGTCCTTGACCTCTTCGAGTCGGCTCAGCCTGAGGACCCGCGACCGCGTCAGGCGATCGAGCAGGCCCGCGCCTGGGCGCGTGGCGAGATCACGATGACCCAGGCGCGCGCGGCGGGCGGCCATGCAATGGGCGCGGCCAGAGACCTGCGCGGGGCGGCGCGGCATGCCGCGTACGCAGCCGGCCAGGCCGCGGTCGTCGCACATGTCGCCGCGCACGAGCTCGGCGCCGCCGCCTATGCGATCAAGGCCGCACGCGCCGCCGCGCCAGAGGGAGAGGGCGAGAGCGCAGGGCGACTCGAGCGCCAATGGCAGCGCGACCAGCTCCCGGAGGCGATTCGCGAGCTCGTCCTCGACGACCAGCGGTTGCGGAACGACATCTGCTGGTCGGTGTTCGACTGCTGAGAGCGCGTTGGGCCGCCAGCACGGCCCAACAAGCGCATCGAGCGGGCGTACGACGCTGACCCGCTGGACGCTGGACTGGCCAAAGTGGGCGTGGAGATGAGTGCGCCGCATCGGCATGCGCATCCCGCCGAAGCGACGCCCAGCAACGTGGAGAGCCACGCGGGGACGCCCAGTGGTGGCGCGCAAGGAGGAGTATCGGCTGCGGTATACGGTGGAGATAGTCCACTCGCAAATGACTAAACCGAATGGGGGGACCGTGACAAGTGGTGGGGAAGACAGAGCGGATCTCGACATCGCCATCGGTGACAATGACGCGGTCGACAAGGAGTTCGACGAGCGCCCGCCGCTGCTCAAAGGTGGCCCTATGCAGTCCGTCACGGACCTGGGCACAAAACGCCTCGAGCGACTCTGCGACAGCGCTCAGGGCCAGGTGCTGCTGCGCCATGGCGTTGAGGTGGCGCTGTTGGGTCAGCAGGGCCTCTTGCCGACAGGTCAACTCGTGTCGCTTGCGGTCAAAGACTGGCAAAGTGAGGACGCTAGCAAGATAGGCGTCGAGCAAGCGCTGCTGGGAGGTGTCCAGGTAGGTCAGGGCGTGCTGCAGTGTCGCTTGCGGTCAAAGACTGGCAAAGTGAGGACGCTAGCAAGATAGGCGTCGAGCAAGCGCTGCTGGGAGGTGTCCAGGTAGGTCAGGGCGTGCTGCAGTGTCGCTTGGCGCGCCTGCAGCTCCTGGGGCAGCCAGTGCCCACCATGCGCGCGGCGTAAAGCGGAGGCGAGGTGGTCGGGCTCCAGCAGCAGTGTGCACAGATCCTGCCAGACGAGGGCGTCGAGGGCGCGACCAGGGATGTAGCGAGCGGTACAGCGCTGGCCTTGGGCAACGCGCAAGGCATTGCTCCGTCCCTGGCACACATAGTAGGACTGCCCACTCGGCATCATGGTGCGTGCGGTGGTGCCCAGCCGGCAGTGGCCGCAACTGACCATGGCGCGGAGCAAGTAGGGGAAGTGGGTGTTGTTGCGGGCGCTGCATTGCTGGTTGCGCGCCAGCTTCTCTTGGACACGGTCAAAGACCTCTTGCGAGATGACTGGGGGCACGGGCACGCCAATCCATTCCTCGCGCGGGCGATAGCGGGAGCTGACTCCCGGCCCCACGGGCAGCAGCGCCGACTTGCGCTGGGTGGCGGGCACGATGCGGGTGCGGTTGCCGTACGCGGTCCCGGTGTAGGCCGGATTCTTCAAGATCCCCCGCACACTCGCCACATTCCAGCGCGGCTTGCCAGTGGGGGTGAGAATGCCAGCGCGGGTGAGTCGGAGGGCGATGCTGTGTACGGTCGCCGCCGGCTCAAGATACCAGGCGACCATCTCGCGGACCACGACGGCTGCGGCAGGGTCGAGCTGCAGGCAAGCGGGATCACGCGGATGCTCGGGATCGAGCCGGTAGCCAAAGGGCGCGCGGCTCCAGGGAAGCAGTTGGCCTGCCCGTAGGTGGGTCAGGCGGCCCCGACGCATCCGGTCACAGATCAGGGTGCGCTCATACTCAGCGACGGCTCCACGAATCTGCAGCAGCAACTGGTCGTGCGGGTCCTGAGTCAGGGGCCGCTCGAGGAACTCGACGGCGCAGCCGTGCCCATGCAGTTCCTCCATGAGCAGGACTTGGTGTACATACTTGTGGGCCAGTCGGTCCGGTGCGGTCACCACCACGCGATCGAACTCGGCGAGCGCCGCCCGGTCACGCAGTTGATCGAGCCCTGGTCGGCTCAGACTCGCTCCGCTGTAGCCGGCATCGCGGAAGATGGCGTGCTCATCCACTCCTTCTCCTTGGCTGGCGATGTGCGTCCGCAGCCGTTCCAGCTGTTGCTCGATGGTCTGCGCTTGGGCTTGTCGGCTGGTTGAGACCCGGGCGTAGAGGGCAATGCGCATTAGGGTTTGTCTGACGAATCGAACAGGATGTGTTACCCTCGTGGTGTGCTCATCCCGAACGAGGGAAGCGAGATGGTGGGACGAGGCCAGTTGACCGAGAAGGCGTGGTCGGCTACGCAGCCACAACGGCCACGGCCACCCGGCGCCGAGTCGGTGGATGGCGCGAAGGAAGGACCGGTGACATGGCCACGTGGCAAGCAGATCTTCATCGGATCGTTGTCCTCCCACGCGCCCAGCAGTATGCCGCGCTGAAGGAGCTCCTGGCTCGGCGCGATGCCTGCCCCGCTGAGGAATGGAATGCGGCGTTCGGCGCCGCCAGTCTATATGAGGCCTTCACCCAATTGCCGGACGCACAACTTGCCTACCGCGCGAACCGCGCCGTGGTGCGCTCTGCACTGGAGGCTCGACCGGACTGGCGCCTCGTCGAGGTGGGGGGCGGTAACGGCGTCCTGTGGCGCGACTTCTTCCATCACGATGAACGCGGCCAGTTCACGCTTGTCGACCCGGTAGCGGAGACGCATGAGATTGTCGCGGCGCTGCTGCCCAGGGGCGTCGTGTTCCACTCGGTGCTGGCTCCGATTGAGCAGGCGGCGCTGCCGGATGCCGACGTGGTGAACTGCAGTCTGATCTTGCACCACATCGCTGGCCTTGATGCAGACGAGCGACGGCGACACGGGCTGAGCGGGCCGGGCAAACGTGAGACGCTCGAGCACATCGTCGCGGCGCTCCGTCCCCGCGGGGGGATTGGAATCCTCACCGAGGCAGACACGTACCACGATCTGGCGCTGGCGCCTGGCGACCCACTATTGGTGGAACGCTTCATGGACTCCTACGTTCGCCGCGGCGCGCTGATGGTGGCTGAGGCGCTCGCCCACGCGGAAGCGGATGCGACCCTGCGCCAACGCTGGGAGGTGCTCCTGCGGCACTGGTTCCTCGACCAGATCGACAAGGCGTTCGTCCCCCTGGCGGAGCGCGATGTCTATGAGTTGGACGCTCCCCGTTGGCGGCAGGTAGTGCGAGACGCGGGGGCCGAGATGCAATCGAGCCAGTACGTGGACGAGTGGCGGATCATGGTGCAGTATGTATTCACTGCAGGCGAGCAGGCGTGACGTAAGAGAGCGGATGCTCAGTCCGCGATCCCTGGGACCAGACGGCGGCCCTCGCTCCCACGAAGGCCGATCTGACGGATCAGGACTCCAGCCAGAGGACGATAGAGGCAAGGACCAGCATCGCCCGGTAATTGAGTGCGCGTTTCTCATAGCGGGTGGCGAGGCCACGCCACTGTTTGAGGCGATTGATGCAGCGCTCGACCACGTTGCGCCGTGCGTAGATGGTCTTATCAAAGACCAGTGGACGACCCGGCCGCGCAGCCCGTTGCGCCTGCTGGTCGCGTCGCTGGGGAATCGTGTGCGGGATCTGCCGCTCGCGCAACAGTCGGCGACAGCGCGGGTAGCTATAGCCTTTGTCGGCGATGACGCGGTCTGGGCGCGTCCGTGGCCGTCCACGTCCTCCCGCGCGTGGGACATGGATGCCGCTCAACACCGGTTCCAGTTGGGTACTATCGTGGCGGTGGCCCGGCGTGATCACGATCGAGAGCGGTCGCCCCTTCCCGTCACAGGCCAGATGAAACTTGGTGGTGAGCCCTCCACGGCTCCGTCCGAGTCCCTCGTCGACCGGATGCTGGACCCCCTTTTTATATCGGCCCGACTCCGTCGACGGCGAGCGCCACTCGCATGGTGATGAGCGCGAGCGGTGGAACTGTCGATGCTGATCTCCCAGACGATCTCGCCGACCGCATCGGAGCGCGTCTGGGCATGGGCCAGAATCCGATCCCACGTTCCGTCGCCTCGCCAGCGATACAGCCGATCCGCACAGGTCTGCCACGGTCCATAGCGCTCCGGGAGGTCCCGCCAGGGTGCGCCGGTCCGCAACTTCCACAAGATGCCATTGATGACCGTGCGATGGTCCCGCCATTGCCCACCACGCGCGCCACGCATGGGCAGCAGCGGCTCCATGCGCGACCACGCCGTATCGGTCAACTCGCCTCGTCCCACCATGTCGCTACCCTCGTTCCGTCCTCATGCGAAACGAGGGTAGCATATCACGGGCAATTCGTCAGACAAACCCTAGACGTCTCCTGCTGAGGGGCGAGAGGAGCCTCGTGGGCCCCCTCGCGATCGGTCGTCCACTGCAGCAGGTGTTGATAGGCCTGATCCCATCGGGTCTGAGCATCGCTGCGCCGCATCGTCTGGCGTCGGATGCTCCACGTGCGCATGCGTTTCATCGGTCCCTCCTGCGTGGACAGATCCACGGCTCTGGAGAGACACTGTGCGCAGACGCAACGGCTGTCGCGACCAACTTAAGGGCAACACCGCCGTGCGCGTGAAACAGAACTTGTCATTTGTGAGTAGGCCATCGAACGCAGCTTCGCCTGGTTGGGCCGCTTCCTGCGCCTCGTTCTCCGCTGGGACCACGGCTCCAGCCTCTCCCGGAGCGGATGCGCTTGCGCCGTCATGCGGCTGAGTGTGCGCCGCGCGCGGTCGGTGGACGCGGCGCGATCGGCGCACCCACGCGGGAGCCCGAACGGCTCCGGGCCGCAGTGGCGTCTTAGGGGGCAAACAGCTTCCAGTGGCCCTCGGAGACGACGTCGACGGCGCCCTCAACGACTTTGATGGCGGTCTGATCGTCGATCGCGTAGGTGGGCACGGGGAGCCTCGCGGCCCACTGTTCTGCGTTGGCCAGGGACGCGTCCGGGTGATCCTCGTGATCCAGGTGCGGAATCACCGCAAAGTCAACCAGTCCCACTCCCTGAGCCGTGACCACGATCCTGCCGATTTCTCCCTGGGGGGTGGCGAACACGATGTCTTCCGAGGTGAGCGCCTCACCGCCGCCCCTGGGCGGATCACGGTAGGTCTCGCCGAAGGTGGCGGCCGTCGCCATGCTCCCGGCGCTCACCCCCACGTAGACCGTCTCGCGCAGCGACGGCAAGAGGTCCGCCAGTCCCGACTGTCGCATCCAGTGGCACAGATACAACGGATCACCGCCCCCCACCAGCAGGGCGTCCGTCTCCTGGACCGTGGGGATCCACGCTGCGTCATCGATGCTGGGCAGCGCGGTCAGCTCCAGCACGCCCAACGACTTCCAACCCCATTCATCCCACTGGCGGATCGCCCGCCAGGCCGCGGCGGCGCCGCCAGGGAAGGGGTAGATCGCGGTGGGAATGATGAGGGCGCGCGACTCGGCAATCGGTTTGCCCAACAGGTCGACCAGCGCGTCGTGGATGCTGTCGTTCTTGATGCCCGCGGACGTGAGCAGTAACCGCATGCTGCCTCTCCTCTTGACCCTCCCGATGAGGCGATGCTCAGGCGACGCAGGTCCCAACAGACGACGTTCGCGCCTGACGGGCCTGCCCGTCCCGATGGAGTGTAGCACACCTGTTCTAGGCGGCGCTCTCCTCCTACCTGAAGGTAGGGGCCTGCGCGCCGAGGGGGGGAGGTCACGGCCCTGGGCGCCGACGGTCTCCACTGCCCGCTTGAGACAAGTACTACAGTCGCAGTTACTTCGCGAGTTGGCCGGCGTGGCTGCGCTCGCCTGGCCCTGAGCATTCACGCGCGTCCTTCGTGCTCCAAATACTGCTTCATCATCGCCAACGTGCGGAGATTCTCGTTGCGTATGGGGCGCACGATCATCGGTCGCAGAAACGCGAGCGCACCCGACAGTCGCGGTGTCGTGGTGCGATAGACCCGCGTGTGTGCGCCGAGCGGTTCCAGCCGATAGCGAATGTCAATGGTCAGGCGGCTGAGCAGCAACCGCGCCTCCTGGTGAAATGCGAGGGCGAATGGTGGGCGAAATTCAGTCACGCGGCCGTGCAGCGTCGCTTGTTTCCCGTCGACATACGTGGCGCCGAGCGTGAGTGGCGTGTCGGACAGCTGCGTCGTCGTGCCATAGAGGCCAGACGGTGGCAGCCACCGGTGATAGTTCGGCAGGTCAGCGATCAGCGCAAAGACTTGCTCGACTGGTCTGGCAATGTCGATAGTAAAGTCCATCGCATCTCCCCACGGATACGGGTGCAAGACGCCTCGGAGGAAGAAGCGCGCGCCACGTCGTTCACTCTATACTAGGTTCTGTTGACATTTGACTACCCCCCTGTCTGAGGTGGTACAATTGACTTATGGACAAAACGACTGCACAAAATGACAGATCAGTCAAAGACTATATTGCTTCACTTGATGATGAACAAACCGTAAAAGATAGCCAAGTGCTAATTGAAATGATGCAGCGAATAAGCGGCCAGGCACCGAAGCTGTGGAATGCAGGCACTCTCGGGTTTGATACCTACCATTACAAATACGACAGCGGGCGCGAAGGCGACGGTCATGTCATTGGCTTTTACCCAAGAAGAGGTAAGATTACCGTTTACCTGATGGACGGCACGGCGCGCTACGCTGAATTGCTGGCTAAGTTAGGGAGACATACCACCACTGGGTACTGTGTGTATATCAGACAGCTGAGCGATGTAGCGCTGCCAATCCTTGAGAAAATCGTGCGTGAGTCATATGAGAATATAAAGTCAAAGTCCCAAGACGGGCCTATAGACCGAATATTATGGAAAGCTGAAAAATAGGCATTTCTGCCTAACTTCCGCCTACGTTTGACATGTGCGGCGTATCTAAATCAAATTACCCGATAAGTGGAACTGTTCAACCCACATTCCGCACCCCAGAGTACGCACTTTTGGCAATATACTCTGACCCCGACAAATCCAGGCTATTTCTGGCTTAGGAGCTACTTCGCGGGGACCGGATGTAACAAAGGAAGATTCCTACACTGTGAATCTATTTTCGCGTGAACCGTGTAGAATCGAGCCAATTGCCTACGA
>Ga0207684_10001057_pt1 | contig 30824 bp, 20 predicted proteins | sample KBSK5501metaG_FD_184342 | JGI IMG/M metagenome (GOLD analysis project Ga0207684, IMG submission 184342) | Corn, switchgrass and miscanthus rhizosphere microbial communities from Kellogg Biological Station, Michigan, USA - KBS K5-50-1 metaG... | ecosystem: Host-associated > Plants > Roots >... | reverse complement strand
TCCGATCTTTTGCGCTGTCGCCACTGCTGCCGCTCCATCAAGACTCGGTGACACGCTGAGCGTCAGGTTCGAGCGATACGGCCCGGAGATCATTCTAATTCTGTGTTGGCCGTCCATCATCACGCCGATTCCGCTCTGTGCGACGGGCAAGCCTTGATAAGTCTCTTCGAAGTACAACAGGTTTCCGCCGAACGCTGAAACGTTCTTGTCGAGCCTCAGCGTGCTCATGTCGGAGATCCCAAACAGAGCGGCATTCGATTGAATGAACGCGCGAGCGGCAGCCTCGGGTTCGAGTTGCGAAGGCGCGGACGCGAAGTCGTAGATCGCGTCGACCGACCCCGAAGACTTGTCCCACAGCGCGGTGATCTGCGAATCGTTCACATTCGACTTGAGTGACGCCAGCGCCTGAAGCTGGGCGGCCGACGGAAGATTCACGACGCGCGCCGCAAGATTGACATCGAAGTTGGGAACGCGCTTCTTGTTCTGATCGAGCCTGGTTGAAGCGGGAATTGAGTTTGCCGCGTGTGAGACCGGGCCAAAGCTTACGGCGCAAAGAAACGCAGCCACAACGATCAACGCGCTCAAGCACGCGGTGATACGCCGGCGCGAGAATTGATGGCTGCGAAAGCCAACGGCACTACGACTTGTTCTAAGAATCCGGATCATGGCTATCCTCCTGGTGTGGTTCTGGCCTTGAAATGCGTCGGCCCGATTAGCAGGTTACTTTCGCCCGGTTGAGCGATAGTTGAAAAAAACTTGAATGAGCGAGTTCTGTACGGGCGGCCCTCCGTGACCGCCCCTGATTCAGCGGGCGCTTAATTCGTGCAGCACCGCCGAATTCCCACCCGGAGCGGCCACCGACGACCGCCCATACAGGAGTGTTCGGGTTCATCGCTTCCACGGCGCTTGACCGCGACAGCGCGGCAAGACTGCTTGAACCCGGAGGACTAGCAGGGGATCTCTTCAGCGACGATCCCAAACGGCTTATTCACCAAACAGGACATTGATTACCTTCAACATAGGATCGAGAAATTCGAGTCGCTTGACTGATCGAGCGCCATCGAAGCGCGGGCCGGGTACGGCTTGAAACACCCCGGGCGAAACCTCGATCAATTCAGCGGGAAACGCTTGCAGCACACCGCGGTCGAGCGCGAGTTGCACGTAGCCTCGAAGCGCCGCCGGTATCTGCGCGTTGTCAACAAGCGGCTGGCCGCCCGAGGTCACTGTCGTATTCGCAAGGGCTCGCGCCTGTGCATCGAGCCGCAACGCTCGAACGGCCGCGACTGCAAGATCCAGACGAGAGACCGATGCGTTCGGGCCGAACAGAGCACCGTCAAGACCCATCACTCCTTCGCGTTTCAGCGATTCGGCCATCAACGCTTCGGGAGTGCCCGGCGCAAGATCATTGAAGCTTGCCTGGTTCGGAAGATACTGCATCACGCGCGCTCCCAGCATAATCGCGCGGCCGAGTTCCATTCGCGTCAGTACTGAGTCCGGTCTCAACTGTCCCGCCTCGCCCGATAGAATCCGGTCGTAGACCAGACGCAGCGCTTTGATCTTTGTCGCATCATCAAGACCCGAGACGTCCGTGAGCTGAGCCGGATCGTAGACGTAATGCGTGACAGTCAGCCGATACGGCTGATCGATATTTTGTCCCTGACCCGATGGAGCGCCCGGGCTTATGCGAGCGGTGAGCGTGCCTGACTGCGGAAACTCGAGCTTCACCGATTCGCGAGAACCGAATAACGCGGCGAGCTGTGTTGCGTTGGAACTGGCAATTTGAGTTGAGCCGCGAAGCACGCCGAGCGCGAGATCGTTGATCGCAAGATTCGTGTTATCGAATACAACTTCGCCTTCGCCGTTGGCCGCGTCCCAATCGAGTTGAACAAACGTGAAGCGCGTGTTGGGTGGAACCGTGAATGTGTGGGTCATCGTTCCGCGAGCCGGGAGCGTTGCCGCAAACGATCCGCCATCTTGTTGCTGGACGATAAACCCCTTTCCGGCGAAGCCAAAATTGCCGTAAGACTTTTGCGGGTTGAACGCCAGATCGACCGCGGCGTGAACGTTCGCGAGTCCCGCGCCCACTTCAAATTGATCGTAGGCCGCAAGCGGAGTCGCGGTGCGCTCGAGGATCGATTTGACTTCATCGGCTGACAGGCTCGGATTCGCTTCCAGAATATTTGCGATGATCCCAGATAAGTGAGGCGCGGCCATCGACGTGCCGCTGATCTGTGTGTAGAAGGCAACGTAGGCGGTCGGTATATCGAGATCGGCGTCCGCCCCGTTTGCGACGAGGTTTGTGCTTGCGCGAGCGGCGACGACGTCCGATGTGAAGCCCTGGGCGGCGGGGCCTCCTGTTCCTGGGGCGAGCACGGTCGGGTGAATCACCGGATCGCCAAAGATTCCGCGCGATGAAAATCCCGCAAGCCTGCTGTCTTTCGTTGCGGCCCCGGCGGTGATGATCCAAGGAACGGACGCCCATCGGTTTTGCGAGTTCGGACGCGGACCGTCGTTACCGTTTGCGAAGACAACTACAATCGCGGTTTCGTCGTGAAGCCTCTTTGTGGCAACGTTCACCGGATGATCGGGATCGACGGCCACGGCGGAGTTGCCCCACGAGCAGTTCACAACGCGAATTCGCAAATCGAATTGATGCGTGTAGCAATAATCGAATGCCGCGACCTGTCCAAGCACAAACAACACCGCGCCTGAACCCAGGCCGGCAAGTTTCGCGCCGGGGGCGACGCCTTGATATAGCCCGCCGCTCATCTGACCTGTGCCCGCGGCGATGCTTGCGCAGTGAGTGCCGTGACCGACATTCGTGTCGGTGTTGATCACGTTCTCGACGACCGTCGCGGGCAAGATTCCTTCAAGCGGATTGCCTAAGGCATCGACGCGCATCGGAAGCCCATCCTTATCATTCGGGTTGATGAACACGTTTTGAATCGTCTTGCTCGCACCGGGGTTGAGCGGATTGAACGTGAGATCCTGGTGGCCTCCGTCGATGCCCGAATCATTGATTGCGATGGTTATTCCACTTCCTGAAACGGGGAGTCCGCCGTTGCGAGCAGTGATGGCGGCGTCGGTCCTTAGCCGATCGAGTCCAATCACGGTTCTCGTCTGATTGAGATTGAGCTGCAGCGGCGAATTGAGATAAATCGAGCGAAGCCCGGGCCAATTCATCATCTGCCGAATCTGCGCGGCAGTCGCGGGCACACCGATGATCGGAAAGTTGCCCATTCGAACGCCGCTTCTGATTCCCAGCGCCTGGACCGCGGCGATGTTCGCTTGCGTGACGCGGTCTCCGTAGAAAGTAAGAATGACTCCGAACTTTGTGGTTGACCCGGCGACTGCGAGCCGCGCGCTCAACTCACGGTCTATCTTTGGGGCTGCGCTTGCGCTCATGAAACTGAAAACCATCAGCGCCACTGCCAGTACAAGATGTCGAATTCTCATTGGATCCTCCGTGTGATTTGTTTGTCCGTTCTCGCGCAAAAAAATGGCGGCGCGGTTTCACCCGCGCCGCCTTAAGCTCACTCAGTAAGGAGGAGACTCACCGTACGCAATGAAGGATTTGCTATGAAGTGCAGCTTGAGTCTTAGTTTTCTGCCGGCGCCGGCGGTTGCAAGAGACGTCGTCGAAAACGCCGGATCAGGAAAGTGTCCTTTGATAACGGCGGTGAATGTAAACAACTCGCCGGCCGGATCGTTGAATTTGAAATGACGCGCGCTCGATGTTTCGCCCGCGGTCAGCGCGCGGTCCGCCCCGATGGTGTTCGAGTAATCGAACAGTGCCGAACTTTCGACGCCGTTACCGCCGTTGTCGGAATTGCTCGAACGCACAAGTCCGCTCGTCGATTGAACGCCGGTGATCGTCAGCCGCAACGGCGGAAGAATGTTTGTGCTCCCGGTGTTTTTCAATGTTTGATCGAACTCGAAAACCGGTCCGGCCAGGCTCACATTCGAAATCGCGGTTTGAATCATCGCCGTGACATCTGATTCAAGACGGCGCTCGACCTGGACTGTCTGCGTCGCGCTGTACGGCCCCTCTAGCAATCCGTACTGAACCGCGAACAATCCGGCCACGCGATAGTTGTAGAGTCCGTTGCCGCGACCCGAAATCGCGAGAGTCGTTTGGGCAGCGGGAACATCGGCAATGACCGCGAACGGCCCGCCATCCTTTTGCTCTTCGATGCGGAACTTCGCGGGCGTCGATCCCGCGATCGAATATGAGAGCGAGTAGCTTCCGTTGATATCGATGAGCGGAGCGCCGCTTACTTCTGTTCCACCTGCTGGATTGAGTGAGGCGGCGGTCATCGTGGCAGTCGGTGTGACCGCGCGATAGTAGAAAGGCATTCGCAATTTCTGCCCGCCGTCCGAGCGATTCGCAGTCACATACCACTGAGCCTGTGTCAGGTTGGCAATTGACTCGCCGGTAACATCGGTCTTGACGTTGAAGCTGACCGATCCGCCCGCGGGAACGTTCACCGATGAGATAGCGTTGCCGCTCAGATCGGTTGTGCTCACTCGAAAAGCGCTTTGATCGACATTGGCGACGGGATTGACTGTAAGCTGATACGCTCCCGCGCCGCCTCCGCTGGTGACGTCATGAATCGTTACAGTTTGCGAGACCGTCGCCGTGCCGATCACGGTCGCGATGGGCACCACACCGAAGCTGTAGCTTGGTGTGAAATCAGGATTGCCCGCAGAGACGCATACCGGCGACGAAGGCGAGGCGGTGCACGTTACGCCGAAGGTTCGGCCTTGCGGCTGGCCGGTGGCAGAGGGCTGACCGACTCCCATCAACGCCTTCGCATTGGCGGCGGCGTATACGTTAACCAGTCCGCCGCCTTGTTCGTTGATCGAGTTAGTTCCATCGGCAAGCGGCGAACCGTTTGGTTGACGCAGGTTGGTCGCGGTATTCACAAGCGCGGCACGCACCATCGACGGAGTCCAGTCCGGGTGCTTCTGCTTGATCAACGCGGCGCAGCCCGCGGTGATCGGGCCACTGAAGCTGGTTCCATTCGCCGACTTGTAACGCGTGGGATCAAACATCGTAGCGAATCCTACAACCGCGACTTCGACCCCGCCCGCCGGAATGGTCGACGACAGAATCTGCACGCCCGGCGCGGTGACATCGGGTTTGACCTGGCCGAATCCGTCGACCGGACCGCGCGAGCTGAAAGTAGCCATCGCCGGGCTGTATTCGCCTAAGCGAAAGCGAATCGGAAAATCTGAAAGCACACCCTTCGCCGGATCAACGCCGTTGATGTCAGTTGATGAGAGAAGGTCGAGCAGATAACGCGCGTCGGATTCCGCGATTGACCACGCCGGGATCAGTGAATGCACCGCGGTGATCGGCGCCAGATCGGGCCGAATGATCAATGCGGCGACGGCGCCCTTGGCCGCGATCGAATTCACGACTGTCCCGAACGCGCCCGAAGGCCGCGCGATCGCGATGCGGCCGGCGACAGAGTCGGGCACGTCGGCGGCGGTTGTTACAGCGCCACAGAAGACGTAGTACTGCGCGAGCGGATTCGCGATCAGCGGACCACCCGCGACCTGCTTCATCGGGATGTTTGCGCGTTGGCCCGCGGCGAGAGGCTTTCCAGTTCCGTCAACCGCGCCGGCCGTGTTGCGATTGATCGAAGCGGGATCGAGCACGTCCGTGAGATCAAGCGGCCGGCCGTTGTCGAATACGCGATCACCAACGAAGTCCGTGGGCAGCGGGCCGGGATCGTTGTTAGCTGCGACTGCTATTGCGCGTCGAGCGGCGGCGGGCTGGCCTATCGTTCCAAGCGCCGCCGCTTGTTGTTCGGGAGTACCGAGCCCGCTGTTTCCCGCCGATGCCACGACGACCGTCCCCGCAAGCGCGGCGTTATCGGCAGCGATCGACGCCGCAGCGTCGGGTCCGCCCGCGGCACCTAAACTCAAATTGATTACATGAGCAACAGGCTTCGGCTGGCCGGTGATTGTGCGAGGCTGCACGGCGTCTTCGATGCCGGCGATGATTGAAGCGACCGCGCCCGAGCCGACTGCCGACAGGACCTTGTAAGCCATGATCTTCGCTTGCGGAGCGGCGCCGTGAACCGGAACATCATCGACTGTTCCGGGAATACCATCAGCGCCCGGCGCGAAGCCTCGGTAGCCCGCCGCGTCACCGGCGACGTGTGTGCCGTGGCCGAAGTCATCGCCTACAGCTCCCGCGGTGAGATTCAGGTAGTAAACGACTTTGCGATTTGGTCCAGCCGCGGCGATTGTCGGCGCTACGCCAAACTGCGGAGGCGTGGGATCACCGCCGAACATCTCGTGGGTCCAGTCGACTCCAGTGTCTATGACTGCGATATAGATTCCATCACCCTCCAAACCGCCGGTGTTGAGCGAGTCGAAGGCGGAGAGGCGCGGTGGATTGCCGTAGAGCGCGGGCGCTCGAATGTAGTCAATCGCGTGATCGAGGTTCATTTGAATCGGCGCATTCGCATGAATCGTCAGCACGTCCTCGATCGTCTCGAACAGCGGTAACGTTTGCTCGGGCACTTCGAGCGCAATTCCGTTGAACACGTAGTTGTAGCGAAACTCGATGGCCGCTGTGACCGGGCCGTTCGGCGCCGAGACGCTCGAGACTTTGTAAGGGACTCCGGAGAGCGTCAGCCGTTGAAGGAACTGTTGCTGTTCGGAGATTACCTGCTGACGATACGATTCAACATCGAAGCTCCGGCCCGCTGACTGGGCCTTTGCTTTCGCGACAACAACCGGATCGCCTTTGAGTTCAACTATGATCGAGGTCAGCGGTGACTGAGCCTTCACGCGCGGCGCGAAACTGATTACGGACGAAAGAACAACAAATGCAAACAGCGTGGCGAACCCAAGCAGCGTCAATCGGGATCTCATGGTCTAGTCCTCCCTCACATTCCTATTCAGTTGTATGGGTGGGGAGTGGGACCCGCCGAGATCAGCGGATCCCAGTCTTCTTCAGTGCTACTCGCCAAGAAGGCGAACCGTGTGTGAGGCCGGATCAACGGCGAAACGCAGTTTGATCTTGAACCGCCTTCCCTCGCCCGCGGAGCCGCTCGCGGACATCGCCGCAAACGCCGGGTCGGGGAAGTTGCCTTTGATGACCGCGGTGAACTGGAACAACTCGCCCGCGGGGTCACTGAACTTCAGATGACGCGCGCCGCTTACTTCATTAGCCGTCAGTGCGCGGTCGGCGCCGAGCGTGTTCGAGTAGTCGAACTGCGCGGAGGATTCGACTCCGTTCCCGCCGTTGTCGGCATTGCTGCAGCGAACCGTGCCGGTGGCCGATTGGATCGCGGTGATGTTGAATCGCAATGGCGGAAGAATCGTGGTGTTGCTCGACTTGTTCTTCAGTGTTTGATCGAACTCAAACACCGCGCCCACGAAGTTGACATTCGAAACGGCTGTTTGAATCATCGCGGTCACATCCGATTCGAGCCGCCGATCGACCTGAACCGTCTGCGTTCCGCTGTACGGTCCCTGTAGCAATCCGTACTGAACGGTGAACAACCCGGCTACACGATAGTTATACAGACCGTTACCGCGGCCCGTGATCTGAGAGTTTGTCTGGCTGGCGGGCACGTCGCCGAGCATGGCGAACGCGCCGTTGTCCTTTTGTTCTTCGATCCGGAACTTCGCGGGTGCGGGCGATCCCGAGAACGAGTAGGAAAGCGCATAGCCGCCGTTAATGTCTATCGGCGGATTGCCGCTGACTTCGGTGCCGCTCGCGGGCGCGAGTGAAGGTGCTCCCATCGTGATGGCAGGCGTCACCGCTCGATAGTAGAACGGCATCCTGAGATTCGAGCCGCCATCCGTGCGCATCGCGACTATGTACCACTGCGCTTGCGTGGCATTTGCTACCGTCAGGCCATCCACTTCGGTCTTCACGTTGAAGCTTGCCGAACCGCCTGCCGGAATCGTGATTGAGGAAATCGGACTGCCGCTCGCATCGGTGGTGCTCACTTTGAATCCGCCTTGATCGACGTTGCGCACACCCACGACTGAAAGCTGATACGTTCCCGCGCCCGCGCCGTTTGTCACGTCAAAGATTGTTGTGGATTGTGAAATCGCAGCCGTGCCGATTACGTTTGCGATTGGCACCGCTCCGAAGCTGTAGCTTGGAGTGAAATCGGCGTTACCGGCGGACGTGCCGGCGAGAATTCCAAAGGTGCGGCCTTGCGGCTGACCGGTTGGCGCCGGCTGTCCGGCGCCCATCAAAGCCTTGGCGTTCACCGCGGCATAAGCATCAACCAACCCGCCACCCTGCTCGTTGATCGAATTCACGCCGGTGGCCACGGGCGTGCCGTTGGATTGCCGCAAGTTTGTTGCGGTGTTAACCAGCGCCGCTCGCACCATCGAGGGTGTCCAGTCGGGATGCTTCTGCCTGATCAATGCGGCACAGCCCGCGGTGATCGGCCCGCTGAAGCTGGTGCCCGAAGCCGAAATGTAGCGAGTGGGATCGAACATCGTGGCGGTGCTGGTTTCCGCACCGCCGACCGCGATGGTTGCTGAGAGAATGGAGACTCCCGGGTTGGTCACATCGGGTTTGACTTGCGCGAACGACGCCAGCGGACCTCGCGAGCTGAAATCGGCCATCGACGGATCAAACAGAAGCGATTTGTTGATTCGCACTTGCCTGGCCGATATCGCGCCAAAGGTTGTCGATCCGAGGACTGCTTTCAAATACTCGCCGTTCGCTTTTGAAATCCCCATCGCTGGGATTACCGACTTGCGCACGGTGGCCGCCGTCAGTTCGCCATCAACGTTGTTGTAGATGAGCACGGCGATCGCGCCCTTTGCTGCTGCGATGGCCACCTTGTTGGAGAACAAGCCGGTGCCCTGGCCCTGAGCCGTAGCCGTGCTCCCGCGCTGAATGAGAGCTATCTTCCCGCTTACCGAGTCGGGCACCTGGTCAGGTGTGTCGGCGAGCCCGCAGAAGACGTAGTTGTTGGTTATGTCCGCATTGATTGCGGCCGAGCCGTCAAACGGAAATGCTTTCATTCCGGTTCGGCCTCCGCCTACTTCGTCGACGCTGTTGGGCGCCGCTCCAGGATCCAGGTTCGCACCAACCGCGATCACGCGGCGGCCGGCGGCAGGATCGCCCACTGTTCCTTCTCCGGGGCCGCTGTTCCCAGCCGAGGCGACTACGATTGTTCCGGCGAGCGCCGCGTTATCACACGCGATCGAGTCCGCGGAATTCTCGTTTCCGGCTCCCCCGAGACTGAGATTGATGACGTGCGCGACCGGTTTCGGCTGTCCGGTGATCGTTCGAGGTTGAACCGCGTCTTCGATGCAGGCGACTATTGAAGCCACCAGTCCGGTGCCGGCGCCGGTCAGCGCTTTGTAAGCCATGATCCTCGCCTGCGGAGCCACGCCGTGAATCGCAACGTCATCCGCGGTCTGAGGCACGCCGTCGGGGCCGGGCGCGAATCCTCGATAACCCGCACAATCGCCGGCTACGTGAGTGCCGTGCCCGAAGTCGTCGCCGACTCCCACAGGACCCGCGGTGAAATTCATGTAGTAAATAACTTTCTTGTTTGTATTCAGCGCCGCGACTGGAGGAGCTACGCCGAACTGCGGCGGCGTCGGATCTCCACCGAACATCTCGTGAGACCAATCGACGCCCGTATCGACCACTGCGATGTTCACGCCGTCGCCTTCAAGCCCGCCGGTGTTCAATGTATCAAACTGCGTGAGCTTCGGAGGATTGCCGTAGACCAGCGGCGCGCGCGTGTAATCGACCGCGTGATCCAGATGAACGGCTACCGGCGCGTTGTCCGTTACGCTAAGCACGTCCTCGATGGTCTCGAACAAAGGCAAGGTCTGTTGCGGCACTTCGAGAGCGATGCCGTTAAAGACATAGTTGAATCGAAATTGAATGTTCGGCGTGACGGAGCCGTTGGGCGCCGCGACGCTCGAAATCACATAAGGCACGCCAGCCAATGAGAGCCTGGTTAGAAACTGCTGCTGCTCGGCGATGACCTGTTGCCGGTACGCTTCGGCGTCGAAGTTTTGCCCCGCGGCTTTTGCTTTTGCTTGCGCCACGACTACCGGGTCGCCTTTCAGCTCGACGATGATTGATTTGAGCGTTGTCTGCGCGCTGGCTGCGGGTGTCAAAAGTGATCTTCCGGTCAGAAGCGCGGCAATTGCGATTGCAAGAGTCAGAACGATTATGGTGTAGCGGAATTTATTGTTAATCATGACTTGGGGTCTCCTCTCGAAGTGGAAGCGAACTGGGTTGTCGGCTGGATTCTTCAAGTTCCCTTGCCTCATTTTCAAAACTGACAGGCTGTTTGGCGATAGAGACTGCCAGCCTGACGAGGTTCAAGGTACTCGGAACGTGTTGACGGATTCTTGAACTAAACTTGAATCAACCGGAGAGGGAAGCGTGAAGTAAGGAAAATCCGGCTAACTCAAACTATTCGTTACTTTAGGACGGACTCATATTACTTAATCAATCCTTCATATTTTGCGATCGTCGCCGGAAGCGGATCGACTCCAAGCTCTCGGCGGAGCATCTTTCGCAGGTTGTCGAACTGCTCAATCGCGGCCGCGCGGTTCCCCGAGCGCACGTATGCTTGCATCACGCTCGAGTGCACCTCTTCCTGATATGGATCGCGCGCGAGAAACATCTGGCCGTACCGAATCACGATCTCGTGATCGCCGCGCTCGCTGTGGTGACTGATTGATTCCTTGAGCGCTTCGAGGTACAAGTCGCGATAGTAACTTTGAAGCTCCTCGATCCAGTTGTAATAGAATTCTTCGAGGAAGTCGCCGCGATACAGCTTGATTGCTTCGGCTAGCAGTTGCGCTGATGCTTCGACGTTGCCGCTTCGTCGAGCTTCGCGCGCCTCGGCAAGCAGACGTTCGAACTCTTCGGTGTCCAATCGATACCGGTACTGAGGATTGAGCAGATAGGCGCCTTCGCGATAAAGCACGAAGTCCTTTTTCATAACCTGTCCGGTGTTCAGCGCTTTTCTCAAGTGCGAGATCGTCGGATGAAAATTCTTGGAGACCGTGTCTTCGTCCGCTTCTGACCAAAACATCTCGACCAGCGTTTCTTTCGGCGCGCGATGATTGCGGCGCGAGCACAGATAGCAAAGGATGTGCAGCGCCTTCGATAAACGCCACACTTCCTTTGTCATTCCCGACGGATCGCGGAACACTTCGACGGGCCCGAGCATGTTTATAGCCAGATCGTAGGTCGGACGCTCGATAACCGTCGCGATCGCGGGCGCCGCGCTGACCGCCGCTCCGGCCACGGCCGCCGCCGCAAGCTCGATTTCTTCAGCGGGAACAAACGGCGCGAGATAATCCGGCGAGATTCCGGCGCGTATCGCCGCTCGAAATAGTTGTGGAATCACCGCGGCTTTTGTGGAAAGCAGATAAGCGTAATCGTATCTGATAGAAATTTCGACGGCCCGGCTAAAATGCGCGAGTGCCTCATCATGTCGATTGTTATTCCAGAGCAACAACGCGAGCGCGAGCAGTGCGCGGGCTTCGTTGTAACGGAGCTTGTTTTCATGCGCTAGCGTTGCTGCTTCGCTTAGCGCAGACTCGGCTTCCGCCAGGCGGCCGATTGCGCTTTGAATTCGCCCGCGAGTGATCAACGCGCTCGAACGCTCGTCAGGCGAGCCGCCGGCGCGCGCGCGAAAGTATTCGTCGGCATCGTTGGCGGCGGCGGTCGTGTCTCCCATCCGCAGATAAAGCGTGGCTCGCTCATCCAACAACTCGCGATCGGTCACCAGCACGCCCGCTTCCCGGTACGCGCGAACGGCTTCATCGAAGAATTCAAGCGAGCGATTGTAGTCGCCGCGCTCGCGATACAGACTGCCGTAGGCTTCGAGGGTTTCAGCCGCGGCGGATCTCAGATTGAACAACTGACATCGCGCGAGCGCCAGCTCCAGATGAGACTGCGCTTCATCAAGCTTGCCCTGCACGATCTTGAGCCGCGCGATGTTCAAATGCGCGATCGCTTCCTGGGGGAAGGGAACCTGATCTTCCGCGGAACCGGTTGACTCCGAAGCGGAACGGCCGTCGATCATCTGAGTCAGCCAATGCAGCGCTTCATTGAAGTCGCCTTCCATCGAGTATGGAAGTCCCAGATTGTGCAGCGCGATTCGCGCGAAGCGATCGTCGCGAGCTTCTCGGGCTTCTTCAAGCGCAGCTTGCCAGTTTTCGATCGCGCGCTGGGCCCCGCCCGGCGATGTGAAGCTGCACAATCCGATTGTGTTGTAACAACGAGCGCGCAACGCGTGGAGCGTGGGCGCAAGCTCGATGGCTGACGTTGCGAGTTTTATCGCGGTCTCGCAATCGTTTCCGTAGCGCGCGATGTAAGCCTGTCCGCGAAGCGCTTCCGCTTCGACGCTCGAATCGCCGCCGGCGCGCGACGTGCGCGCGGCTTGCGCGTACAAACCAAGAGCTCGCGCGTGATCGCCTTCGATCAACGCGACGTCCGCGCGCGCGATCAACGCGCGCGGCCGTCCGGCCAGCGACTCCTCTGAGAGTCCGTCGAAAGTCCGCTTGATCGTTTCGAGCCGCCCCGAAGCCACAAGTTCAGCCCCGTGCTCGGCGAGTAACGTTGCGACTTCGTCGGCCGCGCCTGCCTCAGCCAGGTGGTGCGCGGCGAGGTCCCACCGCTCGGCGCGCGCCAGATACGCCGCGCACTCTTTGTGCAGCCGCGTGATTTCTTCGCTCCCAAGATTGCTCACGAGCCATCGATTCAGGAAACTGCGAAACAGCGGGTGCAGCCGGTACTCTTCGTCGGGCCCCGAAGCGTACGTTTGCGATATGAAAACGTTTCGCCGGCCAAGCGCGCGCAATTGGTCCGAACAATTCTGTATCCCAAGCGCGAGTTCACAAATCACGGGATCGATGCGTTCGAGCAATGATATCTTCGCAAGCATCACCCGGGTTTCAGGCGATTCGGATTGGAGCACTTCCTCGGCGAAGTAATCGAAGATGTCCAACTCGGATTGCTGAAGCGCGGACGACAACCAATCCCTTTTGGCGCTGGTCACGCCGGCTGCCACTCGATCTGACGCGTGATCGAGCGACTGCTGTATCAATTGAAGCGCGGTCACCCACCCGTCGGTCTTTTCATAAAACTGATCGACCTGATCGGCGGCGAGAGGATGATGAAACGTCTCCGCGAATAGCTTCTGAACTTCGGAGGGAGTGAACAGCAGGTCTTTTCGATCGACGACGCCGATCAACCCCTTGCTTCTCAAGCGTGTCACCGAAAGGTTGGGCATTGTCCGGCTGGTTATGACGATGTGCAGCACGTCGGGCAGAAACTGAACGAGACGATCCGTGCAGCCGGCAATCGCTTCGCTGGAGTCGACGTGATGATAGTCGTCCAGCACTACGATGGTTTTCTGTTCTATGTGCTCGCTGACCTCGTTGACGAAAACATCGATGAGTTGTTCGGTCTTCGAAGCGAGATTCTCGGTTTCGGATATGAAGCCCAATACAACCTGCCCAAAATCCGGATGAAGCGAACGAATGGCGTAAACCAGATATCCGAAGAAGACCGCCAGATCGACGTCGGTTGGATCGATTTGGTACCACACGAACGGCAGACCCGAGCCGCGAACGAATTCGCCAACGAGCGTCGTCTTTCCGCAGCCCGCATCGGCGCATACGATCGTCGCCGGCTGATCGACAAAGCCGCGAATCCGATCGACCAATCGCGGGCGGGGCAGTATTCGGCGTCCCAATCGCGGCGGCACCAGCTTGGTCTTTAGAAAAAATTGAGGAAGCATAAATACGGGTTTCTAGTTTCTGGTTGCTGGTTTCTGGTTGCGCTTTCGAACACGGAACCAGAAACCAGAAACCAGAAACTAGGAACCAGAAACTATCTTCTTGTAGGTCGCGACCGTTTCCGGGAGCGGATCGACTCCCAGCTCCTCTCGCAAAAGAGTCTTGAGATTCTCGTATTGTTCGCGCAGCGCCGCGCGATTGCCAATGTGCGCGTAGCTGTCCATCAACTGACGGTGAACGTCTTCGCGGTATGCGTCGCGACTCAGGATCATCTTGCAGTACGCGATCGATTGTTCATAATCACCCGCGCGATGATGATGATCAGCCAGATCCTTGAGCGTCGTGAAGTACAAGCTCTGATAGTAGGCGCGAGGCTCGTCAACCCAACCGTCATACACCTCCTCGAGGAACTCGCCGCGATAAAGTTCGACAGCCGAGCGCGCGGCTTCGGCGAATGCTTCAGGGTTTCCTTCACGGCGATGATTCTGCGACAGCGTGATGAGTCTCTCGAATTCTTCGTTGTCGAATAAGTAGCTGAACTCCGGATTCAGATAATAGGCGCTTTCACGATAGCGGATGAAATTCTTTTTGATCTCCTGATTGCTGTTGAGCGCGCGGCGAATATAAGAGATCGTCGGCCAGAAATTCTTGTCGATGTCTTCGGGGCGCGTATCGGGCCAGAACGTTTCGATGATTGTATCTTTGGTAGCGCGATGATTGTGCCGTGAGGCGATGAAGCAAAGTATTCGCAGCGCGCGTGACAGCGTCCACGCGTCGGGAGCGAGCTTGCGGCCCTGTTCGCGCAGGACCTCGATCGGCCCGAGCATATTGATTGCGAGGTCGATCTCGCGTTGGACGGGAATAGAAACCGACGGGGCGGCAGGGCGAGTGGGCGACGGGGCGAGAGCAGACCCGATGGCAGAACTCATCGCCCCCTCCCCCACTCGCCGTGTCGCCGCGTCGCCCGTGATCCCAACCCTCTCCAGGTACTCCACCTCGATGCCGCGCGCAAACGCCAGGCGCACCGTTTCAGGCGATCTGGCCGCTTGAGCCTGCACCAGTCGTGTGCATGAGAACTCTCGCGCAAGCCGCAAGGCTTCGGCCAGATGACCGGCGGCGCCGGATTCGTTTCCCGCTGCGAGCTCAGCCTGTGCCAGCAGTAAGCGAGCGTTAGTTATCCAGGAATTCGCGCGGCACGAGGTGAATTGGGCGAGCGCCTTTTGAAGCAGATCCCTCGCGTCTTCGCCGCCGCTCTCCAGAAGCGCCTGGCCAAGCAGGATCTGAGCGCGCGCGACGGGGAACGCGCTTCCGAGCCGCGTCCTTCTTTCGAGAAGCTCCTCAGCCGAGTCGCGCGCCTTCGAATAGTTTCGCTCGGCGAGCAACAATCTAACCTGCTCTTCGGGCAACTCGCGTGATTCGAGCTGCATGCCCGCATCGCGATAAAAATTCTCGGCCTGCAGATAATGTTCGTGCGCGAGGTTGAACTGTTCGCGGTCGCGATGCAGATTACCGGCGATTTCGTGAGCTTCGGCGCGCTCCAGAGTCAAGTTGAAAAGCCTGCACACTTCTAACGCCTTTTCGATGCCGCGCTCACAGGAATCAAAGTCGCCGGCGGCGGAATCTGCGCGGGCGAGATTGCAATACGCGAGCGCATGCTGCGGAAGCGGCGTTTGCCCGGCCTCTCCTTCAACCAACTGCGAGAACCATTCGCGCGCTCTTGTGAAGTCACCGGTGAACGCATAAGGCATCCCGATGTTGTGTGAGATCGTGCGAACGAGATTCTGGCGGCCGGCCTGCCGCGCAAGCTTTGCGGCTCGCCGCCACGTATCGATCGCTTCGTCGAAGTCACCCGTCGCGACCGAGGCAAGGAACTGGCAATTGCCAAGAGTGTGCTCGCAGCGCGCTCGCAAGGCGAGATCTTCGGCTGGCGCTTTTCTCAGAGCGTCGGTGGCGACGGGGAAAGCTCGGGTGTATTCGCCGCGTTTTATGTAGGCAGCCGCCAGTCCGTGCAGAGACGAAGCTTCGCAGCGCGTGTCGCCAATCGCGCGCGCGTCGTTTGCGGCCGTTGTGAAAAGGCGCTCCGCGGTCTCGAGGTCTCCTTCGATCCTTGCGATGTGAGCTCGCAGCCGCGGAATTTCCGGGTGAAGATTCTTCACAGTTTCGCGAACCGCGTCATAGCCTCGCTTGACGATTTCGAATAACCCCGCGTCGATCAGTTCGCGGCCGCGCTCGACCAATATCCTTGCCATCGCTTCGGTGTTGCGGGCTTCGGCGTACATCAGTCCCGCCTTTTGCCACTTGCCGAGTTTCATCAAGTGATCCGCGTACTGGTTTTCGAGATCGCGCAGACCCTCTTCACCGAGTTTTGCCTTGAGCCTGCGGCGAAGGAACCGGCGAAACATCGGATGAAGGCTGTACTCTTCCACGTCGCCGCCCTCGACCTGCGAGATAAACAGGTTGCTTCGCTGAAGCGACGCGAGCAATTGATAAGCTCGTTCGACCGGCAGCACACAACTGGCCGATGCGTGATCGATGCGCCGGAACAATGAGAGCTTCAGCAGCGCGTCCTGAGTTTCGCGAGTCTCGTACTGAAATACTTCTTCGGCGAAATAATCGAAGATTTCGTCTTCGCTGCGTTTCAATATTTCGAGAGTCTTCTCTTCGAGATGATTGTTGTTTTGGCTGAGGTGTTCGGCGGCCTGGACGATCAACTGAATTCCGGTGGCCCATCCGCGTGTGCGCTCGAACAACTGATTGACCAGATCGGCGTCGAAGTTACGACCCGCGGTGTGCTCGAACAATTGTCTTACTTCTTCCTGAGTGAACGACAGTTCCTGGCGGCCCAGCATTCCAATCAAGCCTTTGCTTCTGAGACGCGTGACCGAGAGGTTCGGCATCCGCCGAGTCGCGATCACGATGTGAATCACATCCGGCGCGTACTGAATCAACCGGTCTATTCCGGCCGCGATCGGCGCGTTTGAATCGACGTGGTGATAGTCGTCCAGCACGATGATGATCTTCTCGTCGATTTGCTCGCTGATCTCATTGACCAGCGCGTCGATTAGTTGGTCTGTCTTTGAAGAGAGTCCCTCGGATTCGAGGATCAGCGCGAGCACCGACTCACCGAAGTTCGGATGAAGAGTTCGTATCCCGTAGATCAGATAACCAAAGAATACGGCCAGGTCCAGATCGGAGCGGTCGATTTGATACCACACGAAAGGGAGATTCGAGGAACGCACGAAGTCGCTGACGAGCGTGGTCTTGCCACATCCGGCATCGGCGCAAATGATTGTTGCCGGTTGATCGAGAAAGCCGCGCAACTGATCGAGCAATCGCGCGCGCGGCAGAATTCGGCGCCCGAGTCGAGGCGGCAGCAACTTCGTCTTTAGGAAGAACTGTGGAAACATTTCTCAATTGCGGATTGCAGATTTCGAATTGCGGATCGCCTTGCTGGCCATCAATCCGCAATCAATTCACTGCCAGCGTGTTGCTCAACCAACTCGAGCTAATCGAATATCTTCGGCATAGGTCGCCGAGTGCGGGGTGAAACGACTCCTCGGATGCGACAAAGTAACTGTAGTCAAACCGCTCGGAAAGTTGAAGCAACTCGTTGAGAGCAATTCGTCCCCTTTCTACGTCGCGCGCGAACAATGCGCGAGCTCTCAAATAGCAGCTTATGGCCAAATAGTAGTTGCAGTGCAAGCGGCGGAGCAAGGGCTCGCTCGCGTCAGCTTCTTCGAGTGCGCGCGCGTCGCCGCGCTCCAGGAGCACGCGCGCGCGCATCTGCCGGGCAAGCGCCAGTTCGATCTCGCGGCCGTTGGTCTGGCGATCCCCGACCATCCGATCGATCAGCTCCAGCGCGCGATCCATCTCGCCCACCCGCAACGCCAGCAGCGTTCGCTCGTAATACAAATCCGATTTGAGCGGATCGGAACCGGCGTTTTCATATTCCTTCAGCGCGGCGTCGTAAAGCTGTCCGGCAAGGTCAAACTGGCGCCGCTCGCGAGCGATGTTTCCTCTTGCTTCGATTATGCGCGGCACGAATCCGTGAAGGTTGAACACCGCCGCGAGTTCTTCGGCGCCGGACAGGTCTTGTTCGGCCAGCTCGAGCTTTCCGAGAGCGGTAAACACAGCCGCGCGATTCAGATAGAGCAGCACCGAATCCGGATGCAACGAGCGGCGCGGTCCCGACGCTTCCGATATTGGACTGCGCGAAAAGTACCTGAGCGCAGCGTGAAAGTTTCCTTCCATGAAGGCGGGCAGCGCCAGATTGTGCGAGATCGATCGCACCATTCGCACGTCTCCGGCTTCGTGCGCGAATTTGAGCGCCTCTTCCATGAGATCAACTGCTTCGGAGTATCGGCCTTCGAATACGCGAACGGCGCCGCCAACATTCTTGATTCGCGCGGCGAGCGCTGGATCGCTGTCGATGATCTCGGTCATTTTCTCGGCTTCTTCGACATGCGCGATTGCTTCCTTGAAGTTGTGCTCGCGAACGGCTGTGTGCGCCAGTCCCGCGAGGGCCGCGGCTTCGACCGTTCGATCGTTGTTCAACCGGCCGGCGCCGAGCGCTGATCGGAACATAGTTTCGGCTTCGGCGGAATTGCCCTCGATTGTTCGAACCTCGCCCATCAGGTTGTAGAGTTGGGGCTCTCGATTGAGCGTGTCGGTTTGGAAGCGCGGAAAATACGAACTCACCGTGCGCGTCAAACCTCCGGCCAACAAGGGCCGTTCGGCGGCAACGAGCGTTCGCGCGGCGCTGGCTTCGTCGCCGGCCTCGAAGAAGTGTTTGAGCGCCAGCCCCCAATTCTCGCGAGCCGCATAGTAACGGGCCAGCTCGTGATGCATTTCGCGAAACCGTTCGCGTGACGTTTCTTCTTTGAGCTGTTTGCGAAGAAAATCGCGAAACAGCGGATGGAAGGTAAAGGTCTCAGACTCTCCGGCCAGGCGAGTCAGAAAAACATTCTCGCGAACCGCCGCTTGCAGTTGCTCGCTCGAGACGCCGAGGCCCAGCGCTTCATTGAGGATCTCGCGAGTCACGTGTTGAGGCAGCGACGACTGAGTGAGCAGTTGTCGCATCTCGGCCGGTTCTGCCCGGTATACTTTGTCGGCGAAGTAGTCAAAGATTTCGATTTCGGATCTCGTGATGATTTCAGCAATGTCCTGCCGTCCCAGCGAGGGGTCCGACGCGAGCGCTTTGCGAATTATCTGCAAGCCGGCGACCCATCCTTGAGTCCACCCGAGCACCTTGTCTATCGCTTCATCTATCGCGTCGCTGTCGCCCAGCACGCTTCGGAATAACTCCAACACCTCATCGCGGCTGAATGCGAGCGACCGGTCATCCAACTGATCCATCGCTTGTTTGCTGCGCATTCGCGAAAATGAGAAGCCCGGTGCGATGCGCGCCAGCAAAATGAAGTGCACCTTCTTTGGCAGCAACTCCAGGATTCGATAAAGAACCGGCGCGCTCCAGTCGGCCGCGAAGGTGTGATGAATATTATCGAGAACGACGATCAGGTTCTGATCGATGGTCTCCGATAGTTCGTAAAGGAACAGATCGGCGAGCTGATCGAAACGTGACCCGCCGCTCGAGCTTAGAAGACTGAGCGTTCCGCCGCCGAACTGTGGCACAACCTGGCTCACGGACCTGACCAGATAGCGAAAGAATACGGCTATGTCGGCGTCTGATGAGTCGAGGTCATACCAAACCGCGGGCACATCAACCGAACCGAGCAGCTCGGCGGCAACAGTGGTCTTGCCCCACCCCGCCCCCGCGCAAATAAAGCTCGCGCTGAGTCCGAGGTTGGATCGCAGCCGCTCGATCAGCCGCTCGCGCTTGATCAAGCTCGAGCTCAAATGAGGCGGCTGAAACTTGCTGTCTATGAACTTGATCATATGGAATAGAAAAAAAGCGCGGCGTCCCTCCCCAGTCAAAACGCCGCGCTCTTTAAGTGGCCGCTCGTTGAGCGCCTTGCGACGCGAGTAAGATTAACTCCCCCGGCCGCACGATCAACTTACCAGCCACAAGTTGAAAAAAACTTGAAGACCCGCTCAGGGCCGTTTGAAAGAACGAAGCGAAACAGACTCGCCTGAATCGCAATGGCCCACGGCGTCTGGCTTTATTGCGATGAGCGCCCGCGTCTCCAACTGTGAAACGCTTACGAGCGGCAACAACAGGCCGCGCCGATCGATTGAGTTTGCAGGCGTTGATCCAGTCATTCCCACTTCTTGATAATCGATGCGATAAGCCGTATGCGCGTGAGGGCGCGGCTCAACCATCGTTCGTCTCTAACGAGTTGCTCGCTGAAGCGCGACCGCTGCCGCGGCGAGCTCCATTCGGGTGATCGCATCCGACGGACGGAAGTACCCGCTCGCAGCGCGAATCAAACCTCGCGACACCGCGACGCTCACATAGCCTCGCGCCGACGCCGGTATCAGATTCCAATCGGTTAAACCGGGATTATTGGCGCTCGCGGCCTGAGCGGTTTGCTCCAAGCCGAGCGCCTTGATGATGCCGACAGCCAATGTCACGCGATCGGCTTGGGATTGTGGATTGAAGTTTGGACCGACGGTGCCCATCAAATCTCCAAACGGAGAACGCGTGACGCTTTCAATGAAGATCGCGCTGCCGTCCGTAGGTTCATCCACGAACGACGGCGAATCTGGCCAGTACTGCGGAACTCGCGCGCCCGCGGCCAGCATCAACGCGCGCGCCGTTTCGATCCTTGTTGCCGGCGAACCGGCGGCGAAGCTTCCGGAACGGTCCGTCATCAGTCCTGTTCGAAGCGCTCGCGTGGCCACGGCCCGGTCCGCGGCTGAGAGCGAGTCGAGTCCGCTTATCGAGTATCGAGCGCGAAATACTTCGACTGCGATCACAAGCTGTTGCGCGGCAGCGGCGACATTGGTCACGCTTATCGTCCAGCTTCCGGGCGCCGGATCGGTGATCGTCGCTCCAGTCTTTTTCAACGAGGGCAATCCGATCGCCGAAGGCGCAAGCATCTGAATTGTCTTGCCCGGGCCGGTGATGGTCGTGCTCAACACGCTCGCCGCTGAGCTGTTCTGCACCCATCCGATTTGCACCGTTGCAAACATAACGTCGGAAGGAAGATTGAAGGTCCTGGAGCAAGTTGTTCCCGGCGGAATCGAGCCCGTAAAGCCGCCCACCGCATCACGCGAATAACGGACACCCGAGTTGCTGAGGTCATCACGGAACTTGCCTTCGCGGCCGCCGAGCGCCGCTTTTCGAACCGCGGCGTATGTATTCAAAGAGCCCGCGCCCACTTCGTATCGAGAATAAGCGAGCATCGGCGTGGCCGTCTGCTGAAGAATCTGTTTGATCTGATCCGGCGTGAGCTTCGGGTTGGCTTGCTGCATCAATGCGATCGTTCCGGCAACCTGTGGCGCCGCGAAGCTCGTGCCCGAGCTGCACGTGTAACGTGGCAGGTATGCCGCCGGCACTGTCTGAAGATCGTTGTCGGGTGAAACAAGACCCGCGCTCAATCCCGACGTGCCAACTACGTTGATTCCGGATGCTCGCGTGGATACGATCGATTCACCCGGCGCGACCATCGTCGGATGATACATAGCGTAGGCTGCGGCGCCTCGCGACGAGAAGCTCGAAAGCGAACCACTCTTATTCACCGAGCCGACCCCGATCACCCAACTTGCGACCGCGTAGGGATTCAGTGAATTGGGCTGCTCGCCTCGATTGCCCGCTGAGAAGACCACCGATATGCCGGCATCGTGCATAATTCGTGTTGCAATGTTCACCGGATCGTTCGCATCGAACACGCCGCTGATGCCAAAGCTGCAATTGACCACGCGAATGTTTTGTTCAGCGCGATGCGACAAGATGTAGTCCATGCCTGAAAGGACATAGAACAGGCTCGCGTCGCCGCACGATACTCCCAAAACTTTCGCGCCGGGGGCGATGCCGCCGTAATAACCGCCTGACGCCGAACCCGTTCCGGCGATCACACCGGCTACGAAAGTTCCGTGGCCCATCGCGACATCGGTGTCGTTCAGGCCTTCGACGATTTGCGGATAACTAAACGCCGGTGAGCTTCCCTGAAGATCCGCGACGCGAACGTTCTGGATCACTTGTGAACCAAAGGCGAGATCGGGATGAGTCGCGTCGATTCCGGTATCAAGCACAGCCACGGTGACGCCTTGACCGGAAAGTGGCATCCCGGCATTGCGTCTTGTCAGCGTAGCGTCCGTAGTGACTTTGGATTGACCCGTCAGGATTCGCGAATCGTGAGTGAAGAACTCAAAGGTCTTGTTGGAGTAGATCGTTCGGACTGACGGGAGCTTCGAGAGGGTTTCGATCTGATACTTGGTCGCGTTGATGAGTACCATCGGCAGATTGTTGAAGATCGTCCCGCCGAAAATGCCTGTTGACCTGAGCGCGTCGAAGTCCTCGGCGATTGGCATTCTGTGGAAAACGACGAATACGTTGATGGCGCTGGAATCGGGGAGCGTGTTCAGCAGCCAGGCCAGCTCGGGATCGAAACTTCGAAGACCTGTTGAGTCGGCCCCCGTAAGCACTACGCTGTCCGCGCCGGTATAAGTGAGCGCGTCGGCTCCGGTCAGCACCACGCCGTCCGCGCCGGTGAGCACAACGCCGTCGGCTCCGGTCAGCACGACACCGTCGGCTCCGGTAAGCACGACCCCGTCGGCTCCGGTCAGGACGACTCCGTCAGCGCCGGTAAGCACGACGCCCTGGCCTAAAGTGAAAGAGATACCCGCGAAGGCATTAATTGAGAAGTGGAATATAAGGAATGCGGAAAATAGAACGACTACTACTGGGGAGCGCGTCTTTCTCATCTGTCCTGCCTTATCACTATTGTTGTAATCACAGGATCTTGTTTCTTAACTAGTTGACGCTGACATTATTCATGGGCCACTTGAAAAAACCTTGAACAGGCTTAAGTGACCGGGGCAAAGGCCGGGCCATAAGCACCGCTTTTGTTGAAGTGGATTTCAGGCCGTCGGCTTGAGATTCGATTGGTCAAATCTGGGACACTGAGAGACAACCTTGGCCCACCGGAAGAGCTCTCGGCTTTTGCGAATTCAGAGCGAAACCGACGGTGACTTCAGTCGGAAGTCTTATTCGGCAGTGACCGACTCAATGAATTTGGTGACCGCTTCGGCCAACTCTGGTAGATGACCCTCAAAGAAATGATCGGCGCCGTCGATGATCCTCAGTTGTTTTGGCTCATCAAGCGATGCGAAGAACATCTCTAATTGGTCGACGGAGCCATACTGATCATTTGATCCCTGAACCAGAAGCTTTGGCTTATTGCAGCGCGCAAGATCAGAGAAGTTTTGTTTCGAAACCGGAACTCCTGCCGCAATGAGCGCGCGCACTCGGTCGTCGCAAGACGCGGCCCTCAGCATCACTGCCGAGCCGAATGAAAACCCGGCCAGCCAGAGTTCAGCGTTCGGGTACCTGCGTTCGATGAACTCGATCGCAGCCCTTAAATCGTCTTGCTCGCCACGTCCGCTGTCGTGCTCACCTTCGCTGCGCCCGGTGCCGCGAAAGTTGAAACGAAGAACTGCGAAGCCTGCATCCGAAAACGCGCGCGCGATTCGAAACACGACTTTGTTATGCATAGTCCCGCCGAACAGCGGATGTGGATGACAGACGATAGCCGCGCGCGTGACTGCTCCGGGCGGTTCTTTGAGAATGGCTTCGAGTTTCCCCGCGGGACCTTCAAGAAAAGTGTTGCCGGTGAGGTCAGTCATTGGGTCGAGTCCTTTGATTCATCGGAATTGTATCACGGGCTGTTGGCCAGGGGTTCGCAAGAATACAGAGTGTGACGAACGGCTGTCAGGTTTTCGAGCCATTCGCTCTGCGCTATACTGATTGAGTATCAAAACCAACCGATGTTCAAGCCTAAAACAAAACAGCATCTTCAAATCTGCGGCGCCGCCGTGACGGTACTATTGCTCGTGATGGCGTCGTATCCGCAGAGCGGGCGCAAGACAACTTCTTCAAAGCAAGCCGGTCAGGACGAGCCCCTGCGATTAAGAGCCGAAGAGGTCCTGCTCAACGTAACGGTCGCCGATTCGTACGGCCATCAGGCAACCGATTTGGTAAAAGACGAGTTCATCATCGCCGAAGACGGACAGCGGCAGGATATCGCCAGCTTCGTACTCAGCAGCGTGCCCGTCAACGTCGTGTTGTTGCTCGACGCATCCGGATCGATTGTGAGTGAGATTAGTTCGTTGCGCGATGCGGCAATGCATTTTGTGAATCAACTCGGACCCGAAGACAAGACATCGGTGATCGAGTTTCACTCAGACCTCGAACTGATTCAGGATTGGACAGCAAAGGCGGATGATGTCCGCCACGCACTGTCGTGGAGATTCAAACCCGGGAAGGTCCAAAACAAGGATGGCGGCTTCGACTATGGGTTGACCGCGTTGTATGACGCGTTGTTCTCGACGGCGCATGAGCAACTCGCAAAGGTAGAGGGACGCAAAGCAATCATCCTCCTCACCGACGGTGATGATACTTCGAGCAAACTCACCTACGAGCAGGCCGTCACGTCGATCGTCAAATCAGGAGCCATCGTCTATGTGATCAGCAAGGCTCGAGCATTCATCAACGAGCTCGAACGATATCGTGGAAAGACGGCCCGCGTTTTCGCCGGTAGCTCTGCTCAGCAAGCCGGTATACTCACGGCGAAATTAGAGCGCGCCGAGAGATTGATGACCGAACTGGCAACGCGCACCGGCGGCCGAATTTATTCGCCCCTCGCCGATGACGAGATGAAAAGTGTCTATGCGCAGGTCGCCCGCGAGTTGAAGAATCAATACATTCTTACCTACGTGCCTCGCAATCTCGATCACGACGGCCGCTTGAGACACGTCAACGTCTATCTCACGCGATCCGGTTATTCCGCCCGCTCACGCGACAGTTACTACGCGCCGGCCAAGTAAAGTTGTGAATTGCGTTCCAACTGAAGACAGAAGATCAAAGCCGCCGATCCGTTAAGACCGGCGGCTTCGTGCTGGGGGCAATGAGGCTATCCTTTAGTATCTATGGAACCGTCCGAACCTGTCGTAGAACCCATAGGCGTGGAATCGCCCGTAACGATCGTAGTAACCGACCATTCGAGTCGAATTGTTCATCCGATATCTCAATCGGCGATCGCGATCCATTAAGCGGATTCGCTCAAGGTCGTCACGGTCTCGCCGATCCCATCCGCGGTGCCTCCATTCTCGGTTCCTGTCATAACGGTCCTGCCCAAAGCTGGCCGAACTGTTCGCGAAGCCCGCGGAGAGGATGAGAGCAGTCGCGATGAAAACGGACGCCACGATTTTCTTGAGTCTGTCGCAAAGCATATTGCTACCTCCTTCGACTATTAGTCCGTGGCCGGCTTGAGATGTTGCTGCCGCTCGTTTGTAGGGCACCCTCCGTGCCAATCAGGCAAGACTGCGCAAAGCGCTCGCATTTGCGCTTCGAGAGGAGTTGAATCGCGAGTGGTGTACGGTAGAAAGCCAGTCGTTGCCTTGAATGAATCCGCTAAATTTCAGCCGGCAATCATTGCTAAATGGTTGCCCGCTTCGAATTTGTTTTCAGCCGGGTCGCGTGATACGCTCCAAAACGCTCACCTATGCCATTCGATGATCTTAGAGATTTCATAAAGGCGCTCGAAAAAGCCGGCGAGTTGAAACGCATAGGCGTTGAGGTCGATGTTGAACTCGAGATCGCCGAAATAACCGACCGCGTGTCGAAGCAAAACGGCCCGGCGCTCCTGTTCGAAAACGTTCGCGGACACTCCATTCCCGTCCTCATCAATGCGCTCGGCACTCGCAAGCGAATGCTGATCGCGCTCGGTGTCAAAGACTACAGTGAAATCACGGAACGCATTTCGGAACTCACCGATGTCAAATCACCCCAGGGCCTGATTGAGAAGATCAAAATGATTCCGCGCTTGGCCGATCTGGGAAAGATGTTTCCGAAGATCGTCAAAGACGGACCGTGCAAAGAACGAGTGTTGAAGGAAGGCGAGTTCTCGCTTTTCGATTTTCCAATAATCAAGTGCTGGCCCGAAGACGGCGGCCGCTACATCACCATGCCTCTGGTGTTCAGCAGGAATCCCGAGACCGGCAAACGCAACTGCGGGATGTATCGCATGCAGGTGTACGACGAAAAGACCACCGGCATGCATTGGCAGATTCACAAACACGGCGCTCAGCACTTTCGCAACTTGAAACGAGGCGGCGGCGGACGGCTCGACGTAGGAGTGGCCATAGGAGCCGATCCTGTGACGGTCTTCTCGGCGATTATGCCGCTGCCCGAAGACCTGGACGAGATGATGATCGCCGGGTTCCTGCGCGAGAAACCGGTCGAGATGGTGAAATGCGAGACGATAGACGTCGAAGTGCCGGCGAGCGCCGAGATCGTGCTGGAAGGCTACGTCGATACGGACGAGCTGCGAATTGAAGGCCCGTTCGGCGATCACACCGGCTACTACTCGCTTGAAGATGAGTTTCCGGTGTTTCACGTCACCTGCGTTACGCATCGCAAGAAGCCGATCTATCAGACCATCATCGTCGGCAAGCCGCCGCAGGAAGATTGCTGGATGGGCGAAGCGATCGAGAGAATTTATCTTCCGCTGTTGCAGCGCCAGTTTCCCGAAGTCGTCGATTATCACATGCCATTTGCGGGAGTCTTTCACAACTTGATGATCGTGGCGATACGAAAAGATTACCCCGCCCATGCCCGCAAAATTATGAACGGGATCTGGTCTTTGCCGCAGGCGATGTTCACCAAGTGCATCGTCGTCGTGGACAACGACACGGACGTGCGTGACATGAATGAAGTGACGTGGCGAGTCCTGAACAACATCGATCCCCAGCGTGACATTCAGTTCATGCTCGGGCCAGTAGATCAACTCGATCACTCATCGCGGCTGCCGAACTTCGGCTCGAAGATGGGAATCGACGGCACGCGCAAGTGGAAGTCTGAAGGCTTCGAGCGGCCGTGGCCCAGGGAACTCAAGATGAGTGACGACATCAAGCAGCGAATCAATCAGCTCTGGCCGAAGCTTGGATTGTGAACCCGCCGGCGCCATTTGCGTCTAACGTGAAACCCGCGACAGAAACATCAAATAACCGTCAGCCGCTGATCGCGATTGCACAAGTTGCACTCTTCCTCGCTGCGCTGATCTCTCTCAGCTATGCCGTCGTTACCGCGCTTGGTCAGGGTAAGGATCTGGCAATGTTCCAGGACATGGGCCGGGCGTGGTTGGATGGAAGGGATCAGACTGCGGAAGGACGATTCTACGGACCGCCTCCGTTTGCATCCGTGTTGTTCGCGCCATTGGCACTGCTTTCGACCCTTCAAGCCCGCATCGTCTTCATCGCGATCAACCTGATCGCGACCACGGTCATCATTCTGCTCATCAAGAGACTCTGGGGCGAGACGTGGCCGCGGAAAACGCATTTGTATCTCGCGGCGCTGTTGTTATGTTGGGCGCCGTTTCGAGTGACGGTTCGTTACGGGCAAATCAGTTTGATCGTGACCGCGCTGGTATTGGGGGCACTGCTGGCCTGGAAGAAGAACGCCAGGCTTGTTGGCGGCCTTCTGTTGGGATTATCGCTCTCGAAGTATCCGTTGACGCTTCCATTCGCGCTGTACTTTGTTTGGCGCAGGGAGTGGAAGATCGCACTTACCGCCGTGTTGACGGTGGCGGCGCTTACCGAAGTGTTCGCGTTGAGGCTTGGCGTGTCGATGTTCGAGGTCGCGGCCGGCTACGTTCGAATGATGCTCCAGACTTCGATTACAAACGACGCACACTTCGCGGGCGCGACTGAGATTGGGCCGTTGCTTTTCGGGTTGACCGGCAACGAGCGCGTCTCAAGTTGGTTGAACATCGCACTGATTGCGGGTGCGTTGATCTCGATGGCTTTGGTTTTTCGGCGAGCGCCAAAAGCCGAGAAGTTTCATCTTGCAGTCGTGACGTTTTTTAGCCTGTGGTTTGTTTATCACCGGATCTACGACGCGGTGATATTGGTGATTCCCGCAGCCGCGTTTGCGGATCTCATAATACGGGGCACGCACCGAAGAATTGGTGTTGCGTGTATGGCAGGCCTCGCGCTGTTTGCGATCAGCATTCCGGGACTAATGACTGAGAGGCTTCACTTGAGCGCAGAGAGGTTGGCGGCAAATCCGATTGGATTTGTTGGACTGCATTTCGAAAGGCTTCTTGTGTTCTGGATGTTTTCGTTGTTGCTCGTGCTGCTCTGGAGGTTCCGTCCAGGCGTCCTTAGAGATTCGCCGGCCCATTCGGCGACTGATGATGACCGTCCCCACATTTCGGTTCGAAGATGCGAATAGATGCGACGCGGAGGTGGAAGCCGTAAAGGCTTCAATCGGTCGTGGTCAAGGAAGCTTAAGATGAGTGAAGAGGTGAAGCGGCGGATCGACAGCTCTGGCAGAAGCTTGGATTGTAATGATACTTTGAGATTGATCCTCGAGCGCCAGCTTCTTTGCATGCGGCTTGCGGCTTAGGTTTTGAGATAAGACTTGGCCAGTCGAATTGCCGCACCAATTTTTCCCCGCTTTTCACCCCATGCGGCAGGGTGGGGCAACGTGACCACTGGCGCACTCCCAGAGTTCCAACATGCCCTTCCGAGTCCCCCAAAAAGTGTCTTCAAAGTCCTCTCGACGTGGTTTCCGACAGCAAGAACTACAGTCGGTGAAACGATTTCAAGAGTGGACCGCAAAAACCTTTCTGCGCATCTACTCGAATCGGTTGGAAGCCCCTTGCTTGAGCCCGACGCGCAAAGGTGCAGTTCTGTCACAGCCGCTACCGATTCAAAGGGCTCCAACGGAAACAGGGACTCTGCGACGGTTGCATGTAGCGTGTAGTGCTTCTCCAAGCCGCGAAGCCCAATATACGGCCGTCCGCCAACCCTATTTCGAGACAGCTGAACGAACGCGCCGTAATCTGCAACGATGGTTTTGTGCAATGATCTGTTTGAGTCCGAAACTCTCGGGTTTATTCCCACGAACAAGAGGGGCGCTTGGCCGACCGCGCCGATTGTGGCAGGGAAGCGATAGAACTTACCGAACTCGCTTCTGACAAAAAGTAAGCCAGTGCAGTCACAGTATGAGCAGAGGAAGGCATTCAAAATCAGTTGATCGTGCTCCATATGTCATACAGACTAACTTTGCTTTTCGGCGCAATCCAGAGTTTTGAAGGAAGACACAATCAGAACTGAACCGGGATGGTTGAGGCTTCTGCTTTCAGATTTGACTCGATCGGTTCGTCTACTTGCTTGCCTCTTGGTGCAACCGCTCTTCGATCCATTCTCTGACCATTGTTTTATAGCCTCGTTTGCCTTCAGATTCGGCTACTGACTTCAAACTCTGAACCATCTGACGAGGCAAACGTATCGATTCGACTACTTGTGTTTTCGCCTGTGACATGTGCTCATCAAACTCGTGGGGATTCATTTGATGGTATTCGATCTCTATTGTTTCTTGTTTTGCCTTGGTTAGCTTTCCGAATCGATTTTTCATTTCTTTCTCTTCTTTTTGGGCTTCCTAGGTTTTAAATCCCGACCGGTAAAGACGCGAGCAACCCGGCCGCCTTTGTCCTGAAAAATGAGCCGCAGTCTTCTTCCGCGATCGGTTCGACCGTCCAAAATGTAAACATCATCGAACCGACGCTCGTGCTTGGAGAATCTATAATCGTGGAAAAAACACTCCTCCGCTTCTTCCGGCTCAATTCTGTGATCGCGCAAATGCTGTACATTTCCATTCTTCTTGTTCTCGTCATCCCACTCAAACTTGTCCCAACAATGATCAGGCACTGCCCAATGTTAATCCACTTGTGGAATAGGGTAAAGGTTCTTGAGTAAGTGCGTATTGGTCGGCGTTTATTGGGCGTCGAGGCTCTTTCGAATTCGGTGGCGATACTCGTTAGCCTTAATCCGCACCGATTGATCATCGATCGTCAGCACCCGGCGATTCATCATCACGATACGGCCGTTGACGACCGTCTCAACGTCAGCTGCCTTTGTCGCATACATAAGTTACGAGTAGACGTAATACAGCGGCGTCTGATGCTCGCTCGTCATTCCTACGATGATGAATCTCCTCTAGATCGCACTCATTATTTCTCGTTGGAAGATTCCTGTAGCATCCTCGAATGTGTTCCTAATGAAATTGAACGCATGCCTTTCAATCCCTTGCCCAATAAGAGTCTTCATCCTTTGCTCGACCGACTTATCCGGGTCTGGGTCGAAAACCCAAAATCTCCTCAGCTTGGTCGTACTTTGAGAGCCGAGTGCATACAGGTATCGAAAGAATGAGTCCGTTTCTGGCATGGAATATCCAACCACAAATATGTTCTCCGCTGCCGCAAGTTCTGCGGCTGCTTTCGCCCAGACGCGTCCCAAGTCCTTGTACTGACTCCCCTTGCTCCATGTCGGCGGGACAATTACCGGTACTCGATTCAGTGGTTCGCCGCAGTGCTGTTGAACGTGAATATTAGTGCCTAGATCGAGGATCACCGATTCGTTCATTAACCACCGCGGACCTCGAATGGGGAGACCGCTAATATCACGTGCGACGATCGAATTGCATCTACTACATACTCCCCAATTGATCGACCCGTGGAGCTTAGTAGAGGCATTGTCTGTGAATCGGTCTCGTCCGAAAGATGGTAACTAAATCCGCCAAGAGAACCCTGATAGAGCAATGCAAAATCCAACGCCAAGTCATAGTTGAAGGTGATGAAAGAGATGTCGAGACGGGTTCTCAAAAATTCCTTGGTTTCATGTAGCATGCGTACAAATCGATCGTAGGGCTCAGGGGATTGATGCATCGATCTACAACAGGGAATCTAATACTGTGCTCTAAGGTGCGAACAATTAAGGTAACGACATTCTCACGCAACCTAGTAGTCAGTCACGTTGCCATTGATACAGAACGGACAGCGATGTAAAGTTGACAGAGCCTCAGGCAGGTAGATTCTTGGTTAAGCCAAAGGAAAGATACAATGCCTGCTGCCAAGTACATCGTGA
>Ga0207684_10001055_pt1 | contig 30843 bp, 30 predicted proteins | sample KBSK5501metaG_FD_184342 | JGI IMG/M metagenome (GOLD analysis project Ga0207684, IMG submission 184342) | Corn, switchgrass and miscanthus rhizosphere microbial communities from Kellogg Biological Station, Michigan, USA - KBS K5-50-1 metaG... | ecosystem: Host-associated > Plants > Roots >... | reverse complement strand
GGAGGACTTTGTCGTTAGCTGCCTGGGTCGCGTCGGGTGAGAAGTACCAATTTACCGTGTTCTCAAGTTCTGGCTCACTAATCTGCCGGGAAATCCGAGCGATTTTCCGGGTACCGATTCCGCAGCCGAGACCAATAATGCCCGCGTAAAACGTCTTTTGCGGTGGCTTCGGCCGGTGATACCGCTGCTGCCAGTGCTGAAACTCATCGAGGAAACCGCTGTAGCGGTTGACAGTGGAAAGGACTTCCAGGAGCGAAATATAGTCCCGCTCGGGGAAGAAGGTTTGCAGGGGCGCAGCATCAGCATCATCCACTTTTGGAGTGCTGATGGTGAGCGTGTTGTCTTTGTTGAGTTTCACCCAAGAATTGTTCCCCTCCACAAGATTCATATTGGTCTTGACGTATTGGGCGTGGAGGGCCCGATCGAGCTCGTCAAGGACCTGCTTCGGTTCGGCAAAACTCGCGAGCCCAGCTCGTGCGAGGAGGGTCTGCTTGTCCCGCTGCCAACGATCGCGATCAATCATGTAGTTGTCGAGCGTACGGTACTTGTAGGAGTGTTCAAGGTTCAGGGTTCCGGATTTGATCGCTCCCATCACGTGAATAAAGAGCAACGCCTTGTAGAGTGAGACCCGCAAATCCCCATCGCTACCCAGCACAGCCTTTTCCTCGATAGGCTTCAAGAATTCCGTCGGTGCACCTCTATCGACAACCCCGTCTTTGTCTTTGAAATACTCGATCGCCCGTAGCAACGCTTCCGATCCCGCCTCGCCCTGGAAAGGCAACGCCTTGAGGATGGGGCTTATGCGGTTTTGTATCCGAACCGATTTGGCCTCCAGAATGCCGTAGTAATCTTCACCGTCTGTCTCGCTTTCGAGATCCCGCTTTAGCGGGGCTAAGGACGCCTCGGCCTGGTGCCGATCCGGCTCCTCTGCCGCCAGCAGCGCCCGAATCTGGCGGACCTTCTCGGCATCGTCGAGCTCCGCACTATCGGTGATCTGCTTAATGGCAGATAAGATCTTGAGGAAGGAATGATCAAGGTAGCCGATTAGTTTCCTGACGGCCTCGCTCCAGTGTTCCCGGCGTCGGTAACACATCTCCTTGTGCTCGCGCTGAGCAGTGTTCAGGTACGTCTGAAGCACGTTGAGGAGGACATCGAGCAAGTTATCCTGGAGCCGGAAATACTGGTGGGTAATGAAGGCAATCAAATGCAGATAGCGGTCTTCACTGGAACGTCGTGTCACCTGGAAGATCTCCGACTTGATGACACTGTGGGCATAGTACCGAATCCCCTCATGATTCAGGTCGAGTGTGCAGAGTATCGGCAGGAAGTCTCGATACAAGCCTTGCACGACTAGCAGATCGGTGATGGTCTCTTTGATCTTGGACGGCTTTGTGGACTGGGAGAGTTTCTTAAGGAGCGTGAGCTTGTAGGCAGCCGTCTTAGCCGGGACCGACTCGTCTTCGCCCGCGCTTCCCTGAACCAGCAGCTCATCGAGTGCCACTCGAGTGCGTGCCGTTAACGCCCGCTCGATGATGGCGCAAAGCTCCGCCTTCCGTGTATTGACGGCGGCGAGGATAAGCTCGGCCAAGGGGTAATACCCCGGGATTTCGATCTTCTCCTTGACAAGACTATCGACGATCCGCCAGAGGATAAGTGCCGGCTGCAACTGGGAGCGTGCCATCTTCTCGATCTCTCCAGCAGCGAACGACTTGGCCGTCGAATCAAAGGGTCGAAAGCCATAGAAGTCGAGGATGAGCCTTTCGTGTCGAAGGCGGGTCGTTGCAGAATAGCTGTTCACATCGATCGACTCGGGCTGAAACCCAAGCTGTTGCGCGACGTAGTCGAGGTCTCGTCGCGAGCACCGGCGGTTCGGGAAGAAGCGCTTGGCGGCCTTGAAGTAGCCGCAACTTACCAGAAAGCAGACTTGGTTCGTGGGTGTTTGAAGGTCTTGGGCGAGAGTCAGCAGCTCTGAAGAGAAATCAAAATACTGTTTCCGCTGGACGCTATTGAAGACCGGCGGGGACTCAAACTGTTCCTGTTCGACGGCATTTAAAATCTTCATTCTGGACATAGTGGTGTTCCAAATTGTATGAGGGCTTTTTCACGAGTTAGCCTGACCGGGCCTAATGGACAGAGGCTTATATTTAACGGAATACTCCGGAACGTTGAAACCGAAAACGAGCCTCGGAATTAGCGCATTTGCCAGGATAATCGAGCGAAAGACTCACGGATATCTCGGAGCCGCTCCGGCGGCCTTAGGACTGTGTCAGGGGCGATGATTCCGTGGCGTTTTACGTACCTTTGTTGGAATATCCCCATCCTCCTGCAAAAGCAGGTCTCAAAGGCGTCCATCGCCAAGATTGTCGGCGTCAGCCTCCCACCACCGCTTTATCAAGGCAAGGCGGTTACGCCCACACCCTTAAAGGATATTTTTACACCAATCTGGGCGGGACCCTGGTTTGCGTCTGCGAAATCCTACCGGAACAGTAATGTTGAGGGAACACGCTTGGGCAGCTCATAATAGAGTTGATTCGCTATTCGGTATTCCACGCCAGCTGCCACCGACCTTGGGCTGCCGCTTGGATGTAGCTGTTAGGAGTCTGAACGAGCGCCGCCGGTTGCGCAGGGGAGCGGCGCTTCGGGAGAAAAGACTTTCTTCCCTCCCGTAGCCCCAATAGGGAATCAAAACGAAGTCTGACACGCATAGTGTTCATTGTCTTCGCGTGGCCATCACTCCTCAAGCAATACAAGACTTGCTGGACGAACTCGAGAAGCCTCGAAACAGAGCCGGTTACGCGCTTGGCATGCGCTGCAGAGGCTCCGCGCAGTTCTATCGGAGCTTGGCAACGTCGCAATTCCTCCACCGAACCAAAAGACATTCGACCTTGAGGGTGAGATTCTTGAACGCGCGCTTACGAAATGTCGGACCCGGAACGACGCTCTCAGGAATTTGTGTTCTACTGTGCGCCGTTTCCGGGATGCTACCCTGAAGGAAGAATGCAAGGGAGATTACCCTCAAGCACTGCAGTCAATGTTGAAAGCTCTAGATCGCGCGGGAAAGCTCTAGATCGCGCGGAGGACGTCATCCAAAATTGAGCTATGTCCGGCCAGTGACCCCGATATCGCGCAAAATTCTCGCAAAGTGACAGTGCGTCTGCAATATTGCAAACATCCAGAGTGGAGAGGACGTCTCAGAATGCCAAAATTTACAAGCAAAACACTGAGCACAGATGCCGCTGTCTTTGGTTCCTCCGACGGAGAAGGGGTGCACGGAGAATCCAATTCCAATATCTTCGTAGCCGGTGTCGCCGGCATAGCCGCGAACGCAGGCGGAGTTGGTCCCGGCGTTCTGGGACAAAGCAACGGCTCGGGGCCGGGCGTCGTCGGCCTTGCCAACAAGGACGCCGGTGTTATCGGCTTTCACGGCGATCCTCGTTTACAAGAAACCACGGTAGCGAACGACGGTGGGAGGGCTGGGGTATTCGGTGCCAGCGAAAATGGGGCTGGGGTACTTGGCTACTCGAGGGACCCCGGCAGTCCGGCGGTCTTTGCGTTCGGTGGCTTTCGGGCCATCGCCCTCGCTAAGCCGTTGGCCGGGTTGTTTGACGGAGATGTCCGGGTCAACGGCGATATCTTCCTTCCCGGCGCCGATTGTGCCGAACACTTTGATATCGTCGATGAAGAACAGATTGAGCAAGGGGCCGTGGTCGTGATCGATCGAGACGGCGCATTGCGACAGAGCCATGAGGCGTACGACACGAAAGTTGCTGGGGTGGTTTCTGGCGCTGGGGCGTACCGGCCAGGGATCGTACTGGACAAGCAGCAGTTGTCAGCAAACAGGCTGCCGGTATCGCTGGTTGGCAAGGTTTTCTGCAAGGTGGACGCTCAGTATTCTTCGATTGAGGTGGGTGACCTTCTAACAAGCTCTCCTACGCCCGGACACGCAATGAAGGCAACTGACCCACATCGAGCTTTCGGTGCCGTCATCGGCAAGGCACTGAGGCCGTGGTGCGACGGTTGCGGCTTGATTCCGATTCTGATCAGCCTGCAATGAAGTGGGTCGTGTTGCAGGGCCTTTCTGCCTTGCAATGACACCAGGAGACTGCTCTCAAATGGCAAAACTTCGTAACTATACGGTTGGGGCTGCCACTACAGGGTTAGCCTTTGCTGGAGCAGGGTGCAGCCCTATCAGCAACCTTATCAATCCAAATGTGACCGGCACTGCGCCGCCGCCAGGGACGGCATTTTCCGCCGGCCCCGCGCAAACGTTGACGAACGTTCACGTGCAACTTGTTTTCTGGGGCGCATGGTGGAACAGTAACCCGCTCGCGACACAGGTCACCAATGCACTTGGGAATCTGCTTACCGGGCCATACATGACGTATCTGGCTCAGTACGGCGTTCATCGGGGCGATATCCGAGGGACAACGTTCGTGGCCGACAGCGAACCCGGAACGTTTTCGTTTAGCTCCGTGGGCAATTTCCTTGTCAATCTCCTTGACGACGGTCGCCTGCCTGAGCCGGACGAGGGATGGCCCATCGTGTTCGCCGTCATCATGCCGGTCAACTCCGCATTTCAGGGGGTTTCTCCACCCGACACGCTTCCGCTTACACTAGGCGCGGTATCGCAAGTAAACGGCCAGAATGGCTTCATCATTTGGAACGATTACGATCTCGGAGACGTGGATAACGATCCTGCGTACTTTTTGTGGACGGGCAACGACGGCACGTTGAACTTCATCACGACGGTCTTGTCCCACGAGCTCGTCGAGATCGCCACCGACCCGAACGGCGGCGATGGCGTACGTCAAGCAGGTTGCAGCGGTGGTAGTTGCCAGATCGGGGATGTTCCTATCGTTTGCCAGAATTGGTGCGATGTTGTCCGCGGTGTAAGAGCCCAAGCGTATTGGTCACAACTGGATGGCAACGGCGTGTTGCCCACGATGTACTCGGTTCGGCGTACGCTTGCAGGGAAGAGCATCGGCGGGAAAATACCCCAGCCCAACCCGAGCATGAACGCCTGGATTGCAGGCCAGTTCTGAGCTCGTGGGTAGGATCTGCTTTTTCGTAGAAGAGGCTCCTGCAGATCCGATGTGGACCATGGCGGTACCAGTGCGGACTGACACCCGATGGCTGCGATGCACGGATTCTCGGTTAGAGCATCATCCAGGGGGCCGGAGCGTGGGATGATTTTGGGGCGGCTCGGCCACGAGTGCCCTGCAGGTTGCTATGCCGTCGAACTGGACGCGCGCCCAGGTCGCCGGCCGCTCCTTTGTATTTCCCGTTTTGATGCAGAACCACAAGCTGGCAAGACCCTGCGGTGAAGCATCTTGCTCACCCTCTTTTAAAGGGGTTATCACAAGCAGGTCGCCCGCCTCTCCTTCGCAGGGGGGAGTTTGTTGCTGGAAGTGAGGTTTGAGGTTGATTTGGTCGCCGTTAGCCACGCTTCCACCTCTTCAATTCAGATCTTGCTACGAGGAGCATATAACAAAATAAACACTCAAATGGACACCGCTTGTCAATCCTTTCCGTCGCCAGAAAGAATCCGGCATCGGCTTAGCGACTTGAGCCGCCACCGCGTGCTATCCGCAATGAAGTAGTACGGGAGGAAACCGCTCCACGAAATTCCCGCCGTTTTGGGGCGAATCTGGTCGAGCAAAGAAACCCGATCGCCCTCCGGCACGAGCAGCAGCCGTTGCAATTGGTCTTTCTGTTGCAAGGTGATCCCCTGCGTCAACAGCTGATATAGACGGGCTTCGACCCGGGCGCGCACGCTGACGACGAAGCGCTCCAGCGTGGTGACCCCGGCAGTAGAATCTTGTGGGCAAGCAGCCCAAGCGGTGGCGCGGTTCGAACAGCGCACCCAGCCGTTCGGTGCCGGTCCAGCACACGCCGTAAAGCCAGCGCGTCATTCGGGAGCCCACCCCGCGGCGCGCGGCGGGTCGGCCGCTGCTAGCCGCCTGCGACTGGCTTAATGTTCTTGACATATATTCGTCCCTTAAACACTCTCGCGGCCGACATGAAACAGCCTTATCACATAAAACTAGAAGGCGGCGAACTCTCGGGGGTTAGTGAGGACACGTTTTCCGCTTTTCAAGCGGCTTGGACAAGCAATCGTTGATAACTTGCGTCATCTTTGTGACGGGTTTTTGATAATGGAGGAACATGGCGAAATCTTTGCAAACATTGATTCCGAGTCATCGACGTTTTTGGCCCGTATTGAGAGTCGCTGCCTTGAAGCCGCACAGACGATACAGTGTTATAGAGATCGAGCGTTAGGGCCTCTGGCAAAAGCGGAGTTCCCGTTGGTTCGTAGTTAGATTAGAGTGCGGCAATCCCGAGTAAAAGACAAGCAGGCTCCTCATTTCCACGGTGACGCCTCTAACCCAAATTCTTGAATGTTAATTTCCATATTATCTGCCGTCTTTTTTCCACGCTATTCGGCGTGATCAAAGTCGTGCCGGAGCGACCTTGAGAACATAAACGGCTCGAACCAATAACATCGCTCATTTCCAGACCACATTAAATTGAGAACAAGGTGGTGCCTCTCGGAACCGAATTCGTGAGAATGAGATCACAGTGGAAAAGAGTAGCTAATGCACTCAGAAGAGAGCAAGGTCATTACAGAATGCGGACTTTAGCCGGTCCGGCTGAGAGGGCATACTGTCAAAAACCAGGAGGATGCAAAAATGCTATCTCGACCATGGGTGGTGGGGCCGATCTCCGAGCTGACACGCGCAATCCACGTACAAGGGCAGTTTGCGGGAGCAACGGTCACGATCGTCTCGATCGGGCCGAATGCCCGGGTCCTGGCCAAGGACAAAGCGGCGTCATCCGATACCCGGCTGGCCCTGACGCCCGGCGAGGTGTTGCATCACGACGACCTCCTCGTCGCCATGCAGGAACTGGGCCTCGACGCCAGTCCCCAGCCCGCGGCAGGAATGCCACTCGCGGTGCCCGTCGAGCGAGGTCCGTCGGTGCCGAGTGACCTCGGGTACGTTAGCTTCGTATCGAATCTTTGGGAATGCGGCCGCTATGTCTGGCTGAAGGGAGGCGTCCCGGGCGCCGAATGCACCGTGAGCATGGGCGGCGCCACGATCGGCTCGGACACGTTCTTCGAGTCCGAAGGTGCCCGGCTTGCCCTGAGCCAACCCTTGGAGAAAACCACAGTCTCGGCCCAGCAGTTGGTTCCCATGTTGGCCTAAACCCAACAACGCTGTCACCAGCCGCAAAGTAGCTGGCTTCTTTTCTGTCTCAGAAACGGGGGTTTTGGATGGTCGACGCGCTCGACTTTCGGTGGCCATCGCGGTCGACGATCAACCAGTACCCTGATCTATCGGACAGACCCGTATCCCGGGACGCTCAACCCATGATTGCCGCGCCGGATGAATAATTGCTCCGATTTCAAGTTTCAGCGATTTTGCCGGGTATCAAAGCGCCGGCCCACGCCTCAATCGTCGATTCTGGGGCAATGTCGAAAGCTTCTTCGCCATCCGATGGGTCGCAAGCACAGGATTTGATTCTTTCCGCTTTTCCCAATACTTGGTCCAAGCTCGTTCGAAGCCTACGCGGAAATCTTTGATACCATGCGCAATTAAAAGCACGCTATGGCTAGCTAGAAACGCATTCCAACCGGCCGCGAATGCTTGCGATACCCGAGATGGGAACCGTACGAAATAGCGCCTCGTAAGCTCGCCGCGCGCGGCCGAAAGGGTTAATAAAGTGGTTCAGCAATTGCTGTGAAGCTGAGGTCGACTTCCCAATTCGCTGGTCCCGGTTTCCCGCCGAAGATTTAACCGACGCCACCTGGTAAATTGTCGTCGTTACGCCGACCCTTTGCTTCAACCGACCGTTACTGATCACTGATTTCTGACCTACTGATTACTGGCCTTGTCCAGCTTCCCAATTCCGCATTTCCTCGACCAGCTTTTGATAGATACGGCCGACCGCTTCCGCCGGTAGCGGCCCTCCCTTTGCCAACTCTTCGGCCTTCTGAATTACCTGCTGTTCCCGATTGGCATCCTTTACCGCTAGATGAGCCTCGCGCTTGATGTTGCCTACCTCTTCGACCACTCGAGCCCGCTGTTGAATGAGTTCAACCAGGCGCTGGTCGAGTGAATCAATTTCTTGACGGCATTCTGCCAGCCGCTCCTGGGTTCCGGCTTGCATATCGAGAGCAAACAACGTGCTAACAACTAAGACGATTGCGGTTGTTTTCATTCCATTAAGGTTTTTTCGAGCCAATCTGTTTTGACAAGGTTCTCCTCCAACTACCTGGCCTGAAATCCTGGTGGATGCCAATAGGAATAGGCCCGTCAGTCAGGGCCATGGACTTGCGACGGCCAACCTTTCTGTTCGGTGCGCTTGCCTTGAGCTTGTCGAAAGGCTTGGCTTGCGCAAGCCGCTCACTCGGTAGGCGATCGATTTCGAAAGCGTTAAATCCATATGCAGATAGGACGGTTACCGCGTCCGTCTCCGTAAATCGAAAGAATCCCAGTAACTGTTCAACTACCCGTTGCAAACAAATTGAGAGTCGGGAGTTGAGAAAACGCGTTACTATCATGGTTACTTTATCCAGATGTAGTGAGGCCCGATTTCTTGTTCGAGTGATGAAAAGAAACCACTCACACCAATACGCCTCAGGAATTGAGGGACCGGCTACTTTTGTCCCGGTTGCCGGAATCGCGTTCCGGATTGTCGGAACCACCTCATGTCGCCGTATCGCCGTGTCGCCGTGTCGCCGCGTCACTGACCGGGCTGCTATCGCCGCATCTTTAGGACGGTCGCCAGCCGGACCGCACCTGCACGCGAGGCAGTGATTTCTGTTCCACCCCGGTCACGGACCCGCACGCGGTAAAGACGGTCCCCGTAATGGGTAACTTGTTCGATTGCTTGCAGATTCACCACGGCGTGCCTTCCGATTTGGATGAAGGGATCGCCTCCTAACCATTGCATCAGGTCGGCTAACGGATAATAAGTCGCGAACTCCTCCCTTACGGTGTGAACCCAGGTGCGCCGATCCCGTCGCAGCACCGCGGCCACCTCGCGGCGAGCTAGTAACCGGATCTGATCGCGATCCACATCCTTGACTGGTAGCAGCTCATTAGCCTTTCCAGTAAAACGCATCTTGTCCGGTGTCAAAACTCCACCGGCTGGGTCGCTGGACGTCGGCAAAGAGCCTGCTTCAAAAGGGCGCAAATGGGCGAGCAGCCGATTGACTGCTTCCGTAACTTGATCCGGATCCAACGGCTTCAAAAGATAGTCTACCGCTTCCAGTCTGAACGCGTCGGTCGCACGGTCCGCGATTCCCGTAGTAAAGACCAGGCGAGGCGGCTGTGGAAGCATGGCCAGTTGTGACGCCAACGAAACGCCATCCTGACCGGGCAGATTGATGTCGAGAAAAACCGCGTCTGGCCGTAGCTCGGCGCAAACACGCAGCCCGGCTTCGCACTCGGCGGCCGTACCCACAACCTCGACCTGGCAGGTATCATCGAGCAAGGCGGCGAGGTATTCGGCAGCCAATGGCTCATCCTCGATAATGACAGTACGGATCCTGATCCACATGAGATTTTGTTGGCTAAGGTGACGCCAATTCGCGAAGGTCACCGAGACCCTCTGCCGATGCTTCTCCAGAGCTTCCCAGCTGTTTTTGCAAAGGAATTCGCAAAGTGACCGTCGTGCCCTGTCCAACCTCGCTACGCACTTCTAACTGAAACGAGCGGGCAAAGAGCCCCTGCAACCGTCGACGCAACAGCCCGAGCGCGTGGGCCGGCGAGCGGTCTGCAAAAAAGACGCGTTCAACTTCCCCTTGCTCAATCCCTTGCCCATCATCACTGACGGTCATCTCCAGCCAACGCCCGGCCGGGCGAACCAGTAAACGCAGACGCCCAACCCCGGGCGAAGAATGGAGTCCGTGCAGCACCGCGTTCTCGACAAGCGGTTGCACGGAAAACGGCGGGAGTAGTACATTCAGCAGACCCGGAGCGATCGCCAGCTCGAACTTCAATCGGCTGCCGAATCGGAGGGACTCAATCTGGAGGTAAGCGCCGACCACAGCTAGCTCTTCTCTCAATGGAACCAACGCTTGGTCGGATTGGTCGAAACTGGCACGAATAAACCGGCTTAAACGGCCAGTTGCACGGGGAATTTTGCACGGCGCCAGGACCGCCAGAGCCGCTATTGAGTTCAGAGCGTTGCTCAAGAAGTGAGGATTCATTCGTGCTTGCAGAGCGCGGACCTCGGCCTCAGCGGCCGCTCTCGTCTGTTCGTCATGATCACGGGCCTGACCAACTATCGCCAGAATCAGCGCCGTCCCTAAACCCTGCAAAACTGGAGCAATTCCAACTTGTCCGAACGGATGTAGCGCTGCCGCCGTATTGGGAGCGAATAACAGAATGAGACCGCCTCGGACCAATGAGATCGTCAGAGTCAGACAGAATCCGGTCAACGGGTGTTGCGCCAGCTTAGGACGCCACCGGTAAAGCCATCCACCAACTAACCCGCCGCACAACATCGAAATGCCGATGGATCCCAATGGCAATCCGTCATAACTAACTGCTAACCCAGTCACGAAGATACTCACAGTCAGCCCTACCAAGGGGCCGGCTACCAGACCCGCAGCGCAAACCGCCACGATTCGTTCATTAAGCCAGCCCGCATGCACGGCAGTGGCTTCTTCGACTAGGCCGAGAAGGAAAAAAACCAGCAAGGCCGTTCCTCGATCCCGCCCCGAAAGCAAAGATCTATCTGGCTGCCTAAGGCCGGGTACAAGTGTGAGCGCAAACGCTGCTGTTACCAGTACACAAACGTCACTGAAAATTGTATCCATCGCGATAACCCCAGAACACGGTCGTTAAAGGAACATCCTGGGGGTACGACAGAATTCCGAGAAAGACAGCTTCATTGGCTTTCCATACGGTGAAAATTTTAACAACGAATGGGTCAAATATCGTAACTAATCAAGTAGAGACTTGACAGTTCGGTTTAGCACCTTGGTTCCGTCCGGTGGGACAAAGTGCATGTGGTAACGAGAGGCGATTTCTGCGACTCGTCCCATGGCTTCAGGAAGCGGAATCGTGGAAAAAGACTCGGCCAGGTCGATCCTGGCGACTTCGTCAAAGAACGCTTGATGAAGGTGGGTGGAGATACTGAGAAGACGAGAGGGAGCTGAGGTTTTATTGAAAAAAGCATGCAAGGCATTCGGCGGCACAATAAGGGTCTCTCCGCTCTCGCAGCGAACCCAGTCCTTCTTTCCGTCCATTATTCGCAGGAAGTCTACGGCACCTTCCAGCAGATAGAAGACCTCGGCGCATGCGTGGCTGTGCGGTGGTACTCCTTCCTCAGGGTCGAGCGTCTGCTCATAGACGGAAAAGGCGTATGCGGTCTTATCGCCCTTGACCTTCCAGGTAAAGCGCGCGCCAGCAACATCAAAGCGTTCGCCTTCCCCCTTCGTCACTTTGTATACGCCTTCAGTGGCGGGGATATGGCTAAAATCTGTGTTCATTTATAACTCTCCTTCGGATGCGGGTGGGTATATGATGTCGCCCCAGGTCAGTTGTCGCTTTATTGGGGTTTGCTCGTTTTGCAAACGGTGAACCAACTAAAGCCCGCCGTTGCGATTCGCAAAATATCGCTTTCTTCCTAGAGTAATAAGTTAAAGCGATTACTGATTCAGAGTGGAACTCCGTTATCTTCTTTATTTTGCGACCGTAGCCGAACAGCAGAGCTTCACCCGAGCAGCGGAAAAGCTGCGCGTTGCTCAGCCCGCTATCAGCCAGCAGATCAAAACGCTCGAGGAAGAGCTGGAAGTACAGCTGCTCGTCCGCACCAAACGCTCGGTTAAGCTCACCGCTGCGGGACACGCTTTCCTTCGCGAGGCCAACGACATTCTCGATCGTGTTGACCAGTCGAAAGTGGAAGCACGGCGGGCGGCACAAGGAGAAACTGGCAGACTGTCTATCGGATTCAACGCGGGATCATCCCTCTTTTTGCCGGAGCTGATTCGAGCTTACCGCACGCAGTACCCAGCCGTGCGCATTCATCTTTACGACCAGACACCCAACGAGCAACTAGACGCTCTGGAGCTCGGACGCATCGACATGGGATTCACGCGTCCGTTGCCGAAAACACAAGCCGGACGTTTTGTGGAGCAGGTGGTTTATCGCGATTCCGTTATGACCGTGTTGCCCGATCGCCATGCGCTTGCCGGATTGCGAAAAATCAGGCTCGAGAAATTGGCCGATGAGGATTGGGTGTTCTTGAATCGCAGCTCAGTGCCGGAATTAGCGCGTGAATTTACCCTGCTCTGCACAAAGGCTGGCTTTTCGCCACGAGTTATCACTGAGGCCACAAGAATGCAGACCGTGTTGACGATGGTGGCCGCCGGAATTGGCGTCTCCTTGGCGCCTAGTTGCCTTCGCAGCTTTCACCAACCCGGCGTCACGTTTATTCCAATTCAGCCCGACCCGCCTCCACTTGACCTTGTCGCCGTCCGTCCTAAGGGTGAACCGCCGCCGACGGTTGCAGCTTTTCTCGACATGCTTCGGCAACAGCTTCCTTTGATCGTCCCCCGACACACGGCGCGCCTTCCGCGTGAGAGCGGTATTTAGCGAGCAGGGCTCTATCACAAAACGCCAGCTCGTTTGAAACCGAAATAAGGTGCTACCCCTCTTCGGTAATTCGGCGTTGCAACGTGCGGCGGCTCATTCCTAGCTCCTTTGCCACTTCGTGAACGTCGGTTCGCTTGCCGCCGAGTAATCGCTTGAGCACCCATTTTGCACGGCCTCTACGGCAACGGGCTGGTAAGCCGCGTTCACCTCACCAGGGAATCGTTGACACAATGATAACGGCAATTGAGACAAAAATCGACCTACGTGCAAGATCTTAGCGTCTTAGTTCGACTGGCGAAGCGCTAACCGAGGATTATTGCCTCAGCGCTTTGAGAACTCATCGAACCACTCAGATATCTAATGAAAATAAATCTTATCAGTTCTTTTCTTCCTGGTCCTCAGCTTCAATGGCGCGACCATGAAACGTTGATGTATTTTCTACCCTCGATGGAGCCGCCTACTGACGCTGCCAAGTTGCCGTATTCGCCTTTTTGGCAGAACGAGTTTTCGGTCGAGAGAGGCCTCTGAAATGGGGAGGGCTAATGACGTCTAATAGAGCTGCAATCAAACAAGATTTCGACTGGCTTCTCCGTGAGATGACGGGTTTCATGCGGACGCAAATTCTCGCAGTCGCTGCGTCACTCCGGCTTGCGGAACATCTCCAGGACGGTGGCCGCACCGCCGAAGATTTCGCGGCCCTCAGCGGCATCGAGCCGGCCATGGCATTTCGCTTTCTCCGGGCATGCGCGAAAATCGGTCTGACCGTGTGCGGCGATGGTCGTACGTTCAAGTCCACCCCGCGTCTGCAGGCTCTGCACGGGGAGACACCCGGCTCGATGCGTAACATGGCGATGGTGCTTGGCACCCGCAGCCAATACTTGATCTGGAGCGAATTTCTCACGGCGGTGCGCACGAACCAAGCCCAAGCCGCGAGAGCGCTTGGCGCTCCATTGTTCGACTATTACGCTGACCATCCCGACGAGGCAGCGATCTTTAGGGCGACTATGCAGAGCGTTTCCGAGGGCGTAGCGAGCGAGATCGCCAGAACGCTTGATACCTCGACCTATTCGATCGCTGTCGATGTCGGCGGCGCACACGGGGCGCTGGTGCATAGCCTGATGCGCCACAATCCGAACTTGCGCGGCATAGTTCTGGATCGGCCGGAAGTCGCTACAGCCGCAACCGCAGCCGCAGAAGCCCGAGGTCTGGCGGAACGGACCGAAGCGATTGGCGGCGATTTCTTCAAGTCGGTGCCGGCGGGGGACCTCTATTTGCTGAGGTTCATCCTCCACGATTGGGATGATGCCGATGCGATACGAATCTTGGAAAACTGTCGCCGCGCGATGAAACCGGACGCCCGTCTGGTCGTCATTGAGGCCTTCTTCGCCGAGCCCGGCGAACCGCTACCGGCGAACATGATCGATACGCAAGTCCCGCTTTTTGATCTGCACCTGATGCTGGCAGGGAATGGAAAGGAGCGCAGCCTCGCACAGTACAGCGTCCTGTTCAACCAGGTCGGTCTTCGCACGATCAAAACTACGCCGCTCGACAGTGGTTACATCGTGATTGAGACGGCTGCAGCCTGAACGGTCGGGACGCTAGACTCACTGGTCAAGCTCCTCGCCTGTGACCCCAGCAACGCAATCGGCTTCGGCAGTCCCGCGGGGCCGGTTGATGCCTATCAGGCTCGTGAACAGGGCAGCGCACAGCGCGGGCGTGCCGAGTGCGACAAAGCTGTCGCCGATCTGCCAGCCCCGGTTGACGAGTAGGCCAAGGGCGAGCGGTCCGACCAAAGAACCGAGTCGGCCGAGCCCCATGGCCCAACCAACGCCAGTGGAGCGAATGGCCGTGGAGTACAGCAAGGGAGCCAGCCCGATCAGGCCGGAGCTCGCAACACCAAGAAAGAAGCCGGCGAACCCCAAGAGCACAAGGACGAGTGCGATGGATTGGCTTGCGTGACCCACGGCGCCGAGGGTCATGGCGCTGCCAAACAGAGCGGTCGGCAGAACGCGTCGAGCAGCGAAGCGACTCACCAGAAACCCGGCAAGCGGCGTTCCGACCACGCTGCCCAAGGCGAACAGCGCGACGGAGACCGATGATTGCGGGCCGTCGATTCCTGCTCTTTGGAGCAATGTTGGTGTCCAGGCTCCGCTGGTTGCCACCATCAGGAAGGTGACGAAATAGCTAGCCCACAGCAAAACGGTCCCGCCGGCTCTGCCAGCCGAGAAAAGCTGCCACACCGGCACGCCCCTGGCCTTTTTGTCGTTGATGACGAATTGACACCCGGACGCAATGTTAACAGTCGGCCTGATCCGGACCAGTAGATCTCCAATGTCTCGCCAGGCTGCCCCACGCATCACCAGGAACTCGATCGAATCGGGCAGTGCGCGGATCAACACGATCGATAGACCGAGCGGCAGAATGCCTCCGATATAGAACAACGACTGCCAACCAACCGTATCGACCAGCCGCGACCCGAGCAATCCGACTATCACCCCGCCGAGCGGGACCCCGGTCCATAGCAGCCCAATCACCGCCTGCCGGTTTGACCGCGGTGTATATTCCGCCGCGAGACTGATGAAGCTTGGCATCGCACCGCCCAGACCGACTCCTGCGAGGAAGCGGAACAGCAAGATCTGCGGCAGCGTTGCCGCGCTTGCAGTACAGAGGGTGAACACGCCAAACGTGGTAGTAGCGCCGATCAGCACGCACCTACGCCCGTAGCGATCTGCAATCGGTCCAAGCCCGAATGCGCCCAGCATAAGGCCGAACAGAGCGGCACTGAAAAGGAGGCCGAACTGGTTCGGCCCAATGTGCAGAGGTCCCGCCATCGCTGGTGCGGCCACGCCGACAGCCAGCAGGTCGAATCCGTCGAGCAGCGCCACGAGACCGCACAGCAGGATGATCCTGATCTGCAACGGCCCGGGAGGACACCGGTCAACCAATTCGGTGATGTTAACGGAAGTAGATGCTGACATAAGTTTTACGATTGGTCAGGGAGTGGGAGTAATGAATCCTGTGCTTTCAGGATCGGCGCGTTTCTGTCCCAACTGCCGTAAATGCTGTCCGATTGCTGGCTTTGCCTAACGAACCCGTCTCTGGCTGCTCGCATTCCGAAATCATCGTCAATAACAATTTACGGTCCGGGTAGCCTGGAGTGACGGTGGACAAGTCCTGAATCTGAGCAACTTCACTAACGGCAAGATCTTGAGCTACCTGCATCCGAAATCAGCCGATTTCCTTGATTGCGATCGATACCCACGGATCTCGGCACTAGTCTTCGAAAGCGGATAGCAATTGAAACAGGAATGGCGGCAATTCGGACAGGATTTCATCTTCCGGAAAAGTTGTAGTGTTGCTTGGGAGACATGGAGAAATTTTCTTTAACAACCGAATCGCTTCCGCGTGTCGTTCGAGAGCGGGATTGCAGCATTCTCAGAGTGTTAGCAGCAAATGTTCAGTTTTTAGTTGGTCCGCAAGAAGACGACGAAAATCCGTGCATACTGAAAGGAACAATCGCTCCTGGAACGTCAGTACCCTTTCATAGTCACGACATCCCCGAAGTGTTCTTTATCCTTTCCGGCAATATTGAAGTACTCCTCGACGACGGCGGCAGTTTGCGCTGGATCGAAGCCCGTGCGGGAGATCTCATCGAAATGCCCAGCAACGCGAAGCACGCGTTCAGGAACAAGTCGCGGAACCCGGTGAGTACTTTGGTTTTTACGACCTCCAGGCACGGACGCTACTTTCAGGAAATCGGCAGACCGGTGGTCTCTGGGGAGAGCGTTCAGCCACCGACTCCGGATGAAATTGAACATTTTCGGAAAATCGCGGAACGTTATGGGTACTGGCTGGCGACTCCGGAAGAAAACGCGTCATTCGGCATTACCCTGCTGTAGGTGATTCTGATTTCAGACCTCACTCGAGCACTCGAGCAGTGTATCCAGCGCCGCAACGATCGCCGAGAACCACCTACCGACGTCACGCCTCAGATTGCCGAGCAAGCCGGCGCGAAACTAAAAGACAGTAGGGAGGAAATAGGAAATAGTTATGTCACTCCCCGATGGGCCAAAATCTCCTCAAATCTGGCAAAAGCTCCAGTGGATTGCGACGCCATTCTCGTTGATGCGGAGCTGCAGCCAGCGCTACGGCGAGAGCTTCAAGATAGCGCTCAGCCGGGGATTATCTCCGGTGGTCTTCATCAGCAATCCCGAAGCCTTACGGCTTATTTTAACCAGCGACGATTCTGATTTGTTCGATGCGCCTGGTGAACTAAACGCGGTACTCGAACCTCTGCTGGGAACAGAATCCGTGATCGGACTGAGTGGTGATCGCCATCGGCGGGTTCGCCGATTGTTGATGCCCGCCTTTCATGGAGAGCGGATGCGCTCTTATGGAGAACTCATTCAAGGCATCACCCAAGAGGTGATGAACGAAAGAGACGTGAGGAGAGCCTTTTCCGTGCGGAAGGTCATGCAAAAGATTTCCATGCGCGTTATCCTACGAGCGGTTTTTGGTCTGCATGAGGGTCGCCGTTACCGGCAACTCGAGAAGCTTTTGGGGACTATGCTCGATAAATTGAGCAATCCATTCAGTGTAAGCTTCCTGTTTTTCCCGATCCTCCGACAGGATTTCGGGCGCCTGAGTCCGTGGGGGAGCTTCGTCCGTTACAGACGGCAGATAGACGACCTCATTTACGAGGAAATCGCCGAGCGTCGGGCTCATCCACAGATCGCGCGGGATGATATCCTATCTTTGCTTATGTCCGCCCGGGACGAGGCCGGCGAGGCTCTGACGGACTCGGAATTGCGCGATGAGTTGATGACACTCTTGGTCGCCGGTCATGAAACGACTGCCACTGCGCTGACGTGGGCCTTATACTGGATTCACAAACTGCCGGCCGTACGCAAGCAGCTGTTAAACGAACTTCAGGCGCTCGGCGGCTCGTTCGATCCCAACGCCCTATTTCAACTACCTTACCTAAACGCTATTTGTTGTGAAACGTTGCGGATTTATCCTGTGGGGATGCTGACGTTTCCACGGGTCACGAGAACCCGGGTTGAGCTGATGGGTACTGAACTTGAACCAGGGACCATCGTGGCTGGCTGCATCTACCTGGCCCATCGTCGCGAGGATGTCTTCCCGGATCCGGATGAATTCAAGCCCGAACGGTTCTTGGAACGCCGTTACTCTCCTTTCGAGTATTTACCGTTCGGGGGAGGCGTCCGGCGTTGCATTGGCATGGCGTTTGCCCAATTCGAGATGAAATTAGTAATCAGCCGCATTGTATCGGACTTTGAACTCGCGCTGAGCCCCACTCGCCGTGTGCGGCTGGTACGCCGCGGATTGACCTCAGGCCCATCTCGCCTTCGAATGGCCATCAAGCAAAGGTTGACAAAGTCCACCCCCATTCCAGGAAGTCTTAGAGTCGGATAGAAATGCTTTCGCAGGACAAGCCCATCAGGGCATTGACTTACACGGCCCGCCTCATTCGACCAAATAAGCCAGCGCCGTTACGGTGCGCGGGTGTACCTACGAAGGCGTTTGGGACTCGAATGACGGCAACTCAGACAAGAATCATCGCCCAGCTAGCGAGCACGGTTAGTTACCGCTAATGAAGAATGTTTCGAGAACCCGATCGGTTCCCACACGTAGTTCGGAACGATGATTGCCGCCAGGTGGATGTATTCGGGGCCAAGTTCTTAGTTCGAAGCCTGGAAGCGCCACCCGATAAACTATTTATAACATCATCACACTTTATTGCTTTATTAGCACATGACCCTAAGTTTTCCCTTCTGGCGACCGAGAACACTTCAGACGGACCGCAGACATCCAGGGGCTGCACATCGGGTGTTGCTACGATTACCAGGCCCAGCGGCCGAGCGGGGTTGGAACGCACCGCAGCGCGATTCCCGAGAACGCCAGACATGCCTAAGGTAAATTACTAACTAAATACGCTGCAGAAATCGCCGGATCGCCGAGCGCTCCGAAATCCAAACGCCGAACGCCAAATGCGGAGCGGATTCAGTCGTCGGCCACCAAGCTAACATTGTCAACAGTCTGTTATTAGGGACGTCATACCGCGATTCAGACAGGAACTACGGCAATTGGGACAATTATCGACAGGTCTTACTAATCTTGTTCTCTACTCCCGCTAACCCAGCGGTAGGCGCGGCGCGACCGCTCCGATCCCGCTGAAGGACTCAAAGTGCAATCCACAACCACTGACGTTAACCGTCTGGGCGGTAGCCTTCCAAGTCAGTCGAGCGTCGCCGCCAAATCGCTAAACAGGAACTCACAGCGGCGCGCAGAAGGGCCATAACCTAACGATCGTTGAGCTGCTTGAATCGCTCTATTGCTTCCTCCACCAGTCTGAGCGTCAGTGCCTCGGCCGGCATTTCTCTTCCCAGCGGTGAGGCTTGACCCGACCAGAACGGCGTGAAGTCGCTGTTCCTCTTTTGCTCCGCCATAGTCCGCAATGGCGCTAGCTCCCCCATAGGTAGTGGGAAGTCCGGTAAAGCATCCGAGATCGGGCCAACCTCGAGCGCTAGCCGGTTAACTAGGACGCGCGCAGGTCGCCCTGTGAACACGTTTGTAAGGAGGGTCGTGTCCGCACGCGCTTGTCGCAGGGCATCGCGATACAAGGAGGGTGTTGCTGCTTCAGAACACCGGAGATAGGCAGTCCCGATCTGCGTTCCGGCCGCCCCAAGTGCAAATGCGGCGGCAATGCCACGGCCGTGGGCAATCCGCCAGCGGCTACGACCGGCACGCTAACAGCGTCAACAACCTGCGGTACCAGCGCCAATATCCCTGGTTGCGAGGCGCTTGTACGGTTAAGGTTCGGCCCAAGGAACATACCCCGATGACCGCCGGCTTCATAGCCCTGTGCGATGATAATATCGACGCTGCGAGCTTCCAGCCAAAGTGCCTCAGCAACAGTCGTCGCTGACGCCATGACGCGGCAATCAGCCGCCTTGACCCGGGCCAGCAGCACCGAGTCCGGAAGGCCAAAATGAAAACTCACCACTTCCGGTTTAGTATCCTCGACGACCCTACACATGGCGTCATCGAACGGTGCGATATCGATGCGCGGGTGCGGCAGCTCGGAGTGAATCCCAAGCTCGCGATAGTACGGCGACAACCGGTCACGCCAAGCCTGTTCGCGGTCAGCATCTGCTTTTGCCTGGACATGACAAAAGAAGTTAACGTTGATAGGCTTGTGAGTCAGCGCCCGCAACGCTTGGATCGTCTTCGCTACGAGCTCGGGTTGCATCGCAGCGCAAGCGATCGAACCTAAGCCGCCGGCGGCGCAGACGGAAGCGGCAAGTTCGACCGTGCCGATTCCCGCCATCGGCGCAAGCACAATCGGGTGCTCAATCTGCAAAAGGTCGATTAGTCGGCGGTCCGGCCACATAGTTCTCGTCGTTAAGGTCCATATATGTCTTGTATACTGATGGATGACTTATTTTCGATGGATAGCGGGATTGATACTCGCCCGCTGAAAATGTAGCCATCCTCCGATTGCGACGTCTGCAGATGGCGCTTCGCACCTCCTCGCGTGTATTCCCTCTTAGCCTATTTCTTCGGACCCGTAACTAGTCTACTGTCTCGTAATTCTCTTTAATAAAATGCGGTGCCCTGTATACTGCGGGGATGACAGGTCGACCGAAAGCAAATTTGGAGCTCAGCACAGTGCAGCGGCAGGAATTAGAACGTATAGCGAGAGCTGGCACCGGTGAAAGACGGATGGTTTTCCGAGCGCGCCTGATCCTAGAATGCGCTACCGGAGCGGATAACGTGCAAGTGGCCAAGCGCTTAGGCACGACCGAACAGACTGTCACGTTGTGGCGGGGTCGTTTCCTACAAGAAGGCATGGGAGGTTTGGCGGACTTGGCCCGCAGCGGGCGCCCAGAACGCATTAAGCCGGCGCTCAAGGGCAGAATCTTAAGTGAAGCAGTCAGGCCACCAGCGACGTTGGGACGGTGGAGTACCCGTTCGATGGCCAGGCATCTGGGCGTATCAAAGGCAACCGTGCAGCGTGTCTGGTCCACCAATGACATTAAGCCGCACCGGACGCGGATATTCAAATTGTCATGCGACGAGCAATTCGAAGCCAAGTTCTGGGACGTGATCGGGGTTTATCTCAATCCGCCAGACAATGCGGTGGTGCTCTGCTGCGATGAAAAAAGTCAGTGTCAGGCGTTGCAGCGGAGCCAACCCGGTTTGCCTTTAGCCCAAGGCCATATCCGGACGGTCACTCACGATTACTATCGGCATGGAACTGTGACCCTTTTCGCCGCACTCGATTACCTCAGTGGGAAAGTCATTAGTCAGGTGGCGCCACGCCATCGGCATAACGAGTGGCTCAAATTCTTGAAGAAACTCGATTCCGAAATCGCCGGGGACTTAAGCATTCATCTTATCGTGGACAACTATTCGCCGCACAAACACCAAAAGGTCCGTCGCTGGCTGGAGCGTCATCCGCGCTTTCATCTCCACTTCACGCCCACCAGCGCTTCCTGGATGAACATGGTCGAGCGCTTCTTCCGTGATCTCAGCCAACAAGCCATCCTGCCGGGGAGCTTCGGCTCGGTCGCCGAACTGGTCGACACGATAAATCTCTACCTTTCACAACATAACTTGGAACCAAAACGCTACGTCTGGCATGCCAACGGCCAAGAAGTTCTCAACAAAATCCACAGAGCTTGGGAGGCCGCCACAAATCCTGCTGCTTCCTAAAGCGATTTACGAGACAGTAGACTAGCACGATGTGCCAATAACCGAGAAATACATTTATGACGACCTTCTTGGAGGCCCAGACGGCCCGTTGTGCAATCAAGGTGACTTTGGTCACGAGCATTCGCTCCCCACGGTCAAACGAGAATTTGGCGACGGCGGTTGATTGCTGTCGCTCGCGGCGTTTCCTGGAGTCCCGCTCTTTTGTAGGGCTCTCCACTCGGTGGGTGTGACACGTTCCCACACCCGGAACGCGCGGAGAAAGGAGTTGGGGTTTTCATAACCAACCAGAGAGGCGGCTTGGCTGAGTCCCAACGACGGGTGCTGGAGGTAGATGCGAGCCAGTTCTCTACGGGCGTCACTTAAGAGCTGCCGGAAACTGCTACCCTCTCGGGCGATTCGGCGTTGCAATGTGCGGCGGCTCATTCCTAGCTCCTTTGCCACTTCGTCAATGTTAGTATGCTGGCCGCCGAGTAATTGCTTGAGCACCCATTTCGCACGGGAAGAAGTTGTTTGCTGCATTTTTAGCCATGCGATTTCACGGTCGACTTTAGGGTTGAGCGCGGCCAGCAGTTCGGGGTTGTAAGTTGCGAAAGGAAGTTCGAGATCGCCGGTCCGGAACACGATGGTATTTCGGGGCGCCTTGAATCGAACGCAGCATCCATAGTGCGCTTCGTAGATTTCCTGATTGCTTACGGTTCTCGTCAGCTCGACGCGCAGTGGATGCAACGGCTGTTGAATACCTCGTCGCGCGGTTTCGAGCGTAAGTGCGAAAGCAGAATCAAGAAAAAGGGCCGGAGCCGCCTCATTCAGCAGTGCCCCAGTAAACTCGATACTGAACTCGTTCTTGGTTTTGACAATTCGCATGTGCTCGGAGAAGTTGAGAATCGCAGAGCGAGCCAGATGTGGTAAGGCATCCCTGAACGTTCGGGCATGTCGGGCCGCAATGGTGGCGGGGTGACGCGGATTGAGAGCGCCGATTCTGAGCCCGATTGCAGGGTCGTCGCTGACCTCTCCTAAGGTGTGCCATAGTCTGAAGAATTGCTCGGGCGAAATCATACCATCGCCTGAACTGCAGAGAGCAGGCGGAAGGCCGCTTTTGCGAAGAAGGAATGCAGGGTCGATGCTCACGGCTTTTAGCCTGGACAGAACACACTGGTGGAGTCTGAACTTGTTCATCGCTTGTGGCAGACAATTGTGCAGTACGCAGTCGAAGACTCCAAAAATTTATCTTGCCAGGGCTTGTTATAGGTCCAAGTGGGCATGATTACGGGCGAGTTCGATAATGGCGCGGCGCAGGCCGCGAGGACTTCTTGTAATAAGGCAATCATTGGATAGAACAAGAGCGAAATCGATTGATTGAAGCCAGGGGCGAGAAAAGTATTACCTCGCGATATTGAATACCATTCTCTTGGAAAATGGCCTCCTTTTTGTTCTGATCGCCGTAATTGGCGTCCGAACCGCCAGCTTATTTAGCGCTCTTCCATTCCCGCGACACCGGCTTAAAGCGACCTGTTCATGCTCTGATTTTTCAAGTTTCGCGCTGGAAATAAGCCTCAGTCCTTTCCCTGCCTCTCCTTGAAACAATCGACGATTATTTCTGTTGTCAGTCGATCGCTTGTCTTGCCCGCGCATAACCGCATGGTCGACCGTACATGGATGTTTTTGCGCTTTGGCGCAAATAGGCCGGAGGCACTTTATGCTACCCCGCTAAAAATTTGATGGCTGAGTTCGGGAAATTCCATTTATCCAAATAAGTCTTTCTCCGCACCCGACGTTATACCAACAGAACTTTCTGGGGTACCTCGCTAACGTGCTCGCCGCCGCGGACGAGCTTCGAACAGCCGACAGAACTGCCCAGAAGCAGCTTGCCCGCATTTACGTAGTGTCGTTGCTGCACATTGTAGTGTTGTGCAACGACGTGGAGGTCACGCAACCGCCGTTGCAGCGGTGAGGTCTCATAGAGCGCGCTGCTACCGGCTAGCGCAAAGCACGCATCGGCGGCGCGAACGCAGGTGGTCGCGAGCAATATCGCGGTCTGCGTGGCCTGGGTATGGAGCGCCTCGTCCTTCAGCGTTCCGGCAAGCGCGTGGCGCCAATGGCTTCCTGCCTGGACCTGAAGAAAGGCCCGCGCCGCCCTCAATTCGGCTGCGATACGACCGAGTTCGCCTTGGAATGTTTCCGAATCCCGCATCGGCACAGAGGCCTGCAACTGCTGCCGGCCCGTTTTGGCGAGTTCGACGAGTTCGTCCAAGGCGCCCTCAGCCATACCGACGGAGACGGCGCCGAGCATCAACGGAAGGACTGGCAGCACTGCTTGATAAAGCGGTCCCGGCAGGCACGGTACGCCGTTCGCGAGATCGAAGAAATTCCCCGCCGAGACGACCGTGTCCCTGAGTGTGATGTGATGGCTCCCAGTACCCTTGAGCCCTGCGACGTACCAAGTGTCCTCGATCTGCCAGTCGCCCGCCGGTAAGAAGAAGCCCTGGACGAGCGGCGGCCCTCCCTCTCCGGCCGGTCCGGAGAGTGGCTTCCCGCCCTCGGTCATGACGCAGAACCCGAACATCCACTCGGCATGCTGGCAACCGCTAGCGAACGGCCATCGTCCGTTGACCCGCCAGCCGCCAGCCACCGCCGCAGCCCTCCCTACAGGCTGGGCCGAGCCGGCAATGATCACGTCGGGGCCATTCTGGTAGATCTGCTCGTAGGCGTGCCGCGGCAGCAAGGGCGCAAAAATGCCGTGTGCGGCGCCGATCATCGAGATCCAGCCAACCGAACCGTCGATTCGGCTGAGCGCTCCGAAGACCTCCAGCGCCGCCGGCATATCGAGCTCCAGCCCGCCATGGCTCTGAGGCACAAACATGCGAAAGATGCCAATCGATCTCAGTGCTTCCACCAGATCGGGCGGCATTCGGCGACCGGCTTCGATCTCCGCGACGCGCGAGGTGATGCCGGGCGCCAATTCCCGGATATGGGCGAGCAGACGTTGCGTTCTGTTTATCATAAGTTTTCGAAAATGGCTATTTCTTGGCGAAAGGCCGGTTGAGGTCCGCGCGACATCTCATTGATGCGGTGCGGCCGCGCATACGCATTTAGATAGACAAGCTACTCGCGCGCGTTTGCGTAGAAGGTCTCGCCGTTCTGAATCCCGCATCGGCACAGCGACCTGCAGCTGCTGCCGGTCCGTTTTGGCAAGCTTGACCCCTTCGTCCAAGGCGCTCTCGGCTATACCAACGGAGCTGGCGCCATGCATCAGCGGAAGGAGTTGCAGCACGGCTTGATAAAGCGGTCCCGACACACACGGTACGCCGCGCTCGAGATTGACATCCAACAGGTCCGCATCTTCGTCTAGGTAAACCTTAACTGACATAATAGAAGTATTCGGTTGAGAAACATCATTCACATTGGGCACTCGCAATTTACCCCGTCCGCACCAGATCGCTGCGGCCCGAAGTTTTCCATGACTTCGGCAATTGGTTTAGCTTGCTTTCATTCGCCGACTCCGCTTCATCATTTCTCATTGATAGTAATTGGTAGTCCAACCTGTCCGGCATAGAAAACAACTAGCTCGACTGGTTCGTCTGTAGTGAAACCTCGATGCGTCGTCTGCACAGTTTCCGCCACCGTTTGACCCGCGTGCACAATCGTGCGCTCGCCGGTGTCTCGTTTTTCTATTGTCAGATGTCCAGATAGGACGTAGCCAACACTAATCACCGGGTGATCATGCCAATGCAAAGCTGTATTCGGCGGAACCGTGATCCGGAGCACCGTCAGCTGCGGCTGTCCAGTAGGATAGCATTGATAGTTTTTGCCATCCCACGATTGCGTCGTCTGCAGAATCTGTTGTACCTGTATTTGTGGCTCGGCGTCACTTCGGTCAATTAGACCGGCAGTTTCCGGTGTTTCGACAATTCCGTCCATATTACGTATGGGACGTGCAGTGAGAAACCTAGTGTAGGTCCATAGAGGCTTGCTAATTCCTCCCAATAGAATCTCCGACATACCGTTGCCGTGATCATCTCGAATTACCCGAGCTAGCATTCCGGGAATGAGATAATAGGCGCCGCCATCTTCCAGAATTTGCAGCTCCGCTAAGTCCGTCCGGTGGCCGGCGATTTGCCGCACCTCCTTTTCCGTCGCACAAGCGTATGGTCCATCAATGGTGACCCAGCGATACCCCTTTGCTACTAAGTCCTTGACCTTTGTCCCGGCCGAGTATCCCAGTTGAGGCAAATCATCCGCCCAAGCGATGCATGTCAAGCTTAGGCCAATTACAGAAATAACTGAGATCCCATTTTTCATGATTGCTCCTATTCCTAGCGTCGGCCACGAAGAAACGTCTTGCGTCCCGCTCCCCCTTTGGCTAGATGAGCTGCTTTCGAATAGGCGGCCACGGCGCCCGGTTATCTGTGTCACAAAGAGCCCGCTGAGCATCCGTATCATCTGTTCGAAATCTTTGTCCGTTGTCTTCAAGTTAGTGACCATAACATCAGTTCCATTGATGCTTCTTTCCTGATTGAGCGTAGAGGCGAGGCGCGGGTCGGTTGTGAGGTTTATTTACGTAGTCAAAGTTTAATTGCCTAGCTCGCCAGTTCTGGTGCTGGCCTAAGACAGTGCCAGTTAATCGCGTTTATGAGAGCCTTCTGTTTAGGTAAGTTACGTTGAATCGACCTCTTCCGGCGATTCGTTACCCTATTAAGCATCCAGCGATTTCGTCTTTTGCTCTCCTTACAATAGGAGGACCGTCTAATAGCGTAAGTGGTTTGAGAACATGCCTGACCTTCAATGGCCATTTTGAGGTGTTGGCATAAGCACTTCAGAAGTGCGGAGATGTTTACCGTAAAATCGTGTACGATCTCCAGAGTCTCCAAGCGTCGAATATGAACTGCATACGCGCTCATTGTCAGACGTGTCGTCGTTAGCGACGGGGGCGCTGAGATTGGTTCGCGACTTTGCATGCGCCAGAAATTCGATTTCGCGAGGCCGTCGTCCAATTTGCCCGAGCGAAATCCGGGTGGACGCCAATGGGAATAGCCCGGGGAGGCTCGCCTATCCGGCGACCGCTTACCCTCCCCAAACTTCCACCAGGTTCCTTTTGCTCGTTCGAGCTCTTCTGCGGGCCATCTATTTCGAGAACATAAAGCCCATACCCAGATAGTAAGGCGCGCGCATCCGCTTCAGTGAATCGAAAGAACGCCAGAAAATCTTGAACTAACTCTCGGACAGCGATTAAAAGGAGCGAGTGGTGAAGACCCGTTGTTTTCATTGTTACTTAATTAAAAGGTAGAGGAGCCTGATGGTGTTATTCAGATGACGAACGAGAACTTCTCGAGTCGCTCAGTACCTCCTCGGATTTATTGATTCTTGCCGATTTCTTCGGACCCGTAACTAGCACGACATGCCATTGTCGTCTGTGGCTCGTCCCTGGTGTCTGCATATCGGTCAGCCTCACCGCCATTGAATAGGCCAGAGGCAGTGACTAACAATTAGCGCCTTTTTTTGCCGCGTGCTGACTTCTACTTCCTACGTTCCAACCCCCTTCGCTTAGGCATTAGTGTAACCGCCGGCTTTCTTTTGAGCTCGGGTCAACACTCCTCAAATTAAGATTTGATGGCGAGTTGGGGACTTGTGTCGATAGTGAAAAAAATGTTTAACCAGGCGGATCTGCCCCGTTAATGCAGGCTTGCCCGCTGGAGGAGGCCCGGCGCGCAGCATCCGGAATCTCACCGAAGATGCACTACGGTCGGGCCACGTGACCTCCAAATTCGCTTGGGAAAATTCGATTTATCCAAATAATTGGTGATCCCTACACGACGTTATATCGACGGAATCATCTGCAGTACCTCGGTAGCGTGCTCGCCGCCGCGGAATACGTCAGGCGCCGACGGTCTTCGAACTGGCGATGGAACTGCCCAGAAGCAGCTTGCCCGCCTTTACGTAATGTCGTTGCTGCACACCGTAATGTTGCGCAGAGGTGTGGAGGTCGCGCAGCCGCCGTTGCAGCGGGGAGGTCTCATAGAGCGCGCTGCTCCCGCCGAGCGCAAAGCACGCGTCAGTGGCGCGAACGCAGGTGGTTGCAAGCCATATCGCGGTCTGCGTGACCTGCGTGAGGAACGCCCCGTTCTTCAGGGTTCCGCCAAGTGCGTGGCGCCAATGGCTTGCTGCCTGGACCTCGAGAAACGCCCGCGCCGCCCTCAGTTCGGCTGCGATACGACCGAGTTCGCCTTGAAATGTTTCCGAATCCCGCATCGGCACAGTGGCCTGCAGCTGCTGCCGGCCGGTGTTGGCAAGCTCGACCAGTTCTTCCAACGCGCCCTCGGCTATACCCACGGAACTGGCGCCGTGCAAAAGCGGAAGGAGTTGCGGCACAGCTTGATAGAGCGGTCCCGGCAGGCACGGTACGCCGTTCACGAGATCGAAAAGATTCGCCGCCGAGACCAACGTGTCCCTGAGTACGATGTGATGGCTCCCAGTACCCTTGAGCCCTGCGACGTGCCAGGTGTCCTCAATCTGCCAGTCGCGCGCCGGCAGGAAGACGCCTCGGACCAGCGGCGGCCCCCCCTCGCCCGCCTGTCCCGGGAGCGGCTTCCCGCCCTCGGTCACAACGCAGAGTCCGAACATCCAGTCGGCATGCTGGCAACCGCTCGCAAACGGCCACCGTCCATTGATCCGCCAGCCGCCAGCCACCGCCTCGGCCGTACCTGCAGGAACCTGGGCTGCCCCGGCAATAGTGACGTCCGGGCCGTTCTCGTAGACCTGCTCGTAGGTGTCTCGTGGCAGCAAGGACGCGAACATGGCGCACCCGCCGCCAATCATCGCGCTCCAGCCAACCGAACCGTCGATTCGGCTGAGCGCTCCGATGATCTCCAGCGCCGCCGGCAGATCGAGCTCCAGCCCGCCATGGCTCTGCGGCACGAACATGCGAAAGACGCCCATCGATTTCAGCGCTTCCACCAGATCGGGCGGCATTCGGCGACCGGCTTCGATCTCCGCTGCGCGCGAGGTGATGCCGGGTGCCAATTCGCGGATATTGGCGAGCAGACGTTTAGTTGTGTTTGTCATATGTCTCCGAAAAGGTATGTCTTGCCGATGGATGGCCGGCGAGGCCGACAGCGGTGCTCGTAGAAAAATTTAACCATTAACTTCATTACGGCATCGGCCACCCCCGTCATTTCCTCGCGGCTCCGTCCGGTCTTTCCGACAACGCGCACGCCTTGCAGCAGGCATTCCTGGCAAAACGCTACCAAGCCGAATGAGAAGAGGCTTGTCGGCCCGAAGCTGTCATCAAACCGCAATTTGACAATGGGCCGCGCTTGCAACGCCCGAAAACTATCGGAAGTGGATGCCATAACTCGCCGCCAATTCCATCACGTTTTGAATCGCGACCGGCGGTGGTTCAGTGGGAGCCGGAGCACCTTCCGGAGCCGTGACAGCCGTTGCGTCAATGAAATTCTCGAAACCTGCCGGCGAGAAAACAAGCAGGTAGCGATTCTCTGTTGTGCCGGTGTTTTTAAGCTGGTGCGGGATATTCCGCGGCGCCAACAGGGTATCGCCAGATCGCAGCAGAAAGCTTTGATCACCCACCTCGACCTGAAGTTCGCCTGAAAGCACGTAGTACGTCTCGTCCTCTCGTGCGTGGATATGGCGTGGAACCCCGATACCGGGCGCAAGACATACGTCAAGCAAGCAATAAGCTCCGCCTGTGTCTGCACCGGTTAAACAGATTGAGCCAAGTCCTACGTCAAAATACCGGCGTTTAGGTTGCGCGCGGTGGGTAATTTTCAACGGTTGCTGCATCAAGTTCATTTTGTTCATTGGATATACTTTTGGACCTCCTTTTCAGAAACGGGAAACCGATCTCGATTCCTGCGAAGCCGAGTTATTCGGATGTTCACTTTGGGTTAACTAACACGAAAAATTTGCCGCCAGATTGTCCCAACCGCCGTGATCGTAGTCTTTCGACTGGCATCAAAATGAAACGATGTTAACGTCAGGAAATATTTAACTAACCTTCGGGCAAAGATTAACAAGAAACAGTGGGAGGACGCGTTGTTCTTCATGGTCCGGTCTTTCCTCACTCGCGGATCGCCTCAATTACAGAGGCAAATGAGGTGGTGGGGATGGTGCGCGATAATCGGAATCCGCCCGCGCTCAAGAGATTTTCCCACTCTGCACGCGTTCGTTCTTTTCCTCGCAGATGGGCGAGCATCCAAATGTCCAATGTCTTGGCGAATTGAGGTTCATTCGAATCTTCCACAATCGCCTCCACCACCAGCAGCTTGGCCCCGGGCTTAGCCGCAGCCTGGATACTCTTCAGAATGCGCACACAGTCGGCATCGCTCCAGTCATGCAGAATGTGTTTGAGCAGGTAAGTGTCAGCCCTACTCGGAACGCTCTCAAAAAAACTACCGGCCCTGAGTTCGACTCGGTGCTCAACGCCGCGGCTTCTGAGAAACTTAGAGGCGCCTTCAATCACGATTGGCAAGTCGAACAGTATGCCTCGCAGCAAAGGATATTTGGTCAGTAGGATAGACAGTACCAACCCCTGACTTCCCCCAATGTCCGCCAACGTACCTATAGCGGAAAAGTCGTAAGCCTCGGACACGGCAGCCCCAGTTTCCACCGTGAAGCTCCGCATCGCGTCTATGAAAATCTCCATCTCCTTGGGGTGCTGGGTCAAATATTCGAACATTTGCATCCCGTGAGCATGTTCGAACGCTGGAGTACCGGTGCGCACAGTGTGCTCGAGCTCGGTCCAAGCCCGCATCGTCCACGGCCGAAAGTTCATGCGCGCCATCCCCCGCATGGAGTACGGAACCTCACTGCGGAGCGTGTCGGACATCGGAGTCTGTCCAAAGCGCCCATCTTCTCGCTCAATGAAGACGCCGAAATTTGCGAGTGCACGTAGTAGCCGATACAAGGAAGGAGCATGAAGACCCATTGCGGCGGCAATTTCTTCGGCTGTCTTCGGACCCCTCTGAATCTGATCGGCGAGCCCCAGTTCTGCGGCTACGCCAACAATATCCGCAGCAAAGCGACCCGTCACCAAATCGTGCGCAGCGGCCAGCGGTGAAACGTGCGATTCACGCCGCTTATCGCTCTGCTTTTCCAATGGCTGGGTCACTGCAGGTGATGTAATCGTGCCTATCGATTTCTTTCTGACAACGTTCATATGGGTATTGTATGTTGCTAAATTACTTGTTCCGGATGAGTAGCGAGGTAATACGCGACTGCTGAAAATGTTAGTGGAAGAAACTCAACTATCTGCTAGGCCTTTTTATTTTGTCCAAGTTGCCCTATTCCCTCTTGGCCTATTTCTTCGGATCCGTAACTAGCACCACGCGCCTTTTTCTGCGTGTAACTGCACCAAAAGCGCAAAAGTTGGTCTGCAAAATTCACCGCGACCCTGTTGCCAGAAGCCTGGCGATTTATGTCCGGGCTGGAAATGACGTTGGCGCTACTAACTCTTTGTCCCCTAGTCGTTCTCCGAATACTCGTT
>Ga0207684_10001054_pt1 | contig 30850 bp, 28 predicted proteins | sample KBSK5501metaG_FD_184342 | JGI IMG/M metagenome (GOLD analysis project Ga0207684, IMG submission 184342) | Corn, switchgrass and miscanthus rhizosphere microbial communities from Kellogg Biological Station, Michigan, USA - KBS K5-50-1 metaG... | ecosystem: Host-associated > Plants > Roots >... | reverse complement strand
GGCGCGCGGCCTGCCCAAGGCGGCGGCGGCGGAGGCCCGGCTGAGGGCGATCAACTCCGAGGTGGCGGTGCGCGGCGTGGTGGCCGATCTTGCCGCCGACAACGCGGCCGATCTGCTCGAGGGCGCCGACCTCGTCCTCGACGGCACGGACAACTTCGAGACGCGCTTCCTGCTCAACGACGTGTGCGTGCGCGGCGGCATCCCGTGGGTCTACGGCGCCTGCGTCGGCTCGTACGGCCTCGCCCTCCTCGTGCGGCCGCGCGTGACGCCGTGCCTGCGCTGCGTGCTGGAGGAGATGCCGGGGCCCGGCGGGCCCACCTGCGACACCGTGGGAGTCGTCGCCCCCGTCGTCCACGTCGTGGCGGGGCTGCAGGCGGCCGAGGCCCTCAAGCTCCTGGCCGGCCGCACGGAGGACCTGCGGTCCGGTGTCGTCACCGTCGACGTGTGGAAGGGCCGCTTCGAGGTGATGGACCTCGCCGGGCGCGCGCCGTGGTGCCCGGCCTGCACCGAGGGCCGGTACGACTATCTGGCGGCGGGGACGGGCACCGGATCGGCGGTGCTGTGCGGGCGCGACGCCGTGCAGGTGCGCCCGCCGCGGGGAACGCACGTGGACCTGCCCGCGCTCGCGGGGCGTCTTTCCGCCTCGGGCGACGTCGCCGCCAACGATCACCTCGTCCGCTTCCGGGCGCCGGGGACGGAGATGGTCGTGTTCGGCGACGGGCGGGCGATCGTCAAGGGCGTCAAGGACGCCGCGCAGGCGCGGTCGATCTACGCCCGCTACGTGGGGAGCTGAGGCCGTGAACGGCGCATCGCACCGGCTCGTGCAGGTCCCGCCCGGCGTGCAGTGCTTCCTGGGCGACGAGGCGCGCCGCCGCCGCAGCATCGAGGAGCGCGTCATCGCGGTCTTCGAGGGCTGGGACTACGAGGAGATCATCCCGCCCCTCTTCGACTACGCGGACGTGTTCGCGAGCCAGGCCCTGCTGCCCAAGACCTACTCCTTCGTCGGCCGCGACGGGAGCCTCCTCGCGCTGCGGCCGGACTTCACGAGCCTGCTCGCCAAGATCGCGGCCGGCCGGCTCGCGGGCCGGCCGGCGCCGATGCGCCTCTACTACTCGGGCGAGGTGCTCCGCTACGAGCCGCCGCGCGCCGGCCGGCAGAGCGAGCTGTACCAGATGGGGCTCGAGCATCTGGGAGGCGATCCCCGGGCCGCCGACGCCGAGGTGCTCGCGATCGCCGCCGAGTGCCTGGACGTCCTCGGCGTGCGTGGCTTCGTCCTCGCCCTCGGCCACGTCGGCGTCGTCGGCGGCCTCCTCGCGGGCGCGGCCCTCGACGCCGCGACGCTGGAGCGGCTGCGTGAGCGCGTGGAGGCCAAGGATCCCGCGGGCGTGCGCGACGCGCTGCCGGCCGGAGCCGTGGCGGTGCCGGTGGCCGAGGCGCTCGTGCGTCTCACGACGCTGGCGGGCGACGCGCCGGTGCTGGCCGAGGCCGAACGGGCCCTCGCCTTCTGCCCGCCGGCCCTCGCCGCGGTCACCGAGCTGCGGCAGGTGGCCGAGGCGCTCCGCTCGGCGGGGCTCGGCGGCGGCCTCGCCATCGACCTCGGCGAGGTGCGGGGCCTCGACTACTACACCGGTCTCGTCTTCCGCGCCTACGCGCCGGGCCTCGGCTTCGAGGTGGGAGGGGGCGGACGATACGACACGCTGCTCGCTCGCTTCGGCCGGCCCATGCCCGCGGTGGGCTTCATGCTCGGCCTCGACCGGCTCGCGCTCCTCCTCGACCGGCAGGGAGCGCGGCCCGCTTCCGTGGCCGCGGCCGCCGAGGTGGTGGGCGGGAACGGCCTCGGCCCCGGGCTGCAGCGCGCACGAGAGAAGCGAGCGGCGGGAGTGCGCGTGCGATTCGAGGAGCGCTCGTGAGCCTCACGATCGCCCTCTCCAAGGGCAAGCTGCTCGCGGGCACGGAGGACCTCTTCCGGAAGGCGGGGATGCCGTTCCCGGCGAGCGAGGGCCGGCGGCTGGTCGTGCCCGTCGACGGCCTGCGCTTCCTCCTCGTGAAGGACATGGACGTGCCGACCTACGTGGAGCACGGCGTGGCCGACTGCGGCATCGCCGGCCGCGACGTCCTGCTGGAGATGGAGCCCGACGTCTACGAGCCGGTGGACCTCGGCTTCGGCCGCTGCCGGCTGGTGGTGGCCCGGCCGCGGGGAGCATCCGCCGCGGCCGGCACCTCCACCGTACGCGTGGCGACGAAGTATCCGCGCGTGGCCTCCGCGCACTTCCTCGAGCGCGGCCGCTCGGTGGAGGTGGTGAGGCTGGCCGGCTCCGTGGAGCTGGCCCCGGGCCTGGGGCTGGCCGACTGCATCGTCGACGTCGTGGAGACCGGGCGGACGCTGGAGGAGAACGGCCTGGAGGTCGTGGAGGACGTGGCCGCTTCTTCGGCGCGCCTCATCGTCAATCGCGCCAGCTACCACGCGCGTCGGGAAGAGATCTCCCGCCTCGTGGGCGCGCTCGAGAAGGCGAGGACGGCGTGAGGGTGGTGCGCTACGGCACGGCGGGATGGCGGCGCTACCGGGAGGGGTTGCCCCGGACGTCCACTCCCCGCCCCGCCGTGGAGCGTGCGGTGGCCGCGATCCTGCGCGCGGTCCGCCGGGACGGCGATGCGGCGCTCGTCCGCCTCTCCGCGCGCTTCGACGGCGTGCGGCTTCGCGCCGGTGACCTGCGGGTCCCCGCCGAGCGGATCCGCGCCCGGGCCCGGCGGGCCGACCCGGCCGTGGTCGCATCGCTGAAGGCCATGGCCGCGCGGATCGAGGCCTATCACCGCCGCCAGCGCGACCGCGGCTTCCGCCTCGTCCTTCGCGACGGCTCGCGGCTCGAGGAGCAGGTTCGCGCGCTCGATTCGGTCGGCCTCTACGTGCCGGGCGGCGCGGGCGCGTACCCGTCTTCGGTCCTCATGGGCGCGATCCCGGCCCGGGTCGCGGGCGTGCCGCGCATCCAGGTGGCGACGCCGCCGCGCACGCTGGAGTCGAGCCCGGCGGTCGCGGCCGCGCTCGTCCTCGTGGGGCTCGAGGGCGCGGTGTTCCGCGTCGGGGGCGCGCAGGCGGTGGCCGCCCTCGCCTTCGGCACCGCGACCGTCCCCGCGGTGTCGAAGATCGTCGGTCCCGGCAACGCGTTCGTCGCCGCCGCCAAGCGCCAGGTGCGGGGAATCGTCGAGATCGACCAGGAGGCGGGGCCGAGCGAGGTCGTCGTCCTCGCCGACGAGAGCGCCGACGCCGCGTGGGTGGCGGCCGATCTCCTCGCCCAGGCCGAGCACGGCAGCGGCGACGAGACGGCCGTCCTCGTCACGCCTTCGGAGGCGCTGGCCGCGGCCGTGCGGCGCGCGATGGTCCCCGGTCTCGGCTCGGTGTCGAACGCGGCCGCCGCGAGGCGCGCCCTGGGCCGCCACGGCGCGGTCGTCCTCGTGCGCGACCTCGACGAGGGCGTCGCCGCCGTGAACGAGCTCGCGCCCGAGCACGCCGAGGTCATCGCGCGCGGCGCCGCCGAGCTGGCGCGGCGGGTCGTCGCCGGGGCGGTGTTCGTCGGAGCGTGGGCGCCGGTGGCGGTGGGGGACTACGGCATCGGCCCCAACCACGTGCTGCCGACCGGAGGCGCGGCGCGACGGTCGTCGCCGCTGTCGGTGCGCGACTTCCAGCGGCGGCAGAGCGTCGTGCGCATGACGCCGGCGGGATTGCGCCGGGTCGCCCGCGGGATGGCGCGCGTCGCGGCCGCGGAGGGATTTCGTGGACACGCGCAAAGCCTGCTCCTGAGGATCGAGGGATGAAGGGCGCCGATCCCCTGCGTCACATCAAGCCGTCCGTCCGCTCGATCGCCGCGTATACGCTCGCCGCGCGCGAGGCCGCGGTGAAGCTGAACCAGAACGAGAACCCCTACGACCTGCCCGAGGCGGTCAAGCGCCGCGTGCTCGACCACGCCCGCGCCCGCCCGTGGTCGCGGTATCCCGAGTTCGATCCCAAGGAGCTCGTCGGGCGCCTGGCGGAGTTCTCCGGCTGGAAGCCCGACGGCATCCTGGCCGGCAACGGCTCCAACGAGCTGATCGAGGCGCTCCTGCTGGTGACGGTGGGTCCCGGCACGCGGGTCGTGATCCCCGAGCCGACGTTCACGCTCTACGCGCTGCTCACGAAGGTCCTCGGCGGCGAGGCCATCCGCGTCGCGCTCGGCCCCGAGCTGGAGTACCAGGCGGACGAGCTGCGGCGCGTCCGCCACGAGCTGGCGGCGCCGCTCACCATCGTCTGCTCGCCCAACAACCCGACCGGCGGGCTCCTTCCGGCCGAGGAGGTGTCACGCCTCTGCGAGGACGGCGACGGGCTGGTGGTCGTGGACGAGGCGTACCACGAGTTCTCCGGGCAAACGGTGGTGCCGCTCCTCGCCCGGCATCCGAACCTCGTGGTCCTCCGCACGTTCTCGAAGGCGATGGGGCTCGCCGGCCTGCGGGCCGGCTACCTGCTGGCGTCGCCCGAGATCGTCCGCGAGGTGAACAAGGCGCGCCTGCCCTACAACGTCAACTTCTTCACGCAGGCGGCCGCGCTGGCCGCCCTCGACGAGTGGGAAGCCCTGCGCGCCAACGTCGAGAAGATCGTCGCCGCGCGAGAGGACCTGCTCTATCGCCTCTATCGAGTGCCCGGGGTGCGGCCGTATCCGTCGAAGGCGAACTTCATCCTTCTCGAGCTGGCCGAGGCCGACCCGCGGACGGTCTTCGAGTCCGTGTACCGACGGGGCGTCCTCGTCCGCGACGTGACCTCCTACCCGCGGCTGCAGCGCTGCCTCCGCGTGACCGTGGGCTCGGAGCCGGAGAACGAGGCGTTCCTCTCCGCCCTCCGCCATGCCCTGGAAGAGCGGCGCTTCGGGAGGGCGTGATGGCGCGCCGCCAGGGCTCGGTCGAGCGCAAGACGCGGGAGACGGACATCCGCCTGCGCCTCGACCTCGACGGCGAGGGCAAGAGCAGGATCGCGACCGGCATCGGCTTCTTCGACCACATGCTCACCGCCTTCTCCACCCACGGCCGCTTCGACGTGGAGCTGCGATGCAAGGGCGACCTTCACGTCGACGCCCACCACAGCGTCGAGGACGTGGGCATCGCGCTCGGCCAGGCGCTGCGCGAGGCGCTGGGCGACAAGAGGGGGATCGTGCGGTTCGGCCACGCGTACGTGCCGCTCGACGAGGCGCTGTCCCGGTGCGTGATCGACCTGTCGGGCCGCCCCTACCTCCACTACGACGTGACGTTCAAGGCCCGGCAGATCGGGGAGATGCCGACCGAGCTGTTCGAGGATTTCTTCTGGGCCCTCGCCGACCACGGCCGGTTGAACATCCACCTGGAGGCGATCCGGGGCCGCAACGCCCACCACATCGCGGAGACGCTGTTCAAGTCCGCCGCGCGCGCGCTGTCCATGGCGGTGGCCCGCGACCCAAGGGTGAAGGGAATACCCAGCACGAAGGGAAGCCTTTGATCGCCATCGTCGATTACGGCATCGGCAACCTGGGGAGCGTGACCAAGGGGTTCCGCCACGCGGGGGCCGAGACCGTGCTCACCGGCGATCCCGACGTGCTGCGCACCGCCTCGGCCCTCGTCCTCCCCGGCGACGGCGCGTTCGGGGCCACGATGGAGGAGATCCGGCGGCGGAGCCTCGTCGCTCCCATCGAGGAGGCCGCCGCGCGCGGCGTGCCGGTTCTCGGGATCTGCATCGGGATGCAGGTCCTCTTCGAGGAGAGCGAAGAGCACGGCCGGCACCTCGGCCTCGGCCTCCTCCCGGGACGCGTGCGCCGCCTCCCCGGCGGCCTGCCCGTCCCCCACATGGGCTGGAACGTGCTGCGCCCGCGGCGGACGCACCCCCTGCTCGAAGGCATCGCGCCCGGCGACTACGTGTACTTCGTCCACTCGTACTACTGCGACGCCGCGCCGGACGTGGTGCTGGCCGAGACGGACTACGGCCTCGATTTCGCGGCCGTCGTCGGCCGCGGCCCCGTGCTCGGCATGCAGTTCCATCCGGAGAAGAGCCAGGCGGTCGGGCTGCGCCTCGTCGCCAACTTCGTCCGCCTCTGCGCGAGCGAGAGGGCCATCGCATGATCGTCGTGCCCGCCATCGACGTGCGCGGAGGCAAGGTGGTCCGCCTCAAGCAGGGCCGGCTCCAGGAGGAGCAGGTCTACGGCTCCGACCCCGCCGAGGTCGCGCGGCGCTGGGAGGCCGAGGGCGCGGCGCGCCTCCACCTCGTGGACCTCGACGCCGCGATCTCGAACCGGCCGCAGTTCGACGCGATGGAGAAGGTCATCGCGGCGGTGAAGGTTCCGGTGGAGGTGGGGGGCGGGCTGCGCATACTCGAGAACGCGATGCGGTACCGCGACCGCGGAGTGGACCGCGTGATCTTCGGCACCGCCGCGGTGGCCGACCCCGGCGTGGTGCAGCAGGCGGCCCGACTGTGGCCGCAGGCGGTGGCGGTGGCGCTCGACGCGCGCGAAGGCAAGGTGGCGGTGGCGGGGTGGAAGGAGATCACGACGATGGACGCGGTCGAGCTGGCGCGCCGGGTGAAGGCCTGGAGCGTGCCCCGCATCCAGTACACGGACGTCGTGCGGGACGGGACGCTCGTGGGCCCCAACCTCGCCGGCATCGAGGAGCTGGCGAAGGCGAGCGGGCTGCGCGTCACCGCCGCCGGCGGCTTCTCTTCGCTCGAGGACCTGCGCCGGTTGAAGCCGCTGGAGGCGCTGGGCGTCGACGAGGTGGTGCTCGGCAAGGCGCTGTACGAGAAGCGGCTCACCCTCGCGCAAGCGATGGAGGCGGTGGCCTGATGCTCGCCAAGCGCCTCGTCCCGTGCCTCGACGTCGACCGCGGCCGCGTCGTCAAGGGCGTGCGCTTCGTGTCGCTGCGCGATGCCGGCGATCCGGTGGAGTGCGCCGCCCGTTACGACGCGGAGGGCGCCGACGAGCTGGTCTTCCTCGACATCACCGCCTCCGCCGACGCGCGGCCCATCGTGATCGACATGGTGCGGCGGGTCGCCGACGCCGTCTTCCTCCCGTTCACGGTCGGCGGGGGCGTGCGCTCGGTCGACGACGCCGACGGGCTGCTGCGCGCGGGAGCGGACAAGGTGGCCGTCAACACGGCCGCCGTCGACGACCCGGCCCTCGTGGAGCGCCTGGCCCTCCGCTTCGGCTCGCAGGCGGTCGTCCTGGCCATCGACGCGCGAAAGCGGGGCGATCATGGGTGGGAGGTGTACGTCCACGGCGGGCGCACGCCCGTCGGCCGCGACGCCGTCGCGTGGGCGCGCGAGGGAGCCGAGCGCGGCGCGGGAGAGATCCTGCTGACCAGCATGGACCGCGACGGGACGAAGGACGGGTTCGACCTCGCCCTCACCCGCGCGGTGGCGGACGCCGTGCCGGTGCCGGTAGTGGCCTCGGGCGGATGCGGCACCGTGGAGCACATGGCGGCCGCCCTCACCGAGGGGCGGGCGAGCGCGGCCCTGGCCGCCTCCGTCTTCCACTTCGGCGAGATCCGGATTCCCGACGCCAAGACGCGCCTGCGGGCGGCGGGCGTGGAGGTGCGGCCGTGAGCCTGACCGTTCCCGACGCGCTCGCCTACGACCCGGCCGGCCTCATCCCGGTGGTCGTGCAGGACGCCGCCAGCGGCGACGTGCTCATGGTGGCGTACGCCAACCGCGAGGCGCTGGACCGCACGGCGCAGACGGGCCTCGCGCACTTCTGGAGCCGGAGCCGCGGCGCGCTGTGGCGCAAGGGGGAGACGTCGGGCAACGAGATGCGCGTGCGCGAGGTGAGGGCCGACTGCGACCGCGACGCGCTGCTCATGGTCGTCGATCCCGCCGGGCGGGCATGCCACACGGGGACGCGCACCTGCTTCGGCGACGAGACCGCCACGTCGGCAGGAATGCTGGAGGAGCTGGGGCGCGTGATCGCCTCCCGCGCCGCCGCCTCCCCGGACAGCTCGTACACCGCGCGCCTCCTCGCCAAGGGCCCCGACCACGTCCTCAAGAAGATCGGGGAAGAAGCGACGGAGGTGGTGCTCGCCGCCAAGTCCGAGAGCGACGAGCGTCTGGCCGAGGAAGCCGGCGACCTGCTCTATCACCTCATGGTCGCCATGGCCCAGCGCCGCGTGCCGTTCACCCGCGCGCTGGAGGTCCTGCGCGCGCGGCGGAGGACGCCCCGATGAAGTCCCTTTCCTTCGAAGAGTACGAGCGGCTCTCCGGCGGCGGCGGCCTCGTGCCCGTGTACCGCGAGGTTCCCGGCGACCTCCGCACGCCCGTCTCCGCCTTCCTCGCGCTCTCCCCCCGCTCGTCGCGAGCGTTCCTGCTCGAGAGCGTCGTGGGGGGAGACCGCATCGCCCGCTATTCCTTCATCGGGCGCGACCCGGTGGAGACGGTGGAGGCGCGGGGTCCCGGCGACGACCTGCTCGGCGCCCTGCGCGCCCGCATGGGAGCGCCCGCGGCGGAGGTGCCGGGCCTTCCGCGTCTGACCGGTGGCGCCGTCGGCTACCTCGGCTACGACGCGGTGCGCCTCTTCGAGCGCATTCCCGATCGCCACCCGCCCGACGGGCTCCCGCTGGCCTCGTTCTCCTTCTATCGCTCGCTGGTCGCGTTCGACCACGCGCGCCAGCGGATCGTGCTCGTGGCGGACGCCGAGCCCGGGAGCCGCACCGCCTTCGAACGCGCCCAGGACGTGCTCGACGGCTTCGAGGCCGACCTGCGCGGGCCGCGTCCGTCGGCGGCCGCCGCGCCCCGGCCGGGGGGGGCTCTCGATGCCGGCGGCGATTTCTTCCCCGACGGCGCGGGCTTCCGCCAGTCGGTCCGCCAGGCCCAGGACTACATCGCGGCGGGCGACATCTTCCAGGTCGTCCTCTCGCGGCGCCGCCGCGTCGAGTGTCCCTGCGATCCCTTCACGGTCTACCGCGCCCTGCGCATGGTGAACCCGTCGCCCTACATGTATTTCCTCAAGGACGGCGAGCGCGCGGTGGCGGGGGCGTCGCCGGAGATGCTCGTGCGCGTGGAGGGCCGGCGGACCGAGACGCGGCCGATCGCGGGCACGCGCCCGCGGGGCGCCACCGCGGAGGAGGACGAGCGGCTCGGCCAGGAGCTGCTGGGGGACGCGAAGGAGCGGGCCGAGCACGTCATGCTCGTGGACCTCGGCCGCAACGACCTGGGCCGCGTGTGCCGGTTCCGCAGCGTCACCGTCCCCGAGTTCATGGCCGTCGAGCACTACAGCCACGTCATGCATCTCGTCAGCTCGGTGACCGGCGAGCTGGCCGAGGGGAAGGACGCCCTCGACGCGCTGGCGGCCACGTTCCCCGCGGGGACGCTTTCGGGCGCGCCCAAGATCCGGGCCATGGAGATCATCGACGAGCTGGAGCCCGACCGCCGCGGGCTCTACGGCGGCGCGGTGGGCTATCTGGACCTGCGCGGCAACCTCGACTTCTGCATCACGATCCGCACCGTGGTCCTGGAGGGAGGTCAGGCGGTCGTGCAGGCGGGAGCGGGGATCGTGGCCGACTCCGACCCCGAGTCGGAGCGGCGGGAGATGGAGGCGAAGGCGGCGGCGATGCGCGAAGCGCTGCGCCTGGCGGGGAAGCTGTGAGGGGCGTGTTGCTCATCGACAATTACGACTCTTTCACCTACAACCTCTATCAGTACCTGGGGGAGCTCGGAGTGGAGACCGCGGTGGTGCGCAACGACCAGATCACCGTCGACCAGGCGCTCGCGCGGCGTCCCTCCGCGATCGTGATCTCGCCCGGTCCCGGCACGCCCGACCAGGCCGGGATCACCCTCGACCTGATCAAGGCGGCCGCCGGCCGCACCGCCGTCCTCGGCGTCTGCCTCGGCCACCAGGCCCTGGGCCAGGCCTTCGGCGGCAAGGTCGTGCGCGCGCCCCGCCTCATGCACGGCAAGGTGTCGGAGGTCCATCACGACGGGCGGACGATCTTCGCCGGCCTGCCCGCCCCGTTCACGGCCACGCGCTACCACTCCCTGGTCGTGGCGCGCGAGGGGCTGCCGGAGTGCCTCGAAGTCTCGGCGTGGACCGACGACGGGATCGTGATGGGCCTGCGCCATCGCGAGCTGCCGCTCGAAGGCGTGCAGTTCCATCCCGAGAGCATCCTCACCCGCGCCGGCAAGCAGCTCCTGCAGAACTTCCTGCAACGCGTATGAAGCTCTATCTGGCCAAGGTCATCGGAGGCGAGCGCCTGACCGAGGAGGAAGCCGGCGCGGCCATGGCCACGATCATGGAAGGCGAGGCGACTCCCGCGCAGATCGGAGGCTTGCTGGCCGCCCTCGCCGTGCGGGGAGAGACCGAGGACGAGGTGGTGGGCTTCGCCCGGACGATGCGGGCGCGGGCGGTGCCGCTGTCGGCGCCGGGCGCGGTGGACACCTGCGGCACCGGCGGCGACGGGGCCGGCACGTTCAACATCTCCACCGTCGCTTCGCTGGTCGTGGCCGCGTGCGGGGTGCCGGTGGCCAAGCACGGGAACCGCTCGGCCAGCGGCCGCTGTGGCAGCGCCGACCTGCTCGAGGCGCTCGGGCTCCGCATCGACGCGCCCCCGGCGGTCGTGCAGCGCTCGCTCGACGAGGCCGGCTGGGCGTTCCTCTTCGCCCCCGGCTTCCACGCCGCCACGCGCCACGCGGTGGGCCCGCGCAAGGAGCTGGGCGTGCGCACCGCCTTCAACCTTCTCGGCCCCCTCACCAACCCCGCCTTCCCGGAGGCGCAGGTGGTGGGGGTGCCGCGCCCGGAGCTGACCGGCTTCATCGCCCGCTGCCTGCAGAGGCTCGGCGTGCGGCGGGCGTGGGTCGTCCATGGCTCCGGCCTCGACGAGCTGTCGCCGTGCGGTCCCACGACCGTGGCGGCCTTTGGTGAACACGAAGACGAAGGCCACGGCGCGGTGCGAATGTTCACGGTCACGCCGGAGGATGCGGGCCTCGCCCCGTGCGGACCCGAGGCGCTGCGGGGAGGCGATGCGGCGGCCAGCGCGACGATCGCGGGCGAGGTCCTGCGCGGCGGGCGGGGACCGCGGCGGGACGTCGTCGTGCTCAACGCGGCGGCGGCCCTGGTCGTGTCCGGGCGGGCCGCGGGATTGAAGGACGGCGCGGCCCAGGCCGCGAAGGCGATCGACGAGGGCCGGGCGGCGCGTCTGCTCGACCGCGTCCGGGAGCTGTCCCGGTCATGAGCGGCGGCAGCGACGTCCTCGCCCGCATCATCGCCCGCACGCGCGAATGCGTCCAGGAGCGCCGCCGGAAGCTGCCGGTCGAGAAGATGCGCTTCTCGAGCGCGACCCCCGGCACTGCCCGCTCCTTCGTGGCCGCGGTGTCCCGGCCGGGCCAGGTCAACGTGATCGCCGAGTTCAAGCGGCGCTCCCCGTCGCGGGGGGTGATCCGGGAGGACCTGCACCCGGTGAAGGCGGCCCAGGCCTACGAGGTGGCGGGCGCGGCCGCCCTCTCCGTCCTGACCGAAGAGCAGTTCTTCGGCGGGAGCCTCGAGGACCTGAAGGAGGCGCGCGGGGCGACCCTGTTGCCCACGCTGCGCAAGGACTTCATCGTCGACCCCTACCAGGTGTGGGAGACGTGGCACGCGGGGGCGGACGCGCTGCTGCTGATCGTGGCCGCGCTCGAGGACCGCGCGCTCGGCGAGCTGCTCGCCACGGCCCGCGAGGTCGGCCTGCCCGCGCTGGTGGAGGTGCACGATGCGGAGGAGCTGGACCGGGCGCTGCGCGCGGGCGCGCGCCTCGTCGGCGTCAACAGCCGCAACCTGCGGACGATGGAGGTGAACCTCCAGACCGCCCTCGACCTCGCCCCGCTCGTTCCCGACGACGTGGTCGCGGTGGCGGAGAGCGGCATCCGCGGCGCCGGCGACCTGCGCCGGTTGCGCGAAGCCGGCTACGACGCGTTCCTCGTGGGCGAGCACCTCATGCAGGAGGTCGATCCCGGGGCGGCCCTCGAGGACCTGATCCGGCAATCCTCGATCCCGCGCTGGGAGGGCCGCGCGGCCCGGCGCGGACGCGTGGCCGTGAAGGTCTGCGGGATCACGAGCGTGGAGGACGGCCTCGTGGCCGCGCAGGCGGGCGCGGACGCGGTCGGCTTCGTGTTCTGGCCGGGCAGCCCGCGCCGGGTGGACCTCGCCGCGGCGCGCCGCATCGCGCGCGCGCTGCCGCCGTTCGTCCTGCGCGTGGGCGTGTTCGTGGACGCCCGGCGGGAAGAGATCGCGCGGGCGGCCGACGAGGTCGGCCTCGACCTCCTCCAGCTCCACGGCCACGAGCCGCCCGAGGCGCTCGCCGACCTCCCGCGGCGCGCGCTGAAGGCCGTGGGCGTGGGCGAGGGCTTCGCACCGGAGGACGCGTTGCGTTACGAGGGGCGGGCGGCGGGCATCCTCCTCGACACGCGCACCGACGGCGGCCGGCCCGGCGGCACCGGGCAGAGCTTCGACTGGACCCGCGTGCGCGCGGTGCGCGAGAAGGCTTCCTTCCTGATGCTGGCCGGTGGCCTGAACGCCGGCAACGTGCACCTGGCGCTCACGGCCGTCCGGCCCGACGGCGTGGACGTCTCGAGCGGGGTCGAGGCCGCGCCGGGCCGCAAGGATCCGGAGAAGGTGCGGGCGTTCGTGGCGGCGGTGCGGGAGGGCGAGAGATGACGGCGGCGCGTCCCGACGAGCACGGTCACTTCGGCCCCTACGGCGGCCGGTACGTGCCGGAGACGCTGATGGAGCCCTTGCGCGAGCTGGAGGCGGCGTACGCGGACGCGCGCCGCGATCCCGCCTTCCGCGACGAGTTCGCCCGCCTGCTCCGCGACTACGTCGGCCGCCCCACGCCGCTCACCTTCGCCGGGCGCCTCTCGCCGCGCCTGGGCTGCCGGGTGTGGCTCAAGCGCGAGGACCTCTGCCATACGGGCGCCCACAAGATCAACAACGCCCTCGGCCAGGGTCTGCTCGTCAAGCGCATGGGCAAGACGCGCGTGGTGGCCGAGACCGGCGCCGGCCAGCACGGCGTCGCGAGCGCGACCGTGTGCGCGCTGCTCGGCCTGGAGTGCGTCGTGTACATGGGCACCGAGGACATGGCCCGTCAGGCCCCGAACGTCCGGCGCATGCGGCTTCTGGGCGCCGAGGTCCGGCCCGTCAGCTCGGGCTCCCGCACGCTGAAGGACGCCATCAACGAGGCGATGCGGGACTGGGTCACGAACGTGCGCACGACCCATTACCTGCTCGGCTCGGTGCTCGGCGCGCACCCGTACCCGGCGATGGTCCGCGACTTCCACGCCGCGATCGGCGAGGAGGCGCGGGGACAGGTCCGCGCGCAGGCCGGCTCGCTGCCCGACGTCCTCGTCGCCTGCGTGGGCGGCGGCTCGAACGCGCTCGGCCTCTTCGCCGCGTTCTTCGACGATCCGGTGGAGATGGTGGGGGTCGAGGCCGGCGGCCGCTCGTCGCGGCCCGGGGACCATGCGGCCCGTTTCCTCGGTCAGGGCACGGGCGTTGGCGTCCTGCATGGCACGTGTACGTATCTGTTGCAGGACGACGCGGGGAACGTGCTTCCCACCCACTCCATTTCGGCGGGGCTCGACTACCCCGCGGTCGGGCCCGAGCACGCGCTGCTGCGCGACGAGGGACGCGTCCGCTATACGGCCGTCGGAGACGACGAGGCCCTCGCCGCGTTCCATCTGCTCTCCGAGCTGGAGGGGATCATCCCGGCGCTGGAGTCGGCCCACGCCGTCGCGTGGGTGGTGAAGGAAGCGGCTACGCTGGCGGGCAAGCTCGTCCTCGTCAACCTCAGCGGGAGGGGCGACAAGGACCTCGGGATACTGGAGGCGCATGAGTCGGATCGGTGAGCGGTTCCGGCGGCTGCGCGAGGAGCGGCGCCGGGGCTTCGTCGGCTTCGTCACGGCCGGGGACCCCTCGCTCGAGCGCACGGTGGAGGTGGCGGGCGAGATGGAACAGGCGGGCGTCGACGTGCTCGAGCTGGGCGTGCCGTTCTCCGACCCGCTCGCCGACGGCCCGATCATCCAGCGGGCCAGCGAGCGCGCCCTCGCCCGCCGCACGACGCTCGCCCGCGTGCTGGACGCCGTGCGCCGGATCCGCAAGACGAGCGAGCTGCCGCTGCTCCTCTTCAGCTATTTCAACCCGCTCCTCCGCTTCGGCCTGCCCGCCCTCGCCCGGGAGGCGGCCGCGGCCGGGGTCGACGGGGTGCTCGTGACCGACCTGCCGCCGGAAGAGGCCGGTGGCTGGCTGGAGGTCGCCCGCGACGCTCGCCTCGACACGGTGTTCCTCGCCGCGCCCACCAGCCCCGACGAGAGGCTCCGCCGGGTGGCCGACGCCTCGCGCGGGTTCGTGTACGCGATCAGCCGCACGGGAGTCACCGGCGAGCGCGATGCGCTCTCGGACGACGCGCGCCCCTTGCTCTCTCGGATCAAGGCGCTGACCCGCGAGCCGGTGGCCCTCGGCTTCGGCATCTCCACTCCCGAGCAGGTGGCCGCGGCGGCCTCGGTGGCGGACGCCGTCGTGGTGGGCAGCGCGCTCGTCCGGTTCCTGGAGGAGCATCCCGACGGCGACGTCGCGGGACAGGTGAGATGGCTGAGAAGCGCGATCTGAAGGCGCCGGCGACGTCGGGCGAAGACGCCATCGACGAGTGGCGTCGCCGCATAGACATGATCGACGAGCAGCTCATGCGACTGCTCAACAGCCGCTCGGCGTGCGCGGTGGAGATCGGCAAGGTGAAGCGCGCGCTCGGCCTTCCCGTCTACTCCCCCGAGCGCGAGGCGTGGATCCTGGAGCGGGTGATGCGCGAGAACCCCGGGCCGCTGGATCCCACCGCCGTCCGGCGCGTCTTCGAGAGGATCATCGACGAGAGCCGCCGGCTCGAGCGGCTGGCCGTGGACAAGGAAGAGACCACGAAGAAGGAGTGAGGACCTCATGGTCATCGTGATGGAGCAGTCGGCAACCGAAGAGCAGATCCAGAAGATCATCGAGACCCTCGTCGAGGTGGGCTACGACGTTCATCGCTCCACCGGGGTCACCCACACCGTCCTCGGCGCGGTGGGATCGCCGCGCCAGGTGGTGGATCCCACGGCCCTCGAGCTGCTGCCGGGCGTGAGGGAGGTCGTGAAGATCTCCGAGCCCTACAAGCTCGTCGGCCGGACCTTCAAGTCCGCCGACACCGTGGTCGACGTCGGGGGAGTGAAGGTCGGCGGGCCGGAAGTGATCGTGATGGCCGGGCCCTGCTCGGTGGAGACGCGCGAGCAGGTGGGCACGGTGGCGCGCGCCGTCCTGTCGGCCGGAGCGCGGGTGCTGCGCGGAGGCGCCTTCAAGCCCCGCACGTCGCCCTACTCCTTCCAGGGCCACGGCGAAGAAGCGCTGCGCTGGATGCGCGAGGCCGCCGACGAGCTGGGCCTGGCCATCGTGAGCGAGGTCATGGACCTCCGCACCATCGAGATGATGCTGAAGTACGTGGACTGCCTGCAGGTCGGCGCCCGCAACATGCAGAACTTCGACCTCCTGAAGGAGCTGGGCCGCGTGCGGCGGCCCGTGCTGCTCAAGCGCGGGATGTCGGCCACGATCGAGGAGTGGCTCCTGTCCGCCGAGTACCTCCTCGCGGGAGGAAACAACCAGGTGATCCTCTGCGAGCGCGGCATCCGGACCTTCGAGAACGCCACCCGCAACACGCTGGACATCTCCGCGATCCCGGTGGTGAAGAAGCGCAGCCACCTGCCGATCCTCGTCGACCCCAGCCATGGCACGGGCCGGCGGGACAAGGTGATCCCCATGGCCCGGGCCGCGATCGCGGCCGGGGCCGACGGCCTGCTCATCGAGGTGCACGACAACCCCGAGAAGGCGCTGTCCGACGGCGCGCAGAGCCTCTACCCGCACCAGTTCGAGACGCTGATGGGCGAGCTGCGCGTGATCGCGCCGGTGGTGGGGCGCAGCCTGCCCATGGCCCGCATCCCCGCCGCGGGACGGAGGTAGCACGGAGCCGTCGGGAGCGGGCGACGCCATCGTCGTCCGCAACCTGACCAAGGTCTTTCGGGGCCGGCCCGCCGTGGACCACATCTCGTTCCGGGTGGCCCGGGGCCGCTTCTTCGGCTTCCTGGGCCCGAACGGCGCGGGCAAGAGCACCACCATCAAGATGCTGACCGGCCTGCTCCGACCGACCGAAGGCGAGGCGACGATCGAGGGCCATCCTCTCGAGCAGGAGCTCCTCGCGGTGAAGCGCGTGATCGGGATCCTGCCGGAGGAGCTGCCGCTGTACGAGCGGCTGACCGGCGAGGAGTACCTCCACTTCGCGGGGCGCATGTACGGCCTGTCGCCCCAGGAGACGCGCCGGCGGACCGACGAGCTGCTCGCCTTCCTGTCCCTGGAGGAGGAGCGGGGCAAGCTGATCGTGGATTACTCCCAGGGCATGCGGAAGAAGACCGCGCTCGCCGCCGCCCTCATCCACAGCCCCCGCGTGCTCTTCCTCGACGAGCCCCTCAACGGGATCGACCCCGTCTCGGGCCGCGTGGTGACCGACCTCTTGCGGCGCCTGGCCCAGAAAGGGGTGACGATGTTCTTCACCTCCCACGTCCTCGACGTCGCCGAGCGGCTGTGCGACGAGGTGGCGATCATCGACCGGGGCCGCCTGGTCGCCCAGGGCACGCTGGAGCAGATACGGGCCCAGCGCGAGGTGGGGCAGGACGCGACGCTGGAGGACGTGTTCCTCAAGCTGGTCGCGGCCGACGTGCGGCGGGAGGACCTGTCCTGGATCGGCTGATCGTCCTCGTGCGCACGCGCTGGCGGATGGAGCTGAGGGCGATGCTGCGCGCCCGGGAGCGCGCGGTGGGCCTGGCCCTCCTGCTGCCCGGGCTCTTCTTCTCCTCCCTCATCGGGTCGTTCATGGCCTACGCCGGCGTGCGCGGCGCCGAGGCCCACGATCCCGAGATGGTGATGCCCCTGCTGAGCCTGATCGCGACCGGCGTGGGCGTGTCGTGGATGCTCTCGCCGCTGCTGGCGGGCGTCGCGCTCTCCGAGAGCCACGACGTGTCGCGGCTGCTCCACTTCCCGCTGCCCCTGCTCACGCTGGTCGCCGCGTCCCTCGTCGGCAACCTGCTCCAGCCCATGGTGCTCGCGGCCCTGCCCGTGCTCGCCTCGCTGTCGCTCGCTCTGTCGCGAAGCCCGGCCGCGATCCCCTTCGCCCTCGCGGGCAGCTTGTCGAGCCTGCTCTTCCTCCTCGCGGCGGCGCAGGTGAGCGGGCTCGTGCTGCACGGCTTGACCCGCCGCCGCCGCTTCCAGGACCTGGCGGTGTTCCTGGTCATCGGCCTCGGCTTCCTGATGAGCATGGCGCCGATCGTGTTCCTCTCCGGCGGCGCGCGGTTCCTGGGTCGAGCGATGCGCGGGCTCGTCGCGAGCGACCTCGTCGCCCTCTCGCCCTTCGCGTGGGGCGTCCGGGCCGCCGTGCACGCGGGCCGCGGCGAGGCCCTCGCGTTCGTCGGGTGGGCGGCGGCCCAGGCCGCGGCCATCGCCGCCGCGGCCGCGGTGTCGGCCGCGCTCATCGAGCGCATCCACCGCGGCGAGCTGGACCTGGGCGGGGGAAGCGGGGAGGGGACCGGGCGCGCGGTGATGCGGCTGCCGGGGCGTATCGGCGCCCTCCTCGAGAAGGACCTGCGCGTCGCGTGGCGCGACCCCGCCACGAAGGCGACGCTCTTCCTGAGCTGCGCCACGCCGCTCTTCTGGCTCTTCGTCTTCACCCGCGCGCGCGGCGGCCTGTCGACCTCGGGCCTGCTGATGCTGGCCATGCTCGTGGGGGCGTCCGCGTTCGGCAACGCCTTCGGCCTCGAGGGGCGGGGCATCACGCTGCTCTTCAGCTTTCCCGTGGAGCGCTGGCGCGTGCTGGTGGCGAAGAACCTGTCGGGCTTCGCCCTGCGCCTGCCCGGCCTGGCGACGCTGCTCGCGATGGGCGCCCTGCTCGCGCCCTCCGCCCTGCTGCCCGCCGCGGCCACCGTCGCCCTCTGCACGTTCCTCGTCGCCGCCGGCGCCGACAATTACGCTTCGATCCTCTTTCCCATGGTCGCGGCCCGCCCCGGCCACAATCCCTACGGGGGCTCGGCCGCGGGGGGCCGTGGTCTGGGGGCGGCCGCGCTGGGCGCGCTGTTCTTCGCGGCGACGCTGGTCGTGGCCTCGCCGTTCGTCTTCCTGGCCTGGCTCCCGATGCTGCTCGGGCGCCCGTTCCTCTGGCTCTTCAGCCTGCCCCTCGCGCTCGCCGGGGCCGCGGCCGTGTACGCGATGCTGGTGGCGGGCGCGGCGCGCGTCCTCGAGCGCCGCGAGCCGGACCTCCTCCAGCGCGTGCTGGGTGAGGTGTGAGCGTATCCCGCCGCCGGCCCACGGTCGCGATCGTCGGCCTCGGCCTCATCGGCGGGTCGCTGGCGCGCGGCCTCTCGCGGGCCGGATACACGGTGATCGGAGTGGACCGGCCGGACGTGGCGCGGCGGGCCCGGGCGGCGCGCGCGGTGGCGCGGGTCGCGGCCAGCCCCGAGGAGGCGGCCGATCTCTGCGACGTCGTGGTGCTGGCGGCCCCCCCCGCGGCCAACCTGCGACTGCTGCGCCGGGTCGCGCCCCGGGCCCGGCCGGGCCTCGTCATCACCGACGTCGGCAGCGTCAAGGGGCCCATCTGCCGCGAGGCCGCCCGCCGGGGACTGGCCTTCGTCGGCGGGCATCCGATGGCCGGCACCGAGCGATCGGGCTTCGGCGCGTCTTCGGCCGGCCTGTTTCGCGGCCGGTCCTGGATCCTCTGCCCGGCCCGGCGCACTCCCCGCGATGCCGTCGCCGCCGTCCGCCGCGTCGCGCGCGCCGTGGGCGCGCGGCCGGTGCGCATGAGCCCCGCCGAGCACGACCGCACGGTCGCGTTCCTGAGCCACGCGCCGCAGCTCGTCTCGTGGGCGCTCGTCGACGCGGCCCGGGCCGACCCGGTGGCGCGGCGGCGCCTGGCGGTGGCCGGACCCGGCTTCGCAGGGATGACCCGTCTCGCGGCCAGCCCTCCCGGCCTGTGGCGGGACATCCTCGCCCAGAACCGTCGCGAGACCGCCCGCGCCGTCAGAGCGCTCATACGAGCGCTCCGACGGCGCCGGTAGCAATCAGCTCACAATCCCCCGTCATCCCGGCGGCCCTTGTCGTCGGGGTCCGACCGGCCCGCGGGCTCGCGCGTCGAGTCGTACTCCGAGGACGGCACCGAGCCCTTCGTCGGCGCGGTGTCGGGCAGCGTGGAGGGCGGAGGCGTGCGTGAGTCGCGGGGCGAGGCCGGAGGTCCGGGCTTCTGCGGGTCGCGCGTGGGATCCAGATCGGGCAGCCTGCGCTCTCCGCGTCCGGTCCTGCGCGCCATGAGACCTCCTTTTCCCTTCTGCTATCATCGCCTCCCGGGCGTTTTCCCGGGCCACGGAGAGCTTTTTCCTTGAACAAGGTGGTCAAGGACGCGGCGGAGGCGGTGCGCGACGTCCCCGACGGCGCGTCCATCATGATCTCGGGCTTCGGCCTGTGCGGGATTCCCGAGAACCTGATCGCCGCCCTGCGCCAGCAGGGAGCGAAGAACCTGACCATCATGAGCAACAACGCGGGCACCAACGACTTCGGCATCACGTTCCTGCTGCAGAACCGGCAGGTGAGGAAGATGGTGTCGACCTACGTCGGCGAGAACAAGGTCTTCGAGAAGATGTTCCTCGCCGGCGAGATCGAGGTGGAGCTCAACCCCCAGGGGACCTTCGCGGAGAGGATCCGCGCCGGCGGCGCGGGTGTCCCGGCCTTCTTCACCCCCACCGGCTACGGCACGGTCATCGCGGAGGGCAAGGAGGTGCGCTGGTTCGGCGGGCGCCCCCACGTGATGGAGACTGCGCTCACCGCGGACTACGCGTTCGTCAAGGCCTGGAAGGGCGACCCGATGGGAAACCTGCTCTTCCGCCGCACGACCCGGAACTTCGCGCCGATGATGGCCATGGCCGCGCGGACGACCATCGCCGAGGTGGAGGAGCTCGTCCCCGCCGGGGGCATCGATCCCAACGCCGTCACCACTCCCGGCATCTTCGTCCAGCGGCTCTTCCCGGGGAAGAGCTACGAGAAGCGGATCGAGAAGCGAACGCTCCGCGGCGAGGCCGGTGTCGAGACCGATCCCAGGCGCGAGCGCATCGTCCGCCGGGCGGCGAAGGAGATGCGGGACGGAGACTACGTGAACCTCGGCATCGGGATGCCGACGCTGGCCTCGAACTACGTTCCCGGGGGCGTGTCCATCGTGCTGCACTCCGAGAACGGCATGCTCGGCGTGGGACCCTACCCCGAGCCGGGCCAGGAAGACCCCGACCTGATCAACGCCGGCAAGGAGACGGTGACCGAGCTGCCGGGAACGTCCTACTTCTCCAGCGCCGACTCGTTCGCGATGGTGCGCGGGGGCCACGTGGACCTCACGATCCTCGGCGCCCTCCAGGTCGACCGCGAGGGGAACCTCGCCAACTGGATGATCCCCGGCAAGATGGTCAAGGGCATGGGCGGGGCCATGGACCTCGTCTCGGGCGCGAAGCGGGTCGTGGTCACGATGGAGCACACCGCGCGGGACGGCAGCCCGAAGATCCTCGAGCGCTGCACGCTACCGCTGACCGGCCAGCGGTGCGTGGACCTGATCGTCACCGACATGGCCGTCATCGAGGTGACGAAGGATGGCCTCGTCCTGCGGGAGATCGCGCCCGACACCACGGTCGACACCGTGCGCAAGGCCACGGCGACGGGGCTGACCCTTCCGGAGTCCGGCGTGAAGAAGATGGAGTCCTGAGGCCATGAGCACGGGCGAGGTCGTCATCGTTTCCGCGTGCCGGACGCCGATCGGCAGCTTCGGCGGCGCGTTCAAGGACGTCTCCGCGGTCGAGCTGGGGACGGTGGCGGTCAGGGAGGCCGTGCGGCGCGCGGGCGTGCGCCCGGACCAGGTCGACGAGGTGATCCTGGGCTGCATCCTCCAGGCCGGTCTCGGCATGAACCCCGCGCGGCAGTGCGCGATCAAGGCCGGGCTGCCCGACTCGGTGCCCGCCCACACCGTGAACAAGGTCTGCGGCTCCGGGCTGAAGGCGGTGATGCTCGCGGCGCAGGCGATCCGATGCGGAGATGCGGAAGTGGTGGTCGCGGGCGGCACGGAGAGCATGAGCGGTGCGCCGTTCCTCCTTCCCGGAGCGCGGTGGGGCGAGCGCCTCGGCCACGGCAGGGTCGTCGACCACATGATCCACGAGGGGCTGACCGACGCCTTCCACGACATCCACATGGGCATCACGGCCGAGAACCTGGTCGAGCGCTACGGCATCAGCCGCGCGGACCAGGACGCCTTCGCCGCCGAGAGCCAGGCCCGCGCCGAGGCGGCCCTCCGCGAGGGGCGCTTCGAGGAGGAGATCGTCCCCGTCCCGGTTGCCCAGAAGAAGGGCGAGGCGAAGGCCGTCGACACCGACGAGTACCCGCGGCCGGGCACGACGGCGGAGACGCTGGCCAAGCTCAAGCCCGCCTTCAAGAAGGACGGCACCGTGACCGCGGGCAACTCGAGCGGGATCAACGATGGCGCCGCGGCGCTGGTCGTGGCCGGGGCGGAGCGGGCCAGGGGCCTCGGACTGAAGTCGGTGGCGCGAATCGTCTCCTACGCCTCGGCCGCGGTCGATCCCAGGGTGATGGGCATCGGCCCCGTGCCCGCGGTGCGCAAGGCGCTCGAGAAGGCCGGCCTCGCCGCCGACCGCATCGAGCTGTGGGAGCTGAACGAGGCCTTCGCCGCGCAGAGCCTGGCCGTGCTGCGCGAGCTGAAGATCGATCCCACGAAGGTCAACGTGAACGGCGGCGCCATCGCGCTCGGCCATCCCATCGGCGCATCCGGCGCCCGCATCCTCGTCACGCTTCTGCACGCCCTGAAGGCGCGGGGACGGCGCCGGGGCCTGGCCGGCCTGTGCATCGGCGGCGGGCAGGGGGTGGCCATGGTGGTCGAGCGAGCCGAGTGAACGCAGAGCCAGGCATGGCCTGATCGATGCGGCGGGTCGCCGAAGCCGTCTTCCTCGTCCTCGCGGCGATGTGCTGGGCGGTCAAGGTGGCCGTGGACTCCGGCGCCCCTCCCGCGATCCTGACCGTGATCCTGGTGATGGCCGCCGTCGCCGCCGTGGCGGCGGTGGTTGCCGGCGGCCCTCCGGCCCGCTGGCTCGACGCCTGGCGGCTGCCGCTCGTGCTGATCGGCCTCGCCCAGCTCCCCGCCGTCTACGGCCGGTTGGGGGGTGACGGGTTCGAGTACTACGTCCTGGCGCGTTCGCCGCTCTTCGACCACGACTTCGATCTCGCCAACGATTTTGAGGGCCTGGGCGCCCGGCCCGTGGTCTCGCCGCAGGGGGAAGTCACCAGCCGCGTCCCCATCGGGGTGTCGCTCGTGTGGCTGCCCCCGCTGCTGCTCGTCCACGCGGGGGTCAGGCTCGCCTGGTTGCTGGGGGCGCCGCTGCGCCCCGACGGGTTCTCCGCGCCCTATCAAGCGGCCGTCACCACGGCCACCTACTTCTACACCTGGCTCGGGCTCGCGGTCCTGGAAGGCATGCTGCGCCGGTATTACGGCGCCGCCATCGCGCTGCTGGTGACGGTGGCGATCTGGTGGGCGACGCCTTTGTTCTTCTACGCGCTGGCGAACCCCTCCATGTCCCACGGCGCCTCGGCCTGCCTGGCCACGCTGTTCGTGGCCGCCTGGCTGCGGTTCCGGAGCAGCGACCGGCCGCTTCCCTGGGCGCTCATCGGCGCCACCGGGGCCCTCTCGAGCCTGGTGCGGATCCAGGATGCCGTTCTGCTCCTCCTCCCCGTGCTCGATCTGGCGTGGACACACCGCCGGGGCGCCGCGCGCCTGGCGGCGGCGTTCGCGGCCGGCCCCGTGGCGGGGGCGCTGCTGCAGGCTCTGGTGTGGGCCCGTCTCTGGGGCGGAGGCGCGTTCGTGAGTGAGCTCACCCGTCAGGGGCCGGGCTTCACGCCGCACCTGGCCTGGCTGGAGGTGCTGCTGTCGCCTCGCCATGGGCTGTTCCCGTGGACGCCCTTGTACCTGATCGCGTGCGCCGGCTGGCTGCTCTGGCTTGGACGCGACGCCCGACTGGCCGGGTATTTCGTTCTGGCCTTCGGCCTGGCCGTCGCCGTCAACGCTTCGATGGGGGACTGGTGGGGCTCGGAGGCGTTCGGCCAGCGCCGGCTGCTGGGGCTGACGCCGCTCTTTGCCCTGGGGCTCGGCGAGGTCCTGGCCTTCGCGCGCCGCCACCCGCTCGTGCCGGCGGCGGCCCTCCTCGCTCTCCTCGTCTGGTGGAATCAAGGGCTCGCGTACATCTACAACAGCGAGCTGGTGGCGCCCCGCAGCCAGGCCCTCAGCCTGGAGCAGCTCGCGCCCGCCCAGGTGGACGTGCTGTACCGGGGCCTGCTCGAGACGCGTCTGCTCCCCGCTCCGCTCTGGACGCTCGCGTACGACAACCTGAAAGGGGTCTGGCTCGACGAGGGCGCCCGCTCGCTGGCGGGCACGATCGACCTCGGAAGCGAGCCGGCCGAGCTGCCCATCGTCGTGGGCCACAACTGGTACCCTCCGACGACGGAGGGAGACACGACCTTTCGTCGCTCGAAGGGACGGCGGTCCTGGCTCCGTGTCCCCATCCGCACCGTGGGCGATTTCGAGGCGGTGATGCGCCTGCGTGCGGAGCAGCCTCGGCTCCCCGTGACGGTGAGGATCGAGGTGAATGGCGTCGAGGTGGGGGAGACGGCGGCCCCGCCGGCGTGGGGCGAGTACACCTTCGCCATCCCCGCCTCTGCGCTCCATCCCGGCCTGAACGACCTCGCGCTCGTGTACTCCGCGAGCCCGCGTCAGGATCTCCCGGGGTATCAGGGCAAGGACGCGGCGGTGGCGGTGGACTGGCTGCACTTCCGCCGCACGTCGGCCCGTCCCCGGTGATGCGGGGGTGGCTCGCCGCCCTCGTCTACGTCGCGCTCACCGCGCTGTTCACCTGGCCGCTGCCCTACTTCTTCTTCACGCACCACGTCGGCGAGAGCGGCGGCGACGCGCGCATCTACCTGTGGAACCTGTGGTGGGTGCGCAAGGCCCTGGTCGACCTGCATGCGAATCCCCTGCGGACGGACTACATCTTCTATCCGGTGGGGATCGGCCTCGCCCTGCACACGCTGGCCCTCCTCCACGGCGTCTTGTTCGTCCCCCTCAGCGCGCTTCTCGGCGGGGTGGCGGCGGCGAACTCCATCGTGTGCGCGACCTTCGTCGCCTCCGCGCTCGCCGCCTACGCGCTCTGCCGTCGGCTGGGCGCGGGCCCCGAGGGGGCCTTCCTGGCCGGCGTCGCGTTCGGCTTCTGTCCCTACCGGCTGGCGCGCCTCGCCGGCCATTACGACCTGCTGAGCACGGAGTGGTTGCCCCTCTATGCGCTCGTCTTCCTCGCGCTCATGGAGGCGGGATCGACCCGCGCCGGGCTCGCGCTCCTCGCGGGAGGGGCCGCCGCCGCCTGCGGCTACACGAACCTCAGCTACCTGATATTCCTCGCGCTGCTCTCTCTGATCTACGCCGCGTGGGCGGTCGCGACGGGCCGCCCGCGCCTCGGCCCGGTCGCCGCGCGCCTGAGCCTCGTGGGGCTGATCGCGGCGGCGTTGCTCCTCCCGCTGGCGATCGAGGCCGCGCGTGACCTCGCGTCCTGGCGCTATCTTCCCTATCCCGGGACCGGACGCTACGTCGCCGACCTCGCGGCCTACGTGAGGCCCGGCCCCGCCCAGACCCTTCTCGGCCCCCGCATCGGGCGCGCCTTCGACCGCGACCTCACCGACACCACCGTCTTTCCGGGTTACGTCCTGCTCGTCGCCGGCATCGGCGCGCTGGCGACCCGTCACGCGCGGCGCGGCCTCGGGTTCTGGATCCTCCTGGGCGGGTGCGCCTTCGTCCTCAGCCTGGGCCCGTCGCTGCGGGTGGCGGGGCGTGACCTGGGCCTGCCCCTTCCTTTCGCGGTGCTCCCGCACGTCCCCCTGCTGCGGCACATGCGGGCCCCGTCCCGCTTCTCGATCCTCGTCGTGCTCGCGCTGGCCGTGCTCCTGGCGGCGGGCTGGACCGCGTGGCTCGCGCGCGTGCGCCGGCCTTCCGCCCGCCTGGCCCTCACCGCGGCCGTGGCCTCGCTGATGGTCGCCGAGTACCTGGCGGTGCCGGTCCCGCTCTTCCAGGCCGGTGCGCCCGACGTGTTCGCCCGCGTGGCGCGGGAGCCGGGGGACTTCACGGTCGTGGAGATCCCCGGGATCGACCAGGTGCCGGGCCGCATCATGTACGACCAGACCATCCACGGTAAGCGGATCTTCATCGGCACCGCCGCCCGCGTGCCGGTGGAGAAGATGAGCTACTACTTCGGCCTCCCGCTCGTGCGGCCGCTCGTGGACCTGCGCAAAGGCCGGCGGGAGCTGGACGCCGGCCTCCTCGCGCGCGAGAGGGAGGCGGCGCCGCGGGTGGCGCGCTTCCTCGCCCTGCGCTACGTCGTCGTCGAGCACGCCTTCGCCGACCGCGGCGTCGTGGACTTTCTCGAGCAGGTGCTGCCGGTGACGCGGGTCGACGACGACGGCGAGCGAATGCTGTTGCGCGTGGCGCCGGAGACCTTGCCGCCGCTCCCGTGGAGGATCGAGGCGGGAGCGCCGGAGTCGCGGATGCATTTCGAGACCGGCTGGTCTCCGCCGGAGGAGACCGAAGGCAGGCCGACGCGCTCGCCGAGCGGGCCGCGCTCGACGGTCCTGTACCGCCGGCCGTCGGCAGACGTGCGGCGCCTCGTCCTCGAGATCGCCGGCGGGAGCGAGCTCTCGTGGCCCCTGCCCGCGGGGTCGCCCGACGTCGTCGAGCGGCTCGAGCTCACCTGGGCGGCGGCTCCGCCTCCGGCTCTTCCTCCCCGGGTGGCGGCTCTGCGCTTCGAGCCGGCGCGCTGATGCGGTCCCGGCGCAGCGCGTAGATCCGGTCGCCATCCGGCGCCTCCGCCACGAACGCGAACAGCCGCGAGCGATCGAAGGCGGCGGCGAGGGGCCGGAATGCGGGCTCGCGCACGGCGGGGACGATCACGAAGAGGGCGGGGAAGATGTCGGCGAGGTAGAGAGCGGGCTTGCTCGCGTCGAGGTCGGCGGGGACGCGGCGCACCCAGTGGTTCTCGACGAGACGCGCGATGATGCGCGTCCCGCCCGGGACGAAGGCCGAGCCCTGGCCGTTCACCACGGGCAGTCCATGCCGCGCCGCCCACACCAGCGTGGCGGGCGCGAAGACCGGCACCTCCAGGATCGGGGCCGGCGGCAGTGCGCGGATCATTTCGTACGCCGGGGGCACGCCCGCGGGGATCGCGCGCACGAAGGGGGGCGGGCTGAGCGTCTCCAGCACCGCGAGGAGCACGACGAGCGGCCCCGCCCACGGGCGAGAGGCGATGCGCAGGCCCGCCCAGCCGGTGGCGGCGAGGACGGCGAGCAGGAACAGGGCCACGGCCGCGAACGTGTAGGGGTGCCGCATGCCGTCGAAGGGCGGTATGGAGAAGAGCCACTTGTAGGGCAGGTCGAAGGTCCGCCCGGCCAGCTCGAGCCGAGGGCCGAGGGACAGGAGAAGCATCACGACGAGCGCGGCGCCGTAGAAGAGCGAGCCCCGGCGGCGACGCACCACCGCCACGACGCCCAGGGCGAGGGCAAGTACGCCGGGGAAGAGTCGCTCGCCCTCGCGGGGAGAGAGCCACCGGTACGCGTAGGCGTCGCTCGTGAGGTCCTGGGAGGGGTGGAAGGCCATCGCCGCCGACATGTTGATGTTCCGCCGCAGGCCCTGCTCCTGCCGCGCGTCGAGATACGCGGTGAGATAGGGCAGCGTCAAGAGCGTGCCGAGCAGCGCGGCCGCCGCCAGCGCCGCCCGCACCCGCGAGCGGCCGAGGGCGCGGACGTTCACCGCCGCGAAGACCGCGGCCAGGACGAGGGCGGCCACGCCGTAGTAGCCGCTGGACTGCGCGCTGAGAGAGAAGCTCACCGCGGTGAGGGCCGCGCTGAAGACGGACGGCCGCTCCACCGTGCGGTGCAACCCGAGGAGGAAGAGCGCCAGCCACCCCGCGGTGAGGAGGTTGAGGTGGTAGACGTGGCGCATCTGGTGCGAGTTGAAGGCGGCGAGGACGCCGCAGAGCAGGCCGGCCCAGCGGTCGCCGGTGAGGGCGTAACCGAGGGCATGGAACGCCCACCCGCCGAAGGCGAGGGCGAGCAGCGCGGCCAGGTTGACGAGCGGTACCGGATCGTGGATGAACGGTCGCCCGGGAAGCAGGAGCACCACCGTGCCGAGCGAGAGATCGGAATGGAGCACGGCGTGGCGCGCAGGTTGGAAGATGTTGCCCTGGAAGATCTGGCCCGGGTCGAAGAAATGACGGGTGAGCCAGTGGACGGTCCACAGGTCCACGAGCACGTCGAGGTGGCCGAGGACGTGGGTGCGGAACAGCGCCGCCAGCGGACGCGTCGCCGTGATCGCGAGGGCGAGGAAGAAGAGGGCGGCGAGCGCCTCGCGGCCCAGGGCGTGCTTGTCTCTCAACTTCCCATGTTCGCGGGCGCCAGATCGAAATGGTAGTGTACAACCCCGGTGCAGTCGCAGGCCCGGCCTTCGATGACCCCCGGCGGGATCCTCCTCTTCGCGCTGGGCCTCGCGCTCCGGCTCTGCCTGCTGCCCGTGTGGGGCACCTTCGACACCGAGGTCCAGAAGGCCTGGGCCGCGCGCGCGGCCACCGCCGGCCTCGCCGGGATCTACGGGCCCGACGACCGCGAGATGCTGCGCGTGGCCCGGGCGGAGACGGGCTCGGCGTGGGGGCTGCTCACCGCCACGAACCTGCCGCGCACGCGCATCGATTGGGAGAACGGCAACTTCGTCGTCGATTACCCGCCGGGCAGCCTCATCGTGTTGTGGGCGGCGGGGAAGGTCTACCGCGCGCTGCGGCCGGAGATGCCGAACCGCCCTTTGTTCAACGCCGTCGTCAACCTCGGGCCGCTCCTCGGCAGCGTCGCCATCGCCTTCCTTCTCTACCGCAGCGCCCGCGGTGAGCCGGGGCGCCAGCGCAGCCTCGCCTTCTGGCTCAATCCCGCCGTGCTCCTGGCCGCGCCCGTTCTCGGGGGACAGGATCCGCTCTTCGGCGCCCTCGCCCTGGCGGCCGTCCTCGGCCTCGCCGCGGGTCGGCACGCTGCCGCCGCCGCGCTCGTGGTGGCGGCGGGGCTGGTCAAGCCGCAAGCGGCGCTGCTGCTCCCCGCGCTGCTGTTCGTGATGGCGCGCGAAGCCCGGCCACGGGCCTGGGCGAGAGCCGCGCTGGCCGCCCTTGCCGTCGCCGCGCTGATCCTGATGCCATGGTGGACGAGCGGCCACCTGCTCTCCGCCCTCGATGGATGCCGCCGGACGCTCACCCAGAGCGCGCTCTCCGCCCAGGGCCTGAACCTGTGGTGGCTGGCCGGATGGGTGATGGATTGGGCGCAGTCGGGTCCCTGGCCGCTCGCCCGCATCCATTCCGCCGAGGCCTTCCGCCAATGGGCGGGGTGGGATCCGCGCCTCGCCGCGCGGGCGCTCCTCGCGGCGGCGACCCTCGCCAACCTCGTCCTCATGCGGCGGTGGCCGGCCGCCGACCGCCGCGTCATCGCGCTCTCGGTGATTCTCCAGGTCCATGCCTACGCGTTCCTGGCGACCAGCGTCCACGAGAACCACACGTTCCTGGCCGTGGTGCTCGCTCCGCTGCTCCTCGGCGTGTGGCCGCGGGCCGGCCGGCTCCTCGCCGCGACGTCCGCCTTCCTCTTCGCGAACCTGTTCCTCGTCGCGGGCCTCGGCCGACGCGTCACGACGATGCGCTTCGTGGAGCAGGTGCGGATGGCGGCCGGCGTCGACCTGGCGGTGGTGGCGGCCGTGCTCCAGGCCGTCCTGCTCGTCGCCCTCTTCGTGTGGGTCGCTCGTCCCCGCGGCGCCGCCGCCGGTCCCGCTCCGGCCGCCGCCCCTGCGTGAGCGCGCGCGAGACCGCCGGCCTTCTCTGCGGCCTGCTCGAGGCCGCGCTCTCCGCCCTCGTGGCGGCGGGCGTGTCGTGCCTGCTGTTCACGAACGACGGCCGGCTCCTCGCCGAGCTGGGGCGCGTGGCCCTGTTCTGGCTGCCGATGCTCGTCCTGATGTCGCGTCTGTCGCGGGGCCCGCGGGCCGGTCCCGGCCCGGCCGCCCGCGGCATCGTGATGGCCTTGGCCGGGTTCGTCGCGGCCGCCCTCGCCGCCGGCCTCACCAGCGATAATCGGGGCCGCCTCGCCCGCCACGTCGTCCAGTTCCTGATCGTATGGCTGCCGCTGCTGGTCCTCGTGACGATCGCGCGGCTGAGCCGTCGGTGGCGGGAGCTGCTGACGCTGGCCGTCTCCACCGCGGTGTGCCTGGCCACCCTGTGGCTGGCCGGCCCCGTCGTGATGCGGCGCGTCATCGTGCCGCGATACACCCTCGGCGTGGACCACCGCCCGCGGCCCCACACCGGGGGAACGAACGAGGATGGGGTCTACTCGCGCCTCGGCGCGCGTGACTTTCGCGACGAGGACTTCAACGTGATCTGTCTCGGCGACTCCTTCACCGCCAACCCGCATCTTCCCGAGGCCGTGCGGTGGCCGACCCTCCTCGAGCCGCTGCTCCAGGCCCGCCCGCCCGGAAGAAAGGTGCGGGTGGTGAACTTCGGCTGGGTCTCGTCCTCGCCCGTGCTTCAGGCGCGCCAGCTCCGGGAGATCGGCGCGAAGTACAAGCCCGACCTCGTCATCCAGGCCTTCGACATGACCGACTTCCATGACGACCTCGTGGCCCGCGAGCGGCTGGCCCGTATCGGCGCCGGGGGGGGAGGAGAGGTCTCGATCTTCCGTGCGTTCGGCGTGGGGGCGAGCCTCGCCCTCGGGGTCGAGGACTACGGGCGGTGGCTGCGGGAGCGCCTCCGCTGGGCGCGGCCGGACGGGGCTCCCGCCGTTCCCGCCCAGCGCTACTTCTTCCTGTTCGCGCCGCCCGAGGCGTCCGAGCCGTACTTCCGAGAGAGCTGGGAGGCCATCCTGGAGACGGAGCGCCTGGCGCGCGGCATGGGCGCCCGCTACGTGCTGTTCGTGTTCCCTCGCTATCAACAATACGACCCGCGCGAAAGCCCGCGAGACCCCGAGCGCCGGGTGTTCCCGGACGACGCGCCGGGCCTGCAGGTGCCCTTCGCGTACTTCGCCCGCCAGGCGCGGTCGGTCGGCTTCCCTGTCCATTCGCTGCGCGAGGACTTCCTGGCCGACCGCGCGTTTCCCAAGTGCCGAAGCGACGATCCTCATTGGACCGCGGAAGGCAATCGGGTCGCCGCCGAGGCGGTGGCGCGCTATCTGCGCGCCGACAGGCTGGTCCCGTGACCGAATGCCGTGCGTTGGAGTGACTTCGAGCGCGAAGCGGAGCGCGCCGCATCCGGGTTAAGGGGGGGTTGACATGTTCCCCGCGCTTCCACTATCGTTACGCATCCGGTCACGTTCTGCGGACGGCTGGTCCGCTCCCCCTCGCACTTCTTCCGAGAACCGCCATGAGCCAAGAAGATCCTTCTTCCCCCAACCGCCCGGCCCCGCCCCGCCGCGGCCGCCCGCCGAAGGGCGACGGCCCGAGAAACCGCGCCCGGGAGGGACCGGAGAACGACGGCGCGGACGAAAGCGGCCCGGATGGCCCGGCCGCGATCGCGACCGCGGAGCCCGACGCCACCCCCCCGCCGGAGGACTCCGCTCCGGGGGCAACCTCCCCGGAACCGCCGACGCCGTCTCCCGCCGCGCCGGCTGAAGCCGCGGCCCCGCCGGCCGAGCCCAGCCCTACGCCCGTCGCCCGGCGC
>Ga0207684_10001053_pt1 | contig 30859 bp, 33 predicted proteins | sample KBSK5501metaG_FD_184342 | JGI IMG/M metagenome (GOLD analysis project Ga0207684, IMG submission 184342) | Corn, switchgrass and miscanthus rhizosphere microbial communities from Kellogg Biological Station, Michigan, USA - KBS K5-50-1 metaG... | ecosystem: Host-associated > Plants > Roots >... | reverse complement strand
GCCCCGCGACGTCCTGCGGCTCGCTAAACCACCGTATCCGCTCGCCTCGGACGGCGGGGCCCCAGCCCCGCGACGTCCTGCGGCTCGCTAAACCACATCAATGCCCATGCTGCGGGCCGTGCCCTCAACCGTGCGCATGGCGGCCTCGATGGAGTCGGTGTTGAGGTCCACGAGCTTGGTCTGGGCGATCTCGCGCACCTGCGCACGCGTCACCTTGCCGATCTTGTCCTTGTGCGGCACCGCCGAAGCTTTGGCAATGCCGGCCGCCCGCTTGAGCAGGATCGCGGCCGGCGGCGTCTTGACCACGAAGGTGAAGGACCGGTCCTGGAAGATCGTGACGACCACCGGCAGGATGAGTCCCTCCTGCGAGCCTGTCTGGGCATTGAAGCCCTTGCAGAACTCCATGATGTTGACCCCGTGCTGGCCCAGCGCGGGGCCCACCGGCGGCGAAGGATTGGCCTTGCCCGCCGGAATCTGCAGCTTCACGACCGCTTGCACCTTCTTCATGTCAGAGCCTTTCGACCTGGTAGTACTCGAGCTCGACTGGCGTCAGCCGTCCGAAGATGGCCACCATGACCTTGAGCTTCCCGCGCTCCGGGTTGAGATCGTCGATGGAGCCCTGGAAGTTGACGAACGGCCCCTCGATCACCCGCACCTTGTCCCCCTTCTGGAAGGTGGACTTGAGCTTGGGCTTCTCGGCGCCCTCTTCCATCTGGCGCAGGATGCCCTCGACTTCCTCGGCCGGCAGCGCCACCGGCTTGGCGCCCGATCCCACGAAGCCCGTCACCTTCGGCGTGGATCGCACCAGGTGCCACGTGTCGTCGGTGAGCTCCATCTCAACCAGGAGGTAGCCGGGGAAGAACTTCTGCTCCGTTTCGATCTTCTTGCCGCCCCGGATCTCCCGCACCTTCTCCGTCGGCACCACGATGCGGCCGAACATATCCTGAAGGCCGAAACTCTTGGCTCGGGACTCGATCCCCTCCCGCACCTTCTCCTCGAAGCCGGAGTAGGTGTGGACCACGAACCACTGCTTCGCGGCCGTGCCGGTTCCGCTCATTTCAGGATCACCCCCACGATCCGCGAGAACACCACGTCCACCATCCCCAGGTACAAGGCCAGGACGAAGACCACGGCCAGCACGACCACCGTGGACGACGCCACTTCGGACCGGCTAGGCCAGTTCACCCGTCGGAACTCTGCCGCCACGTCGCGAAAGAACTGCTGGACGTTCCTCACAAACTCCATTTGCTATCTTTTCTTCCTTCGCCGCCGCGTAATCTGGCAGGCGTGGAGGGATTTGAACCCCCATCCCCCGGATTTGGAGTCCGGTGCTCTAGCCGTTCGAGCTACACGCCTCCGAGCTTGTTGACGACTATTTCGATTCTTTGTGGACCACGTGCTTCCGGCACCACTTGCAGTACTTCTTGATCTCCAGGCGGTCCGGATGGGTGCGCCGGTTCTTCGTCGTCGAGTAATTCCGCCGCTGGCATTCGGTGCACGCGAGAGAGATGATGTCGCGCACGGCCTACTCCTCGATCTGCGCGACGACGCCGGCCCCGACCGTGCGCCCGCCCTCCCGGATCGCGAACCGCAACTCCTTCTCCATCGCCACCGGCTGGATCAGCTCGATCGTCATCGTCACGTTGTCCCCCGGCATCACCATCTCCACCCCCGCCGGCAGGGTGCACACCCCCGTCACGTCCGTCGTCCGAAAGTAGAACTGCGGCCGGTACCCATTGAAAAACGGCGTGTGCCGCCCCCCTTCATCCTTGGTCAGCACGTACACCTCCGCCTTGAACTTCCGGTACGGCTTGATCGACCCCGGCTTGGCCAGCACCTGCCCCCGCTGCACCTCGTCCTTGTCGATGCCCCGCAGCAGGGCGCCAATATTGTCCCCCGCCCTTCCTTCGTCCAACAGCTTGCGGAACATCTCCACCCCCGTCACCACGCTCTTCTTCGTCTCCGCCTGCATCCCCACGATCTCCACTTCCTCCCCTACCTTCACAATCCCCCGCTCCACCCTTCCTGTCACCACCGTCCCCCGCCCCGTGATCGTGAAAATGTCCTCGATCGGCATCAGGAACGGCTTGTCCACCACCCGCACCGGCGTCGGAATATAGCTGTCCACCGCCTCCATCAGCTTCCATATGCACTCCGCCGCCTTCGGATCCTCCGGCTTCTCCATCGCCCCCAGCGCGCTGCCCCGCACCACCGGCACCTGGTCCCCCGGAAACTGGTACTTCTTCAACAACTCCCGCACCTCCAGCTCCACCAGGTCCAAAATCTCCGGATCGTCCACCATGTCCACCTTGTTCATGAACACCACCAGATACGGCACGTTGACCTGCCGCGCCAGCAACACGTGCTCCCGCGTCTGCGGCATCGGCCCGTCATTGGCCGCCACCACCAAAATGGCGCCGTCCATCTGCGCCGCCCCCGTGATCATGTTCTTGATGTAATCCGCGTGCCCCGGACAGTCGATGTGCGCGTAGTGCCGCGCCGCCGTCTCGTACTCCACGTGCGCCACCGCAATCGTGATCCCCCGCTCCCGCTCCTCCGGCGCATTGTCGATCGTGCCAAAATCCCGCACCGCCACCGTGTTGAACTTCGTGTGCAACACCTTCGTGATCGCGCTCGTCAACGTCGTCTTGCCGTGATCAATGTGCCCAATCGTCCCGATGTTCACGTGCGGCTTCGACCGATCAAACTTCTGCTTGGCCATCCAGGGAACCTCCTCCGTTCGCTACCGGTCGATGATGATGGAGCCCATGTCCGGGCTTGAACCGGAGACCTCGTCCTTACCAAGGACGCGCTCTGCCGACTGAGCTACATGGGCCCGAATGCCGAGCCTCGTCTCTCGCGTCCGGGAAGAGCGGGTGGAGCGGGAAACGGGATTCGAACCCGCGACCCCCAGCTTGGAAGGCTGGCGCTCTACCGCTGAGCTATTCCCGCCTGCCCTCCCGGCGCGCCTCCGCTCGAGCGAAAACATGGTGGGGAGAGGAGGATTCGAACCTCCGAAGACGTTCGTCAGCAGATTTACAGTCTGCCCCCTTTGGCCGCTTGGGTATCTCCCCGCTTGCTCCCCAGACCTTGCCCCCAGGCCGTAACCGATTGATTTTACTGGCGCTGGCGGGAGGATTTGAACCCCCGACCCACTGCTTACAAGGCAGTTGCTCTACCCCTGAGCTACGCCAGCAGTCGCAAAACTTCACTCTAGTTTCAAGGCCTTCCCAAGTCAAGACGTTTCTGCTCAGGACTTTCCACCAGGCGTCCGAATGCCCCCTTTTGACCCCCGCTGGCGCAACACTTCGTAGCAGAGGACGGCCGCCGCGGCGGAGACGTTCAGCGACCCGATCTTCCCTTTCATAGGCAGACTCACGAGGAAGTCGCAACTCTTTGCTACCAGCGGGCGAAGCCCTTCCCCCTCTCCGCCCAGCACCAAACAGAGCGGCCCGGTGAGGTCCAGGGACCATGGGAGCTGGCCACCGCCCGGCACGCTGCCAACTATCCACAGTCCTTCCTTTTTGAGCACTTCCAAAGCATTCACCAGGTTGGTTTCCCGAGCGACCGGGACATGCTCGGCGGCCCCCATCGCGGATTTCGCCGCGGCTGGGGTGAGCCCCACCGAATGATGCTTGGGCACGATGACTCCGTGAACCGCTGTGGCCTCCGCCGATCGCAGGATGGCCCCGAGGTTGCGCGGGTCCTGGACCTGGTCCAGAGCCAGCAGAAAGGCGGGCTCGCCTCGCAGGGCGGGGGCCGCAAGCAAATCCTGGAGCGAAGCGTAGCTGGCCCCCGCGACGCGCGCCACCACGCCTTGATGGTGCGATGTGCCCGCGATCGCCGTGAGCTGATCGCGCGTGCGGAAGGAAATCTTCACGCCCCGCGCCTTGGCGAGCGCGAGGAGCTCGGCCAGCGCGGGCCCGCGCCCCTCGGCGAGGATGGCAATCTCCTCCACCCGCCGGCTCTGCGCGCGCAGCAGCTCGAGCACCGGATTGCGGCCGAAGAGTGGAGCGTCCTCGTCCATCACGACCCGAGCTTCCACGTCGTCCCGTCGCGCGTGTCCTCAAGGGTAACGCCCATCGCGACCAGCTCGTCGCGCAGGCGGTCGGCCTCGCCGAAGTCGCGCCGCTTGCGCGCCTCCTGACGGAGATACACCAGCGAGTCGATACGCGCCTTGAGCTGGGCGTCGATGGCCGGCCCGCTCCGGCGCTCCTGCTCCAGCAGCCCCAGCACCCGCGCCAGTATCACCAGCTCGCTGACGCCCATGAGGAAGGCGCCGGCGCCCGCGGCGCCCTGCGCGACCTGGTCGCGCCCCGCGTAGAGCACGCGCGCGAGATCGAAGAGCGCGCCGAGGGCCTGGGGCGTGTTGAAGTCATCGTCCATCGCGGCCTGGAAACGATTCCGATGCGCGGCAGCGTCGTCAAACAGCCCGTGATCGGGCCCGGGGCGCGGCGTGCCCTTGGAGGCGATCTTGTCTGCCTCGTCCTTGAGGGCGCGGAGCCGGTTCAGGGCCTTCGCGGCATCCTCGATCCGCTCGTCGCTGAATTCCAGCGGATGCCGGTAATGCGTCTGGAGCAGATACAGCCGGATGGCCTCGGGGTCGTGGCGGCGCGCCATGTCCCTGATCGTGAGCGTGTTGCCCAGTGACTTCGACATTTTCTCCGAGGCCAGATTCACGAAGCCATTGTGTATCCAGTAGCTGACGAACCGGCGCCCCGTGGCGGCTTCAGATTGCGCAATTTCATTCTCATGGTGGGGGAAGATCAGGTCCTCGCCGCCGCCGTGGATGTCGAAACCTTCGCCCAGGTACTGCATCGACATGGCGGAGCATTCGATGTGCCAGCCCGGCCGGCCCGGGCCCCACGGACTGTCCCACGCGGGCTCTCCGGGCTTCGAAGCCTTCCAGAGCGCGAAGTCCAGCGGATCGCGCTTGCGCTCGTCTACTTCGACACGGGCGCCAGCCTGCAGCTCCTCGAGGTTCTTGCCGGAGAGGCGACCGTACGCCGGGAAACGGCGAACCTCGAAGTAGACATCGCCGTCCACCACGTAGGCGACACCCTTGCGCACGAGGCGCTCGATCAGCGCGATCATCGCCGTGATGTGCTCGGTGGCCTTGGGCTCCTGGTCGCCCGGCAGCACGCCGAGCGACGCCATGTCGGTCCGGTACTCGGCGATGTAGCGCTCGGAGATTTCCTGGGCGGGGACGCTCTCCTTGTTGGCCCGCTTGATGATCTTGTCGTCCACGTCGGTGTAGTTCTTCACGAACAGGACCTTGAGGCCCGTGAACATGAGGTAGCGCCGGATGACGTCGAAGACAATGGCGCTGCGCGCGTGCCCGATGTGGCAGAGGTCGTATGCCGTCACGCCGCAGACGTACATCCGCACCTGGCCCACGACCAACGGGACGAACTCGTCCTTGCGCCGCGTGAGCGAGTTGAAGATCTTGATGGCCATCAGCCGACCTCGACGCTCACCACGGCCATCGCGGCGACGCCTTCTTCGCGGCCGAGCAGGCCCAGGTGCTCGGGGCTCTTGGCCTTGACGTTCACGCGATCGGGATCCACTCCGAGCGTGGCCGCGAGCTGTTTGGCCATCTCCGGCAGGAAAGCGCCGAGCCGCGGTGACTGGCAGATGATGGTGGCATCCACGTTGACGAGCCGCCCGCCCTTCGCCGCCACCAGGTCCATCACCGAGCGCAGCAGCGCGAGGCTCGACACGCCCTTGTACCGCGCGTCGGTGTCGGGAAAGAGGCGCCCGAGATCGCCCAGGGCGAGCGCGCCCAGCAAGGCCTCGCAGACGGCGTGGGTGAGCACGTCGGCGTCGGAGTGTCCGCCCAGGCCGCGCTCGGCTGGCACGGTGATGCCTCCGAGGACCAGCGGGCGGCCGGCGACGAGCGGATGCAGATCGAAGCCGAGGCCGGCCCGGTTCACCGCCGCGGACTCCGGACCTGGAACCGGGGAATCCAGAGCCGGGCGGCCTTGAGATCCTCCGGCGTCGTGATCTTGAGATTCTGCGGCAGTCCCGGCACCATCGCGACGCGCGCGCCCAGCCGCTCGACCAGGACCGCGTCGTCGGTCCCCGTGTAGCCGTCGCGCCGCGCCTTCTCATGGGCCTCCGAGAGCAGGGCGCGGCTGAAGGCCTGCGGCGTCTGGACGAGCCAGAGCCCGTCCCGCTCGAGCGTCGCCTCCACCATGGTGTCCTGCACCCGCTTGATCGTTTCCCGCACGGGCACGCCGCAAGTCGCCGCGCCGTGGCGACGCGCGGCGGCCAGCACGCGGTCCACCAGCGCGGCGTCGATGAACGGCCGCACCGCATCATGAACGACGATCCAGCCGACGTCGCTCGATACTGCCTGGAGTCCCCGCCACACCGACTCCTGGCGCTCCGCTCCTCCGGCCACCACGTCCAGCAGGCGCGGGACGCGAAAGCGCTGGAGCAGCCGGCGCGTGGCCTCCACCCGCTCGGCCGGCACGGCGACCACCGTACCCGCCAGCGCCGGCGCGCGTCCGAGCGCGCGCAGCGTGTGGACCAGGAGCGGGGCGCCGGCCAGCACGAGGTACTGCTTGGGCCGGCCCGAGCCCATGCGGGCTCCGCTGCCCCCGGCCGGCACGACCGCAACGGCCGGCCTCGTCATCGCGCTGTGTTCTCTTCGTCCTTGGGGCGGGCGAAGATCATGCGGCCGGCCGGCGTCTGAATCACGCTGGTGACCGTGACGTCCACCGTCTGGCCCATGAGGCGCTTGCCGTGATCGACGACGACCATGGTCCCGTCGTCGAGGTAGGCGACACCCTGGCCGGCTTCCTTGCCCTCCTTCACGATATGGACATGCATCGGCTCGCCGGGCAGCACGACGGGCTTGAGCGCGTTGGACAGCTCGTTGACATTGAGCACCGCCACGCCGGAGAGCTCGGCCACTTTGTTCAGGTTGTAATCGTTGGTGACGACCTTGCCGCCCGTGACCTTGGCGAGCTCGATGAGCTTGCGGTCCACCTCCCGCACCTGGGGGAAGTCCAGATCATCGATCCGCACCGTCACCCGGGCGATGCGCTGCAGCCGCTGGAGAATGTCGAACCCGCGCTTGCCGCGATTGCGCTTGAGCCCATCGGAGGAGTCGGCGATCTGCTGCAGCTCGCGCAGGACGAACTGCGGCACCAGCAGGGTGCCCTCGATGAAGCCGGTCTGGCAGACGTCCACGATACGGCCGTCGATGATCACCGAGGTATCGAGGATCTTGTAGTTGTCGTGGCGAGCCGCCGTCTTCGGAAACATCTTGGCCGACATGTCGGCCAGCTCGTCGCGCTTGGCCAGTGCAACCGTGACGCCCAGATACGCCAGGAGCAGGGCAAAGAGCCCGCGCCCCAATGGGCCGGTGCCCGGGAAGACGGCGTCGAGCGTCGAACCGAGCCCCAGGCCCAGCAGCACGCCCAGGATCCCGCCCGTCGCGCCCCAGAAGATGCGCTCAACGGGAATGCGGCGCGCCTGCCACTCGAGCAGCACCGCGAGCACCCCGGCCAGAGTTCCCGCGGCGCCCAGCCACACCACCTTGGGCCAGTGGATGTCCAGCGCCGGCCCCAGCGCGATGCCGGCCGCGGTCGCAGCTATCAGAATGATGAATCGTGCGATGACAATTCCCATGGCTCTCCTCAGGGCCCCAGGAGGAGCTTGACGGCTTCCTCCACCGAGCCCACACCCTGCACGTCCAATGGATGAGTGCGACCTCCCGTAAGATTGTTCTGCGGCACGACGGCGCCGCCGAAGCCAAGCGCGGCCGCTTCCTTCAGCCGGACCTCGAGCGCGGTCACCGCCCGGACCTCGCCCGTGAGCCCTACCTCGCCCATCACGACCAGATCGCTCCGAAGCGGGCGGTCCAGGTAGCTCGAGGCCGCCGCCAGCACCACGCCCAGGTCGGCGGCGGGCTCGGAGACACGGCCGCCGCCGGCCACGTTCACGAAGGCGTCCTGCGACTGCAGCGGGAAACCCAGGCGCTTCTCGAGCACCGCCAGCAGCAGGCACACGCGGTTGTAATCGGCGCCCAGGACCGTGCGTCTCGGCGTCCCGAAGCTGGCCGGCGACACCAGCGCCTGAAGCTCCAGCAGCAGCGGGCGCGTCCCTTCCAGGCTCGCCACGACCACCGATCCGGGCGCGTCCTTGGGCCGCTCGGACAGGAAAAAGCCCGACGGGTTCGTGACCTCGATCAGGCCGCGCTCGGCCATTTCGAAGACGCCGATCTCATTGGTCGAGCCGAAACGGTTCTTCACGGCCCGGAGCACGCGATAGGCGTGGTGCTGCTCGCCCTCGAAGTAGAGGACGGTGTCCACCAGGTGCTCGAGGACCCGCGGCCCGGCGATGGCGCCTTCTTTGGTCACATGGCCAACAAGAAACGTCGCGATGCCCTCGCCCTTGGCGAGGGTCATGAGGCGCGCGCCGCATTCCCTCACCTGGCTCACACTTCCGGGGGCTGACTCGAGACCGGGCAGGAACGCGGTCTGGATCGAGTCGACGATGAGCACCCGCGGGCGCAGGTCGGCGACGTGCGCCTCGATGAGCCCGAGGTCCGTCTCCGCCGCGAAGTATAGACCCGGCGCGGCGATGCCGAGCCGATCGGCCCGCAGCTTGATCTGCCCGGCCGATTCCTCTCCCGAGACATAGAGCACGGGGCCCGAGCGGTCGGCCAGCGCGCGGCTGGCCTGGAGTAGCAGGGTGGATTTGCCGATGCCCGGGTCGCCGCCGATCAGCACGAGCGATCCCGTGACCACGCCGCCGCCCAGCACGCGGTCCAGCTCGCTGATCCCCGTCCGCATGCGCTCGCCGCCCGCCTCGACGCGGATCTCGCCGAGCGGCAGCGGCCGGCTCGACGGCGCGCCCTTGGCGCGCGCGCCCGGGCGTGCGGGGGCGGTGCGCTCTTCGACGAGCTGGACGAAGCGGCCGACCCGCGCGCAGTCCGGGCAGGTTCCCGGCTTGGGGGCGGCAAAGCCGCATTCCTGGCAGCGATAGGTGGAACGGTCGCGCGCCATTACTTGGTCCCGCTTGCTCCCGCGGCTGTGCCGGCCGCGCCCTTGTCGCCGCCCTCATTCGGGATCGTCGAGCGGATCAGGGAGCGCAGCAGGAAGCTGCGGCGCGCGCCCTCGAGGAACTGGACCAGGTTCTCGTAGACGGTGGGGTCCGCGAGGAGGGCGCCCACCGTGCCGTCGCCCGCCTTGAGGCGGTCCGTCACCACTCGCAGATTCGCCATCGCGACGCGGAAGTCGGTGGCCGCCTGCCCGAGGGAGGCGTCGCCCTCCTCTTCTTTGAGCAGGCTGCCGAGCAAGCCGTGCCCGTGCGCGAGCTGCTCGGATACGTCGCGGAAGTTCCGCGCGAGCGTCTGCATGTCCTGGGCAACGCTCTTGTATTGGGGGTCGAAGAGCAGAGCGGGCAGCAGCCCGTCGCTCGGGCCTGGCTTTTCGGCGGACTGCCCCAGCTTGTCCATCGCGGCCAGCAGCGAGCGCGCGGCCTTGCCGCTATCGCGCGAGAGCAGGACCCCGATCGCGCTCTCGCCGGTGTCCGCCCGAGCCAGCATCTGCTGTGCCGAGGCCAGCAGGGCGTTGAGGCGCCGCAGGCTCTCCGGCTCTTCGTAAATCAGGACGTGCAGCCAGCCCTTGCCCTTCTCCACCTCCGCGGACATCCGGTCCACGCGGTCCGTGGTGTTCCGGAGGCTCACGGCAAGCTGATCGACCTGCTTCAGGGTGTCAGCGGCGGCCGTAAACATCTGCTGCATCTCGAACGGGTCCCGGCTCGCGAGTACATCGCCGGACTTGAGCGGCGGCTGATCCGGCGTGCCGATCGTGACCTCCACCAGCTTGTCGCCCAGCAGCCCCTGCGTGACGATACGGGCTTCCGAGTTCCGCCGGATCCGATCGGTGAAACGCCGGGTGATCGTGAGCGTCACCCGGACCTTGCCGCCGGGATGGGGCGGCAGCTCAACCCGTGTAACCCGGCCGATCTGAACGCCGGCCAGCCGCACGGTCGCGCCTTCGGTCAGGCCACCGACTTCGGTGAAATCGGCGTAGAGCTCGTACTTTCGCTCGAAGTACCGGGCCTGGGCGCCGAGCATGTAGATGATGGCGAGGAAGGCTCCCAGCCCCACCAGGATGAAGGCGCCGATCCGGATCTGCAGCGTGAGTTGGCGGGATTCAACCGACATGCTCAATCCTCCCTCATCTCACCGGCCAGAAAGCGTTGGACGTCGGGATTGTCCGAGCCCCGGATCCTGGCCGGCGTCCCCACCTCGGCGAAGCGGCCCTGGTGGAGGATCGCCATCTGGTCGGAGACCATCTCGGCGAACTCGATGTCATGCGTGACGACGATGGCGGTGTCACACACGCCCTTGCGGAGCTCGGCGATGAGCTCGGCCACGAGCCGCGCATTGGTCGGGTCGAGCCCCGCGGTGGGCTCATCGAAAAAGACCACCTCGGGCTCGGTCACGAGAGCCCGCGCGATCCCCACGCGCTTCCTCATCCCGCCGGAGAGCTCGGCGGGAAGCTGCTCGTCCACGCCCGGCAGGCCCACCAGGGAGAGAAAACGGTGGACCCGGTCGGTGATCTCGCCGAGGGACAAGCTGGTATGCTCGCGCAGGGGGTAGGCCACGTTCTCGAAGGCCGAGAGCGAGTCGAACAGCGCCGCGCTCTGGAACACGAAGCCCGTCCGGCGGCGAAGCGGCAGCATGGCCTCCTCGCTCAGCCAGTCAATGCGGGTGCCGAACAGGCTGACCCCGCCCGCGTCGGGGCGCAAGAGACCAGCGACGATCCGCAGCAGCACCGTCTTCCCTGACCCGCTGCCTCCCATGACGGCCAGGGTCGTGCCCTTGCTCAAGGCCAGGCTGATGCCTCGCAGGACCTGGTTCTGGCCGAACGACCTTCGGACATCGCGAAGCTCGACCACCGGCGGCGCGGACATAGCGGCCATCACCAGAAGAGGAAGAACAGGAGCTTGGTGAGAAAGAAATCGGAGATGATCACCGCCATCGTCGCCTGGACCACGGTCGCTGTCGTCGCGCGCCCGAGACCCTCGGTGCCTCCCTCCGTGGCGAGCCCGTTGTAGCACCCGATCAGGGTGACGAGGGCGCCAAAGACCATGCCCTTGAAGATGCCGCTCAGGAAGTCCTTGATCACCACCCAGTAGGAGATCGTGTTCCAGTACAGATAGCTGTCGAGGTTGCGCTCGTACACCATGATCAACATGCCGCCCAGCATCCCGACGCCGTCGGCCAGGATCACCATCAGCGGGAACACGACCACGGCGGCGACGAGGCGCGGGACGATCAGCCGTTTGATGTAGTTGACGCCAATGGCCCGCATCGCGTCGATCTGCTCCGTGACCTTCATGGATCCCAGCTCGGCAGTGATCCCCGAGGCCACCTTGCCGCCGACCAGGATCGCCGTCAGCACCGGCCCGAGCTCCCTCAGGAGCGACACCGCCACGATGGGGCCCACGTAGGTCTCCGTGCCGAAGCGGGCCATGTTCACCGCGCTCTGCAGCGCCAGCACCATGCCCGTGAAGATCGCGGCGGACACCGCCACCACCAGCGACCGAACACCCATGATGTCGATCTCGCGCGCGACGAGCCAGAAGTAGGACGGGGGCAGCGCCAGGTTTCGCGCCACCCGCATCGTCAGCAGGCCAAGCCCGCCGTACCAGACGAGAGTCTCCCGCCCGTGCATCTTCACGTACTCCGTCACCGTCATTGCGCCCCTCCGGCGAAGCTCTCCACGAACGCCTCGAAGTCGCCGCGGCCCGCCTCGAACGCGGCGGCCGGCGCGACGTAGAGGAAATCGTAGACGCAGCGCCGGTCCTTGATCACCACCGCCTCCACCGTCACCACCGCGCTGGCCGTCGTGCCGCGGACGACGGTGCGCACGGCCTGCCGCCCGCCCGCTTCGCTCCGGGCGGTCTCTAGCGTCTCGCGGTGGGTGAGCCCGAACGTGAGATGCCGGGCCAGCACATCGGCGGGCCGTCCCGCCTCACGGCCGTCGCAGGTTGCGTTCGCCAGCATTCCGCCCGGCGGCGCCTCCCGCTTGAGCTCGAGGTCGGCCTGACCGCTGGGCTCCACCCGCCATCCCTCGTTCGGCAGCCGCACCTGATACCCCTTGGATGAATAGAACACGCCGTTTTCGATTCGCCCGGCGGTGGCGCAGCCCGACAGCACCACGGCCAGCGCCAGCGCCGTCGCGTGCCTCACCCTTCGGCCTTTCGCTCTCCGTGACGTCGCGCCAGCTCGTTGAAGACCCGTCGCAGCGGAATGCCCCGCGCCGCCAGCAGCACCATGCTGTGGAACCAGAGATCGGCGACTTCGGCGACGAGCCGCTCGTCTCCCTCTCCGCCGAGGGCCGCCGTCACCACCTCCGTCGCTTCCTCGCCGATCTTCCGGCAGATCTGGGCCTCGCCCTTTTCGAAGAGGCTCGCCACGTACGAGCCCGGTGGCGCCGCCACCTTGCGGGACTGCAGCACGCGCTCGAGGACTTCGAGCATCGCGGGCCCCGCGCTGCCCGTCGAGGCCGCCCCGGCCGTCGCGGCCAGCCGCGTAAAGAAACAGGTGCGCGCCCCCGTGTGGCACGCCACGCCGTCCTGGTGCACCTGCACCAGCAGCGTGTCGCGATCGCAGTCGGCGTAGATCCCGTCCACGTGCTGGGCATGCCCCGAGGTTTCGCCCTTGCGCCAGCGCGCCCGGCGGGAGCGGGACCAGAAGTGGCTCAGCCCCGTGGCCTGCGTGGCGTCCAGCGCCGCCCGGTCCATCCAGGCCACCATCAGCACCTCGCCGGTCTCGGTTTCCTGTACCACCGCGGGGATCAGGCCATCGGTATCCCATTTGAGCTCGTCGGTCACGCTCACGGCTCGAGCCTCACCGCCACGCCCCGGTCCCGGAGGTATTCCTTCGCCTCGCGGATACTGTGCCGGCCGAAGTGAAAGAGCGACGCCACCAGCGCGGCGTCAGCCTTTCCCTCGACGACGCTCTGCCGGAGATGATCGAGCGAGCCCGCGCCGCCCGAGGCGATCACCGGCACCGACACCGCCTCGGCGACGGCGCGAGTCAGCTCGAGATCGTAGCCGTCTCCCGTGCCGTCTCGGTCCATGCTCGTGAGCAGGACCTCGCCCGCGCCCAACCTCACCACCTCGCGCGCCCACTCGACGGCATCGCGCCCCGCCGGCCGGCGGCCGCCGTGCGTGTAGACTTGCCAGCGCGGTGGCCCGGCGCCGGGCTCGCGCTTGGCGTCGATGGCCACCACGATGCACTGGCTGCCGAAGGCCCGGGCCGCGTCGCTGACGAGCTCGGGGCGCTCGAGGGCCGCCGTGTTCAGCGACACCTTGTCCGCCCCCGCCCGCAGCAGAGTACGGATGTCGTCCAGGCTGCGGACGCCGCCGCCCACGGTCAGCGGCATGTAGATGCCCTCGGCGGTGCGCCGGACGACGTCGAGCATGATCGCGCGTCCCTCGTGAGAGGCCGTGATGTCGAGAAACACGAGCTCGTCCGCACCTTGCGCGTCGTACGCCTGAGCGGCCTCCACCGGATCGCCCGCGTCGCGCAGGTTGACGAACTGCACGCCCTTGACTACGCGGCCGTCCTTGACGTCCAGGCACGGGATGAGTCGCTTGCAGAGCACTGTCTATTTATCCATCTCGCTTGAACGCGACCTTGTCCGGTTTGACGGTTGGGCCTCTTCGGGCCTTCGGCCCTCATCGGGGCGCCCGCATTGCCGGAGAGCATCCGTGCGGTCGTGGATCATCGGACGATGGTCTCGAGCGCGCGGCGGAGGTCGACGGCGCCGCTGTAGAGCGCCCGCCCGACGATCACGCCCGCCAGCCCCGGGATGCTCGCGAGCTGGCGGATGTCCTCGAGCGAGCCCACGCCGCCCGATGCGAAAACCGGGATGCCGGCGGCCTTGGCCACGCCCTCGGTGCTCCACACGTTTGGCCCGCCCTCGGTCCCGTCGCGCGCGATATCGGTATAGATGATGGCCGCCGCACCGGCGGCCGCGGCGTCGCGCGCGAGCGCGACCGCGTCCAGCTCCAACAGGCGCGTCCAGCCATCCACGGCCACGCGGCCGTCAGAGGCATCCACGCCCACGATGATCCGATCCTCGAAACGACGGCACACCTCACCCAGGAAGACGGGATCGAGGGCGGCCCGGGTGCCGACGACGGCCCAGCGCGCGCCGGCCTCGAGCACCGTCTCGACATGCGCCAGCTCTCGCAGGCCCCCGCCGACCTCGACGGGGATGGAGATGCCGGCGATGAGGGTGCGGATCAGCGCGGCCTGGGCCGGACGCCCATCGAAGGCGCCGTCCAGGTCCACGACGTGCAGCCGGTGGGCGCCGGCCGCCTGCCACTGGCGCGCCATCGCCACCGGGTCGTCGGAGAACACGGTCTCCGCCTCGGCGCGGCCCTGGAGCAGCCGCACGCAGCGGCCGCCCTTGATGTCCACCGCCGGCACGATCTCGAAGCTCATGAGCGCTGATCCTTCACGAAGGTGGCGAAGTTCTCGAGAAGCCGCAAGCCCCAGCGCTGGCTCTTCTCCGGGTGGAACTGGGTGGCGAAGAGCGGGCCCCGCCCCACCGCCGCGGCGAAGGTGACGCCGTACGTGCACGTGGCGACGCGCAGCGAGGGATCCGCCGTCTCGGGATAGTAGGAGTGGACGAAGTAGAAGTGCGCCCCGCGCGGGATGCCGTCGAAGAGGCTCAGATCGCCGCGGTGCTCAACCTGATTCCAGCCCATGTGGGGGACCTTGAGGCCGGACGGAAAGCGGCGCACCGCGCCCGGGATCACGTCGAGCCCCTTGCCTTGGCCGAACTCCTCGCTCTCGGTAAACAGCAGCTGGTAGCCCAGGCAGATGCCGAGGAACGGGCGGTTGCCGTCGATGCAGGCCCGCAGGGGCTCCAGGAGGCCGAGCGCCTGGAGATTGCCCATGGCGTCGTGGAAGGCGCCGTCGCCGGGGAGCACGACGGCCTCGGCGTCGGCCACGATGCGCGGATCCTGGGTGACCACGGCGCGCATGCCGAGGCGCCCGAAGGCCTTCTCGACGCTGCCGAGATTCCCGCGACCATAATCTATGATGGCGATGAGAGAGGCCACGCGCTCAGAGACTCCCCTTCGTCGACAGCACGTCGCCGATGCGCGGGTTGAGCCGTGTCGCTTCCGCCAGCGCCCGTCCCACCGACTTGAAGACAGCCTCGGCGATGTGATGCAGGTTCTCGCCGTAGTGCATCGTCACGTGCAGCGTGAGCTCCGCGTTGAACGCGACGGCGCGGAAGAAGTCCTTGAGCAGGTCCAGGTCGAAGTTCGAGATCCGCGTCCGCCCGAGCGGCACATTGAAGACCAGGTACGGCCGACCCGAGACGTCCACCGCCGCATGTACCAGCGCTTCGTCCATCGGCAGAAAGGAGTCTCCATAGCGGGCGATGCCCTTCTTGTCGCCCACCGCCTCCTTGAATGCTTTGCCCAGGCAGATGCCGACGTCCTCCACCGTGTGGTGCAGGTCCACGTCCAGGTCGCCCTTGGCATCCACGGTAAGGTCGATCAGGCCGTGCTTGGCCCAGGCCTCCAGCATGTGGTTGAAGAAGGGGATGCCCGTCTCCACCTTGGACGCCCCGCTGCCGTCCAGGTTGAGCTGCAGCACGATCTGCGTCTCCTTCGTGTTGCGCTCGACCCGCGCCTCCCGGTTGTCTGGCTTCATGCCTTGCCTCCCGTGCGTTCGATGCGGACCGCCGCGGCCGCGCCATGGCCTTCGAGGCCTTCCACTCGGCTCAGCTCCGCGATGTGGGGCCCGGCCTCGGCCAGCCCCTTGGCGGAGTACTGGATGACGCTCATGCGCTTGACGAAATCCCCGGTGCTGAGCGCGGACGCGAATCGTGCCGTGCCGCCCGTGGGCAGGACATGATTGGGCCCGGCGAGATAATCACCCACGACCTCGGGCGTGAACCGCCCGAGGAAGACCGCGCCGGCGCTCCTCACGCGGCTCAGGAGCGCCTCGGGATCGGCCACCTGCAGCTCCAGATGCTCGGGCGCCAGCCCATTCGCCACCTGCACGGCTTCCTCGAGGCTCGCGGTGAGCACGAGGGCGCCGTTCCCGTCCAGCGAGGCGGCCGCGATCTCGCGCCGCGGCAACCGGGCCAGCTGGCGCTCGGTCTCGCGCGCCACGTCGTCGGCGAGCCGCGCTGAAGGCGTCAGCAGCACGGCGCGGGCCATCGGATCGTGTTCGGCCTGGGCCAGGAGGTCGGCGGCCACGAAGGCCGCATCGGCGCTCTCGTCGGCCACGACGACCACCTCGCTGGGCCCCGCGATCATGTCGATGCCGACCTCACCAAACAACTGGGCCTTGGCCAACGCGACGTAGATATTGCCGGGGCCCACGATCTTGTCCACCCGTCGGATGGTCTCGGTGCCGTATGCCAGCGCCGCGATGGCCTGGGCGCCACCGATACGATACGCCTCGGTGACTCCCGCCACGCGCGCGGCCACCAGCACCGCGGCGTTCAGCGTCTTGTCGGCCGCCGGCGGCGACACCAGGACGATCTCCCGCACCCCGGCCACGCGCGCGGGCACAACGGTCATCAGCACGGTCGAGGGATAGGCCGCGCGGCCGCCCGGCACATAAACGGCCACCCGCTCGAGCGGGCGAACTTCCTGCCCGAGCCGCGAGCCATTAGCGTCGATCATGCTCCATGACTTGGGCGCGCACTCGCGATGGAAGCGCTCGATGCGCTCCGCCGCGTAGCGCAGCGCCCGCACCGTCGCTTCGCCCACCTGCCGCTCGGCGGCGCGGTACTCGCCGGCATCGACCGCGAGCTCCGCCGCGCTCAGCGACACGCGGTCGAAGCGCTCGGTCAGCTCCAGCAGCGCGGCGTCACCCTTCTCCCGCACCGCCGCGACGATCTCGGCCACCCGCCGGTGGATGTCGGGATCAACAGAGCCCGGCGACCGCTCGAGCGCGCGGACGACTCCACCCACTCCAAGCGTGCGAGCGTCCAGCCGCCGGATCATTTCGCCACCTCCTGGCGAAGAGCGGTGATCAGGGCGTTGACCCGGCCGTGGGCGGTCTTGAGCGAGGCGCGGTTGACGATGAGCCGTGCGGTCGAGGTCATGGTCTCCGCGACCTCAACCAGTCCGTTGGCCCGCAACGTCTCGCCCGACTGGACGAGATCGACGATCCGCTCGGCCAGGCCCACGAGCGGCGCCAGCTCGATGGAGCCGTCGAGCCGGACGAGCTCGACCTGGATGCCGCGCTCCGAGAAGTAACGCTCCGTGAGGGTCGGATATTTGGTCGCCACGCGCACCCACGACCACTTGGCGGGGTCGTCGCGCTCCCACAGCTCGCGGGGCTCGGCGACCACCAGGCGGCAGAATCCGAATCCGAGGTCCACCGGCTCGTAGACGTCGGGCTGCTGCTCGAGCAGGATGTCCTTGCCGACGATCCCGAGATCGGCCGCCCCGTACTCGACATAGGTCGGGACGTCCGCTGGCTTCAGGAAGATGAACCGCAGGTCGGCTTTCTCGTCGGTGACGAGCAGCCGCCGTGAGTCGCTGTCCAGCCCGCGAATGCCCATGCCCGCAAGCAGCGACAGCGCCGGATCCAGCAGCCGGCCCTTGGGCAGCGCCAGCGTGAGGCTCCCCATTCTACTCAGCCCTCGCCTCGCCGGGACTCAATTCAGCCCTCGGCTCGCGGCCTCGCCGCTCACCTCGAACTGCCACGCCTGCGGCTCGTCGGCCCCGTCTCAGCTCGAAAGTCATTTGACCCTTGTGATGCGCGCGCCGAGGGAGTGCAGCTTGGCCTCGAGCCGCTCGTAGCCGCGGTCCAGGTGATAGACGCGGGACACCTCGGTCGTGCCGCGGGCCGCGAGCCCGGCGAGAACCAATGACGCCGACGCGCGAAGGTCGGTCGCCATGACCTGAGCGCCCTGGTAGGCCGACACGCCGCGCACCACCGCCGTCGACCCCTCGGTCTCGATTCGCGCTCCCATGCGGCAGAGTTCCGCGGCGTGCATGAAGCGGTTCTCGAAGATGGTCTCGGTGATCTTGGACAGGCCGTCGGCCAGGCCCAGCAGCGCCATGAACTGCGCCTGCATGTCGGTCGGGAAGCCCGGAAACGGGCTGGTGATCACGTCGGCCGGGTGGGGCCGCTCGGGCCCGCGGCAGCGCACGCGCTCACCGTCCACGTTGATCGTGGCGCCGCACTCCTCGAGCTTGGCGAGGGTGGCCGTCAGGTGCCGCGGCGCCGCGCCGGTGATCGTCACGTCGCCTCCCGTGATGGCTCCCGCCACGAGCAAAGTGCCCGCCTCGATGCGATCGGGAATGATGCGGTGGCGCGCTCCCGCCAGCTCCGGCACGCCCTGGATCTCGATCCGCTCGGTGCCCGCGCCCTCGATGCGGGCACCCATGGCGACCAGCAGCCGGGCCAGGTCCGCGACCTCGGGCTCGCGCGCCGCGTTTTCAAGTACCGTCGTGCCTTCGGCCAGGGAGGCGGCCATCATGAGGTTCTCAGTCCCGGTCACCGTCACCAGATCGGTGGTGATTCGTGCGCCCTTGAGCCGGCTTGCCCGCGCCTCGATATAGCCTTGATTGATCGTGACCTCGGCACCCAGCTTCTGGAAGCCCTTGAGATGCTGGTCGATGGGGCGGACGCCGATGGCGCAGCCGCCCGGCAGAGCGACGCGGGCGACGCCGGCGCGCGCCAGAAGCGGCCCGAGCACCAGCACCGACGCGCGCATGGTGGAGACGAGCTCGTAGGGCGCCTCGTGGCTCGTCACCCGTGCCACGCGCACCACCGCGCTTCCGTCCGCCTCCGCGGAGACTTCTCCTCCCAGACGCTTCAGCAGCGACCGCATGGTCACCACGTCGGCGAGATCGGGGACGTTCTCGAGCGTCACCGGCTGGGACGTGAGCAGGGCCGCGCACAGGGCCGGCAGCGCCGCATTCTTGGCCGCGCTCACCTCAACCTCGCCTCGTAGCGGGCCGCCGCCTTCGATGACCAGGCGGGGCGGCATCAGCAAGTCCTCCCCGGCCGTTGCAGCGGCGCCTCGCCCGCCGCTCCGCCGGCCGCGGAACTCCACCGGCCGCCGATATAGCGCTCGACGCCCCGCAGATCCCGCCGGGCCCGGATCCCGCTGAAGCCTTCGGCGGCCATGAGCGAAGCGAGCGGCCCTGCCTGCTCTTCCCCGATCTCCATCAGCAGCCACCCGCCCGGCCGCAGCACGACCGGCGCGCCGGCGATGATCCGGCGGATCACCGCCATGCCGTCGGGGCCGCCGTCCAGCGCCAGTCGCGGCTCGTGCATCGAGACCTCGGGCGGGAGCGTGCCGAGAACCGCGGTAGGCAGGTAGGGCGGATTGGCGACCACGAGGTCCAGCCCCGCCCGAACGGCGGCGAGCGGCTCGAAGAGGTCGCCGGCCAGCAGGTGGACGCGATCGGCGAGCCCGAGCCGGCGCACATTGGCGAAGGCCACGGCGAGCGCGCCGAGCGAGCGCTCGATGGCCAGCACTTCGACTTCCGGCAGCCCGGCGGCTACCGCGCAGGCAATGGCGCCACTGCCCGCCCCGAGGTCGGCGACCTCGGCGCCGGGCCGGTCCTTGAGGATCTCGATGGCCCATTCCACCAGCCCCTCGGTCTCGGGCCGCGGGATCAGCACGTCCGGAGTGACCGTGAGCCGCAGGCCGTGGAAGTCCTCGAAGCCCAGGATGTACTGGAGCGGCTCATGGGCCGTGCGGCGGTCCACCCAGGCGCGGTAGCGTGCCGCCGCCAGGGACGGGACCTCGCGGGCCGCCTCCACAAAGAGCTCGAAGCGCTCCACGCCGAGCACGGAGGCCAGCAGCCATTCGGCGTCCTGCCGCGCCGTCGCGATGCCGGCCGCGGTCAGAGCGGTCGTCCCCTCGCCGACGAGGGCGCGCGCGGTGGCTTCGGAGACGGCGCGGCTCATGGCACGGTCTCCGCCGCGAGCTTCTGCTTCTGCTCCTCCGCCGCCAGGGCCTCGATCAGCTCGTCCAGGTCGCCCTCCAGCACCGCCGGCAACCGGTGCAGGGTCAGGTTGACCCGGTGATCGGAGACGCGGCCCTGGGGGAAATTGTAGGTGCGGATCCGCTCGCTCCGCTCGCCGGTGCCCACCTGGCTTCGGCGGTCGGCGGCGATCGCCGCGGCCTGCTCGTCCTGGGCGCGCTCGAGCAGCCGCGCCTTGAGCACCCGCATGGCCTTGGCGCGGTTCTTGATCTGCGAGCGCTCGTCCTGGCAGGTCACCACCAGCCCCGTCGGGATATGGGTGATGCGAACGGCCGAGTCCGTCGTGTTCACGCCCTGGCCGCCGGGACCCGAGGAGCGGTAGACATCCACGCGCACGTCCCGCTCCTCGACCTTGATGTCCACGTCCTCGGCCTCGGGAAGCACGGCCACGGTCACCGTCGAGGTGTGGATCCGCCCGCTCGACTCGGTGGTGGGCACGCGCTGGACGCGATGCACGCCGCGCTCGAACTTGAGCCGGCTCCACGCGCCGCGGCCCTGGACGAAAAGAATTACTTCCTTGAAGCCGCCCACGCCGGTCTCGTGCTTGTCCATGACCTCGACCTTCCACTTCTGGCGCTCGGCATACTTCGTGTACATGCGGGCCAGCTCCGCGGCGAAGAGCCCCGCCTCGTCCCCGCCGGCTCCGGCGCGGATCTCGACGAAGACGTTCCGATCGTCGTTGGGATCGCGGGGAATCAGCAGGGCGCGGAGCTCCTCCTCCAGCTTGGTCTGCCGCGCCGTGAGCTCGTCGATCTCGGCCTGGGCCATCTCCCGCATCTCGCGGTCGGTGTCCTCGGCCAGGATGTGGCGCGCTTCGGAGATACGCGCCAGGACCCTCTTGTACTCCTCGAACTTCTCGACCGTTTCGGAAAGGTCGGAGGCGGCTTTGGCCGTGCGGGCATAGACCTGCGGCTGGCCGATCACCTGGGGGTCGGAGAGCAAGCGGGTGAGCTCGCGGTGGCGCTCTTCGATCTGGCGCAGCTTGTCAAACATGGCGGCCCCTCATCGGGGGACGGACATGGCGCGGCGGCGCCGCGGCGAGGAAAGAGAAGGACTGCAGCTCCTGCAGGACGTAGGCCTCGAAGCGCGGCGGGTCGCCGAGCCGGGCCCTACCCCTCCGCGAGGGCCTTCCTCTTGTACTTCCGCTGGAAGCGCTCGACGCGGCCAGCGGTGTCCAGGAACTTCTGCTTCCCGGTGAAGAAGGGGTGGCACTTGGAGCAGACCTCCACCCGGATATTGGGCTGGGTGGAGCGGGTGTGAATGACCTCCCCGCAGTTGCAGGTGATCGTCGTATCAATGTAGTCGGGATGAATGCCAGCCTTCACGGCGCACCTCCTGAATAAGGGCGAATGAAGCATAAATAGTACCAGGGGAAGGCTAAAAACGCAAGAAACTGGGGAGAGTTGCCCGGGTGGGCCGGGCGAAGGCGCGGAAGGGACTGCGGGCCCGGCTGGGGCCCTGGAGCCCCTACCCCATCTGGTTCATCTGGGCCAGGAACTCCTTGTTCGTCTTCGTCAGCTTGAGCTTGTCGAGCAGGAGCTCCATCGCCTCGACCGGGTTCAGCTGGGACAGGGCCTTGCGCAGCAGCCAGACCTTCTGGAGCTCGTCCTTCTCCAGCAGGAGCTCCTCCTTCCGCGTCCCGCTCTGCTCGATATTGATGGTCGGGAAGATGCGCTTGTCCATGAGGCGCCGGTCCAGGTGGACTTCCATATTGCCGGTGCCCTTGAACTCCTCGAAGATCACATCGTCCATGCGCGAGCCCGTGTCGATGATCGCGGTGGCCATGATGGTGAGCGAGCCGCCCTCCTCGATGTTCCGGGCGGCGGCGAAGAACCGCCGCGGCCGCTGGAGCGCATTGGCGTCGAGTCCGCCCGACAGCACCTTGCCCGATGACGGGATCACCGCATTGTGGGCCCGCGCGAAGCGGGTGATGGAGTCCAGCAGAATCACCACGTCGCGCTTGTGCTCGACCAGGCGCTTGGCCTTTTCGATCACCATGTCGGCCACCTGGACGTGCCGCTGCGGCGGCTCGTCGAAGGTCGAGGAGATCACCTCGCCCTTGACCGAGCGCTGCATATCCGTGACCTCTTCGGGCCGCTCGTCGATGAGCAGCACGATGAGGTAGACCTCGGGGTGGTTCTTCGCGATCGCATTGGCCAGGTTCTGCAGCAGCACGGTCTTGCCGGTGCGGGGCGCGGCCACGATGAGCCCGCGCTGCCCCTTGCCGATGGGGCAGAGCAGATCCATGGTCCGGGTGGTCAGATTCTCCGAGTCATGCTCGAGGCGGAGCCGCTCCATGGGATAGAGCGGCGTCAGGTTGTCGAAGAGTGTCTTGTCCTTGGCTTGCTCGGGGGTCTCGAAGTTGATGGCCTCGACCTTCAGCAGGGCGAAGTAGCGCTCGGTGTCCTTGGGAGGCCGCACCTGGCCGGAGATCGTGTCGCCGGTGCGCAGATCGAAGCGGCGGATCTGGGAGGGCGAGACGTAGATGTCGTCGGGGCCCGGCAGGTAATTGTAGTCCGGCGCGCGGAGGAATCCGAAGCCGTCCGGCAGCACCTCTAGAACGCCCTCGGCGAAGATGAGCCCGTCCCGCTCCGCCTGGCCCTGGAGGATCTTGAAGATCAGCTCCTGCTTTCGGAGCCCGCTGACCCCCTGGACACCCATTTCCTTGGCGACATTGTTCAGGTCGGTGATGGTCTTGTCTTTGAGTTCGGACAGATTCATCCTCTTGCCTCCTCCCCCTCCGGCTTCCGATGTGGCCGCATCAGGGGTTACATCCGTCCTCGGCGAGGTACGCTTCGGGCTAGGCTCTGAGATGGTCGTCTCCGGGGGATTAACTGTATCGGGTTGAGCTCTTACGAGGGACTCGGCCGCGTTACTGCCACCACTGTCCCACAGGCCCGCGCGGCCTGTCAACTTGATTTTCCCCGGGCCTGAAGCCCTCCCGGGGGCCGCCATCCTTATATATACCGATATATACGGCCGAGACGCCCCTACATCCTCACGTCGATGATAGCCTTCTGCTTGATCTCCGCCAGCCACTCAGCCAGCCGCGTGTCGAACTTCTGGCGGTAGAGGATGTCGCGGATCTGGTTCCGGGCCTGGACCAGGGCTTCGCCCGCCATGGTCTCTTTGGCATCCAGGTGGAAGAGGTGATAGCCGACCTGGGAGCGGAAGGGCGCCGAGGACTCCCCGACCTGTAGCCTGAGGATGGCCTCCTCGATGTCCGGCGACAGCTCTCCCCGCTTTACCTTGCCCAGTTGGCCGCCGTCCTTGCCGGAGCCGTCCTGCGAGTACTCCTTGGCGAGCTCGGAAAAGTCCCGGCCCTCGAGCAGCAGGGCATAGACGTGCTCGGTTCGCTGCCGGGCCTCCGCCCATCCGTCCTCCCCCTTGCCGGGGTCGGGGAGGACGAGGATGTGCCGCGCCTCGAACGAGAGACCCGTTTCCAGCTTCTGGCGGTTCTCGGTCAGATACCGGTCGATCTCAGCCTCGGTCACCGAGATGCGCAGGTTGACCTTCCGCCGCTTCACGCGCTCGACCATGAGCTGCTCGCGGAGCCGCTTCTTGACCCCCTCCAGCGTGAGCCCGTTGGCTTTGAGGATGTCCTCGAACTCCTTCTGGTTCTTGGCGTTGACCTTCTTCATCACCTCACCGAGGTTGTCGTTCATCTCGCCGTCCTCGATGACGATCTTTTCCTTCTCGGCCTGCTGGAGCTGGATGCGGTTCTCGATCATCAGGTTGAGCAGCTTGTCGCGCAGCGCCTTGCGCTCCACGCCATCCGGCGCCCGCTCCTTGCTCTCGTAGATGTACTGCGCCTCGGCCTCCTCGAGCTCATAGAGCGTGATGGCGTCGTTGTTGACCACGCAGATCACGCGGTCCAGCACGCCGTCCACTGACACGAGCGATTCGTGCTTCGTGCCGAGCAGCGGCGGCACCGCCGGGGCGGCGGGCGGCGGCTCGGGAGCCTTGGCGACTTGCTTGGCATTCGAGGCGGGCTTGCTCTTGCCGATCAGCGGCACCCAGGTGGGAATCGGGCAGCCCGCGGCGAGCAGCGGGATGAGGAGCAGCCCGGCCGCGCCCGACAGCCGCCTCATGCGAGGGACGCCAGCAGCGCGCCGAGCGCGTCGCGCACGGCCGGCCAGGGCTCTCGGGGGACTCGCGCTTCCACGGTGTATTCCTTCTTCAACGTCATGCCTCCACCGCTCTTCGTGATGGACTGAAGAATTCGCTCGGGAGTCACGGGGGTCGAGGGCGCGAAGGTCAGCACCGCGCGCCCGCCCCGCGCTTCGATCCGCTCCACGCCGAGGCGCTTCGCCGCCGCCCGCAGCGCCACCACCTCGAGGAGCGCCTCGACGGCCGGCGGCGGCGGGCCGAAGCGGTCGGCGAGTTCGGACCGGAGCTCGGCGAGCTCTTCCGCCTGTCCGGTCTCGGCGAGACGCTTGTACAGAGCCAGCCGCTGGTTGATCTCGGGCACGTATCCCTCGGGCAGCAGCGCCTCCACCTCCACGCTGATGACCGGCTCCACGGATTCCGCCGGCGGCTCGCCCTTCGATTCTCTCACGGCCTCCGCCAGGAGCTTCGTGTAAAGATCGAACCCGACGGCCGCGATGTGGCCGTGCTGCGCGGCGCCCAGCAGGTTGCCGGATCCCCGGATCTCGAGGTCCCGCATCGCCAGCCGGAAGCCCGCGCCCAGCTCGGTCATTTCCTCGATGACCCTCAGCCGGCGCTGCGCCGTCTCATCCAGCCGGCCGTCGGCGGAGATCAGCAGGTACGCGTACGCCTGCTGGCGCTCGCGGCCCACGCGCCCGCGGAGCTGGTAGAGCTGGGCCAGCCCGAAGCGGTCGGCCCGGTTGATGATGATGGTATTTGAGGCCGGGATGTCAAGCCCCGATTCCACGATGGCCGTCGACACCAGGACATCGGCCTGCCCATCCACGAACTTCACCATGACGGCCTCCAGCTCCCGCTCCCCTATCTGGCCGTGGGCCATCACCACCCGGGCATCGGGGCAGAGGTGCCGGATGAAGGTGGTCATGGACGGCAGGGACTGGATCCGGTTGTGGACGAAAAACACCTGTCCGCCGCGCGCCATCTCGCGGTCGATGGCCTCCTTGATCACTGCGCGGCTGAACGCCGTGACGACGGTTTCCACCGGCAGCCGGGCCAGGGGCGGCGTCTCGATGACCGAGAGATCGCGGACGCCGGAGAGCGACATGTACAGCGTGCGCGGGATGGGCGTCGCGGTGAGCGTGAGCACGTCCACGGAGGTACGAAGCCGCTTGATCTGCTCCTTGTGCGTGACGCCGAAGCGGTGCTCTTCGTCCACCACCAGGAGGCCCAGGCTCTTGAAGCGCACGTCCTTGGAGAGCAGCCGATGGGTCCCGATCACCACATCGACCGCGCCCGAGGCCAGCCCGGCGATCACGGCCTTCTGCTCCTTCGGCGTCCGGAAGCGCGAGAGGAGCTCGACTCGCGCCGGGAACGCTCCGAACCGCTCGGCAAAGGTATTGAAATGCTGCTGGGCGAGAACGGTGGTCGGCACCAGCACGGCGACCTGGCGACCGTCGGCCACGGCCTTGAAGGCCGCGCGCAGCGCGACCTCGGTCTTGCCATAGCCCACGTCGCCCGCGACGAGCCGGTCCATCGGGCGCGGGGCCGTCATGTCCGCCTTGACCTCTTCGATCGCCCGCATCTGGTCCGGTGTCTCCTCGAAGCGGAAGGCCGCCTCGAATTCAGCCTGCCACGGAGTGTCCGGCGAAAACTGCGGCCGCTCCACCACTGAGCGCGCCGCGTAAAGCTTCAAGAGGTCCTCGGCCATTTCCCGGAGGGCGGCCCGGACCGACTCCTTCACGCGCTGCCACGCCCCGCCGCCCAGGCGGTCCAGGCGCGCCGCTCCGTCCGGCGCGCCCATGTACTTGGAGATCAGATCGAGTCGCTCCACCGGCAGGTAGAGGCGTCCGCCCTCGGCGTATTCCAGCAGCAGGAAATCGGCATCGCGGCCATCGGTGCGCAGCGTCCGAAGCCCGTGATAGCGGCCGATGCCGTGCTGCTCGTGGACCACGAGGTCGTTGGGGGCCAGGTCGGTGAAGGCCGCGATCGCGGCGCCGCGCTGGAAGCGCGGGCGGCGCAGGCGCCGGCGCTGCGCGCCAAAGATCTCCTCTTCGCACAGGAGGATGAGCCCGACCGCCGGCAGCTGGAAGCCGGCCGAGCATTCCCCCACCACCACGCCCAGCCCCTCGGAGCTCCAGAGGCCCGCGCCCGGCCAGGGCTCGAGCTCATGCTCGGCGAGCAAGCCGCGCACGCGCTCGGCCTGGCGCTCGTCGTCGACGATCAGCCGGACGGTGAAGCCCTCCGCGCGCCAGCCGCGGATCTCGGCCGCGAGCGACTTGAACTGGCCCCGGAACCCGCCGAGCGAGCGCGTGCCCATGGCGAACCGGCCCGGCCCGCCCACGCCGCGCTGAAGCAGCGGCATCTCCAGCCGCTGGTATCCGCCGAGCAGCGCGTGAAGCGGCTCGGCCGCCGGCGCCTCGTCGGGCGGAGCCTCGAGCACGGCGGGATCCTCGAGCGCCACGAGAGTATCGGCGGGCAAATAGTCGCTGAGCGTGGCCGCGTCCCCGCCCTTGGAGCTGAGCGGCAGCACTGCGAGCTCCATGATCGGATCGACGGAGCGCTGGGTGGTGGGATCGAAGAGGCGGAGAGACTCGACCTCGTCGCCGAAGAACTCGGCGCGCGCCGGGCGCTCGTGGGTTGGCGAGAAGATGTCCACGATCCCGCCTCGAAGGCTCCACTGGCCCACCTCGACGACGGTTTCGACCCGCTCGTAGCCGGCCGCATCGAGCTGCGCCAGCAGATGCTCGCGGCTCAGGCTGTCCCCCACCGCCAGGCTGAAGGTGCGGGCGCGGAAGTCGGCGGGCGCCGGCAGCGGCACCGTTAGCGCCGAGGGCGTCGCGACCACAGCGACGGCCTCGCCGTGCAGCAGGCGGTGGCAGCAGAGCGCGCGCTCGGCGTCGGGCTCGCGGTGTCGGCCGCCACGCCACGACACGGCGGGGCCGGACGGGAACTCGAGCACGCGGTCGGGCGCGCCGCCGAGCGCGGCCAGGAAGAATCCGAGATCGAGCGAGGCCCGGTGCCGCTCGGGGGAGCCGGCCGTGAGCAGCAGGGTGGCGCGGCCCGTATCACGGAGCAGTGCCGCCACCACGAGGGCGCGGGAAGAGCCCCAGAGCCCGTCGGCCTGCAGGCAGGGAACTCCCCTGACGAGGGCCGCGGACAGCTCCTGAAAGGCGGCCCAGCGAGAGAGGACGCGCTCAGAGGCGGACACGAGCATCACACGCTGCGAGACAGCGCAATCCGTCTATGGGTATCACCGGCCGGGGCCGGCGTCAAATTCATGCCTCCGGGGGGGGCGGCTCTAGCGGGGGCTCTGGGCGAGATAGAAGCTCAGCGTCTCCAGCTCGATCGACAGATCGACGTTCTTGAGCCGCACGTCCTTGGCCGCCTTGATGCGGCCGGGGGCGAAGTTCAGGATGGCCTTGATGCCCGAGGCGACGAGCTTTTCGGTCACCGGCTGCGCCGACTCGGCGGGCACCGCGACGATCGCGATCTGGAGATTGCGCGCCTTGGCCTCGTGCGGGAGATCGCGCAGGGGCAGGATGGCCACGCCGTCCGCCAACTTGCCCCACTTGGCCGGGTCGTCGTCGAAAATGGCCGAGATCCGGAATCCCTGCCGCGCGAAGCCCTTGTAGTGGAAGAGCGCCGAGCCGAGATTGCCGAAGCCGATCAGGGCGACCTGCCACTCGCGGTCCAGCCCCAGAATCTTCTGCAACTCGGCCTTGAGACCAGAGACGTAGTAGCCGATGCCCCGCACCCCGAACTCGCCGAAGTACGCCAGGTCCTTCCGCACCTGAGCCGAGTTGAAGTTGAAGCGCTCGGCCAACTCCTGAGAGGAGATGGTCTTGATGCCGTCCTCTTCCAGCTGCTGCAGGCACCGGGTGTAGACGGAGAGGCGGCGCACCGTCATCTCCGGAATCCGGCGAATCTTGAACTGTGAGCGTCGAGTCATTCCGTTCGCGGCCCTCTCGGCCCGTCTCGGGCCGGCGGCGACGGGCGTTCCGGGTCCGGCCCGGAACGCCCGCTCGCGCCTACTTTACGGGCTGGACGAAGAGCAGGATTGCGGCGATCACGAATACGTACAGCGCCAGCGACTCGATGAGCGCCAGACCGATGATCATGACGGTCTGGATGCGGCCGGCGGCGCCGGGCTGGCGCGCGACGGCTTCCACGGCGGAGGCCGCCGCCAGGCCCTGCCCCACCCCGCAGAGACCCGAAGCGATGCCCATTCCGATGCCGGCGGCCAGCACCGCGAAGGGCCCCACCCAGCCGCCGCTCCCGCCTTCGGCGGCGAAGGCCAGGCTCGGAATCGAAAGAAGCGACCACGTCATCAGCGTCAGCATCAGTGAGCGTCGCACGACTCTCCCTCCTTAGGTAGTGGTGAACGACTAATGGTGCTCGGCTTCCTCGATGGCGCCGGCGATGTAGACCATGGACAACATGCAGAAGATGAACGCCTGCAGGAATGCCACCAGGATTTTGAGCGGCAGCAGGAAGCCCACCGTGAAGGCGACCAGAACCACGCCCCCGGGTAGGCCGAGCAGGAGACCCGCCAGCTTGCCCGTCAGCGCCCATCCGAAGAGGCCGTCGAGCCCGGTGAGCAGGAATATGACGGCGAGCAGGACGTGTCCGCCGAACATATTGCCGAAAAGCCGCAGCGACAGCGAGAGTGGCCGCGCCATATGGCTGACCAGCTCGATGGGGAACATGAGTGGCGCGAGCCATGGCACCGGGCCGCAGAAGTGCTTCAGGTAACTCACGACGCCCTGCTTGCGGATACCGATCACGTGGTAGGTCACGAACACGATGAGGGCGCAGGCCGCGGTGGTGTTGAGATTGGAGGTGGGCGCTATCAGGCCCGGGATCAGCCCTAGCAGGTTCGAGGTGAGGATGAAGAGCCCGAGGGTGCCGACCAGCGGCAGGTAACGGCGCCCTTCGTGGCCGATCATGTCGTCCAGGGCGGTCAGGAACTGCTCCAGCAGCGCCTCCATGAAGTTCTGCACTCCGCGGGGCGCGAGCTGGAGATTATGGGTGGCGGCCACGGACAGCGTCACGAGGACCACCATCACGACCCAGGTGTAGAAAACATGGTCGGGAATGCCCAGGCCTACCAGGCTGACGAACGGCGGATGCTCGATGGCTCCCACTGAATCTCTCCTACGCGGTGACGCGGGCGGCTCGCAGTCCGAGGATGATCACGACGGGAGGCAGGACCGACAGGCCGGCCACGAGCCCCATCGGGTGGGCAGCGCCGGTGCCGAGGAGCAGGGCGACGGCCCCGAAGAGCACCGTATAGCGCAGGCCCAGGCCGATCACCCAGAGCGGATGGGACCGGCCGCCGGCGAGGAATGCGCCGGCGTTCCGCACGCCGCGCGAGAGCCAGTGGAAGCTGAAGAGCGACAAAAGCCCGCCAGCCACGGTCCCGACCGCCCCCGGCGCGCCGCCGATCCACGCGCCGGCCAGCGACACCGGCACCAGCAGCACGAGCGACGTCCGGCTCACGCGAGCGACCAGCTCAAGACCCATTGCGCTCATTCTTCTCCGCTGCCTTGATCGACCGAAACAGATCGCGAAATCCCGCGGCGACGCCCACGCCGATCCCGATCAACGTGAACCAGGGGGTGGTGCCGAGCCAGCGATCCAAATAGTACCCGCCAATGGTCGCTCCGGCTGTGGCCACCACGAACGTGATGCCCACCGTGGCGAGCATGCCCAGCGACCGCCATGGCGAAGGCTCGTCGGCCATCGCGCGCACCGTCAGCGGGGCCGCGGGTACGTCATGTGAATAGGAACACTATCACAGCGATCAGGCCCTGACAAGCAGACGCAAGTGATTGATTTCTTGACTCAAGCGGAGGGGAGCTGGATGTCAGTCAGGCACAAAGCGGAGGATTTCCTCGGCGATCTCGGGCCCCTTTTCTTCCTGGAGAAAATGCCCGGCGTCGGGGATCAGGGTGAAGCGCGCGCCCGGAATCAGCCGAGCGAGTGACTCGCCCACTTGGGGCGGGAAGACCGGATCCGAGTCGCTGAAGCACACGAGGGCGGGCTTGTTCCACTTTGCGAGCGCGGTCGTGGTCTCGCGCATCTCCGCCGCCCACGGCGCATCGGGCGTCGTGGGAATCAGCGCGGGGAAGGCTCGCGCCCCGGCCTTGGACTCGAGCGTCGGGAAGGGCGCGTCGTAGGCGGCGACGACTTCGGGCGCCAGCTCGTAGCGCGTGCCGATGGAACGCTTGAGGATGAGGCCGATCGGCAGGTCGGGCGTGCGCGAGACATACGCGCGCCAGCTCCAGAGGCCCGGCGTCAGGGTCTCGGCATTGCCCGAGAGGAGCCCCGTGTTGAGGATCACCAGCCGTGCCATCCGCTCCGGCTGCCGAATGGCGTAATGAAGACCGAGCGGCCCGCCCCAGTCTTGAACAACGACCGTGATGCGCCGGAGGTCGAGCGCAGCGACGAAGCGTTCGAGGAAGGCGAAATGACGGGCGATGCTGTACGCGCCGACGTCGGTCCACTTGTCCGAACGCCCAAAGCCGATGTAGTCGGGGGCGATGCAGCGGAAGCGCGCCCGCAGCCGCGGGATCATCCGCCGGTAGAGGAAGCTCCAGGTCGGCTCGCCGTGGAGCAGCAGGATGGGCTCTCCCTGTCCCTCGTCGAGGTAGTGCATGCGCAGGCCGTCGACCTCGACGTAGTGGGGCGCGAAGGGGAAGTTGGGCAGATTCGCGAAGCGCTCGTCCGGCGT
>Ga0207684_10001052_pt1 | contig 30862 bp, 25 predicted proteins | sample KBSK5501metaG_FD_184342 | JGI IMG/M metagenome (GOLD analysis project Ga0207684, IMG submission 184342) | Corn, switchgrass and miscanthus rhizosphere microbial communities from Kellogg Biological Station, Michigan, USA - KBS K5-50-1 metaG... | ecosystem: Host-associated > Plants > Roots >... | reverse complement strand
GCGGCGATCACCCGCTCGGTCACCCGGCTTGGCGGGCAAGCTGCCTACGCCGTCCGATCCAGCGCGACGGCGGAGGACTTGCCGACGGCCTCCTTCGCGGGCCAGCAGGACACGTACCTGAACGTCGTGGGGCCGGCGGCGATCCTCCAGCATGTCAGCCGATGCTGGGCCTCCCTGTTCACCGAGCGGGCCGTGGCCTACCGCCTGCGGAACGGCTTCGACCACCGGAAGGTCCACATGGCCGTGGTCGTGCAGCGGATGCTCTTCCCGCAGGCGGCCGGCGTCCTCTTCACGGCCGACCCCGTCACCTCCAGCCGGAAGGTCGTCTCCATCGAGGCCAGCTTCGGCCTCGGCGAGGCCCTGGTAGCCGGCCTGGTGAACGCGGACGTCTACAAGGTGCGGGACGGTGAAGTTGTCGCCAAGGCAGTCGCCGCCAAACAGCTCGCCATCAACACCTGGCCTGCAGGCGGAACGCAGGAACTGGCGATCGAGCCAGAGAGTCAGGAGCAGCCAGCACTGACCGATGCGCAGATCGTGCGGCTCGCTCAGCTTGGCCGGCGGATCGAAGCGCACTTCGGCCACCCCCAGGACATCGAATGGTGCCTGGTCGATGATGGGTTCCAGATTGTCCAGAGTCGGCCGATCACCACGCTGTTCCCCATCCCCGCGACCAGCGATCAAGGGAACCACGTCTACGTCTCCGTCGGTCATCAGCAGATGATGACCGACCCCATGAAGCCCCTGGGGCTCTCCCTGTGGCAGCTGACAGCCCTCCGGCCGATGTACGAGGCCGGCGGGAGGCTGTTCGTCGACGTCACCCAGGGCCTGGCTTCGCCAGCGAGCCGCGCCGGCCTCCTGGAGGTCCTTGGGAGGGGCGATCCGCTGATCCGGGACGCGCTGCAGACCGTCCTCGATCGCGGCGACTTCATCCCGTTGCTCCCGGACGACGGTCCCGGCGGGCCGCCGGTCGGCGGCGCGCCCGCCCCGATCGAACCCGATCCGGCCATCGTCACCGAGCTGATCGAACGCAGCCAGGCGTCCATCGCCAGGTTGAAACGCGACATCCGGACGAAGTCCGGATCGCCGCTGCTCGACTTCATCCTTGCGGACATCCAGGAGCTGAAGCGGATCTTGTCCGATCCGCTGAGCGTGCAGGCGATCATGGCGGGGATGGAGGCCACGTGGTGGCTCAACGACAAGCTGCGGGAATGGCTGGGCGAGAAGAACGCGGCCGGCACGCTCACGCTGTCCGCCCCCGGCAACGTCACGTCGGAGATGGGACTGGCGCTGCTCGACGTCGCGGACGTGATCCGTCCGCATCCGCAGGTGGTGGCGTTCCTGCAGGGCGTCGAGGACGAGGGCTTCCTGGACGAGCTGCCGAAGCTCGCGGGCGGGACCGAAGCGCGCGACGCCATCGAGGCCTACCTCGACCGGTACGGCATGCGCTGCGTCGGCGAGATCGACATCACGAGGCCGCGCTGGAGCGAACGCCCCACCACGCTCGTGCCCGTGATCCTCGACAACATCAAGCTCTTCGAGCCGGGTGCCGCCGAGCGGCGCTTCCACCAGGGGCGGCAGGAGGCCGAGAAAAAGCGACAGGACCTGCTGGAACGCCTGCGGGCACGGCCGGACGGGGAGCAGAAGGCCGACGAGACCAAGCGGATGATCGACCGGGTCCGGACCTTCATCGGGTACCGGGAGTACCCGAAGTACGGCATCGTCAGCCGCTACTTCGTCTACAAGCAGGCCCTGCTGGAGGAGGCCGAGCGCCTCGTACAAGCCCACGTACTTCGTGAAAGGGAAGACATCTTCTACCTCACGTTCTCCGAACTCCACGACGTCGTGCGCACCAACCGGTCGGACGACCAGCTCATCCAGCAGCGCACGGACGCGTTCCGGTCGTACCAGGCGCTCACGCCGCCCCGGGTGCTCACCTCCGACGGCGAGGCCATCGCCGGGGCGTACCGGCGCGACGACGTGCCGGCCGGTGCCCTGACCGGCTTGCCGGTTTCCGCCGGAACCGTCGAGGGACGGGCCCGCGTCATCCTCGACATGGCCGAGGCCGACCTCGAAGCGGGCGACATCCTGGTCACCGCCTACACGGACCCCAGCTGGTCACCCCTGTTCGTTGCGATCACGGGCCTGGTGACGGAGGTGGGCGGCCTGATGACCCACGGCGCGGTGATCGCACGGGAGTACGGCTTGCCGGCCGTCGTGGGGGTGGAACATGCCACCCGGCTGATCCGGGATGGGCAGCGGATCCGCGTGCATGGAACGGACGGGTACATCGAGATCCTGCATTAGGCGACCACTGATCAAACGGTGCAGCGGCAGCTGGTCCTTGGCGGCCGCCGATTTCGCGGTCGCGGATCTGGGCTTGGTGATTGAGCCGCCGACGCTGGCGGCGGCTCGCCGGTCTCGCCGATGTTAAGTGGATCAGTTCTGTGTTGACTGGCCGGCGGCGATCAGAGTGTTGATGATCTCGGGCAGATGGCCGACGATGGAGTTGTGACTCTCGCTTTCGAGGGTTCGCAGTTCGGCTTGGGGGAGGTGGTCTCTGAGCCACTCAGCGTGAATTGGGGGTACGAGTTGGTCTTCTGTGCCCTGCCAGATGGTGACTTGGCGGATATTGGCCAAGGGGAAACCCCAGTCGCGAAAGGTTGCCAGGTAATCGTCAGCTGCTCCGTGGCTCCCTGAAACGCCGCCTGCTCTGAGGAACGAGGCGACCCACTCTGCGTATCCCTGGGAGAAGAACCGACGGTCCGCATCGCTGTTCGTTTCTGCGGCGATGTTCTCGGCCTTGGCGTTTGCGAGTTGGGCGACAAAGGCATCGACCGCCTGCCGGAACCCCTCGATGTCGCCCGCGAAGGCAAGTTGGTTGTCCTCATCGGCCTCGTACCACGCCCGCACTGGGCTTGAGACTTCAGCCTCCGCGTAGGGGGCTGTCCCGGCGATGACCGCGGTCGCCAGGCAGCGATCGGCCAGCAGAGCATCGCAGGCGAGAGCGTAAGGACCACCCCCTGACCAGCCCAGGTTGAGGAACTTGCCAGCCCCCAATGCGTCCAGAATGGCCGCGGTATCGCCAGCCGCATCAGCGACAGTGCGCCCAGGTTGAGGCGTGGAGCGGCCGTAGCCTGGCCGGGCGTAGAGGACGGTGCGGACTCCCATCGGTGCTGGGTCGAGTCCGGCTGGAAGCGGTACCAGACCACAGGGGGTGCCCGTGTGGAGCACCAAGACGGTTCCGCCTGGGGGACCAGACACCAAGGCTTCGAGCAATCGACCGTCACCGGTGTAGATGTTCACGCTCTCGGCTGCGCCCACGCGATTCTAACCTCTCAAGCTGGCTTGCCTTTGCATGTACGACGTCACCTCCGGTCCGAACTCATCGCCGATGAACGCGGACGTGCAACAGATCGTATCGAGGAGTGGTGCGCCGCCCTGCGCACCAGCGCCGCGACGTCTTCCCCGGCGTCAACGATCTGCCCGCGTGCCGCCGTCTCCACGTACGCAACATCGTAGTCAGCCACGACGAAACCCGCTCAGTCCACCAAGCACAGACCGAAACCGTGCCACAGGCACACAGCCCAGCAGGCCAGGAACCACACGGGCCAAACCTCGCAGCATGGACGACTACCCATCGTCACACGAAGAGACAACAAAAGGGCACCGCAGACACAACGATGCCCCCTCAGCCTGGCTATCCCGGCCTGGGCCGACCTCAACCCAGACCGAACTCGCCACTCCTAACACCGGCAATGAATGCCGCCCACTCCTCCGGCGCAAACGCCAGCACCGGACCTTCCCGGTCCTTCGAGTCACGGACGCTCGTTCGCTCTGCCTCCGTGGCAACTTCGACACAGTTACCCTGTCCTGTCGAGTATGACGACTTACGCCATTTCATGGGAGATCCTTTCAATCAAAGCCATTGATTTATCGTCAGATAGGGCGCTGCCCCTTAAATGATCTAATGTCAATGCATATCTGGCCGTCTCGTCACGGTCACGGATGTATTTCGCGGAGTAGAGACTTTCGACGTATACCATATCAATCTGATGACGGAACGACAACAGAGTAAAAGGACGCCCGCCAGCACAGCAGATACCCTCATCATTGGTGATAACCTGGATAACGACGTTGGACCGGCGCCCCATGCAGGCCAGGTGCTCGCATTGCTTCCGCATGACAGCAGGGCTTCCAGCCAATCTGCAAAGCGCCGACTCGTCAATGACAGCCCATATCCTCGGCGGCCTGTCCCGGTCGAGAATATCCTGCCTCGTCATCCTCAGTGCGACCGCCTGGTCAATCTCCTCATCGGACAGGACTGGCCTGGCGGATTCAACGGCGATGCGCGCGTAGTCTTCGGTTTGCAGCAGGCCAGGGATAGCATAGCTCTCGTACGTCCGTATTTCCTCTGCGCTGGCCTCGACCTTGAACAGCTCCTGAAACCAGGGAAGCATGGACGTGTTTTCAACAAGAGGCTGGAGCCGTGCGAAATGGCCATCAGTATTAAAAACCTCATCCAGCCTGGATGCCTGATCGGCTTGAGGTATCCGCTCGCAAATTTCAATCTTCGACACTTGTGAAGCACTGTAACCAAGGCGCTTCGCCAGGGCTGGCTGCGACAATCCGGCCGCCTTGCGCATGCGTGCCATCTCTGAGGCAAAGAAGGCCAGCGGGCTGGCTGCCGGGTCTACGGCCATGGTTCCCACCTCGCACAACTAAGCGTGATCTTTCACAGCTCTCATCATGCCTCACACGCGATGCATGTCCCACTGCACGATCCCGCGTGTGAAGGCGGTGCTCATGGCCAGCGTATCCCTGCTGCGACAAGGTGTTATACGGAAATCAGCAGCGAAGAGGAGACCAATGACAGCCCGCGAGACGTGGCCGCCAGCTCCCGCACACACGGTGCCGCCGCTCGCGTGTTCCCGCGCCTTCCCGGCGACCGCCCCGCAGGTCCGTGAGGCACGCCGGTTCCTGGCCGGCGTCCTGGAAGGCTGCCCCGCAGCCGATGACGCCATCCTGTGCATCAGTGAACTAGCGGCTAATAGCTGCCTGCACAGCGCCTCCGGGAAGGCCGGCGGCACGTTCACCGTCCGCGCCGAGATCCACGAACGCGACTACGTGTGGATCGAGGTAGAAGACAGCGGAGGCCCCTGGGAAAGACGCGCCCACCCTGACGGCCGCCCGCATGGCTTGGATATCGTCCGCGCGCTCGCCGCCGACTCGGGCATAGACGGTGATCCGTTAACCGGCTGGATCGTCTGGGCCAGGATCGACTGGCAGTCGGCAAGCGGCCCAACCCGATGACCGCGCCCTTATACGACCCGGATCAGCGCCGCGCCGCCGCGCGGATCGCCCGGCACAGCCCCCAGTGGGTCGTCATCTGGGGCACCGCCACCCGCGAATACTGGGCCTTCCCAGTGTTCCAGGTCCCCGCCGGGACCATCGCCCACCACGGCGACCCCGCCACGCTGACCCGCCAGATGCTCCAGATACAGACCGCAGTGGCCTACCACGGGCAGCGCGATGCACCCCAGGGACGCCCGGCATGACCAGCAGCGACGACGCAGCACACACCGCCGCCTGACCTAGAACTCCCGGCCCAGGGACGCCGGCCAGTGGGAACCGCCGGTTACAACAACTGCCTCATCACGGCGGGCGGAAGCTCTCGCAAGGCATCTTCCCGCGCAAGGCAGATAGTCCTGGGCCGGGTACCAACCCCCGTGCCAGCGCTGGCGGCCCCTAACCTCGGGAGGGAAAACGCGGGCGCTGGCATGGGGACCAGTTCCCGGCCGGGGCGCAGGGCAAGAACGCTCCCCTTGCCCGCGCCCCGGCCGGGGACGACGCCAGGTAGCGCCAGGCCACACCCGCCCGCCTAGACTGCTGCACGCACCACGCCACGCCGTCCGGGGTGGAACCCGGGGAAACGCCATGCATCAGCGTGAGTTCCTGGCTCAACGTCATCTTCGCGACCAGAGCCGTCGCCTGGTGCTGCGCCTGCGCGAGCGGCTCGGGCGTGAAGCCGGCCGAGCCCACACCTGCGCAGCCCGCGCCCGGCCGGTCCGCGGCCGGGGCGGGAACTGGCGGTCAGCTGGGAGCGGGCGGTCTGGCTGGCTGACGCGGGGCCAGTGCCCGTCGCGAACGCGCTCCAGCCGATGGTGATCGCCGCAGCGAGGAGGCTGAGCGCGCGCCGGCCTGACCGCCACGCATGCCGGCCCCTTGTCTGCTGGTGTCTTGGCTGCCACCGGGCTGCTTGCGCCATCGCAATGACCTCCTCGGCGGGCGCCCGGTCCCCGGGTACGGGCCTCGCAGGCGCCCTGCCGGGTCCGCCCGTCCTGGCCGCCCAGAACCAAACGCGACGGTACGCCGGGACGGCAGCAGTCCTTCGGGGCCTCACTTTCCATGGCGATCGTGGACGAATACGTCCGCAAGGCGTCCATCCAGGCCGCGGCCGGATATGCCACCGACCGGCTCCTCACTCGCCGAGTAGGGAAACGGCGATGCTTGAGGCGTCCTCTCTCCGCAGCCCGGTGAGCCACGTCACGGTGACGCTGAGCACGGTGAGACATCCGGCGGCCGCGAATACAGGCCTGGGATCGTTGTCCGCCAGCGCGGCCAAGGCCCCGGCGAGAAGGCCCCCGAGGAGGGTGACCGCCTGCCCCGCCAGCCGCCAGGAAGCCGTGACCCGGCCGAGCAGTTCCCGGGGGACAAGGACCTGCCGCAGGGCGCGCATTGTGACGCTAGCTGCGATGATCGCCCACGTATAGAGCAGGTTCCCGGCCAGGAGAACGGGCATGGTGGTGGCCGCGCTGATCAGGATCAGGGCGGTTCCCGACGCTGCCGAGCAGAGCGCGACGACCGGCAGGGGGCCGAGCCACCGGCACAGCACGCCGGTGCCGGCCGCCCCCAGCAAGCCGCCGACACCCCCAGCCGTGACGACGAGGCCGACCTGCCCGGGCGGCAGGTGAAGGGTGTCCCTGGCGAAGAAGATGATGAGCTTGTCAGCGCCCAGGCACAGGTTCAGCACCAGCAGGAACAACAGCAGGGTGAACAGCAGCCGGGTGGCGGCCAGGTACCTGATCCCTTCGCCTAGCTCGCGCCGCAGCGCCCTCCACGATGCTGCCGACCATCCCGGCTGGTGCGCGGCCTGGTAGGCCCCCCGGACGGCGGCCAGCGAGGCGAGCGAGACAAGGAAGGTCAGCGCGTCGATCAGCATCGACACGTGCAGGAGCCCGGCGGCGGCCAGCAGCCCCGCTGCGCTCGGCCCGATGATCTGGCCGCTCTGATTGGCTGACTCCAGCCACGAGTTCGCCATTACCAGCCGGGGACCAGCGAATACATCACGCACGGCGACGGCCAGTGCGGTGTCGGAGAACACGGTCACCGCACCGGCTGCGGACGCCAGCGACAGGATCAGCCACGCGGAGACCGGGCGCGAGCCCGTCAGCGCGAAGAGCGCAAAAAAAATCACCATCCGGATGACATCGCCGCTGATCAGGAGCAGCCACGGATCGAGCCGATCGACTAGGATCCCCGCCGGGATCCCGGCGGCCAGGTAGCCGACGCTACCCGGCAGGGACGCGAGCACCGCCATCACCGGACTGCGGGTCAACTGCAATACCAGTAGTGGCACAGCCAGGATGGCGAGCCCATCACCCAGCATTGACACGGCCTGCCCGCTCAGGAAGACCCGCCATCGCAACATATGTGCATCCCGGCCCGGCATTCAGGCACTCAACGGCAGCGGCCCTAAAGGTCGCGTTGGGTTATATGGGTTTGGGGACCATGAGGCGGTCCGCGCCGGTGTAGACGTTCATCGAGCCGCCGCGCAGGAAACCGATCAGGGTCATCCCGGACTCCTCCGCGAGCTCGGCGGCGAGGGAGGACGGGGCCGACACCGCGGCCAGTACCGGGATGCCCGCGACGAGCGCTTTTTGGGCCAGTTCGAAGGACGCGCGCCCACTCACCAGCAGAACGCATCCCACCAGCGGCAGCCGCTGCTCGCGCAGGGCCCAGCCAACGATCTTGTCCACCGCGTTGTGCCTGCCCACGTCCTCGCGCAGGGCGAGCAGGCGGCCGTCGGCGGTGAAGAGCCCGGCGGCATGAAGTCCGCCGGTCCGGGCGAACACCCGCTGCGCCTCGCGCAGCCGGTCCGGCAGCCGGGCGAGCATCCCGGGGGACACCCGCACCGGGTCGGCGGACACGTCATAACTGGCCCGGACCCGGATCGCGTCGATGCTGTCCTTGCCGCAGACGCCGCAAGCGCTGCTGGTCAGGAAGTTCCGGCGCAGCCCGGTGTCGGGCAGCGTGACGCCGGCGCCCAACGTGACGTCGGCGACGTTCTCGTCGCACATTTTGATCGACGTGACATCCGACGGTGACGCGATGACACCTTCGCCAGCGAGGAACCCCGCGGCCAGGTCGATGTCGTCGCCCGGGGTTCGCATGGTCACGGCCAGCGGCTCGCCGTCCACCCGGATCTCCAGCGGTTCCTCCACCGCGAGCAGGTCCGCACGGGCGTCCTCGCCTGGCCCGGGGGGGACCCGGACCCGCAGTACCCGCCGCCTGGCCGTCCTGCCGGTCATGACCGCCTCCCGCGCATCTCGCCCCCCATGAGGCTACGTCGGCCTGCCGAGCGGAGTTCCCAACGAGCCCGGAGTGGCTCGGGGCTCGTTGGGGTGAGCCCGGAGTGATTGTGGGCTCGCTGGTGTACGGCGCGGCCGCCAGGCTCGGGCTGCCGACCCGACCATCACGGCGAACAGGACGAGCCCGGCCAGGATGTAGGCGTTGCCTGCGAGGAGCGCGAGTCCGTGCCAGTGGTATTCATTCGGGTGGACATGGGTGTACGCGGCGGCGGACGTTCCGGGGGCGTACCAGATGAGACCCCACGGGACCAAGGCGGCATGGCTCCGCCACAGGCTCGGCCAGGCGCCGAAGAGCAGGGCCACGGCGGCCAGCAAGGCCCACCCGGACCAGCGGGCCGCCCCGCGGGCCCGCACGGCCTGGTCCGCGAGCACGGCGAGAATCGGCGCGATCCACACCCAGTGATGATCCCAGCTGACTGGCGAGACGAGCAGGCCGGTCAGCGCGCAGGCGGCCCAGCCCGGGGCCGGCCGCCCCGAATGATGCAGCAGGGCCGCGGCGGTCAGCCCGAGTACCAGGGTGGCGGCCGAGATCGCCAGCCACCCGGGCGTGGCCGCATTGACGTTGCCGGCCAGCCGGGTGATCACGCCTCGCAGCGACTGGTTGGCCACGAACCCGACGAATCCGGTCCGGTCAGCGCGCAGGAAGTCCGGCCCGAGCCACCACGCCGCCGAGGCTCCGGGTAGCACGGCCCAGCTGGCCGCGACCGTGACGGCGAGCGCCGTCACGGCCACCGTGGCCTGGCGGAGCCGGCCGGTGAGCACGAGGTAGGGGATGAAGATGAGCGGGACAAGCTTGATGCCCGCCGCCAGGCCGATGCCCGCACCCGGCCACCATCTCCGTGACGGCTGGCGCAGATCCCAGATCACGAGGACCATCAGCAGCAAGTCCACCTGGCCCAGATGGAGGGTGCGCTGGACGGGTTCGGTCCAGAAGGTCACAGCTGCGATCGCGCAGACGATGCCGAGCCGGGCCCGGCCAGGCCAGCCGAGCGCGCCGAACGTCATCCAGATCGTCACCGCCAGGGCCAGGATGCTGGCCCCGGCCATGATCCATTTCAGGGCGATCCAGGGGAGCACCGTGACGGCCGCGAAGAGCAGCGCTGCGAAGGGGGTGTAGGTGAACCGGATCCCTGGAGCGAACTGCCAGCTGTAGAGCGTCGCGGAGTGATGGCGTGTGATCAGCCCCGCCTCGCGGTAGACGCGAAGGTCGTACCCGCCGAGCAGCGCGGCGGCCGGGTGGGCCGCCACGGTGAGCGCGTAGACGGACGCGGCGACCGCCACCGCCCCGGCCCCGATCAGCAGCAGCAGTGTGCGCCGCTGCCCGGCGGCTCGCGCCGTGAGGCGCAGCGGCGCCAGCCGCTGGGGAGTGAGGCAGTGGTTGTGCCAGCTCCGCACCGGCCCCGTGTTATCACGTTGTGCAATCATAGAATAACGAAAAGTAGCGGCTGAGCCCGCGTTTAGTGGCCGACTCGGCCACTTCTTGGCCAGGACTGGCCCGGCTCTCAGTCCCGGACCAGCTCCGGGTCCACGTCCGCCTGCGGTGAGGAGGGAAACGGCTCCAGCCGCCGGCCGAGCGGGGGAAGGGCCTGGGATGGCCGGGCGAACAGCGCGGCCGCGGTCATCGCTCCGAACAGGACGAGCCCGGCCAGGACGTACGCGTTCCCGGACAGCACGGCCAGGCCGTGCAGGTGGAACACCTCACGGTAGGGGTGCTTGCCAGCCCCGTACATGAGCGGCAGCACTCCATGGGGGGATAGCGGGCCCTCGCCGGTTACTCCCCCCGGCCAGTCGAAGAACACCGCCGTCAGCGCGGCCGCCGCGATGCCCAGCGCCCACCGCCGGGCTCGCTCGGCGCGCACCGCGGCATCGGTCAACAGCACCAGGACCGGCACCATCCATACCCAGTGGTGGTCCCAGCTGATCGGGGATATGAGCAGGCCGGTCAGCGCGCACAGCACCCACCCGTGGACCGGCCTTCCCGACTGGCAGAACGCGGCCGCGCCCAGCAGGCCGATCACCCCGACCACGATCGCCACGCCCAGCGCCCCGGGCACCGCGGCCTGCACACTGCCCGCCATGCGGGTCAGCAGGCCGCGCAGCGACTGATTCGCCAGCGACGCCACGCCCCCGGTCCGGTGGACGTTCAGGAAGTAGCCGGTCAGCCACCACTGCCGGGAGGCGCGGGGCAGCACCAGGGCCCCAGCGATCATCGTGCCCGCCAGCACCGCCATGGCCACGCCGGCTTGCCGGAACCTCCTGGTCAGGAGCAGGTACGGGATGAAGATGAGCGGTACGAGCTTGATGCCCGCGGCCAGGCCGATGCCGGCGCCCCGCCACCACCGCCGTGACGGCTGGCCCAGGTCCCACACGATCAGCGCCATCAAGATCAGCTCGATCTGGCCCAGGTGCACCGCGCGCTGCACCGGCTCGAGCCACAACGCCGCCGCGGTGAGCAGCAGCACCGCGCCCAGCCGGCGCTGGCCCGCCCAGCCGAGCTGGCGCAGGGTCATCGATACGGTGGCCACCAGGGCAGCGATGCTCGCGCCGGTCATCAGCCACTTCGCCGCGGTCCACGACATCAGCGACAGCAGGGCGAACAGCGACGCCGCGAAGGGCGTGTAGGTGAACCTGATTTCGGGGCCGAACTGCCAGGAGTAGAGCGCTCCAGGAGAATGCCGCGCCACCTGGCCGCCATCCCAGTAGACCCGGAAGTCGTACCAGTTGATCAACGAGTGCCCGGGGTAGGCCAGCATGCTCCCGAAGTAGAGAGCAACGGCGAGCGCACAAGCCAGGGCGCCGGCGAGGACCAGCCGGGTGCTACCCGGGCGGCTGATCCGCCGCGCGAAGTCGCCTGGCCTCGGCCTTCCCGTAAACACCGACATTCCTTTCCTGGAGAAATCTACGCGCTCCGCGACGCCGTCCCGGGTAGAGCGGATGTATGTCCCTTTGCTAGGACGAATGACCCCACATAGAAGATGCCCGACGGAAGGTAAAAAAAGCGCCCGATAGGCAAAGATTTGACAGGTGACCGCGGCGGGGCTGCCGCTGGGCTCCGCTTTGATGAACGGCTTTACGCACGTCATCGTGCCCTACCTGGCGAACAAGCTCCTGTGCGCGGCCCGAGCCGGAGGCGGCCACGCCTGGAGGCGGGCCCGGGGGGAAGCTGCGGCGCTGCCGCGCCGTGTCTCCGGAACGGGAGCAGGCCAGGTTCCCGGGACAGGAACAGCGCAGGGGTGCTGGAGCAGTTGCGCGCAGGTGGCCCGGCATCCCGCCGACCTGGGTGCCGCCACCGCTGCTGACCTGGGGATTGATGGCAGCTGGCGGCGGCCGCGGCGTCAGCGGAGGACAAGGGTGCCCGGGCCGCTGGCCTGAGTTCCCCGATGACCGGCGCACTCGGGATCTCACCCGCGATCAGCAGGCCTCCCGAGGTCTGTGCGTCGGCCAGCAGCGGGTCTTCCCCGGCCACGTCGCCGAAGTCCGCATGCGGCATGACCCAGTCCAGGTTCCGCCGCGTTCCGCCCGGGACATATCCCGCACGCACCGCCTCCCTGGCGCCCTCGATCAGCGGCACAGCGGAAATCTCAAGGACGGCGGATACCCCGCTCGCCCTAGCCAATGTGAACCGGTGGCCGAGCAGCCCGAAACCAGTGATGTCGGTAGCGCAGTGCAGGCCTCTGGCGAGCGCCGCGCGGCTTGCATCCGCATTCAACGTGGTCATGACCGAGATGACTTGCTCGAACACTTCCCCGGTTGCCTTATGCCGTGGCATCGTCGGAGAGCAGCCGGGCGACCACCTGCTCCAGTTCGCCGGGCGGGATTGTGCACGCGCAGCCTCCGCCGCTCGCGTACTGGGTCAGCCGGACACCCGACGTTATGGTCATGCTAGGAATCTAGCGGGGAGCCGCCTTGTGGCGCCGCCCGGCGCGAGGTAGCTTGCCCGGGCGGAGGTGCGCATGACCACCAAGACACTCCAGCAGCGAGCGGAGATAGAGGCGGCGATCGAGGGCAGGACGCTCTGTGATCAATTCCAGGTCACCGCGGAGCGCTCGGGCGACGCGCCCGCCCTGTCCGACGTAGGCCAGAGCGGCGCGCAGACCATCACCTGGGCTCAGGCGAGGGAGCAGGCCCTGCGGCTGGCGGCCGGCTTCATCGCCCTCGGCCTGGAGCCCGGTGAGCGGGTCGCCCTCATGCTGCCGAACCGGTCTGAGCACGTGCTCGCCGACTTCGGCGCCGTACACGCGGGCGGCGTGCCGGTCACGTTTTACGCCACGCTCGCCGCGGAGCAGGTCGGTTTCGTGGCCGACGATTGCAGCGCCCGGATCGCCGTGCTGGACGGCGCGGCGGAACTTGCCCGCTGGCAGCCAGTCCTGGCCCAGCTGCCGGCGCTGAAGAAGATCATCGTCCGGGACAAAGCCGCCTGCCCCCCAGGCGATCTCTACCTATCGTGGGCCGACTTCGCCGCGCTGGGCAACGAGCGGTACGCCGCCGAGCCCGAGGCGGTGGCCAGGCGGCTGGCCGCCATTACGCCGGATGACCCGGTCACCCTGCTCTACACCTCGGGGACCACGGGCAATCCCAAAGGGGTGCTGCTCACCCACCGTAATGTGCTGTACGAGGTGACTGCGGCCGAGGCGATGGGCACGGTCGAGTCGGGCGTCCGCTGGGTGTCCTACCTGCCGCTCGCGCACATCGCCGAGCGCATGTTCAGTATCTACCTGCCCGTTATGACAGCGGGCTACGTGAACTTCTGCCCGGACCCGACCCAACTGGTCAGTGCGCTCGGAGCGGTGCGCCCGACTGCGTTCTTCGGCGTGCCGCGGGTCTGGGAGAAGGTGCAGGCAGGTATCCAGGCCCTGCTCGCCGGGGAGCAGGACACGGGTCGGCGGGCGGCCGTCGGTGAGGCCATGGATGTCGGGCGCCGGTACGTGGAGAGCAGCCAGTTCGGCCGGACCACGCCGCCCGAGTTGGACCGCGCCTTCCGGCAGGCCGACGAGCAGGTGCTGGCGCCGATCCGGTCGTTGCTCGGCCTCGGCGAGGCGGCCGTGGTGTCCAGCGCGGCGGCGCCGTTGCCGGCGGACGTCGCGGCCTTCTTCGCCGGCCTCGGTATGAAGATCCTCGATATCTACGGGATGACCGAGACGACCGGCGCGTTCACCAGCAACTCGGCGTCGGAGTTCAAGATCGGTACCGTTGGCCGGGCGTTTCCCGGGATGGAAATCCAGATCGCGGCGGACGGGGAGATCCTGGTCCGCGGCCCGATCCTGACTCCCGGCTACCTGAACCGGCCCGATCTGACCGCCGATCTGATCGACGCCGAGGGCTGGCTGCACACCGGCGATATCGGGAGCCTGGATGAGGACGCCTTCCTGTCGGTCGTAGACCGCAAGAAGGAAATCATCATCACCGCCGGCGGGGAGAACGTGCCACCCGCCGTCATCGAGAACCTGCTCGTCGCGCACCCGCTGGTCGGCCAGGCGCTGGCTTTCGGCGACCGCCGGCCGTACGTCGTGGCCTTGCTCACCCTGGACGGCGCCGTCGCACCGGTGTGGGCTCAGGCGCGCGGCATCCAGGCGGGTTCGCTCGCGGAACTGGCCGCGAACCCGGCCGTGCTCGCCGAGGTGGGCGAGGCGGTGGCCGCGGCCAACGAGCGGCTGGCCCGCGTCCAGCAGGTCAAGCGGTGGCGGCTGCTGCCCGTCGAATGGACCGCGGAGAGCGAGGAACTCACGCCGACGCTCAAGCTCAAGCGCCGCGTCGTGCACGCCAAGTACGCCGACGACATCGATACGCTCTACGCCGGCTGATCGTTATGTCGACTAAGCGATATTCACGCCGTTGCTGAGCACCTGGAGTTCGGCGATCCGCAGGAAGCCCGTCCCGGTCCCGGGTGCTGGGCTCGTCATGGTCAGCCTGATCTGACCGGTGTGAACGCGGTCGAAGGTGAGCGTGGTCGGCTGGTTGGACGCGGTGGCCATGACGATCTGAAGGTTCTTCACCGGGACGAAGTCATGGCCGTCCCAGTAGGCCACCGAGATGGAGGCAGGAAGGCTCAGTGTAGGGCTGAGCGTGAAATACGCCGTGATCGCCGAGAACTCCTGCCGATCAGGCCACGAGACCGACACCCATTCGCTGGCATGTGACACGCTCACCGCGTGCAGGTTGGCGGTGCCCGACTTGTTGTAGTAGTTCGACCATCCTGTGGTCAGATCGCCATCCAGCATCGCCGCGGGCACCGTGTCCGGCGCGCCCGAGTAGCTCGCATCGGCGGTCGGGGCGGCCGGGCTGACGTCGCCCGCGGGCAGAACCGCCGGGATTCCAGCCGCCGCTCCGGCCGGCACCGACGGGATCACCCCGGCTCCCCGGTCCCCGGCGGCCACCGAGCGTAGTGTCGCGCTAGCCCGGGCTAGCCCGGGGGAACTCGCGGTGACCGTGATGGGGCCGGCTTGCCGGGTGGACCGGACAACCACCAGCGCCTGGCCGTTGAAGGCGGGCACGGACGGCGCCTGGTAGCTCTGCGCGTTCTCCTGCTGGCCGTTGTCAACCCCAGCGAGCGTGCCAGGCCCCTCGACCGTGAACTTGATGAGATTGCTGGCGTCCGGGACCACCACGCCGTCGTGATCGGTGACCTCGACGGTCAGGAACGACAGGGACTTCCCGTCCGCCGCGATCTCCCGCGTGTCCGGGGTGAGAGTGAGAGCCCGCGGCTCTCCGGCCGTGTGGATCTCGTCGCGGGCAACGACATGACCATTCTGCATCGCCACCGCCGTGAGCCGGCCTGGCTGGAAGGGCACGCTCCAGGCGAGGTGAAGCTTGCCGGTACTGCCGTTGGGGCTCGTGTAGCTGCCTGACGGATAGTTGTAGTCGTCCCCCGTGGGCTCGGTCGTCTCCAGGTACTTGCGCCCGAAGGTGGTGACCTTCTGATCGAACGATTTCGCGCCGAGCGACTTGCCGTTCAGGAATAGTTCCACCGTGGCGACGTTGGCGTAAACCCAGACCGCGACATCCTGGCCGGGCATGTAGTCGGTCCAGTTCATCGGCAGGATGTGCACCATCGGATCCCTGGTCCACTGGCTTTTGAACAGGTGGTAGAAATCCTTGGGGAACCCTGCCGTGTCGATCGCGCCGAAGAAGGACGCCTTGACCGGGAAGACGTCGTAGGGCGTCGGCTCGCCGATGTAGTCCTGGCCGGACCACAAGAACCCGCCCGCCCAGAACTCGCGGTCGCGGTCCTTCTTCAGCTCGTACTCCCCGCTCATCGTCCAGGACGCCAGGTTGTTGTCGTAGGACGAGGTGGCGCGCTTGCCGGGCGTGTAGTTCTCCCCGGTGTTGAGTAGTTGCGGGTCCTGGTACACGCCCCGGGTGGACTCCTCCGACGACGTCTCCGAGCAGAAGAAGAACTTGTCCGCGTACGTCGTGTGCAGTCCGTCCATGGACGTGGCCGTGTTGTAGTTGACGCCGAGCCCGTCGAGCATGCGCAGGATCTGATCCTGCGGCGACCCCGCGCGGGGCACGCTGCGGTACTTATCCGAGCCCATGACGACAGGACGGGTGGTGTCGATCGACTTGATGTCGGCGATCAGCTTCTGCGCGATCGCCGGGCCGCCCGACCGTCCCGTGTCCGGAGTCTCGTTGCCGATCGACCACAGCACCACCGATGGCGAGTTCTTCGACGCGTTGACCATCTCCTTGATGTCGGAGTCGCTCCACGCGTCGAAGTAAAGGTGGTAGTCGAAGGCCACCTTCCCGGTGTGCCAGCAGTCGAAGGCCTCGACCATCATCACGATGCCCAGCCGGTCGCAGACCTGCACGAGTTCGGGGGCAGGCGGGTTATGCGCGGTGCGCAGCGCGTTGGCGCCCATGCTCTTCATGAGCTCCATCTGGTGGGCCAGCGCGTCATAGAGCACGGCCGAGCCCACCGCGCCTTCCGTTGCGTGCAGGTCCACGCCATAGATCTTCAAGGCCTGGCCATTGAGCGAGAAGCCGGCGTTCGGATCGAAGGCGAAGTACCTGATGCCGAACTCCGCCCCGGTGCTGTCGACCACGGCGCCGCCGACCGAGAGATCGGTCTCCAGGCTGTACAGGCTGGGGGAGTCGGTGGACCAGAGCGCGGGATTGGTCACTTTCATGGTGATGGTGGCGCTCTGCGTCTGCCCGGCGGCCACGCTGACCGTTGAGGAGCCCCGGGCCACGGTCTTCCCGGCCGGATTCTTGATGGCGGTCGCCACCTCGACCGATGCGGCCGCGGATCCCTCGTTGGCGACATCCGTCTGGACCTGGACTCCCGCGTACCCGGACGCGATCGTGGTCGGCAGGTCCGGCGTGGTGACGAACGTGCCGTGCCGGGCGACATGGATGGGGTCGGTGGCGACGAGGTAGACGTTGCGGAAGATGCCGCTGCCCGAGTACCACCTGCTGCTCGGAAGCTGGTTCGCCGCCTGGACCGCGATCACGTTCGGCGTGACCCCGTCGGTGTGCGCCAGGCCGGTGATGTCGTAGCGGAAGCCCGTGTACGCGTACGGATGGTTACCGAGCAACTGCCCGTTGAGGTAGACGTTTGAGTTCATGTAGACGCCGTCGAACTCGACCGAGATTCGCCGGCCCGCCATCGACGAGGGGAGCGTGAAGTGCTTGCGGTACCAGGCCAGTCCGCCCTGGAGGAACCCGGTGCCGCTGCTCGTGGTCGCGGTCTGGACGGGGGTGAGCTCAATGCTCCAGTCGTGCGGCACGTCGAGCGTCCGCCAGCCGGAGTCGTCGAAACCCGGGGCCTGCGCGTTCGCGTAGGCACCTGTGGGATCCGTGATGCCTTCCGGGTTGACGAGGGCGAACTTCCAGTCCTGCCCGAAATCGACCGACCTGGTGCCTTCCGCCCGGGCAGTCATCCGTGCCTGGGCCGGGCTGGCGCCGGCCATCCCGAAGACCGGGGCCAGGGCGGCCACGCCCAGGCCCGCCCCCGCACCGCGGAGTACCTCACGGCGCGACGGGCCGCCCGCCCGGGCGGTGACATCGTTCGCTGGGCCGGAGATCACAGGTTTGCTGCTGCGTTGCCGCTCCATGGCTCCTCGCTCCGTGAGATTGCGAGAGTCGCCCGTCCACTAGATCGAACATGTTCGTGCACATCTCGCCACAGGACTGAACAGCTTCTGACATATCGTCCCGTTCCGGGACGGAATGTCAAGGCCCGTTGCCGCGAGCGGCACGATGTGAGAGGCCGTGCCTCTCGCCTGCCGGCTCCGGAGCAGGAGGCATGGATCCGGGGGCGCCCACAGATAGCCTGGAAGGCACCCCCGGAAAGCGGATTACGAAGGGTCTAGCGCGGCCCGGCCCCAGCCCGCGTGGCGCTGGTCCCGCTGTCAGCCGACGCACCGCTGGCCGCGGAGTCATGAGCGGCCTTGTCAGCGGCTGAGTCATAGACGACCGGGTCCTCGATGGCCGCTTCTTCAGCGGCTGGACCGCGGGTGGCATGCCTGGCGTCACCGCTCTCGGCCAGCCTGGCGTCGCGGCTCTCAGCGAACCGGGCATCGCGGACGGCGACGACGGACAGGCGGCCGATGACGATCGCGGCGACGAACACGATGGCCACGCCCAGGCCGGTGAAGAAGCCGATCCGCTCAGCGGCCTGGGCGATCGTCCCGCCCACGGGCAACCCGATACCGGACACGGCACCCTTGTTCCAGAGCGGGCTCACGGTGCTTCCCACCGCGAACCACGCACCGCCGAACGCGGCGAGCCATGCGCCAAACATGGCCACCGGACGCAGGCGGGTGACCAGCACGATAAGACCGCCGACCATGGTGGCGGCGCCCGGCGCGATCTCCAGCCAGACCCGGCCGGAGCTGAGCGACCACGCGCGGTCCGGGGTGTAGGCGTAGTGGAAGTACGGGCCGACGAGGGGAATCAGCGCACCCCACGCGCCAAGCAAGATGAGCAGCACACCGCTGAGGGCACCGCGGCTCCGAGGCACTCGCAGTATCCCAGCCATTTGGATCAACTCCCTGTGGTGCAGATGGACTGTGCAGCGCCGCCTCTACCCGTGGATGCGGCGGTTAAGCACGAATTAGTGACAGACCACGGGGACAGGTAGGGTCACGCAGGTGGATGCACGCCGCCTCGTGCCGCGCACCGATGCGGTGCTGGCCGACCCACGGCTGGCCGCGGCGGCGGTCAGGCTAGGCCGGGCTCAGGTGAAGGACGCAGTCACCCGGGCCCAGCAGCAGGCCCGGGCCGGCCACATAAAGCCGGACGCCGTGGCCGATACCGCGGTGGCGGCGCTGCCCGTCAGGTCCGCATCTCTGCACCCCGTGATCAACGCGACCGGGGTGCTGCTGCATACCAACCTCGGCCGGGCGCCGCTGTCGGAAGCGGCCATCCAGGCGGTGGTGGCGGCGGCCGGCTGGACCGACCTGGAATTCGACCTTGACTCGGGAACCCGCGGGCGACGGGGGAGAGGCGCCCTCGCGGCACTGGCCGCCGCCGTGCCCGCGGCAGAGGCCGTGCACGTCGTGAACAACAATGCCGCCGCCCTCGTGCTGGCGGCGACCGCGCTGGCGGCCGGCCGTGAGATCGTGGTCAGCCGCGGTGAGCTGATCGAGATTGGCGACGGGTTCCGCCTCCCCGGCCTGCTGGAATCGACCGGTGCGCGGATTCGTGAAGTCGGCACTACCAACCGGACGACCGTAGCGGACTACGCCGCGGCGGTAGGCCCGGCGACGGGGTTCCTGCTCAAGGTCCACCCGTCGAACTTCCGCATTGAAGGCTTTACCGCTCAGGCCAGCATCGCCGAACTGGCCGGCCTCGGAGTGCCCGTGGTCGGCGACATCGGCTCCGGGCTGCTGGCTGCGCATCCGCTGCTGCCCGACGAGCCGGATGCCGATTCCTGGCTTTGCGCGGGCGCCGCCCTGGTCACCGCGAGTGGTGACAAGCTTCTCGGCGGCCCCCAGGCAGGCCTGCTGCTGGGACGCGGCGACCTGGTGGCCCGGCTCGCCCGGCATCCGCTGGCCCGGGCGCTGCGGGTCGGGAAGATGACCATGGCGGCCCTTGAGGCGACCCTGACGGGCCCGCCGGTGCCTGTCGCGGCCGCTCTCACCGCGGATGAAGAGTTCCTCACCGGTCGTGCCCAACGGCTCTCAGCCATGCTGGCCAGCAGCGGCCTGGACGCCAGGGCGGTGCCGAGCCAGGCCGTCGTCGGGGGCGGCGGCGCACCGGGAGTCACCCTGCCGAGCGCAGCGGTCAGCTTGCCCGAGCGGCTGGCCGGGCCGTTGCGCAGCAGCGATGCCGTGCGCAAGGGAGCGCACCCCGCGGTCATCGGCCGGACGGAAGGTGGCCGCCTGCTGCTCGACCTCCGGGCGGTGCCCCACGGGGACGATGACGCGCTTGCTGCCGCCGTGATCGCCGCGGCGGCGATCACAGCGGCGGGCGACGGCACCTTGAGCGGCTGATGGCCATGCAGGTCATCGCCACCGCCGGTCACGTGGACCATGGCAAGTCGACCCTGGTGCGGGCCTTGACCGGGATGGAGCCCGACCGCTGGGCCGAGGAGCGGCGCCGCGGGCTCACCATCGACCTGGGGTTCGCCTGGCTGACCCTGCCCTCCGGCGACCAGGTGGCCTTCGTCGACGTGCCCGGGCACGAGCGTTTCGTGCCGAACATGCTGGCCGGGGTCGGTCCCGTGCCCGCCGTGCTGTTCACCGTGGCCGCCGATGGGGGATGGATGCCGCAGTCGGCCGAGCACCTGGCCGCGCTGGACGCACTGGGCATCTGCCATGGCGTGCTCGCGGTCACTCGCGCGGACCTGGCCGACCCGGGCCCGGCGGGCCGTGAGGCACTGGCCAGGATCGGCGCGACAAGCCTGGGCCAGGTGGAGGCCATCGCGGTAAGCGCAGTGACCGGTGCAGGGCTCCCTCAGCTTCTCGACGCGCTGAGCAGGCTGGTGGCGGGTCTCCCGGTACCCGACCCGGAAGCACCGGTGCGATTGTGGGTGGACCGTTCGTTCAGTATGAAAGGCAGTGGAACGGTCGTCACGGGAACGCTGCCCGCCGGCACGGCGCACCGTGGCCAGGAGCTGCTGCTCACCCCTTCGATGCAGCCGGTGCGGGTCCGCGGGATCGAGTCATTGAAGGAGCCGGCGGACCAGATTAGCGGGGTGGCGCGCGTCGCCCTGAACCTGCGCGGCGCCGACCGGGGAGCAGTGTCGCGAGGCATGGCGCTGGTGACGGCGATGCAATGGACGCTGACCTCGGTGGTGGATGTCCGGCTGAAGACGGCTGGGCCGCGGCCGCCCCGGGAGCTTACGGTGCACATCGGCTCCGCACGCAGCACAGCACTGGTCCGCCTGCTCGGCGGTCTCATCGCGCGGCTCACGCTTCGTGACGCGCTCCCGCTGCACGCCGGGGACCGCCTGCTGCTGCGCGATCCGGGGGACGCGGCGGGCCGGGCTCGGCCAGCAGGCTCGCCGGGCCGGGCTCAGCCGGCCCCGGATGCGTGGCCCGCGCTGGTCGGCGCCACCGTGCTCGACGTGACCCCGCCCCGGCTGACCCGGCGCGGCGCCGCCGCCGCGGCCGCCGCTGAGCTGGCGGGCTGGCCGGTCATGCCGACCGCAGCCGATGTGCTGCGCCGCCATGGCCTGCTGCGGGCCGGCACGCTGCAGGCCACGGGCATCACCGATCATCCGGCCCCGGTCACCGGGGACTGGCTCGCCGATCCCGGCTACTGGGACGCGCTGCGCCGCCGCCTGGCCGAAGCTGTCACGAGCCACGCGCAGCACCGGCCGCTCGCGCCCGGCCTTCCCCTGGAGGCCGCCCGGGCGGCGCTCGGTGTCCCGGACCGCCGCATCGTTGAGGCGCTGGCCCGGGCCCAGCTCAAGGTCCAGGACGGCTCAATCCTGCCCTCCGGTGCGGCGGCGGCCGGTTACGGGCTGCCCGAACGGGTGCGGGCGGCGATCCGCGAGCTCCGCCGCGACCTCGCGACCGAGCCGTTCCTCGCCCCCGACGCAGCCCGCCTGCATGACCTCGGCCTTGATCCCAGGGCGGTCGCCGCGGCGGAACGTGCCGGGCTGCTGCTGCGCATCAGCGAGCACATCGTGCTGGCGCCCGGTGCCGACGCCGAGGCCGCGCGCCTGCTGGCCGGGCTGCCTGGGCCGTTCACCGCGGCACAGGCCAGACAGGTGCTGCGCACCACCCGGCGGGTGGCGATCCCACTGCTCCAGTACCTCGACCGGACCGGGGTCACCGAGCGGCTGGCCGACGACCGGCGCAGGCTCAGCGACCGCTGAACCGGCGGGCGGCGAACCTGCCGCCGCTCCACGCGAGCGCCTCGGCCGGCGGCTCGCCTGCGCCGATCCAGGTGGCGATGGCCTGGGCCGTCACCGGGGCCAGCAGGATGCCGGTGCGGTAGTGCCCGGACGTGAGCCAGGCGTTGCCGAGGCCCGGGACCCGGTCGATGACAGGCTGCCCGTCGGGGTGGCGCGGGCGGAAGCAGCACCACTGGTAGGCGGCCCGAAGGCCGCGCAGCTCAGGCAGGGTTGTGTACAGGCCTTCGAGGATGCCGTCGATCACTTCCGGCTGGACCCGGGGGCTCTCGTCGCCGACATCGAAGGTCCCGCCGACCAGCAGCCGCCCGTCCTCCAGCTGGGTGGCGACCGGTGCTACGGTGCCTGGCAGCCGGAGCCGGGTTGGCTCGGTGACCAGCAGATGGCCCTTGACCCGTTCCGAGGGGACATCCAGTTCCAGCCCGTCCAGCAGTGGCGGCAGTCCGGTAGCGAACACGACGGCGCCTGGTTGCACGTCACCGGCGGTGGTGGCCACCGAGACCACCCGGCCGGCCCGCACCGTGACCGCGGTAGCGGCGACGCCGGTCGCGACCGCGGGCAGCTCCGCGGCCAGCCGGGCCAGGGCGCGCAACGGATTGACCCGTGCCTGCCGCCTGACCAGGGCTCCGGCCATAGGCTGCGCCAGGCCGGGGATGAGCTCCGCCACCTGGCTGGTGTCCAGCCACTCGATCGCCGGCGGCTGATGGGGGGCGAAGTCGCCCGGATCTGGCGAAAGGCCGATCCAGTCGAGCGCCACCAGGCCGACCCCTCCCGGCCAAGTCTCCTGCAGCTGACCCCACCGGGCCAGGCTGGCCCTCGCCAGGTCCACGAACGGTGCGGGATCACTCCACTCATGAATCTCGGGGGTCAGCAGGCCAGCGGCGCCGCCCGTAGCGCCTGAGCCCAGACGGCCGGCCTCGATGAGCAGCACCGAGCCGAGCCCGGCCTCGTGGCAGGCCGCAGCGGTGGCGACGCCCGCGATCCCCCCGCCCACGATGAGCACGTCCGGGCGTGGGTCCGGCAGTTCCCCGCCGCCGCGCGCGAGTTCCGCGCGCTCGACGGCCGTGAGCTGGTGCAGCCAGATAGCGGTGTCAACGGCCATGACCCCATTGTCTGCGATGGCGGCCACCTCGATCACGGCCAGGGGCGAGGCGGGACGCATTGCCGCGCGGCTCACGGGGGACAAACTGCCCCTGCACGTAAGCTGTGTGAGATCGCGGGCCGATGGGCTCGTCACGTCGGGGAGGTGATGTCCGTGCTCGCTGACTCTTACGGGCGCGTTGCAACGGACCTGCGGGTTTCCCTGACCGACCGCTGCAACCTGCGCTGCAGCTACTGCATGCCGCCTGAGGGCCTGGAATGGCTGCCGAAGCCCTCGCTGCTCACCGATGACGAGGTGGTGCGGCTGGCGCGGATCGGCGTGCAGCGCCTGGGCATCACCGAGATCCGTTACACCGGCGGTGAGCCGCTGCTCCGCCGCGGTCTTGCGGACATCGTCGCCCGTACCGCCGCGCTGCGGCCCAGGCCCGAGATCTCGCTGACCACCAACGGCATCGGGCTCGCCCGGGTGGCCCGGGCGCTGCACAGCGCGGGGCTGGACAGGATCAATGTGTCGCTGGACACACTCAGGCCGGAGACATTCCGCAAGCTGGCGAGGCGGGACAGGCTGGAAGACGTGCTCGCGGGCCTGGCCGCCGCGGCGTCCGCAGGCCTGGTTCCGGTCAAGCTGAACGCGGTGCTGATGCGCGGGATCAACGATGACGAGGCCGTCCCGCTGCTGTGGTTCAGCTTGGAGCACGGCTATCAGCTGCGGTTCATCGAGCAGATGCCGCTCGACGCTCAGCACGGCTGGCGCCGCGCCGACATGGTGACGGCGACGGAGATCCTGGACGCCCTGTCCACGGAGTTCTTGCTGACGCCGGACGACCCGGGTGCCCGTGGCTCGGCGCCGGCCGAGGCCTTCCTGGTCAACGGGGGGCCTGCGCGGGTGGGGGTGATCGGTTCGGTGACGCGCCCGTTCTGCGGCACGTGTGACCGGGTCCGGCTCACCGCCGACGGGCAGGTTCGCAACTGCCTCTTCGCCCGCGACGAGAGCAACCTGCGCGATCCGATGCGATCGGGCGCCAGCGACGACGAGCTCGCGGGGATCTGGATGAAGGCAGTCGCGGTCAAGCTGCCGGGGCACGGCATCAACGACCCCGGTTTCCTGCAGCCGGCCAGGCCCATGTCCGCCATCGGCGGCTGAACGGGCCATCGGTGGCATTCGATGCTGTCGTGCTGGCCGGCGGCCGCGCCACCCGGCTCGGGGGGACCGACAAGCCCGGGCTGGTTGTAGGCGCCCGGACCCTGATCGCGTCCGTGGTGGCGGCCGCCGACTCGGCCGGAGCCGAGCGCATCGTGGTGGTCGGGCCTGCCCGGCCCGAGCTGGCGGACCGGGCCGCGTTCGTCCGCGAGGATCCCCCCGAATCGGGCCCCGTCCCCGCGCTGCGGCGCGGTCTGGCCCAGGTATCCGCACCGACAGTAGCGGTGCTCGCCGCCGACCTGCCGTTCCTTCGTGCCCGCCATCTGCGCATATTGCTCGGCGCCCTGCCCGCTGCGCCGTCCCAGCCGATGCTGCCTGCCGCGCCGGCCCGTCCAGGTGGGCCAGCCTCCGGGGTGATCATGGTTGATGACGGAGGGCGCCGGCAGTGGCTGGCCGGCTGCTGGCGGACCGCGGTGCTCAGGAGGGCGATGCAGGCGTATTCCGGCAACTCGCTGTACGGGCTGCTGGAACCGCTGGAACCGGCCCTGCTCACTCCGGCCCTGCTCACTCCAGCACAGCTTGATCCAGCAGAGTTTGATCCAGCACAGCTTGATACAGCACAGTGGCGCTACGATCTGGCCCGAGACGAGCCTCCGCCCTGGCTCGATTGTGACACGGCAGACGATCTGACCCGCGCCCGCCGTCTGGCGCAGTGCTATCCCTGGGGAGACACCCGGCCGGGTGACGTCGGGCCGGGTGACATCGGGCCGGGTGACATCGGGCGGGGGCAGACGCAGCAGGAACGGGAGACGCGCCGGTGAGCACGCTCGAACGCTGGACCGAGGCGGCCTGCGCTGAACTCGGCATCGATCCAACGTCAGCCGACACCATGGCGGTGCTCGACCTGGCCCGGGACATCGCTCACAACGTGGCCAGGCCGGCCGCGCCGTTGACCGCCTACTTGCTGGGTGTGGCGGTGGGTCGTGGCCGGCCCATGGCCGAGGCGGCGGCGCGATTGCGGGAGCTCGCCGCGGCCTGGGCTGACCAGGCCGTTGACGGCCGGGATGCCTAAGCTATGGCGTCGGCGAGCAGCGCGACCTGATCGAGCCGTGACGAGCCGGGAGCGAAGATCAGCTCGTCGCAGCCGCTTTGCTCGAAGCCGGCGATATAGCCCTTGACCATCTCTGGGGTTACGGCCGCGCCCGCCGCGATCTGGTCGGCGTAGGGCCCGAGCCAGGCGTAGTAGGACTTGATGGTCGAGGCGGCCTCTTCCTGTGCGCCGGGCCCGAGCGCGAAGTAAGCCAGCGAAAGCTTGCGCGGCTTGCCGGGCCGGCCGGCCTCCCGCCAGACCTCGTCGATCGCGCTGCCCAGCTGGGAGAACATCTCAGGCGTGCCGCCACCCATGATCCAGCCATCGGCCAGGCTGGCCACGCGGCGGAAGCCAGCCGGGCTGATGGCGCCGACGATCACTTCGGGCCCGCCCTCGCGCACCGGCGGCGGCCCGATCGGGCCGGCCATGCCACGTTCTTCGCCGCCCCAGATCCGCTTCAGCTCCTCGATCTGCTCCGCGAGCCGCCGGCCCCGGCCTGCGGTGGGCAGCCCGCTGGCAATGAAATCGTCGTCTCTGCCGCCGACCCCCACGCCGAGCACCAGGCGGCCGCCGGACAGCCGGTCGAGCGAGGCTGCCTGCTTGGCGAGTAATGCCGTATTGGCGTGCAGCGGCGCGAGCAAGACTGAGGTGGTGAACCGGATCCGCTCGGTGACGGCGGCGGCCGCTGTGAGCGCGATCAGATCGTCGTAGTTCGGGTAGACAAGCCTGCCCACGGTGCCGAGTGTGCTGAAGCCCGCCTGATCGGCCCGGATCGCCCAGTCGAGAAGTGTCCTGCCCTCGACGTTCGGGATCTGGGTCGGAAGACCGATTCCGATGTCCATGTCCGCACCTCCATGGTCGTTGCCCTGTACCGCAGGGAAGCGGCGGGAGGATGATACCCAGCCGGTAGCCGGCGCCTCGCCGCGGCGCCTGACGCAGCGCCCTGACGCGGCAGGCTGGGATATCAGGCCGGCTGGGATACTCGGGGAACGTGACCGCGAACGTGCCTTACTTCTCGCAGTGGGAATCACCGGAGCTGGCCGCCGAATTCATCGACGGCTCCCGGCGCGCCGCCGACGATCCCCGGTGGGCGGCCTCGGGAGCGAGCACGCCCGAGGAGTACGAGTTCTGGTCGCATAAGGTGTGCGGCCTGGCGTGCCTGAAGATGATCATGGCTTGGCAGGGCCTGCCGGTACCGCCCACCATGCGCCTGGTCGAGCGCGCTCTCGCCGTCGGCGCCTACCTGCCCGACGGCGAGCGGGTACGCGGCCTGATCTACCGGCCCTTCGCGGACTGGGTGGGCGCCCAATACGGCGTCGCCGCCGAGGTGGCGGCGGATCTGCCGATGGACTCGCTGATCGCGGTCGTGGCCGCCGGCTCACCTGTGATCGCGTCCGTGCACTCGTGGATTCGCTGGCCCGGCCGCATCCCGCCGGAGCGCGGCGGCCATCTCGTGCTTGTGACCGGCGTTGTGGATGGCGCACTGAGGCTGCACAATCCCTCTGGGATTTACCGGCTCAGTCAGCGCAACGTCCTGGTCAGGCCGGATGACTTCGCCAGGTTCGCCGCCGGGCGCGGCATCGTGATCCGCGAGGCATGACCGGCGGAGCGATCCGCAGCTGGGCGGGCCGCCCGGGCAACCATCCGTCGTCTTGATGCGTGGCCAAGGCCATTGGCCTTGGTGCTCCGCGCCCTGTCCTCCCTACCGTGGAAGTGTCCGGAGCGACTCGAAGGGGTGAGCAATATGGCACTGGCTGGCGCACCATCGATCGCCAGGCCGACCCGGGGCAGGCGCTGTCCGGAAGGCCTGACCGCGGCCATCCGACGGGTCGTCCGCGAGCACGACGACTGGCAGCAGACGGCGCAGCAGGTCGCCGTCGAATTGCGTCGGCAGCTGCCCGGGCCGCGGATCCTCTCGCCGGAAGAACGCCGCGGCGATCCAGCCGGCTACCAGTCTTACCTCCTGCACACGGAGGCTGACGGGTCATTCTCGATCGTGGCCCTGGTCTGGCTGCCCGGCCAGGTCACGCCCATCCACGACCACGTCACCTGGTGCGTGTTTGGCGTGCTGCAGGGCGTCGAGTACGAGGAGATCTTCGCGCTGCGCCGCCACGGCACGGTTCTGGCGGAGGTCGCCAGGAACGCGAACGAGACCGGCGAGGTGAGCGGTTTCGCGCCCCCCGGCGACATCCACCGGGTGCGCAACCACGGTGACGACGTGGCGATCTCCCTGCATGTCTACGGCGCCGATATCTCGCGGCTTGGCTCCAGCGTCCGCCGCATCTACGACCTGCCGGTCGGCTAGCCCATCCCAGTGCCGGCAGGCGCCGATCGTGGCGCCTGCTGTTGAGTCCTGCCGTCCACCGCATTCCTGTTGCGTTTCGATCCATAACGATATATCGTTGAGTGAACGAAGAAGTATTTGGGGTTCTGTGGACTACCGGACTCCACAACCACCGAGACACGCGGGGTGTGAAGCACATGCATGCAGGAGATACCTGGGACCAGCCAGGTGAAGAGGAAGATTGGCGGCACCATCGGGGCGGCCGCGGCGGCCATGGCCGAGGGCCCGGGGGCCGGGGCAGGACACGGATTCCAGGGATGCCCGGATCCTCCGGCGGGCCTGGGTTCGCGCGGGGGTTCGGCGACTTCGGGCCATGGATCGGCGGGCCGAGGCCCATGCGCGGCCCGCGAGTGCGCCGCGGCAACGTCCGGGCGGCGGCGATCTCGCTGCTCGCCGAGGAACCGATGAACGGCTACCAGATCATCCAGGAGATCGGCGAGCGCAGCGGGGGCGTCTGGCGTCCCAGCCCCGGATCCATCTACCCGGCTCTCCAGCAGATGGAGGACGAGGGCCTGATCCGGGCCGAGACAGATGAGGGCGGCCGCCGGGCCTACGCACTTACCGACGAGGGACACGCATATGCGGCGGCCCATCAAGAGGATCTCCGGGCGCCATGGGACGTGGTGGCCGGGTCGGTCGGCTCTGAGGCCATAAAAATGCGCAGGTTGCTCCACCAGGTGCTGGCGGCCGCCATCCAAGTGGCCGAGGCGGGAAGCACATCCCAGGTCGAGCAGGCGCACCAGATCCTGGCCGATACCCGCCGGCGGCTGTACGGAATCCTGGCCGCCGACGATGCCGATGACGACAGGGCGAAAGGCGAGCCGCGCGATCACGAGCCTGACGCCGGCCGGGATTAGGCTCGGTACTGATCGCAGAGGAAGGCGGTAGCGGTGGCAGCGCATACCGGCCCAGGCGCGGGCGCGGGCGGCACGGTCGTCCGGGACGGCGCGGTCGTCGGGGACAGAGCGGGGAGCTCGGGCACGGATGGTGCCGCGAGTCGGCCGGGAAGTGGTCCGGCCGACTCGCTCACGCGTCCCCGGAACGGCAGTGAGATCCCGCCGACCATCAAGGTCTCGGGCCTGACCAAGAGCTATGGCGAGATCGAGGCGGTTCGCGGGATAGATTTCGAGGTCCGGGCGGGGGAGACGTTCGGCTTCCTCGGTCCCAACGGGGCCGGGAAATCGACCACGATCAAGATCTTGTGCACCCTGGCCAAGCCGACCTCAGGGGAAGCCTGGGTCGCTGGTCACGACGTCAGGACCGAGCGGGATGCCGTCCGGCGCAATATCGGCCTGGTCTTCCAGGACACCACCCTCGACAACTACCTCACCGGCGCGCAGAACCTGCGTTTCCATGCCGAGCTGTACGGCGTGCCCGCCGCGGCGGTGGCGCCCAGGATGCGGCAGGTTCTTGAGATGGTGGACCTCTGGGAACGCCGGGACAGCCTGGTGATGACGTACTCCGGTGGCATGCAGCGCCGGCTGGAGATCGCGCGGGGCCTGCTGCACGCTCCGCATGTCCTGTTCCTCGACGAGCCGACGGTCGGCCTGGACCCGCAGACGCGCTCGTCGATCTGGGAGTACATCAATGACCTGAAGACCCGTGAGGACATCACGATCTTCCTGACCACGCACTACATGGACGAGGCCGAGCACTGCGACAGGATCGCGATCATCGACCACGGCCAGATCGTGGCGATCGACACGCCCGAGGCCCTGAAGGCCAGTGTCGGCAAGGACCGGGTGCAGATTCACACCGACAATGACGCGGCGGCCATCGAGGAACTGGCCAGCGCCTTCGGTATCGAGGCCGCGGTGCACGATGGCGCCGTCACCTTCTCGGTCTCCTCGGGCGAGCAGTTCGTGCCGCAATTGTTCGCGCGGCTGACGGTGCCGATCCGCACGGTCAGCGTGTCGCGTCCGTCGCTCGACGACGTGTTCATGTCCTATACCGGGACCACCATCCGGGACGCCGAGGCGTCGGGCAGCGATGCCATGCGCCAGATGGCCGCCCGCTTCCGAGGAAGGCACTGACGGTGGCGACTCAGACACAGACAGCCGAGGCCACGGCCTCGGCCGAAGCTGGCGTCCTGGCTGGCCAGATCAGGGTGTCAGTTCCCGAACGCAGCCTGCGCTCTGACCTGCGAGCGGTCAGCATCGTGTGGCGGAGGGAACTCATCAGGTTCCGCCGGGACAAGCTGCGCGCCATCACGTCCCTGATCCAGCCGCTGCTGTTCCTCCTGGTCCTCGGGACCGGGTTGTCCTCGCTCGCCAGGGGCAGCATGCCGGCCGGCGTAAGTTTCAAGGCCTTCATCTTCCCTGGCGTGCTGGCGATGTCGGTGCTGTTCACCGCCATCTTCTCGGCCGCTTCCATCGTGTGGGACCGCGAGTTCGGGTTCCTGCGCGAGATGCTGGTCGCACCGGTCAGCCGGTCGGCCATCGTGACCGGCAAGATCCTGGGCGGCGCGACCATCGCGACCTTTCAGGGCATCGTGATGCTGGCTCTGGCCGGGCTGGCCGACGTGCCGTATAACCCGGTGCTGATGATCACGCTGGTGGGGGAGCTGCTGCTGCTGGCCTTCACGCTCACCGCGTTCGGGGTCATGATGGCCGCGCGGATCACTCAGTTCCAGGCGTTCATGGCGCTCACCCAGATGCTCGTCATGCCCCTGTTCTTCCTGTCCGGCGCGCTGTACCCGCTGACCGGCCTGCCGGCTTGGCTCAGCGTGCTGACCCGCATCGACCCGCTGACCTATGTGGTGGGCCCGATGCGTCATGCGGTGTTCAGCCATCTGAACCTCAGCCCAATAGCACAGCACGTGCTCTCGCCGGGCATCACCTGGGGCGGCTGGGTCGTCCCGCTGTGGCTGTCGCTGGGGTTCGTCGCGACCATGGGCCTGATCATGACGACCATAGCGGTCGTCGCGTTCAGTAAGACCGAGTAGCCCTTGCGGGCTCCCTCCTTCGTTTATCCCTAGCTATCCCCATGGTTAGCCAAAACTCTCGCAAAGTTCCGAAAGTGTCCGACATGTTTCCACAAGTGACCAACCGATTACGACCGGGCTGTCCCCCCAGGCGGGGCCATCCCCGACGCGAGGGCGACAAGGTGGGGAGCCTCCGGGGTAAGCCCCGGCCACCCGGGGGCCGGGGGGGGCGTCCCCCGGGAAGATACTGCGGGCCATGGCGAAGCTGGCCGGAGGTCAGCGAAGTGAGGGCGTCTCGGGGGTTCCGGGGGGCGT
>Ga0207684_10001050_pt1 | contig 30876 bp, 34 predicted proteins | sample KBSK5501metaG_FD_184342 | JGI IMG/M metagenome (GOLD analysis project Ga0207684, IMG submission 184342) | Corn, switchgrass and miscanthus rhizosphere microbial communities from Kellogg Biological Station, Michigan, USA - KBS K5-50-1 metaG... | ecosystem: Host-associated > Plants > Roots >... | reverse complement strand
TGTTATACCTGAGTCTGGCAGGGGTGGAGCGACTCGAACGCCCGACCCGCGGTTTTGGAGACCGCTGCTCTACCAACTGAGCTACACCCCTGTGCCGGTCGGCGCGAACAGTATAAGTCGGGATTAAGCCGCCCCCGGTCTGGAAAGGGCGGCGCAAAGGTTGCCACCCTACTTGGTTTCCTTGTGGGCGGTGTGTTTTCGGCACCGGGGGCAGAACTTTTGGATCTCCAGCCGGTCGGGATCGTTCTTCTTGTTCTTGACGGTCGTGTAGTTACGCTCCTTGCAGGTTTGACACTGCAGGGTGATGGTCGAAGCTAGGGCAGGCATTGAATCTCCAGGGGGTAAAAGGGTCCAAACACAAAAAAGACCTAGCGACTGCTAGGCGAGTTCAAATCATAGCAGAGTTTGCCTCGATCGTCAATACGGTTTTCGCTAAAACGAAGGCGGGGGCACCCGGGCCCCCCGCCACACACATATAAGGATGCGCGGCTAGTACTGGACGACGACGGTGGTCCCGATCGGAGCCCAGTTCCACAGGGTCGCCATCGGGCTGTAGGGCACATTCACGCAACCGTGCGTGCCGTTGTAGAGGTTTGCGCCGGGACCGTACCAGGAGCGCCAGGGCGCATCGTGGATGAAGTAGCCGCCCCGGATGAACTCCATCGCCCAGTTGGTCCACGACGGCGGGTACCACCAGGGGCTGCCGTAGCCCCAGGGGGAGATCATCTCGTAGGGCGAGTAGCGGGCGAAGATGTGGTACACCCCGGGCGGTGTAGGCAGCTGCGGGCGACCGGTCGCGACGAAGGTGGTCAGGATCGCATTGCCGTCCTGGTAGGCGGTCAGCACCTGGCGCGAGAGTGAGATCACGATAACTTTGCCGACGCCGGCGTTAAACGAAACCGGGACCGACTGCTTGAGGTAGATCGCACCCGCCAGCGCCTGCTTCTCCTGATAGAGCTGCGAGCTGATCGACTCGAAGGTCGCCTGGTCGGCGGCGCCCGCAAGCTGCCCGGCGAGGTAGTTGATGGTGTTCGGGTGGTTGCCAAGGTTGGCCCCGATCGACTGCGCCGAAGCGAGCGTCGACCGAGTGTCGGCCAGTTGGTTGTAGGCGTTGGTCCGGGAATCGAGTAATCCCTGGATGCCGGCCGCCGTCTGCTGTAGTTGCGCCAGGACCGGCCCGAATGCTTCGGCACTGTGCACCGACGGAAGGCTGTCGTTGGCGGCGACGATCTGGGCTGCGAAACCGGCGAGGCTGAGCTGCGAGTACTGGCGTGCGCCGGCCAGCAGGGTCTGCGCATTTTGCGCCGCGGCATCGACCTGGGCACGCGCCGTCCGGTAGGCGGCCATACGCCCGTCGAGGATCGCGTACTGATCACTGACAACCGAAGACAGGGCGACAAGCGCGTTGGGCGTGGTCGAGAGCGCGGCATAACTGGCGAAGCGTGCGGTGCCCGCATCGAGTCCGTCGGACGAGACGCCCGCATTCTGCGCCTCAGCCACCATCTGGTTCCACTGATGCAGTTGGCGCTGGAACGCGTCGCGGCTGTCCGCGATCTGCTGCTGGTAGGTGGCCTCGAGCTCGGCGCTCAGCTGGCTCAGCTCGTCCAGCTTGTGATGGTCGGCAATCGGCGTCTGCCACCAGGCCGACGGCTTGATCGCGCTCACCTGGCTGTAGCGCCAGATCATCGTGTCGGCAGCGCCTGTGTCCAGGCCGCCCCGGACAGCCGCCAGCAGCGATTGGTTGAAGGCGACATCGGCCTGCCGAAGATCGCTTGACACAACGCTCTCGCTCGCGACCGCCGAGAGCGGCACGGCGGCTAACAGGCCGACGACGACGAAAACGAAGATGAGACGACGAATACCCCTCACCGGACGCACCCCTCTTTCGCTAGGCAGCGTCTGGCTGGCACCCCTCCTAAGGCCGCCGGCCAAACGCTCTCGCCGTCAGCCATAACGTTACGACGAACCGGAGGTCACGCCAAGTGGCAAACCGTTACGGCTGTCATCCCGCCGTCATAACGAAGGGAGGAAACCCAGCCGGTTTCCTCCCTTCGCGGCGCCGTCGGCGGAGCCGAGCCTCCGCTACGCTCCGGCCAAGCGGCGCCTCAACCTTTCTTCCGGCGTTTTTAGGTGGGTCTTACTTTTCGATCGGGGCACCGATGAGGCTCCCCCACTCCGTCCAGGAACCGTCGTAGTTCCGAACGTTGGGGTAGCCGAGCAGGTAGTGCAGGACGAACCAGGTATGCGATGAGCGCTCCCCGATGCGGCAATAGGCGATCACCGCCTTGTCGGCAGTGACGCCCTTCGAGCCATAGAGCTCGCGCAGGTCGTCGGCCGACTTGAAGGTGCCATCCTCGCGGACTGCCTGACCCCAGGGGATGTTCGCGGCGCCCGGGATGTGCCCGCCACGTTGCGCTCCCTCCTGCGGAAGATTCTCCGGCGCGAGCAGCTCGCCACTGTACTCCTTGGGTGACCGGACATCGACCAGCGCCACGCCCGCCTTGCCCAGCTCGGCCAGGACCTCGTTGCGCAGTGCCCGAATCGACGTGTCCGGCTGGCCCGCCTTGTAGGTCGCCGGCTTGATCGTCGGCGCATCAGTCGTAAGCTCGCGGCCTTCGTCCTGCCACTTCTTGCGGCCTCCATTGATCAGCCGGACGTCCTGGTGGCCGTAGTACTTGAGGTTCCAGACGAACCAGGCGGCAAACCAGTTGTTGTTGTCGCCGTAGACGAGCACCGTATCGGTGTTGCTGACGCCTTTGGACGAGAGCAACTCCTCGAGGTTGTCCTTGGAGAGCAGGTCGCGGATCGGCCGCGCCTGCAGGTCCTTGCGCCAGTCGAGCCCGATCGCCCCTTTGATGTGGCCGGTGTCGTAGGCGCTGGTGTCGACGTCGACCTCGACGATTTTCACCTTCGGGTCGTTGAGGTGATCGGCCACCCAGTTGGTGTCGACCAGCACCTCCGGGTGCGCGTAGTCGGTTCCCTTCAGTTCGGTTACGGACGTGGCCATCTTGCCTCTCCTCCCTTAAAGTTGACTAATCGAATTCACAAACTCAACAATGTGGGTCCCCTAGTCTACGGGCGCAGGCTCGCCAACGTCAACTCGTTATTCGAGCCAGTCGAGATGAGCCAGGCAGCTCAATACGCGCCGGCCGGTCCGGACCAGCCCGTCAAACGACGGGGCAGGACCCGGCTCTTCCTCGTGCCCATCGGCATCGTCGCGCTGCTTTTGGCGATTCCGGGCGGCGTGTACGCCTTCTCCCAGAACCAGCTCTCCCTCGCACAGGCGTCGGAGGCGCACGGCGACTACAGCCAGGCGCTCAGCCACTACGCCACGGTCGAGTCGTTGGCGGGGAATCCCGCCTCGCGTCTCCTCGTCGGCGAGCTCGCCGACCGCTCCCAGTCGGGTACCGCTGAAACCCACTTCCTCTGGGGCGTCGAGCTCAACAAGCAAGGAAAGTTCGCCGAGGGCGAAGCCCAGCTGCGCGCGGCGATCAAGATCGGCCTCGCCGACTGGACAACCCGCGCCGATGCCGCCCTGGCCGACCTCTTCACCGCCTGGGCGCAATCCCTCATTGCGAGCAAGCAGTTCCAGGCCGGCATCGACAAGTACCGTCTGGTGGCGACGGTCGACTCCACTGGCAACCTGACCGCCTCGACCAATGCGGGCCTGGCAACCGCCTACGCTGGGTTTGCGCAGTGGTACACGCAGCAGGAGCCGGCCGATTATCCGAACGCGCTCATCTGGTACGAGAGCCTCGTCAAGGAATTTGCCGATAGCCCGGAGGCCAAGCAGGCCCTGGCCTCGCTGTTGCCCCAGACCCTGTACAACGCCGGGCTCGCCTTTGTCCAGCAGATGCGCTTCCAGCAGGCGCGTGACGCGATGACCGAGCTCGTCACGAATTACCCGACGACCACGTGGGCCGCGCAGGCGATCACGGCGCTGCACGCCGACCAGCCGTTAACCGGCCAGCTCGTGCTCAGTGATCAGACCCCGACGCCCATCGCCAACCGCTTGGTGCGGATCGCCACCCACTGGAAGATCGTCAAGGCGCACACCTATGACGACTCGGGCGGCAAGATCTACTCGACATCAACCGACGCCAAGGGGAACTTCAAAGTAATGATGCCGCCGGGGCAGAACTACCTGATCACCTGGTGGGACCCGACGCGCAGCACCTTTGTGACCACATTCCTCAGCGACAATGTGCCGGTCAACCAGATCACGATCAATGCACTCGAGCCGGCGCACACGACGGTCGCGACCTCATAGCCCTCATATAATCGGGGCGCAGCGCCGACGTAGCTCAGCTGGCAGAGCAGCTGTTTTGTAAACAGCGGGTCGCCGGTTCGAATCCGGCCGTCGGCTCCAGATTTCGAATACGAAATCGGCCGCAAATCCCACGAGTGAATCGCCCCGGACTTCGTGGAGACTCGGGCGGTTGCAGAGACCCCCCTGGCGGCCTCCCAAAGAGCCATCCATTCCGGCTTCGTCCCCAGGTCGAGGAGGGGACTCCCGCATTTAGCCCATTCGTCCAAGCGGTCTCGAAGCAACTGGCCCGGAGCCCTGACCGCTCCCCGATTCCCCGGTGCCTGATGTCCCCTTCGCCCTCTTCGCTCCGGCCCACAGCGCACCCGGGTTCGCTCGTTTCGGGTACAGCGCGAGCATCGCTTCGTATAGTTCGTTCGCCGTTTCGGTCTCGGCGTCGAAACGGTTGAAGTCAGCGAGGTACTTCTTGGTCTCGGCCAGGATCTTCGGCGCGTCGGGCAGGTCGGGATTCTTGTGGCCGGCGACGACGAAGACCGGCTCGAGCGCGACGAGCATGTCAGTGGCCCGCATCCACTCCTGCCGCGACTCGGCGGTGGTTTCGGCCATGTACTGGTGGATCCCGTTGTAGGCGCCGTCCCCAGCCACGACCAAACGCAGGTCGGGAGCCCACAGCGCGGTGCTGCATTCGGTGTCGGTGAATCCGGTGTCGATCACCTGCAACGGATGCCCTTCAAGGTGGAGGGTGTCGCCGTCGAGGACGTCGGGAAAGACCTGCGATTGCGGAATCTGCCCCGGAAAACGCGCCGTCCAGAAGTTGTCGATGAACGGCGGCGAGCCTTCGAGCTTTGCCTTGGCCACGACTGCCTCGGCGGCGACCGCCTTGGCCGCGGGGAACGCCTCGGTGAGTTGTCTGACGCCGAAGCCGTGGTCGCCATGGCCGTGTGTGATGTAGATGTAGGCGAGGTTCCGGTGGTGTGCCTTCACCCAGTCGACAAGCTGCTGATTCTGGTCGACGGTGAGGAACGTGTCGACTAGCACGGCGTCACGCCCGCCAAAGATCAACGTCGCGGTGTTGGCCACCCACTGGAGATCTTCCGCGCCAGGCGGCAGGTCGCGGGTCAGACCGAGCCGCCGCACGCACAAGGTGTCGTACTGCAGCGATGACGATGTGGTTTCCAGCATGTTGTGTTCCCTTCTCCGAGAGGAGGCCAGACCAGCGCTGGGGGAGAGTTTCGAAGAACTCGCAGCGGTGGCCTAGCCGCTCACTCGACTAACCGGCGGCTATTGCCGCCTCAGTGATGACGCCTGCCACCGCATCCGCCTGTGTGACCATCGACAGGTGCCCTGCATCGACGTATGTGATGTGCGAGTTCGCTCGCTGCGCCATGAAGGTCAGCTCGGCCGGTGGAATGACCTGGTCCTGAGTGCCGATCACCGCCCAAGACGGGATGCTGGTCCACGCCGGCGTCCCAGACTGGGCCGTGATAAAGCCGAGGGCGATTGGACGCTGCACCGCTCCGAGTACCGCTGCGTGCCCAGGGGGCACGAGGGTGGCAAAGCAATCACCGAACCCGGCGTAGTTCGTTCCTGGAGCAATCTTCAGATAGACGTCGTAGTCGCCTGACGGTTGTGACGGGTCCACCTTGAAGTTGAAAACGTTGTTCAGGTCGCCGCCACCGGAGAGACACGAACCTGGTCTCGAAAAGGTGAGCTGCGCGACCGTCTCACCGGCTGCCGGCTCGAAGGCGTCGACATACACGAGGCCCTTCACGTTCGGATTCCCCGTGGCCGCGTTGCTGATGATCATCCCGCCAACGGAGTGACCCACGAGGACGATCGGTCCGGAGATTGTGCTCAGGTAACTCGCCAGGTAGGCCGAGTCGCTCGTGAGGCCTCGTAATGGGTTGGGTGGCGCGTCGACGGTATAGCCCTCGCCTTGGAGGTTAGCTATTACCTTGTCCCAGCTCGACCCGTCGGCCCACCCCCCGTGGACGAGAACGATCGTCGGCTTGGGCAGGTTGGGGAAAGCAGTTGTCAGAACCCGAACAGGAGTATCGCTCGCCAGTGCGGTGGTCGACAGGACGGCAAACACCCCAACCGCCACCAAGGCGCCAAAGCGAAAACGTCGTCTAATAGCCTTCCCTTTTCGATAGCCCAATCGACCCAACAACGACCTCCTAGTGCTCATTCACTAACTCCTTTTACGGGTCATTACGACTTGCCCGTGCTTGATGTCGTCATCGTCCCTGAGGATCGCGCCTCCCCACATCACACGGTCGTGTGATTTCTATGCGTCGAGGTGGGATTTTTGCGCTTAGGGCCGCGAGTCGTGAACGCCGCCCCCCAAAAACAATGGTCCTGCATTTAGTTGAATGGCGAGAGAGGCGAGTAGAGGCTCATTTCTTAGCGCCACCCTTCCTTACTGGCCCCGTCGCCCCTGCGGAATTCGATGCTGACTTCGTCCAGCCTCGTTTTCAATGCGCTGTCGAGTTTGCAATCGGCCCGGTTCTGTCGGCCTCACGTGGTTGTCCTGGCGAGATGCCTTCGCCCAGTTCACTCCCCTCGACGACTATCGGGGTCGCTCGCCTTGGGGTGACAGAAAGTGATGCACCAGCGGAAAGGAAGGCGAGAAGGCCGGCCCACCACCAGACGTGGACGAAGTGATCGAGATTGCTCGTCGAGGCGATGGACGAGCCGAGAATGACAACGAGGATGGCGACGCCAAGGACGGAACCGATTTGGCGACCCATCTGGACGATGGCGCTGCCGGTGGAGGTCTGATCCGCTCGAAGCCCGGCGGTACCGGCGGCGACGAGAGTCGGAATAGCGAAACCGACGCCGACACCGATGATGAGCCATCCCGGCAGAATGGTGGCAGCGTAGCTGGAATGGGGACCGAGGCTGAAGCCGATGAGTACTCCTCCACCACCCATCAGTAGCGCACCAACGGCGGCAACTATGCCGGCAGGTATCAACGCCGTGTATCGCCGGAGGCCGATGGCAGCCACCGACACCATGACCGGTCCTGGAGCGATACCGAAGCCAGTCTCGATGGCCGACCACCCCCAGCCCTGTTGGAGCCAGAGGACGAGGCCAAGGAGCTGGGCGCCAAAGGAGATCGAGATAAGGAACATCGCAACGTTGGCCCAGGCGAAGACCGGGTTGCGGAACAAGTGAAGGTCGATAATCGGCGACACGTGCCGCGATGACCGCGTCACAAACAGCGCCAGCCCAATCACGCTGACTCCGAAGGCGACGAGGATTCTGATCGAGCTCCAACCCCAGCCGGATCCTTGCACGAGAGCGAGGGTGAGCGCTCCGATGGCCACGATCAGCAATAGTCCGCCCAACAGGTCGGGGACTCGTCTTTCGACGGAGTACTTGATGTTCGGCGCCAAAATGGCGGCTGCCACCAGCGCGATGACACCGATGGGGATGTTCAGGACGAAGATCCACCGCCAGGACGCCTGGACGAGCAGTCCACCGAGCGCTGGCCCGGCAGCTGCGCCCAGGGAACCGCTCACAGCCCAAATCTGGATGGAGTGCTTCCGCCGTTCGGCAGGAATGGTGGTCAATATCAACCCGAGGCTTGTCGGCACCAGCGCCGCCGCTCCGACGGCCTGCAGGCAGCGCAGCCCGACGAGGACCCAAAGGTCACTGCTCAGCGCACATCCCAGGCTGCCAAGTGTGAAGACCGCGAGCCCGAACAGGAACGCCCGTTTGACCCCGTAGCGATCGGCCAGTCGGCCAGCCGGGACGAGGAGGGCGGCGAAGACGATGGCGTAGGCGGTGAGGATCCAGCTCAGATCGGCGAGCGAGCCTGATCCCAGGTCTTTGCCGATTGACCGGAGTCCGACGTTGACGATGAACACGTCCAGGCTGCTCATGAACGTCGCTGCACACAGGATGGCGAGAAGGGCCGACGGGTGAGCCTCGTTATTATGTCCTCGTCGCAACACGGGACCTCTCCTTACCGTCGGGTTGGTTTTCTAGAGTTTCCATAACTTTCAGTCACCGACAGCACGGAGCCCTTGAGTTGCTGCACGTTTACGTAGGCGCAGTCAACGATCTCCTCCAGCGATCCCGACACGCAGCGCGAGAATCTACTCTCGGCTGCGCGCCGGTGCTGATGGCTGGGCCGCGGCGTTAGCTAACCGATCGGCCTTCCTGGAATTCCCACATTCATCTCGAGCACTCCTGGCGCGCCCGTGCTCGGTGGGAACGTTGGGAACGCGGCATCGTTCGAGATGAACATCTGCGTGCGGTCGCCGAGTCCCGTCCCGAATGCGATGTCGCTAGGTTCGTTCAAGGGATAACCCGCAGCGAGAACCTGGACATGACCCGTCGGGTCGACACGGACGATCTGGTTGATGGCGTCCGCGGCCACGTAGAGGTTGTCAGCATTGTCCATGGCTCCTCCGTCGGCACCCCACAGGTCGCAGGCGGGACCGCTGAAAACGCTCGCCGTGCCGGCACTGCCGTCAGGGTTCATTGGAATGCGCACGATGTCGCCAATATCAGTGTTCGAAACGAGCATGTCGCCGTGCTTGTTGAAAAAGATTCCATTCGCGCCGAACGAGCCCAAACCCGCCGTCACTGTGGGACCCACAATGCCGCACGGCCCTGGGGCAGTCGTGCCTTTTAACAACGAGCTGCCGGACCACATCGTGAAATCGCCGTTCTTGGCAAGGCGCCAGATCGCCCCGCCGGCCGTGTCCGAAACGTAGAGATTGCCGCGGTGATCGAACGCCATACCGTTCCACACTCCGACGCCGCTTGCCACTTGAAACGCTGAACCGCCCGACGCCGGCACCTCCCAGATGCCTTTGCCCATCTCCGGGTTGATCTGAATGACGGCGATGAAGATGTTGCCTTCGGCGTCCAGTCTTACCCCGAGCGGGATCCCCGGCACCGTGGCCACCGGCGACAGGCTTCCTCCCGGCGCGAACTTCGCAACCTCGCCGGCGAAGGGAAAGCTGAGGTACGTCGTGCCCGTTCGATCGATGGCGATGCTCTCGGGCAGATTGGGGAACGCAGTTGTCAGAACCCGAACAGGAGTATCGCTCGCCAGTGCGGTGGTCGACACGACGGCAAACACCGCAGCCGCCACCAACGCCCCAAAGCGAAAACGCCGTCTAATGGCATTCCCGCCTTGGTCGCACAATCGACCCAACATCGACCTCCGAGTGCTCATTTGACCAACTCCTTTTACGGGTCATTACGGCTTGCCCGTGCTTGATGTCGTCATCGTCCCTGAGGATCGCGCCTCCGCACATCACACGGTCGCGTGATTTCTACTCCGCGGAGTTGGGCCTGTTGGGCTTAGGGCCGCGAGTTGTGAGCAGCCGCAAGCCGAGTGAGCGCGACGCGGGAGTTGACGTCGAGCTTGTCGAAGACATGGCGCAGGTGGGTGTTGACGGTGTGATGCGAAACGAAGAGGCGCTCGGCGACCTCGCGATTGCTCATTCCGTCAGCGACCAGCCGCGCGACCGCGAGCTCAGAATCAGTCATGGCCGCCCAGCCTCTGCTTGGGCGCTGCGCGGAAACCAAGCGGCGGCGCACACCCAATGCCCGAAGCCGGCCGCGAACCCTGCCGGCGTCCCACACTGCACCGGCCCGCGAATAGAGCAGTAACGCCCGACCGTGCGCGTCTAATCCTGCCGGCGTGTCGCCGCTTTCGACGGCGGCGTCGCCGAGGTCCTCCAGTGTCAAAGCGAGCGCCAGCGGGCGGGGGCCGCCCTCATAGAGCTCGACCGCGTGGGCAAGATCTTGACGGCTGTGATGGAGAAGGCCGCTAACGTGCGCGGCGGCAGCCGCGATCGAGCGGATGGTCGGGTTGAGCCGCGAGCGCTGCTGGGTAGCAAGCGCCGCTACGGCGCCGAGTTCGTGGTCCTGCACGGCGAGTGCGATGTGAACCAGGCGGGCTTCGTCGGCCACATCCATCGGAAAGAGGGGCACGATGGACGTCCGCTCGTCCTTGCCCAGGGCGCAAAGCCACCCGTGCGCGCGAGTGGCATCGCCTTCTGCCATGGCCAGCAGCGCGAGCAGCCAGGCGGCGTGGCGACGGACGCCGGGGGAGCTCTGATCAAGCATCACTTGCGCAATTTCTCTGGCCCGTCGCCTCATCGGCTGATCGCCGGTGTGAAGCGCGACGCGTCCCAGAGCGACGATCCCCGCTGCATCCGGGACATTAGCGACCTGGGGTGCGAAATCCGGGGTAAACCGAGCCTCAAGAGCGGCGGCCGCATCGGAAAGGCGACCCATCTGGAGCAGTTGCCGCCCTCGACCCGCCTCAAACAGCCCGAGCGCCCATCCCTGTCGATCGCGTTGAGCCGCTGCGACGTTCGCGATCGACATTTGGAGTGCCTCGTCCAGCCGGTCGAGCATCGTGAGCACGTCACAACGCCACTGATGCGCGATGTGTCCGCGGGTGTCATCGCTGGCATTGAGACTGGTTCGCAGCGACGCCTCGACGAGTTCGAGCGCCTGCCCGAAACGCCCGTCGGCATACGCAAGACCGGATTCCGCAAGCTCAAGAACAAACTGCCCGTCGACGTCGTGAGACTCTTGGACTCCCATCCTGGCTTCGTCTAGTCCGGCACGTGCTTCCTCGAGCCGGCCCGCCGTCATCAGGTTGTAAAAGAGGACCGCAAGATGTCGCGCTCGGAGGTCGGTTCGGAGACCCGGGAGGGCGAGGGCTTGACGGCCCGCTTCGGCACGCACGTCGTGGGAGAGGGTGATCATGCTGGCGATGCCGAGGCGGACCTCCGCCTCCTGCTCAGGAGGAAGCACATCACGCAGAGCCGTATCGGCGAACGCTTTTGCCTCACTTGCACGACCTGCGGCGTGCAGCCAGACTGCCGTGTGCGCGACCAGCGGACCGCGCAGGGGATGCTTACTCGGCGCCAGCTCAAGCGCGCGTTGGCTCAGGTCGGAGGCGGCCGCCGGATCGGTTGGGCCCAGTGCCTCGGCGGCCTTCAAAAGGGTGGCGATGGCAAGCTCGTCTCCCGGTTCAGCGCTCGCGGCGAGCTGGGTTGCGACCTCGACGGGCAGCGCTCCGCCCGCCATCAACATGGCGGCCGCCTGGCGATCCAGGGCGCGGCGCACCGACTCGGGCAAACTCGCACGCACCGCCTCGAGTGTGAGGTCGTGATTGAAGGCGAGCTTTCCGTCCCGCTCGACAAACAGGCCGTAGTGAGTCAACTCCTCAACCGGGCCGAGCAATACCGATGGTGACCGACTGAGCATCGCTGCCAGGTCATTGAGTGAAAATCGCCGGCCGAGAGCCGCGGCCACCGTCGCAACCTGACGCGCCGAGTCCGACAACCGCTGCAGCCTAGTGCGCATGCTCTCGCTGACGCGATGCGGGATCTGTGACTTCGAAAGCACTGCTCGACCCGATTCGACACGTACAAGCCCCTCCTCTCGAAGCCCCGAAAGGAGCTCGACGAGGAGGAAGGGGCTGCCGCCAGCCCGTGCCGCCATCTTCAGCAGCCCGCTGTCGGGCTCTGCCAGCAGTATGTCCCTGGAGACCTGCGCGACCCCTGCTTGGTCAAGGGGACCGAGAACGATCTTCACCGCCCCCTCGTGCTCCAAGCCGTCCAACGCGCTTCGAAGTTGGCGCGAACCCTCGCTGGGGCGAAGTGCGATGACCCAGCCGACCGGAACGGTCGCGAGCCGGGCGGGTAACGATCGGAGGGCGGCCGCCGTACCGTTGTCGGCCCATTGCAGGTCATCGAGGCACACGACCAGCGGCGTCTTGAGGGCGGCTTTCTCGAGCAGTGTTTCCAGGTCCTGCAGTAGCCAATATCTCTGCTCGGGCGACGTGTGCTCGCTGCGCAGTGATGCACGCTCGAGGATCGGCTCAGGGCCATCAAACAAAGCTTCCATCAGCGGGGCCAGTTGGACCACGTTGTCACCGGGGTTAGCGGCGCCCCTCCCAACGTTGATGGACAGCCGGCCCGCCATGGTGATCACTTCTGTGAGCAGGCGGCTCTTGCCCAATCCGGCTGCTCCCTCGACCACGATCACCCAGCCAACACCGGAAAGCAGCTGGTTGAGGTGCCGTCCTATGGTTGCGAGGTCGTCGTCGCGGCCGCGGACCGGCTGTCTGGGCTCCCCTGCCTTCGCTCCAACGGTTGTCGGTGCCACAAGAGGCTCTCCGGATGAAATAGGTACCACGGGCGCAACCCCGTCATCGTACCTTCGCCACTTCTTCGGCATCCTCGACGTCAACTCGCGCGTCGAGCTCACACCCTTGCCGGCGTTCACGCCTCGCACCCCTAAGCCCAACTCCGCCCAGAAGAAATCACTCGACCATGTGATGCGGGGAGGCGCGATCCTGCGTGACCATGACGATATCAAGCACGGGCAACCGTACAGGACCCGTAAAAGGAGTTCGAAATGAGCACTCGACCGAACATCATTCTTGTCCATGGCGCGTGGGCCGACGGCTCGAGTTGGAGCGCCGTCATCGAGGACTTGCAAGCGAAGGGTTACAAGGTGACGGCACCCCAGTTTCCGTTGACCTCGCTCGCCGATGACGTCGCCCGCTTGCGCCAGGTGCTGGCGCTGCAGGACGGCCCGACTATCCTGGTCGGCCACTCGTACGGCGGTCAAATCATCACCGCACTCGGCACGGACGCGCCGGACGTCGTGGGTCTCGGCTACATCGCCGCCTTCGGACTTGACGAGGGAGAATCACTCGGCGCCCTGCTCTCGCAGGGACCAACTCCCCCCGCCCTGGCTCACCAGGTCGTCGACAAGCGGGGCTTCGTTTGGCTGCCAGAGGATGACTTCGTCAACCACTTCGCGGCTGATGTCGGTCCGGTCAAGGCGAGGGTCATGTACGCGGTTCAGCAGCCGTTGGCCGCCACTGGCTTTAACGAGGTGATGGGCGTCCCGGCCTGGAAATCTCTGCCGTCCTGGTACCTGATCACAACCGACGATCAGGCACTTCCGCCAGCTGCCCAGCGTCTGTTCGCCAAGCGGATGGGGGCAACCGTCATCGAGGTCCCGTCGAGCCACCTGCCGTTTGTCTCCCACCCGCGTGACGTCGTCAAGCTCATCGAGACGGCAGCAGAAGCGATTTCAGGCACCGCCGTTTCGAGATAAGGAGAGCTCCGATGCTGAACAAGACTGATACTGTCACCATAGGGCGCGCGGCCGTTCTCCTGGTGGTCGTTGCTTCGATAAACGCGCTCGTAAGCAACCTGTTCGCCATTGCGTACGTGTTTGCTACGCCCTCTGACCCGACCGCTGGATACGCCCTTGTCAGAGCGGTTGTTCTCGCCGTGGTCCTCGTGGTCGCCGTCTCCAAGAGGTCCGCCACGGCGATCTTCGTGTCCGGGCTCGCGTTGACACTTGCTCAAGCTGGCGATGCGGTTGTTGGATTCCTCGGCGGTTCGCTTCCAACCACTATCGGGCCGCTCGTAATCGCTCTGGCGACGCTGGTCTGCCTGATTGGTTTTCAGCGATCTTTACGATCAGCCGCGCCGGAAGGCGGCTGGGGTATCGACGGCCACACCAACACGACTGACATCGTCGCCTCGGCACGCGCTCTGCAGGAAAAGCGATGAGGGGGAGCCCACCCCTTGAAGGCCAGAAAGCCCTGGTCACGGGCGCGACGTCCGGCATCGGCCGTGCGATCGCTTTACAACTCGCCGATGAGGGCGTCGAGGTCATCGTCCACGGCCGGGACGCCGTTCGAGGCGCGCAGACCGTCCGAGCCATCGAGGCTCGCGGCGGTCGGGCGCGCTTTGTCGCAGCCGACCTCAGCGATTCAACCGAGGTTCGACGCCTGGCCGAAGATGCTTCCGATATTGACATCCTGGTTAACAACGCAGGGTTTTCCGTGTTCGGCGACACCGCAGGCCTCGACGCCGAGAAGTTCGATGCGCTGTTTGCCAGCAACGTGCGAGCACCCTTCTTCCTTGTCGCAGCCCTCGCCCCTGGGATGGCGGCCCGAGGCCATGGCAGCATCATCAACATAAGCAGCATGGCCGGCCAGATTGGGCTCGCGGGGGGCTCCGCGTACGGCGCGACGAAGGCCGCTCTCTCGTCGATGACGCGCGCGTGGGCCGCGGAGTTTAGCCACAAGGGCGTTCGTGTGAACGCCGTCGCCGCCGGCCCGGTGTCCACCGAAGGCGCGACACCCGACCGGACGGCACCGCTAGGAAAAACCACTCTGCTTGGCCGCGCTGCGGACCCGGGGGAGATCGCGGCGGTGGTCGGATTCCTCGCGTCCCCACGCGCGAGCTATATCACCGGTGCCATCGTCGCCGTCGACGGCGGTCGTACCGCGATCTAGGCAGAACATGAGTCATGAAACCAAGCAATGACCAAGACGTAGACCCGACTTTGTCCGACTATCGCTGGCTCCTGACCATCGAACGCCCGACGAGCGAACCCGACTGGTATCTCCACCTCGAGTGCGACCAGACGCTCGAGGACGGTTCCCTGCCCCTCCGATGATTACCCAGTTTCGGCTGATGCCTTACAGCGGGTTCGGCTGATGCTTGACACTCCCGCGCATGAAGGAGTTGAGCGTGGGAGAGCAGCGGTACAAGGCGGTCATGGCGGTCCTCGGCGGCGGGCGAACGGTGACGGAGGTCGCGCGGGACTGGGAGGTTGTGGCGGCGGACGCCGGAGCCATCGGCGGCTGGGTTCGACGGATCGACCGGCGTCGTGCTGCTGGTCGGCACCGCAGCATTTCTCGTGGCGGCCGCACTGGTGTGGGCCTGGCTGCGGAGTTACAGGCCGGCTCCCGAAGCCCGATTCCCATCGCCTAAATAGGCGGCCGGAAAGCAAGCACCCGTCACCTTCCCTTGGCGCGATGCTCTAGGTCCACGGCGCTCCAAATACCATCCCCCGACGGTCCAGCTCTTATGGAGGGGAAGGACCGGTTGCCTGGACTCCGGATAAGCTGGCAGAATGGCCGTCTACTACCTGGTCGAGCACTTGCGCCGCCCAGCATGGGATCCGTCCCGGCGGCGGCGCGAGCAGGCCCCGGGGGATGCGCATGCGGCCTTCACGACGAGCGCCGCTCAATGGCGGCTAGCGTTTAGTCGCCCTCCCCCTCCCTGAAAAACACGCCGTTCCGTTCTCGACCGATTTCCGCGAAGGCTGATGTGGACGTCGCCGCAGGATCCGAGTGGAACGTGAATCCCATGCTCGGAACCGACACCGACCATTCGACGATCGCCGTGTCCTCGATGAAACGACCGGCAAAGCGATGGTTGGTGGTCAGGCCGGTATTTTCAAAATCGACAATGTCTAATCGAGCGCTGAGGCCGCTCCAGCGGATCGTGTACGAGACAATGGCGTCCACTGGAGGTCTCGTGGTGATCCAGTTGTTCTTATTGTTGAAGAAGTCTTTGGTGAGGAAGTCCTTCAGGTGCAGGGAGGCCGTAGCTTCGCCAAGGTCGATCGCCACGCTGCTCGTGCGAATCGGCACAGTCCAGAAGAGACCTGCTGAGGGGTCCGGCGGCTTGGGGACTCCCGGGTTGAAGTCGTGGATCTGTAGACCCGACGGGTCCAGCAGGTCCATTCATATTTCCGCGAAGGCGCCTCGGTGGACTTCGCCATCGACCCCGACATACTCGCCAACCATGAAACGGTTGTCCATTCCGAACGTAAGGCGCGTCCCGTCACCGGCAGTCCCTGCGCCTTCGATCTCTGCAACTCCCACGACGCCGTTGAAGTCGGTGATCGTCGAGGCCTCGATGCCGCGGGCGGGACGGAAGTGGTGCGAAATCGGCCCGAACGGGGTCACGAACCCACCGGGGATTGGCCGCGGGGCGACCGAGCTCGCAGCTTCATCGTCGGCGAGGGCCAAGCGCGGCATCAAGACGTCCGACCCGAGAACCATGGTCGTCGCGGCTGTGGCGCCGGCGGCGTGGCCAAGGAACTGCCGACGCGAAACGAGGCGGTCCCACGAATGGATGTGGGGGCGATCAAAAAAGCTGCCCATGTTCCCTCCTTGGCCTTTCGACCGATGGCAGCGCGACACCGAACTCTGTCAGCTGAACAATCCCATAGCCCGATCTGATTGTCAATGGCGACTTGCCGTTTCCGTTGGTCCTTCGGCTGATGCGGGAAATGAGCGGGACTGAGCAGACGTGCCAGGCGGTTTTGGACGTCATCGGGGAGGGCTGGCGGTCACGGAGGTAGCGAGCCAGTGGGGCGTGAGCCGGCGAACGACTCACCGCTGATTGGCCCGTCCTGGAAGATAGCTCTCGCCGTCCTGTCGGCGCGAACTCTACCACCTGGTCGGAAAGGTTCTCGGCGGCCTGGTCCGGGGACCGGTTGCCACCCGTGTGGACTTGTCGCTTCTGCGATGTCGATGCATGGGGCCGCATTGAAGGCCATTGCCCGGTCGCAAACGCCGTTCTAGCTAGCTGCGCTCAGTTCGGAACGAATGGCGCGTGGCACCCGAATCTCCGATGCGTCGACGGTGCGCTCGCACTTGTCGCAGTAGATCTGAAGCCTCAGCGGCTCGCCGCAAACTTCATGCCGCATGCCGGTGATATCGCGTCCCACCGTCCACTTCTTGCCCCAGGAAGCGAGCGCTGCAACCACTGAAAGCAAGTCCCGACCCTTCTCGGTGAGTACGTACTCGAAGCGCTCGGGATGATCGCTGTACTTTCGGCGCTCGAACACCCCCTGCTCGACAAGTTTCCGAAGCCGGTTCGACAGGATGTTGTCGGCAATCCCGACCGAGCGAAACTCCTCGAAGCGCCGCGCACCCCGGAAGGCGTCGCGCACGATCATGAGCGTCCACCACTCGCCAACCACGTCGAGCGTCCGGGCCACGGGGCAAGGCATATCAGCGAATGTGCTTTTTTGCATCGCGCTTAGGCTACACCAGAGGCTTGCATTTTGCAAGGGACTGTGATAGAAGTGACTTCCATAACGCAAGGGACGGGCTAACCCGACCGCGCAGAGCCTGGAATGGAGGTATATGCCGTGACAACCAAACAAAACCCGTGGCTAGCCCTCGTTGTGCTCTGCCTGGGTTTCTTCGTGATCCTGCTTGACACGACGATCGTGAATGTCGCGACCCCAACGATGCTCGTTTCGCTTCATGCCACGCTCGACCAGATCCTGTGGGTGCTGAACGGCTACCTGTTGACGCTGGCTGTTCTTCTGGTTACCGCCGGGCGGCTCGGCGACATCTGGGGGCAGCGCAACCTCTTTGTTGCCGGGCTCGGTATGTTCACCCTGGCGTCGGTTGTTTGCGGACTGTCGCAGGACGCCAACCAATTGATCGCTGCCCGGGTCGTCCAAGGAATCGGGGCGGCCATCCTGTCCCCCCAGGCGCTGGTCCTGGTCACGAGCATGTTTCCGGCTGAGCGGCGCGGAGCTGCGCTCGGAATCATGGGCGCGGTCACCGCGTTCGCGGCCGTGGCCGGTCCGATTGCCGGTGGTCTCATCGTGACCTACCTCGATTGGCGTTGGATTTTCTTTGTGAATTTGCCGATCGGGATCATCGGCATTCTGCTGGCCTATGCGTTCGTGCCCGATCTCCGGCCTGGTCGCCTTCACAGCCTCGACTTGATCGGCGTCGCCCTCGCAACCGTCGGCCTGTTTGGCATCGTCTTCGGGCTGATCGAAGGCCAGCGCTACAACTGGGGGCCGATCGCCGGCACCGCCATCACAATCCCGGAAACCATCGTCGCCGGCGTGCTCGTGCTTGTTGGGTTCATCGTATGGGAGCGCTTCCAGAGCGAGCCGCTCCTTCCACTATCTCTTTTTCGTAATCGGGATTACTCAGTGACGGTTTGGCTGAGCGCAGTCAACTTCTTCGGCGTGTTCGGCTTCTTCTTCACGATGACGCTCTATCTGCAATCGGTGCTTGGCTTCAGCGCCATCCATGCTGGGCTAACGACGCTGCCGATGACCCTCGTGATCATGGTCGTGTCACCCTTCGCGGGGCGACTTACGGACCGCATCGGAGGCCGCTACATCCTCCTGCTCGGCTGCTTGCTCTTCGTGGCTGGCATCGGGAGCGTCGCCGAGGTCGCATCGTTGAGCTCGACCTCCTGGACATTCGTCCTTCCCTTCGCCGTCACCGGGGTCGGCATGGGCTGCATGGTAGCTCCGATCATGACGGTCGCCATGCACAGGATCGAACCGGCGATGGCCGGTGCCGCCTCGGGTTTGCTCAACACCAGCCGCCAAATCGGCGCCGCGATCGGCGCCGCGGTCGTCGGCGCCGTGCTGCAGAACCGCTTGCGTGGCGCTCTGCGCGATCAAGCCGTCTCGGCATCAGCTCAGCTCCCCGCGCCATTTCGCTCCAGGTTCGTGGCGGGCTTCGCGAATGCCGCCAGCAGCGGATTCGAGGTTGGTCGTGGTCAGAGCGGCGGCGCTCGTGTGCCAGTTGGTCTGCCGCCGCAGGCTGTGCACCTCGTTCAGCAGCTGATACACGACGTGTTCGTCAACGCGTACGTCGTGGCCATGCGGCCGACGCTCGGCGTGCCAGTGGCCGGCTTCATTCTGGGTGCTGTCTCGACGCTCCTGATTTCCCGCCGATCCGCAGCAACGAGTCGGGCTGCGTCGCAGGCGGTAGCCGAGCCGGCCGCCTGAGAACCACCCGGGATTAGAGCTCGCGCCCGTCCTCTTCGGCTTGCTATTGCTATTCTCGCCTCATCAGCCGCCCCAGGCATGCAGAACGTGGCATCTACCAGCCTCGTCGACCCGCAGTGGGCGGGCACGACGGTTCTGCACGGCGACCTCGCCACGGCCATCGGCGATCTGAAGGCGCATCAAGACGGCACACTGCTGGTGCCCGGCAGTGGTGCCCTCGTCCGATGGCTGCTCGCCAACGACCTGGTCGACCAACTCGACCTGCTCACCTATCCCGTCGTCGTTGGCCAGGGAAAACGACTGTTCCCCGATACTGGTCCGGACGTTGCGCTCGACCTGGTCAACTCGCGGACCACTTCCCGGGGCATCACCATCCAGACGTACCGGCTTCTCCGGCATCCGGAGTACGCAACGTCCACGGTCGACCCCGAACACGTCATGCGCGACGCGACCTCGGGTCGGCGCAGCCAAGACACGCCCAAGATCCGTCCACGCCTCAGCGCAGACCTAGCTACCCGGCGCTCGACCTGCCGGTGTGGCGTTTCGCATCGCGTCCCCGATATCACTCTGGCGACCGATCAGGAAGTAGGTCGTCATCGGTCCCTTACCTTTGATGTCGATCTGACCTCGGCACTCGAACCGGTGCGTCCGCGATAAACGAGCGTAGGTCTCCTCCGTCACCTGAACCCGGCCCGATACGCCGCTCGACTCCATGCGGCTGGCGGTGTTGACGGTATCGCTCCAAATGTCGTACGTGAATCGGTGACGGCCCACGACGGCGGCCATCGCCGGACCGCTGTTGATTCCGATGCGAAAGCCGACCGCCCATCCGTGCTGCTGGTTCAGCCGGTTGACCCCGTCCAGCATGTCGAGCGCCATGTTCGCAACGGCCTGGGCATGGTCGGACCTGGGTACCGGCAACCCGCCCACGACGAGGTACGAGTCGCCCGTGGTGCGAATCGGCCGCAGACCATGGTGCTGAGCCAACTCATCGAAAGTGCTCAGGAACTCATTGAGAACGGCGACGGTGACATCCGGGGCCTCCGCGGCGGAGCGCTCCGTGAATCCGACCATGTCAGCGAAAAGGACGCTGACATCATCGAACCGATCCGCGATCGGGTACTCCTGGCGTTTCAGCCGCTCCGCGATCTCCGGTGGCAGGACGTTGAGGAGCAGGCGTTCGGAGCGCTGCATTGCCTCGTCCCGCTGGATCCTGAAGTAGGCCAGGACGAGGGTGACGATGGCAGCCACACCGCACAGGTTGAAGACGAAGAGCGCAGTCTGAGCCCCGTAGGGCAACGGCGAAATCGATCGAGCCAGCGGCGCATCGACCAATGCGGACACGGCGGTCACGGCGATGAACCCGCCCAGCCACGCCCATCCGTCCCGAGGCCCGAAGAAAACGAGAGCGCTGAGGGGGGCAAAAAAGGACCACATGATGACCGCGCTGCCCTTGACATAACCACCGAGGCTCGCCTGAAGCACCGCGGGCAGCAGCAAGATCAGGAGCAAGACAAGCTCACGGAGCCGCCCCATCTCGCGGCTTCGCACCAAGCGCATTCCCACCAGAGCCGCCACAACTGCGAAGGCGCCTGGGACAAGCGCCGATAGAGGACGGCCCAGCAGGGCATACGCGACCGCCCATAGAAGCCCAGCCACCGCCCCCGACGCCGTGACGAGAAGGAACAATCCAGACGCGAGACGGTCGTCGTCACGCCCGCCCGGTTTGGCGGCTAAGTCAGCTGCGCGCCGGGCCCATCGTGAGGCAGTAGCTTTCATGACCCGAGCCACTCCACACCGTTCGCTGGTGCGCGAGAACCTGGGTGCGTCTCGTACATGCGGACGGCGACGGTTGCCGCCCCGATGGCCGTGATGCCCGCCACCACCCAGATCGCCGCGACTAACCCGAAGAGGTCCGCGATGACGCCGGATAGCAGCGCGCCCACCACGAATCCGGCATCGCGCCACAATCGGTAGACGCCGACCACCGACGCCCGCCAGGCCGGATGGGCCACGTCGCCGATCGCGGCGAGCAAGGTCGGATACGCCATTGCGGTCCCAATGCCCAGGCCGATCGCCCCGAGCGCCCAGATGGCAAAGCCCTGCCCGATGGCGATCACAGCAAGGGAAATCGCCTGGACGACCAACCCTCCGGCGATCAGTCCCTTGCGGCCGATTCGATCGGAGAACGCGCCCGTGCCCAACTGGCCCACGCCCCAGACCAGCGGGTACAGAGCGACGAGAACACCGATTCGCGTGAGCGACAGTCCATGACGGGCGAAGAACAGCGGAAACAGTCCCCACGCCATCCCGTCATTGAGGTTGTTCGTGAAACCAGCCGCGCAACTGGCGGAAAGCGCTCGCTCGCGAAAGCTCGCGTCGATGAAGATGTGGCGCAGCGCAGCACTCGGCGGCCCGCTCCCGCCGTCAGTGGTACCAGCTTCGAAGCGCGCGTAAGCCCGCGTCTCGCGTACCAAGAAAACTGAGAGACCCAGTCCGAGACCCGCGTAGGCCAGGCCGAAAAAGAAGGGTTGCGGGCGAAGGCCAGCATGTTGGGCGACGAACCCCGTCAGGTAGGCCGTCACCGCCAGGGCACCATAGCCCGCCGCTTCGTTGAGGCCCAGGGCCAGGCCTCGCCGTACCGGACCAACGAGGTCGATCTTCATGTTGACGGTCATCGACCAGGCAAGGCCCTGGTTGATGCCGAGCAGGACGTTGGCCAGGATCACCCAGCCCCAATTCGGAGCCCAGATGAGCAGGAGCGGCACGGGCAAGGCCGCCATCCAACCGGCGACGAGAACCGGCTTGCGACCAAAGCGATCTGAGAGTGGCCCGGCGGCGAAGTTGGTGAGGGCCTTGGTCACGCCAAAGGCAACGATGAAGGTGAGGGCCGCGGTGATCGCGGTTAGGTGAAAGACCCGGGTGGCGAGCAATGGGAGAACCGTGCGTTCCTGCCCGAGCACGCCACCGACGAGCGCATTGACGCCCACAAGGAGGCTGAACTGGGCGAGGTTTGCCCGGAGTCCGAGCGCGATCGCTCGCGTGCTCGGTGCGGCTGCAGTCATCCGATGGCGATCGGACGGCTGGCGCCCCGCCAGGCGTCGAAACCACCTTGCAGGACGGCCAGGCTCCCGCGACCCTGCGCCTCGAGCAGGCTGGCGGCGGTCATCGCCCGCTCCCCATGACCGCAGTAGATCGTGATGGGTACCGTTGGAATCACAGCCGCTGAGGCTGTGACGCTTCCGAGCTCCACGTGCTGGGCGCCCGGAATGTGCCCACCAGCCCACTCGCTGGCTTGACGGACATCAAGGGCCGCGCCCTGCAGCTCCTCGTTGACCGGGCGAATGGCAATCGTCGAAACGGGCAACCCCGCCGCCTGCCAGGCGTCCATGCCACGCTCCAGCTCACCGGCCAGGTTTTCATATCCGATCTTCAAGCACTGCTCGACGAGATCCCGCGCGTCCTGGTCGGGCGACCGGACAAAAACCAGTGGCCGCTTATCCGACACGACCCAGCCGAGCCACGACACAAAGGCCGGACGCAACACGATCGATAGGGCGCCTGGGATGTGGCCGCGGGCAAAATCGTCCAACGGGCGGACGTCGATCGCGATCGCCCCTGCGGCCTGGTGGCGGCGAAATTCGCCGACCGATAGCCGCACGAGCTCCGGTGGCTTGATGCCATACAGACAAGTGCCCCGCCGGTTCACGCTTCGCAGCCGGAGGAAATAGGGTGGATAGGTGCCCAGGCCGTCAAGGAATGCACGGACGAACCCATCCTCGGTAACGGCGGTAAAGAGCGGACTCTCGCGCCGCTCACTCCCGAGGGTCGTCGTCCGCTGCGCGCCGGTGCTGGCCGAACAGAACGAGCCCGCTCCGTGAGTGGGGTAGACAGCGAGGTCATCGGGAAGCTCGCTCAGACGCTGGGCGGAGCGGTAGAGGTCACGGGCGAGCGGAAGCGTCTGCTCTGGCGCGATCAGGTCGGGGCGGGCCGCCCCGCCAGGGAGGACGGCTCCTCCACTGAATAACGCCAGCGCCCTTGATCCGTCTAGCAGGAGGTAGGAGAGATGCTCGGGTGTGTGCCCAGGCGTTGCCAAGGCTCGAAGTGTCAGTCCACCAAAGTCGACTTCTTCTCCATCTTCGAGACCTCGATACGCGGTAGCGAGATGCGACGCCGCCGGTGCGAGGATGGCGGCTCCAAAGGCGGCCAGCTCGCGGCTGCCCGAGACGAAATCGGCATGAAGATGCGTCTCCACCGCAAACGCAATCCGAAGATTGAGGTCATCCGCAAGTTCCAGATAGGGTGTCGGATCCCGACGAGGGTCAAGGATCAGCGCTCGGCCATCGTCGAGCGGCACCAGATAGGAGGAGTTTCCGAGCCCCTCGTCGACAAGCGGCACGATCCTCGAGCTCTCGACCTCGACGGCAAGCTCGCTCATTGGGGCGCCGGCTTGAGGCCCCCGATCAGGATGTAGCCCAGATACGGGACCGCCCTGGTGATACGCGGCATCAACCAGGCCATCTTGCGTAGGTAGGCAACCCGCGACAAACCACGAAGCATGCAGGCGAAGGCATTGACGAAACCTTCGTCCTGGATGAAGCCGCGCGCCGTCATCATCTCGAACGGTCCGGATCGCACCTCGATGGCGGAAAGGCCGGCATCCTCATAAATGCGCACCCAGCCGTCGAGCTTGTCGAGCTGCATGCCCGGACACACCTGCCCGAGGAAGATTTCACGCGCTTCTTCAGTCGGGGGCTGACGCCAGAAAAACTCGGTCGCCAGCACCATCCCACCGGGTCGGCACACCCGGACCAATTCTTTTGCGGCGCGCTGGCGGTCGACGAACATCGTCACCGCCTCGGCGATCACCCGATCGAACGTGCTGTCTGCGAATCGCAGCGCGAGGATGTCCCCTTGCTCGATCTCAATGTTTCGCCCGAGGCCGACTCGCCGGACATTGTGGCGGGCCCGCTCGAGCATGATCGGCGAAATGTCGATTGCCGTAACGTCGGCTCCGAACCGGCGCGCCATCTGAATAGCCGTGGTCCCGACGCCGCAGCCGACGTCGAGCGCTTTCTGACCCTCCTGCAAGCGGGCAAGGCTAAAGAGTTCCTCGGTCGAGCGACGGCCACCTGGATGAATTACGCGCTTTCCAAGCACGGCCATAAACGCATATGGATCCAACGACATGACGTCGAGTTCTGATCGGGTCAGCGTAGCTGGCATCTCACGACCTCCTTTCCCCGATGGCGACAACCGGAAGGCCTGCGGCCTTCCACTCCGGCAACCCATCCTCCAGCCGTCTGGCACGAAAGCCGGCCTGCTGTAGGACACGGACCGCCTTATGGGCGAACGCGCAGTATGGCCCGCGGCAGTACGCCACGACTTCTTTGTCGCGGGGCAGTTCGCGCAGCCGGCGGCGTAGTTCGGCAAGTGGGATCGAAATCGCAGCCGGCAGGTGGCCGGCAGCAAATTCCTCAGCCGGCCGGACGTCCAGCACGACCACCTCTTCGCCCTGCTTCAACCGCCGAAGCAGTTCCGCTCGACTGACCGGCTCGAGACTATCCCGGGCTCCGAGGTAGGCATCCGCCAGCTGGCCGACCTCCGCGCGGTGCTGGGCCGCCACGCTGCGCAGGTTTCGCCACAGGTCGAACACCGCCGGATCCCGAAGCTCGTAGTAGATGTGAGTCCCATCTCGCCGGCGCCGCACCACACCCACCTCTCGCAGCACTTGAAGGTGCTGACTCGCATTCGCGACCGAAAGCCCGGTTTCAGCAGCCAGCCGTTCCACGGCGCGCTCGCCATTGGCAAGGACGTCCACGATCTCAAGCCGCCGGCCATTCGACAACGCTTGCGCGAGGCGAGCGAACTCATCAAACAGGGCGGTCTTGTTTGCTCGGCTGGCGGATGCCTTATTCAAGTCCTTCATTGATTACTTGAATAGTAAAGTCTGGGAAGCCGAGCTGTCAAGGAGGGTTCCCATCGCAGATCTGCTTGGCGTGATCGGAGACGCAACCTACTCGCCTGCGGGAGTCGCGGACCGATAATCGGGATATGAGCGATTGCTGTTCACCAAAGGGCTACCGCTCGATCTTCAGCGAGAAGCGAGCGGCTGGCGAGGCGCGGCGCTATCGCCGTCGCGGCCTCGATCGGACCTCGCGGCGGATCGCCGAGCTTTTGAAGCAACAGGGCATCGAAGGCCGCACGCTACTCGAAGTGGGCGGGGGCATTGGCGCCATCCAGATCGAACTTCTTAGGGCCGGGATCACCCGGGCGGTGAACATCGAGTTGACGCCGACCTATGAGCATGCTGCCCAGGCCCTTCTGCGGGAGGCGGGGCTGGGGGATCGCGTTGAGCGCAGGGTTATGGACTTTGCCGAGGCGACGGGTGAGGTGGAAGCCGCGGATATCGTCATCATGAACCGCGTCATCTGTTGTTACCCCGACATGCCGAAGCTGGCCGGCGCCGCCGCCGACCACACCCGAGAAGTCCTGGTGGTCAGCTTCCCCAAGCAGCGTTGGTGGACGCGGGCCGTGGTAAGCGTGGGCGACCTCGCGTTGCGCGTCGCTCGCCAGCAGTTTCAGATCTTCCTTCACTCGCCTGACAAAATCATCGCGATGGTGGAGCGGCACGGCCTGAAAAGAGTCTCCAACCAGACGAGCTTTTTCTGGCAAGTCGCCAGTCTGCGCAGGACCCCTGCGCCACGGCTCGGCGGCCTCTAGCCTGTTTCCCTTCGGAGCACGTCGACGGAAGACGTGACCAGGTGGCAAACGCCGCCTGCGTCGCAATCGGCCGGATCAAGCCGGCGAGCGCGCTTCGTCAACGCCCGAAGGTCGCGCCTCAGCGCCTGTAGTTCATCAATCCGTTCATTCAGCTCAGCGGTCCGTCGCTGCAGCAGCCGGTAGACATGATCGCACGGCGTCTCGCCGCGATCCCGGAGCGCGACCACCTCTCGGATTTCCCCGAGGCTCAGACCAACGGCCTGACCCGCCCGGATAAACCCAAGGCGCTCGAGCACGTCGGGGTGGTAGTCACGATAGCCAGAGGATGAGCGTGACGGCGCCGGCAGAACACCGATGCGTTCGTAGTACCGCAACGTCTTGCTTGTGACTCCCGCCTGGCCGGCTAGCTCGCTGATCCGCATGAAATTGAATATACCACTTGACCTTCCTCTATAGGGGAAGGTTTACGATCTCGGTGCCAGGTGCGCAATGCAGATCAAGGTCCTCTACTTCAGCGGATGTCCGATGTGGGAGATAGCTGTGGCCAGGGTCCGCACGCTGTTGGCCGAGCTCGGTCGAGCCGACGTGGCGGTAGAGGTTGAGGACGTCCACCAAGCGTCGCAGCTCTCATCCGAGTGGGCCGGATCGCCGACCGTGCTCCTCGATGGGCGCGACCCGTTCGCGGCAGTCGGCGGCGCCCCGCATCCCGTCACGGCGCGGGACGCATGCCGAATCTACGTGACGAAATCCGGCTTCGAAGGCACCCCAAGCGTTGACCAGCTCCGGACGGTACTGACGCGTGCGCTCAAGGAATAACAGTAAGGAGAAGTTGATTGCAATGAGCCCAAACGAGACCGAGACGACCATCCAGGACCTCGCGCGTGCGATCGCTGCCGCGAGCGACCCGCTCGACGAGCAGAGCCGCCGCATCGCGACCGCGATCATTGACCTGCTCGCGCGGGGGGATCCGATTACCCCGGCACAAATCGCAGGCCACGCTCTCGTGCCTGAGGAGGTCGTCCTCGAAACGCTAAAGGGTTGGCCCGGCGGCGTGTTCTGGGACGACGAGGGTCGCGTAGTCGGCTCCTGGGGTCTCGCCATCCCAGAGATGGCTCACAGGTTCCAGGCAGATGGTGGCAAGCCGATCTATGCCTGGTGCGCCCTGGATCCATTCCTGATTGTCCCCGTGATCCGCCGGTCAGCCCGAGTCGAGTCGAAAGATCCCGTCACCGGTGAATCCATCAGGATGACCGTCACGCAACAGGGGCTCAAAGATGTCTCCCCGGCGTCCGCGGTGGTGTCGTTCATCGCGCCGGACAAGCCCTTTGACTCCGATGTGATCGCAAGCTTCTGCGAGTACGTCCTGAACTTCGCCTCGCCCGAGTCGGCCGAACGCTGGGCGTCGGAGCGCGAGGGCATCATTCTGCTGCCGGCAGCCGAGGCATTTGAGGTCGGGCTGCGGGCATGGAGCAAATGGCGCTCTCCCACGACGACCGAACTGGAGGCGACGGCATAGATGACTTCGGAGGCGCCCGCAATGGACGACCTGACGCAGCAGACCAGGCCTGCAGCCTTCCGGCTGCTGCTCGAGACCGCCCGAGCGGTTTCGGCGAACCAGATTGCCGCGGAGCTTGGCGAAGCGCCGTCCGGGGTAAAAGCGGAGCTCGGTCGGCTCGGCGCGGCCGGGCGCGTACCGGCTGGTCCGGTGGTGCTGTTCTTTCCCGATGATCGAGGGTCCGTCAGGACCATCGACGACCGGTGCGCCAAGGCGAACTTCTTTGAGAGTCGTGAGGTCGCCCTCTCCTGGTCGGCCCAGCGCCAGCTCCCGCTACTGTCGGCCAATCGGGGAATCGAATCGAGGTACGACGATGGCGACAACCGTTGATGTGATCGTGATCGGAACGGGTTCGGCCGCCCAGGCCGTCGCGTACAAGACCCGTGAGGCCGGCTGGAGCGTGGCCGTCGTCGATTCCCGCCCGTTCGGAGGCACCTGCCAGCTGCGCGGTTGCGATCCAAAGAAAATGCTGGTGGGCGTTTCCGAACTGGTCGATTGGAGTCGCCGGATGCAGGGCAAAGGCGTCAGCGCGCCTGCCTTGGCGATCGAGTGGCCGGAGATGATTCAATTCAAGCGCTCCTATACCGATCCCGGGCCCGCCGAGAATGCGCAGGCCTTTGCCCAGGCCGGCATCCTCGCTAGGGAGGGCCGCGCGCATTTCGTGGATCGGACGAGCGTCGAGGTGGGGAGCGAGACTCTGGTCGGTCGCTACGTGGCCATCGCGGGAGGAGCACGGCACGCGACGTTAGGGATCCCAGGAGAGGACGAGCTGACAACCAGCACGCAATTTCTGGAGCTCGATCACCTACCGCGTCGCATCCTCTTCGTGGGCGGCGGCTACATCGCGTTCGAGTTTGCTCACATCGCCGCCCGGGCTGGAGCTCAGGTCAGGGTGCTGCACCGTGGCAGCCGGCCGCTCGAGAAGTTTGACCCCGATCTCGTGGGCATGCTGGTGGAGGCAACCAGAGGCCTGGGCGTTGACGTTGGCCTGAACACGGAGGTCGTTGCAATTGAACGCCAGGGCGATCACCTTCTCGTGCAGGCGCGGAATCCCGCCGCCCAACAGCAGACATTTGAAGCCGACATGGTCGTTCATGCCGCGGGCCGGGTTCCGGAGATCGACGACCTCAACCTCGAGGTCGCCGGGGTGGCGCGGACCCCAGCTGGAGTTTTGGTCAACGAATACCTACAAAGCGTGAGCAACTCGGCCGTCTATGCGGCGGGTGACGCGGTTGACAGCGGTGGGTTTCCCCTGACCCCGGTTGCCGGGATGCAGGGGGCCATCTTGGCCAGCAACCTGCTCAAGGGCAACCACCGAACCCCGAATTACGCCGGCATCCCCAGCGTCGTGTTCACGACGCCCCCACTGGCCCGGGTTGGTCTCACCGAGGAGGCAGCCCGCGCCCAGGGCCTGCGCTTTGCGACAAACCAGGGAGACACGTCGGACTGGTACACCTCGCGACGGGTCGCGCTGCGACATACCGGGTTCAAGACGATCATCGAGGAGGGGAGCGGGCGAATTTTGGGGGCGCACCTCCTGGGTGAGCACGCTGAAGAGGTCATCAATCTCTTTGGGCTCGCGATCAGCACCGGGATAACGTCGAGCGATCTCAAGCACGCCGTGTTTGCTTATCCGACTGGCGCATCAGACATCGGCTCGATGCTCTAACCCCCCGGTTGTGGCAGACTCCGAACAAAATGGCGTGCTTCTGCGTTTACTGGTCAGGCAGAGGTCGCCCAACGGGCCGTTCTGGCTTGGAGATGGCGCGTATCGCGGCAAGCGCCAGGGCGGCAGGAGGAAGCGGATGACGAAGACCTACCACGGCTGGTTGGACGGGCATGGAGTGTGCCATGTGGAGGTCGATGATGGTCAGGGAGCCGTCACGTCCCTTCGAGATCAGGGCTTCGTTTGGGGAGTCAGCGGCGCCGAGCTCCCCGACCTGGCCGCCTCAATGCTCCGCGATGTCCTCGGCAACGATGATGGCGATTCGAGGCGTTTCGTCGTGGACGTCCTTGCTGTGTTGCCACCCAGCCGCTGGACACTCAGTCAGGCTCAAATCGAAGAATGGATGCGGGGAAGGCCCTGGCAGAAGGCGCCCTGATAGGAGGGCACGCTGATGGCAAGACTTCCCGCTGATGCCTGTCCGTACCCACGCCCATTCCCTGACAGATTTGTCGAGTGTCCCCTCTATCAAGGGGAGCGGTATGTCCCAGCCGACTCCCACGAAAATCCACTCTCAACGATCTGGATGTGCCGTCACCTGGTGACCCGGACCTTTTTGAAGGAGGCCGTCGAGCATCACTACGGCGCCTGTCAGTTCGGCGGCCGGAGAGCGAGACGTCGTCTGGTGCTTGTCAACGGGATCAAGCGGCTCCTCCCGGGAGCTTAAGAAAGCGCGCACGGCGCCGCGAGGCCATCTCACGCCGAGAGGGGCGGCGCGTAGCCGCCCCTCCATCTCGCGTCACTGACAGCTGTTAGCGGCTACCGAAGGCCCGACCTCCGAGGCGGCCAGCGACGAGACTCAGAACGAGAACGATGATGGCAGCTCCAACAATCGCCGAGATGACCGGAATGCCGCCCAGTACCAATTCGGGCGCGATCACCACATGGAGAACGTCGACCATGAGCCAGGCGCCGACGAGTCCTGCGACTATGGCGCCAATCAGCCCGTACGGCATCCCCCTACCGACTAATCGTTCCCCGATCAGGCCGGCGAGCGCCCCGACCAGGAGAAGGACGAGCAGATGCTCAAGCGTCATGCAAACCTCCTATTAATTTGCTAGTAGCGCTACCAGATAAAGTATAAGCGAGGTTAGGCGAAAAGGCAAGCGCACAACCGCAAAAAGGGCCAGCTTCGGCAGTCTTCCTCGGAGACGCGCCGGTGCCCATTCCGGTTAGACTCGGTTGCATCGACCCCGAAGATGTGGATCCGCAAACAGCCGCTCGAGCGGCGGTCGATCCGGATCGGCTTCTCGAAGGCGAGGACCCCGAGACTCCTCACCCGGATGAAGCCCAGCACTGGATCGAGGTTTACACCGAGCTCTTGACCTTCAAGGAGCGGGCCGTGGCCACAGCCCACGAGAGCCTGTCCACGATGCCGGAGGCGGACGCCCGCCGGGAGGCCGTGCTGACGGATTTGATCGTTCTCGAGGCGGAGCGGGACCGACTGCGGCGGCGGCTGGAGTTCTGGAAGCGGCGCCACCTGGACCTCACCACGGCGCAACCGCGGCAGTCCTCCGCGTGAAGCCCCGCGCAGATCAGTCGACTTCGCCCATCAATTCGGTGACCAAGGAAGCGTAAAACCAACATAGCTTCCTTTCCCCGATTTCCAGGTCATCGATCCCCGGTGAGCTTCGACGATAGCCTTCACGAGAGTCAATCCCAGGCCCAGCCCTTCGCTGCTGTCTGTGCCTTGGGCGAAGGGGGCGAAGAGCTCGGCTGCGTTTGGCCCCAATCCCCCGCCGTCGTCTGCCACCCGCAACTCGATCGATCGAGCACGAGGCTCAGTGACTACCCGTACCCGGCCGCCAGCTTTCCCGTACTTAGCGGCATTGTCGATGAGATTCACCAGGCATAACTTCAAGTAGAAGCGGTCGCCAACGACGTGGCCGGCGATGGGAGCGGGACCGGCGGTCGATGCGAGACGTGCCTTCCGGTACGCGCACAGAGGCGCCGCTGCCAGCAGCGTTTCCTCGATCAGTGAGCTTACAGCGATGGGTCCCCGACGGATGGGTAATCTGCCGG